>Ga0210384_10002565_pt1 | contig 22082 bp, 22 predicted proteins | sample IncBWH2MmetaG_FD_160574 | JGI IMG/M metagenome (GOLD analysis project Ga0210384, IMG submission 160574) | Forest soil microbial communities from Barre Woods Harvard Forest LTER site, Petersham, Massachusetts, United States - Inc-BW-H-2-M | ecosystem: Environmental > Terrestrial > Soil >...
CCACGGCCGAGACGATCTCCAGCTCGCGCGGCGTTAGTCCGAACTTGCGCTGCCGCGCTTCCTGCGCCGTGGACTGCATGAGCGTACGCAGGTACTGCACCAGGTTGGAGACTTGTTCCCGCCCAACCCAGTACTCGCCTGCCATCACCACACGGATGGCCTGAATCAACAGTTGAGTGGCCGAATCTTTCAGCACGACACCACGCGCGCCGAGTTGCAAGGCTTCTACAATCTGGCTTTTCTCCACCGCCGCCGTCAGCAGGATGATGCGGGTCGAAGCACCCAGCGAACCAAGTTCGCGGATCGCTTCGATCCCGGTCTGCTGCGGCATGGAAAGATCCAGCAGCAACAGGTCGGGCTTCACCTGCTTCACCAACCTCACCGCCTCGGTGCCATTGGAGGCTTCGGCAATCACCTTCAAGCCGGGTTCGGCCTCGAGCAGCCGCTTGAGACCATCGCGGAAAATAGGATGATCGTCGGCCAGCAGTATGCGAATTTCTTGTGCGCTAGGATTCATAAAGAGGATTCCGGCTTGGAGGACACGCTGACTTCGAGACGTGCCCCTTGCCCGGGATTCGATTCTATCGTGAGTTCACCACTAATGAAACGTATCCGTTCCTTAATCACAACGGGGCCTGTACGGGCGGCATCCATCTCGTTTTGAGACATACGGCCCGAAAAACCAAAGCCCTTGCCATCGTCTTCCACGGTGATCTTACATGAACCGTTGCTAGAACCCAGGCGCACCAGAACATGTTTGGCCTGGCTGTGCTTGCGAACATTGACCAGAGCCTCCTGCGTAATGCGCGCCAGTTCCCGGCAGACGCGCGGCGGCTGGCCTGCATCGTCCACATCGGACAGAAAGCGCGCTTGAATTCCGGTCTCGCGCTGGAAGCGCTCCACTACCTCGGCTAGAAAACCAGGAAGGCGCTTGCCGTCGACATCCAGCGACTTCATCTGCTGCATAAGCTCACGCAGCTTCAACACTTCCTCCCGCAGAAGCCCCTGAATCCTCCCCAACTCTCCGGCGAAGGAACTGGCCTGCGTTTCCGCCTGACGGCGCAGGATGTCGACCTGCATCTCCATCGCAATGAGAGACTGCACTGCGCCATCATGGAGTTCGCGAGCCACACGCGCGCGCTCGACCGCCCCAGCGCGCTGGCGGAGACGCCGCAACAGAAAAACGTTGTAGACGGCAGGACCGACTTGGTCGAGCAATTCCCGCAGAAACCGCAACTCCTCTTCGCTGCCCGCAAAGTTCTGGGGATCGTGCAGAAAGATTCGACCCGTCCACTCTTCGCCAAAAGTAAAGTCCACGCCGGCAATCGACCGCACCCCCGCTTCGTTGCCGAGCCGCGTAGCATAGACACATGGCAAACTGGGAAGCCGGTTGCCCTTGCCATCCAGTCCGGCAGCGATCCACGAGCCCTGGCTTCGTTCCGCATACCAAACAACCGCTGGAGTCTCGAAAAGATATTTCTCGCGGTCGAGCACAGTCACGTTCAGCCATTGGAATGAATTCGGAGTCCCTAGCTCACCGGCGAACATGCGGAATCCCTTGTTTTCCAGGGCGGCAATCCGTACGACGCCGGCGCGATAGAGCAGGCCAATATCGCGCAGCACCGCCTGCAGCGACGCCGTCATGCCGGCTTCGACCCTGACCTTGCTCAGCATGGCGGTGATCAGGGTTTTTTCCGCACGTAATTGTTTCTGTTGTTCGCCGAGATATCCCAGAAGCAGCGCCATGACTGGCAACGCCACCAGACGCTCAAAGAAACGGCTAGTATCGAGTTCCGGCGGCACATTCTTCACCAGATGAAAATGGACGAGCACGTATGCCTCGGCTCCCGGCAGGACGACCGCAACCAGAGCCGTAGCCAGAGTCTCCCACAGGCCCCAGCGGTAGGCTGCCGCCAGGATCGAGAAGAAAAAAAACAAGAAAAACGGGCTGCTGCGCGTAGTGGAGAATGCGGCAATCAGCGCCGGCCAGACTGTATCCACCGCGTGCACCAGCAAGACAAACGAATCCGAGGACTCCCGGCGATACCGGAACAACAACATGACCGTCACCGAGAACGCCAGGTATCCGGTCACCAGCAGATAAGCGTTGGTCGAGTGGTATCCCCCATCGCCAGCGCGAAACCACATTGCGAACAAAGCGGCAATCGCCAGAAACACGCGCGAAGTGGCGAGCCAGCGCTCAATGCGCCTCCGCTCCTCCGGACTTGCCGGCGCGCGCCGATGCCAAAAATTCTTTTGACGCCGAAGCGCCCCCAGCCACCGCATCATGAAACCAGCCCCCAATCCCCGGGAACAATTATGCCATCACGGGCTTTTGCACGGGCCGGCGCTGCCTGGAGGACCCAGTCTGGAGAGTTGGCTGAAATACGCTGCTTTTTAGGTGCGCATCGTTTCGACGCAACGATTGAGGCTTTCATTTCTGCACGGGCTTTAGCCCTTGACTGCCGAATATAGCGCGCGGACAACTCCCGGTTCGTGTTATAAATGCACGCCATGGGCACACATATATGACTGACAAATGGGGAAGACGCCTATTCCTGGCGGGTGCGGTGTGGTTGCTGATCCTTGGGGGCGTTCATTCGCTGTCTTTCTTCGTAACCCAGGTCCCTGCGAACGACACTGAGAAGCAGTTGCTGGACCTGATGGCTAACTACAAATTCAATCTCATGGGATCGATGTGCACCATGGCGGGTCTGATGCGAGGCTTCAGCATTTCGTTCATGCTGGCGGCTCTCGGCTTTGGAGCGCTCGATCTAGCGCTCGCCCGCGAGCGGGTGGGGCTATTGAAGAGAGTGGCGCTGGTCAATATCATTTGGCTAGCAGTGATGATTGCCGTTTCTCTCCGCTACTTTTTCGTGGTGCCAATATCGTTCCTTACGGTAGCGCTTCTGCTTTTCGCGCTGGCCTGGTGGAAGCTGCCGGGTGAGGGGACGAGTTAAAATACTGAAAGCTGTCGAGTCAAGCCTTGCCACTGAGGTCCGTGAGCTTCTTCGCAGTCATTAACTTAGAAAATGTTGTGTAGCGAGGTCCCTGCATGGCTCCGGGTGAAGCGTCCCCGAGAGGAATTGGCGTGATCTCTCTCGCTTTCATTGAAAAGACCAATCTATACTTGCCACCTTCTCCGTAAGGTTCGATTCGATTAACCGGAGCGTAGTGGGTAATGGCCGAAACAGGTTGCGTTTGATAAGCGGCGACATACTTGATCTTGTCTAGCATGCCTCCCGAAATACGAATGGCATACCAGCAGTCTTCTCCTAAGAACACTCTCTCAAAACCTTCCTTTTTTGCCGGGACGATAATCGTGTCCGGCTGCTGAGAAGGTTGATTCACTGGCGGTTCGATCGTTGAGGTCTGCGGTGTCGCAACCGCCTTCGGAAATTCGAAGGCATGAAGTCCGACGAGGGGAAGAATTTGAAATATCTCCTTTAAGAACGCCTGCGTATCCGCTTTCTCGGCCTCGGAAAGACTAGGCTCCTGGGGAGCATTGCCATTGTCGAGGTGACAACGGCCAGTCTCTGTTGCGCGGTTAACCAAGGCGTATTCCAGCCACGTGACGTGCGCGCGGTTAAGACCACCGCTGTTTGAGACAAAAACTATTCCCCTATCCCAAAAGTCCTTGTTTTGGGAGTGCGCTTCTATACGAGTGCGTACATCGTCGGCTTGCCCGATGTAGATAGTCGGCAGATCGTCTTCTTGATTGCCAATCAAAATGTAAACACCTGCCCGGCGAACCTCGTTCCGTTGCCGGGCTTCGACCCATTTAGTGCGCGGAAAAACGATGCCTAACCCTGTCCAGTTCATACGGTCGATGAGACGCACACCTTCGGGGTCTCCATCAGGCACAAAAATGCGTATTGTGAAAGGGTCTGGCATTTATTCTCGATCCTACAGCGTGTGGTGAATCCTCTTCAATCGACCCGTTTCAAAACACTAGCAAAGCTGGAGCGTCGCTCCTGCCACGGTGCGGCTTCACCACGATCTCCACATCCTGATCGAGCGCGACAAGGAACCGCAGCAGACGCTCCACAGAAAACTGACGGAAGTCCCCGCGCAGCATCTTGGATACATCGGGCTGACGGACGCCGAACAACTCGGCGGCTTCGACCTGCTTTAGGCGTCGTTCCTTCATGATTGTGTCGATCTTGAAAACCAGCTTCGCTTTGACGAGGTGCTCGTCCGCATTCGGCAAGCCGAGGTCTTTAAAGATATTGCCGGTTCCGGTTTCGTATCCTTTCTTGCTCATGGCTTCATCCCCTTTGCAATCTGTTCGGCCTCACGCAGTCGCTGCTGAATCAACTCCATGTCCCGGCGCGGTGTTTCTCGCCCGGTCTTCGATTTTTTCTGAAAGGCGTGAAGAACATAGACCGCCCTGGCATAGCGCAGGGTGTACACGGCACGAAACGTGTCGCCACGATAATCCTCGACAATTTCCACCACCCCCGCGCCGCCAAAACCGCTCAGTGTTTTCGCATCGCGATGCTTACCGCCAAGTTGCGCGACGTATAAGGCATAACCCATTTGATCCTGCACAGGCGCAGGAAACTCGCGCAAATCTTTGCGACTCGATCCGACCCAGATCACCGGCTTGAAAGACGATCCATCGGCCATGGGTTATCTCAAATATAGTGATTTCACTATATCATATCAAGGGCATTTGGACTACCTTGCGAGGCCAAAACCGTCCTTTTCAGATACCCGCAGACCGCGTAAATATCCCACCCTCGGAGTTTGCGAATGAACGCTAGCTCGCCACCCACTTATGTTTTCATCCCGTGTGATCTAATTAAAAGAGATGACGGATTCCGAACTCCAGCTCGCACGGCTTAGCAAGTGGCATCTCGACGGCAGTACCGTGCGAACCGCCGAAGATGGCGCCGCATTCCTTGAGTCCGTGGGCTTTTGCCTGCTTTATCCCATGCGCCCGCCAGTTCCGGTGCCGACTTTTGTTGGAGCTTGGGTTGGAGCGGACGAGAACTTGCCCACTTATCAACATGCCTACGCAGATCCTCGCGCTACCGACGCCAGTGAGCTGATGGTGCGGCTACTGCGGCAGCACGCCGCGTATGAAGCTAATCTCTTCGACGAAAACAATGCCTTCCTGGTTGCCGCCTCGGTGTTTCCATTTTTTTATGCGCTGGTCGGCGAGCGCAATCCCAAGCAGGCTCCCAAGGGCGGTCCGCGTTCGGAGTACACGCAATTGGCGTGCGATACGTTCGACGTGATTCACCGCGACGGCCCGATCTCCAAACCGAAGCTGGCGCAGACTCTCGGCGGAGGAGTCTCACCAGCCGCGCTGGATCACGCCCTGCAGCAGCTCTGGTCGCGCCTTCGCATCACGCGCGTGGATTATAAAGCCGGCGAGGGTTCGTTCTGGGACGTGCTCTACCGCTGGGCGCCGGATGCGGTGCAGGAAGGCGTGGGACTATCTATCGGCGAGTCGCTCTCGGCGCTGGTCTGCAAGTACCTGGATTGCAGGATTGCCTCCGAACAGGAAGATGTTGAAATCTTTTTCTCCCATTTCGTATCCCGCTCCCGTGTGCGTGAGGCGTTTCATGCGCTCATCGCCGCGCGCGAATTGAGCTTTGTCCATGTGGGGAACCGCTCGCTGCTGCAAGTCACGCCACCGAGAGCGGAACCTGTGCCGGTGGTTCGCAGGAACTCTCCAATTGCACGCCGCCATTCGCGCCCCGCGCCGAAAGCGCCTTAGTCTGAGAGGGCTTTCCCTTGTACAATCTTTAGCTTCAACCTGTCATGCCACAATGACCGCTCCCACGCGCAAGCTCATCATCGCCATCGACGGCCCTGCGGGTGCAGGCAAGAGCACCATTGCTGCCAGGCTCGCCCGGGATCTCGGCTATATCAATCTGGAAAGTGGCGCCATGTACCGTGCACTTGCGCTCAAGGCCATTGAGCGCGATCTCGCTCTGGATGACGAGGCGGCGCTGGTCAATCTAGCGAAGAAAACACACATCACGCTTCAACCCACGCGCACCGGCAACCGCGTATTGGTTGACGAGCGCGACGTCTCGCAACGCGTGCGCGAGTCCGACGTCACCGACGCGGCTTCCAAAGTCTCGGTTCATCCAGGAGTTCGGGAGTGGATGGTTGCGCGGCAGCAGGAACTGGGAGCAAGCGGAGGCATTGTGATGGAAGGCCGCGACATTGGCACCAAGGTCTTTCCCGATGCCGATCTTAAAATTTTCCTGGATGCCCATCCCGACATCCGGGAAAAACGCCGCTTGCTACAGCAGCAGATCAGCGGCGCTCTGGCCGAGCAGGTTGCCGCCGAGTTGCGTCAGCGCGATCACCGGGACCGAACGCGGGCGAACTCGCCGCTCGAACCCGCCACTGACGCTGTGATTATTGATTCCACCGACTTGGCGGAGGAAGAGGTCATGGCCCGCATCGAGCGTCACATTCAGCAGAAACTCGTCACAAGCTAGTGGCCGTCGGCTATCAGCTATCGGCTAGAGCAACCGCTCAGAGCTGACAGCCGAAAGCCGACAGCGTTCCTTAGAACTCCCGCACGCCTTCTTTCGGTTTATCGCTCTCGTCATCGCTCGAATCGTCGGATCCCGGTGCCTTCGGCGGCGTAGGCGGTTTAAGACTGGCTAGCGACGCGCTTCCTTTGCGAATCTCGATCCCGCCATGCGCGTTTGTGATCCGGATATGCCCCGCGCCATTGCCCACTGTTCCGGAGACCCGTCCGTGGTCGTCGTCGTTGTTGACTTTCAATTCGCTGAAGCCGCTTTGCACCTCGCCATTATCGGTGCTGGCATCCAGCTTGAACCCGGCCTGTTCGGGCAGGTAGAGCTGCACGTCGGCATTCCGGTTGTCGATTTCGATGTTCCCCACCGGCAACTTGGCAATCTTGATTTCGACAGCACCATCATTGTTGCTGACGCGTAAATCCCCATTCACGCCATCCAGCCGAATATCCTTCTCTTTCGTGAGCAGCCGTACCGGACCGGCGACAGAGCTTCCATGCAGATCTCCGCCGTCGAGATCAAGGGTGCCGTCGAGTTTCGAAAGTTCCAGGTCCGTGCGCGCCGACTTGAACGTCACCGTCCCGGAGATCCGCGCCAGACTCACGCTCTCGTGAAACTCGCCGGTCAGCCGAACCGTGCCCTTGATGTCGCTGATGTTGACTTCGCTCTGATTCACCTTCCCCTCGACGGAGACATCTCCGGTCAGCCGGGAAACGCGAACATTGCTTCTCTCGATGTCCAGTTTGGCATTGCCCTTGACATCCTGAAGGGAGACTTCACCATCCTGGCTGCTGACTCCTATGTCGCCATCGCGGCCCATGACAGTAACATCGCCGTGCCGCGATGAGATTGTCACCGCTACCTTGCGCGGCACATACACATCGAGATCCGAGCTGATTTCCTGGCTACCCGCACCCTCCGTATTCGCATTGAGAGTGACCGTTTTCTCCATGACCGCGAGCTGGGGTTTCGTTCGCTCGTTGTATTTGTCGGCATCGCCCTGACTCTCAGCCCGTACCGTTTTACGGACCATTACCTTGATCTTGTCACCATCCGAGGCGTTGATATTGATATTGCCGCGGTCATTCGTAATTCGCAGGCTCGATCCAGGAACCATGGCTTGTTCCACTTGATCGTCAAACGTGAAGCTCTGGCCGCAGAGAAAATTGAAGCCGTCCGGCATGTCTCCGCAATCCATCCGGAATTTTCCGGAATTCTTCAGTTCGTGAATCTTGCTGGCCGATAACCCGAAAGTCACCAGAAATATGATCAGGAGTACGCCACCCGCGCCAATCCCCGCAGGCCGAACACCCGCGCTTTGCGCTTGCTGATACTCAACCAGTTTGATCACGCCCCACAAAATCAACAGCAGCGGCCAGAACCTATAGAACAATTCCCACATATCCCAACTGATAAGGTGCATGTTCCGCAAAAGGAATACTAAACCGACCAGAATCAGGACAACGGGCCCGGCGAAGGAACGCTGGCGTGGAACGATTCCGTTACTCATGGCGCACCTCGCTGGTGGGCGCGGCGGAAGACGCGTCCGTTGTTGATCCTGTCTGCGGCCCCACTCCCGGCATGGACGCTGCTGGCGGCATGGCATAGGGCTGAACGTAAGGCTGGACGTGGCCATCCGTCGAAGCCGTCCGTTGCAGCAGCAGCACGACGCCAATTGCGATCAAAAGCAAAGGCATGGTCCGGTCAAAGTCAAGATCCCGCACGTGAAACTCATCCAGCAAAAACATGAAGCCCAGTGTCATCAGCACAACGCCCCCCATGATTCCCCGGCAGCGGCAGCGGATGCATCCACAGTTGCGGTTACTGCGATAGATCTCCATATCGTTTCCCTTCTTACGAGACCCTTCGAGTCCAGCGCTTAAAGATCATCCAGCCGCCGATGACGATCAAACTAACCGGCCAGAGGCGGTCCATACTGAACGAGAACCAGCCCATGTTGTCGAGCAAGAACATGAATCCGAGTCCGATAAGAATCACAGCTCCAATCGGGACACCACTACTGCTACCGCAACTCTGTTCGTACGGCGCTTCCTGCGCTGCGTAGGCTTCCTGCTGCGGCGCACCAGGAGCAGGATTTGCCGAGCTTGCCGCGGAGGATGTCGCCCTCTGTCCTTGCCACGTTGTCTGATTCACGCCTGGTCCAAACATAGCTTCCAATCCAAATGGATCGGGCACCGGGAGACCGTGTTGTATCGCCTCTGCCGTCTTGTAGGCATCGAACACCATGTAGAACACCGCAAATCCAATAAGAATCCCAATCAGCGGAAAGTGCGTGGTAAGGAATACCAGCACCACGAACGCGAGCGCGTGAATCACGCCCTTCGTGAACTGGCCGTTGTACATGGCACCCACGCCGGGTATGAACCCAAGTAGTCCCGCTACTACAGGCCTGGTCTGAGCCGGTATGACGGCGCCGATTGGCGGCTGCCCAGACGCGCTTTGCGCGGCTGCCCCATGCATCCGCTGCGCCACGCAGTTTTCGCAGTAGATCACTCCGCTCACGTTCCGGGAGCACGCGTTACACAGCGCTTTCCCGCAAGTTCGGCAATACGCGACCGCGGCTACATCGCTATGATTTACGCAGTTCATACATTTCTCCTTGTGACGTCGCTGCAAAGACTCGTGCTCCCGTCCACATCTCCAGTTTCAAACTCTCGAGCCTTTCTTGCTTCGCCCGCCTGTGCTACCACAGGCTCGGATTCATCACTGGCGTAGTTCTGGTCGCCGTTCCGGTCGTTGTTCCGGTACTGGTTCAAATCTCCATTTCGCTCCTGTCCCTTACTAGGGCGGCCGCTCGTGTTGTTCTCCTTACGTTGCTCTTTCTCGGGCTCGCGGCTTCGCTCGCGCTCGCGCGGCCGGGATTCGGCCGGCGTCGTCGCCCGCTGGACGTCCCGTACCCGCGACTCAATCTCATAAAACACCCGCATGTTGGTGTAGTACTTCACCACCCTCGCCTGTGTGGAATAGTAGGTGCGCCGGAGCGCGCTGGGTCGCAGATCGACTTTCGCAAGCTCGTTCACCTTAATCCCCGCCACGCTCATGACCAGCGACACGGAAAAAAACGCCATGGCCACCGACATCCCAAAGCGCGGTTGCCGCACCGTCGCCCAGATTCCCGAAAACGATCCCGTCAGCACCGGCTGCAACCAGCCCAGCGCGAGCGCGAAGCGCGATGGCTTCCGTTCCACAACCTGTTCCTGATACCGCTCTTCCACTCCGCTGGTCTTCGCCAGGATGTTATGCACCAGATTCTTCGGAGGCTCCACTTCCGCCAGCGACCGCAGCCACTGCTGCCCAGCTTGCGCATCGGCGAACAATGGGCCGCAGCTCGCGCATCCCGAGGCATGCGTCCGGAACCGCGTCAGCGTTCCCGCTACCAGCGTCCCGTCCACGGCGTCGAAAAGTAGCGTCTCGAACTCGGCGCAGTGCATTCCGCTCTTGATTTCGTCTGCCATCAAATCACCTGCTTATATGTACGTGAAAGTAAACGTGCAAGTTCCGCGCGTCCACGGTTTATTCTCGATTTCACGGTGCCCTCGGGTACCTTAAGGGCAACCGCGATCTCACGATAGTCCATGTCTTGTAAGTCCCTTAGAATCAATGCTTCCCGCAACTCCGGCGACAGCTTTTGCAGCCCTTTGTGCACCATTTCCGCCGCCTGCCGCTTCCTTTGCAGATCGTCGGGGAGCGGGCCGCCGTCTTCCAACTGGTCGGAAAGCGTCAGGCTGTCCTCTTCCGGCGAAGTACCCGCGTCCATGGAATCGGTTACGCGGTCCTGCTTGGTTTTACGGAAGTGGTCGACCAGCAGATTGCGGGTAATGGTCGTAACCCAGGTCATGAACGCTCCGCGCTCCACGTCATAGCTGGAGAGCGTTTTGTACATCTTGATGAAGACTTCCTGGGTAAGATCGTCGGCGTGCTCGCCCGATCCGGAAAAGCGGTAGCAGATGTTGTAAATCCGCCGGTTGTAACGGTGAACAAGGTCTTCCCAAGCGAGCGAGTCGCCGCCCACGGCGCGCCGAACGATTAGATTGACGACCTGGGCGTCTTCCAACCTCTACTCCCTACAACTTTGGATAAACTCAACAGTCTCAACAACCTCAACAGCACACCGGAGATACGTGTGTCTACGGATGAAAGTTCATCTGGTGGGCAGCGAAATTGTAGCAGGTGAGCTTTCACGCACCCCGCCCCATGTAGTAGGCTGCCGAGTTAGATAACATGACACCAACCCCCTCTGAACCACCTGTCACTGCCACCGAATCCGACACTCCGCAGCGTCAAACTCCCGACGCCCTGCTGTTGCATGGCTTCTGGTATCGCGCGCTGCCCGGTGACCATGTGAAAGGGCTCGGCTTGGAGAAGACACAACTTCTTGGCATCCCTCTAGTAGTTGGACGCGACCAAACCGGCAAGGCTTTTGCATTGCGAGATTCGTGCCCACATCGCGGCATTCCGCTTTCCGATGGACGCTTCGACGGCGCCCAGGTCGAGTGCTGCTATCACGGCTGGAAGTTCGACTGCCAAACCGGACAGTGCGCGGAAATTCCTTCGCTGACTCCGGAACAAGAGAAGAAGTTACGAGTGGATCGAATCTACGCTGGCAGCCACGCCTGCGAAGAGCACGACGGCTTTATCTGGGTCTTCATGCCCGAGCCGGGGCCGGCGGGTGCGGGCTTCACGCGCGCTGCCGATCCCACTGAACCCGCGCCACGCGTGCCGACGTTTAGCGAGAAGTACAAGACCGCCTATCTTGTCGCCGACCTCGCCTGCAACATCGACCACGGCATCATTGGACTCATGGACCCGGCACACGGGCCGTTCGTCCACCAGGCTTGGTGGTGGCGGCAGCGCCACAGCATTCACGAGAAGCAGAAGAACTTCGAACCCATTCCCAACGGATTCCGCATGTCGGCGCATACTCCCAGCTCGAATAGCGCGCCCTATAAACTGCTGCACATGTACGCCGACGCGGATTCCATCACCACTACGATTGACTTCGAGCTGCCCAATCGCCGCGTGGAAACCATCCGGGCGGGAAAATACTGGTTTTCCAGCCTGACCACGGTCACGCCGGTGACGCGCGAACGCTGCCGTATCGATGTGGTGGCAGCATGGAATTTATTCCGCTGGATTCCCTTCGCGCCATCGATGTTGAAGTTTGTCTTTGCGAAGTTTGTGAAGCAAGACCAGGAAACAATGGAGAAGCAGGCGGAGGGCTTGAAACATAACCCGCACCTCATGCTCATCGACGACGCCGACCGCCCGGCCAAGTGGTATTTCCAATTAAAGAATGAATATTTGGAGTCCCGGCGCACAGGCGCGGAAATGCGGCATCCGATGCCCGGGCCGATCACGCTGAAGTGGAGAAGTTAGGCCCACGTGGGCTCACGCACCTCACCTGGGCGGGTTTCGATGGAGGCGCGGGCGTCCTCGCCCGTGCGATCCTCTAATAATTCTGCCAGCAACGCGCAGCTTTCCTCGCCGTGGCGTGCTCTTGCCGCAACATACGCGCAGAATCGCCGAGCGGTGTTTCGCGCACTGGCGCCGCGACTTCCCAGAGCGGCCGTTCGCCTTGGCCATAGGTAAAGGTCACGCCACCGTTCAGGTTCTGCTCCTGCGCCATGGGTTGCCAGGAAGCGTGCTCGGGATGGCTGTCGAAGGTATACACCGTCGGCTGAGCGCTGATACTGGAAACGCCCACCTGCCCAAACGCGGCGGATGCACACAGAACACACATCACAAACAATGCAGTCTTCATCGAAATCTCCAGTAGATTGATCTCCAGTTTGAAGGGCTTCCCCTTCAAGAGCCTGCCAAAACTGAACAGAACTCCACTCTGACAGAAGCAAGCCCGATACCAAATCCCGCCTGTAATTCCTTATTTTTCAATGAGATGCCAATATGTACCTATCCCCAAAGCGCACTTGTTTGCACACTTTGGGAGGATGCATATTGGAAACTCCACATTAGGGCCGTTTCTCTCAATTTTGATTGGGGTGTAGTTGCGGCGGCTTCAGTTCGGTAAGAGAGAGCAAATCCAGAGCGACGCCCCTCCACAGAACGCTCACGTGGAGGTGCGGGCCGGTGACACGTCCGGTAGCGCCGGATTCGCCCAGCTTTTGGCCGCGTTCGACTTTGTCGCCCTCATGCACGGCAAACTTGGAGAAGTGCATGTAAATGGTGGAGAGTCCCTGCCCGTGATCGAGGATGACGCAGTTCCCTTCGAAGAACAGGTCGCGGGCGAGAACCACCGTGCCCGAGTTCGAGGCTAGAACCGGTGTACCCGGCGCGGCGCGGAAATCGACGCCGTGGTGCTCGCTTAGAAGTTGTCCGTTAAACACGCGGCGAACGCCGAACGTCTCAGTAATCAGGGAGTCGAGCGGCTGGACGAATGGACCCGACCACAGAGCGTGTGAGTCGGTCTCGTTGTAGGCAGCGGTTTTGGCAGCCTTCTCTTCGTCGATTCGCTTGAGGGTTTCCGCGTCGGGACTGGTAAAGCGCTCTTCCACAGTGAGCGGCTTCGGCGCAGCGATCGTTTTGCGCTTTACGATTGCTACGCGAATCTTTTGCGAAAAATGCACGGGAGATCCGGCGGCGGATTTCCCCTCCAACTCGAATGGATATTGGCCATTCTTCGTGTCGAGAGCGGTGCCGGCGATGCCCACCCAGGTGCGTCCGTCGTCGAGGGAATCGAACTCCACCTCGTGGTCGAGCCACTTGCCGTGGAGTTCCTGGAGCTTTGATGTCGCTGTGATTTTGAAGAGACACGCTGCACCATTAACAGGATGCGGAGGTTGCGCTTCGACTTTGAGGCGCGGCGATTTCGGGAGTGCAAGGGCGGAGATACTTAAAAGGGAGATACTCAAAAGAATGAGCGCAAGGCAGGGAGCAACCCGCTCGCCGAGCACAGCGCAAGACTTGAGATTCGAAGACCTCATCTGTTTTGCGATTCTAGCAGGCGTGGATGGCAGTTTTTTCCCGACAGATAATAGGTCAGTTTCCGAGTAGCCCGTCAACCGTGAGCAATCGCGATCACTTTCGATAAACCGACTTCCGGTTACTTATTTGTGCTGCGGACCACTATTTAGGTCGTGAAATATTCGTAAGAACCTACATGGAACCGGCAAGGAAGATTGGCTTCACCATCGCTTCAATCTTGGCGGCAATCTCTTCGGCGGGGATGCGGTCGGGAGTCTGGTACCACCGTCGCGCGGCGCCGAAGATGGCCCAGGCCACCGTGCTTGCAAGCAGTTTGGGATCTGTGCCAGGTGCCATCGCGTGCTTCTTGGCGCCTTCCTGAAACATGCCTTCCACGACCGGAATGATGGAACCTTCGAGCGGCATTTTGGCCAACTGACTAGGGCAACCCGCAGTCTCGGCGAGATAGTCGCAGACGCCTAGCGCAATGGCTCGCAGCGCACCATCGCAGTTCGTGAAGGAAAGACCGCGCCGGGCGACAAGGTCGCGGAAGCGGGCAGCTGTCATGGCCTGCAGCAGGGCATTCTTGTCGGGGTAATGGAGGTAAAAGGTGGCCCGGTTCAGGGTGGCTTCATCGGCAATCTCCTGGATCGAGATGTCGTCGAACTCCTTGCGGGTCAATAACCTAAGTAAAGACTCCATCAGCATCTGACGGCTGCGGAGGACTCGGGGGTCCGTGTTTTCCGCTGGGTTGCCGGATTGGGTTGCGTCTGCCATTGCTACCCTAAGTATAGCTCTTCTATGACAATTAATGTATAAGCGACATTTGTTGATTTATTGAATCAACAAATGTCGCTTATACATCATTTGTAGCATAGGAGGTTTTCTGCTATGCCCACGATTCTTCACATCGACTCGAGCCCGCTGTATGGGCGATCCGTCTCGCGTCAGCTTACCGATGCGTTCGTTACCCAATGGAAGTCCTCGCACCCGGATCGAACGGTCGTTGATCGCGACCTTAACGCAACCCCGATCTCCCCTGTTACCGCCGAATGGGTGGGTGCGGCCTACACACCGGAAAAAGCGCGCACTCCGCAACAGAAGGAACTGCTGGCGCTTTCGGACACGTTGCTCGCCGAACTCGAGGAGGCGGATGAGTATGTGTTCGGCGTGCCGATGCATAACTTCGGTGTGCCCTCGGTGCTGAAGCTCTGGATCGACCAGATCGCGCGCGTGGGCAGGACTTTTTCCTATGGGAATGGAACGCCAAAAGGACTACTCACGGGCAAAAAGGCGACGTTCATAATCGCGACCGGTGGGATGTATGATGCGCAAACGCAGATGGCCTCTTTCAATTTCGTGGAGCCGTATCTGCGCTCCGTATTTGGTTTTCTTGGCGTGACGGACGCGACCTTCCTCACCGCAGGGGGGACTAGTGTGCTGAACCAGGGGCATGACCGGGACGCGTTTCTTGCACCGCACCTTCACGCCGTACAGACGCAGGCGCAGACCTCCCAAGGAGATCACGTATGAAGATTGCTTCGATTGTTGCTCGCTACCTGCTGGGCCTTATGTTTACGGTCTTTGGGTTGAACGGATTTCTTAACTTCATCCACCAGCCGCCACCGGCGAATCCGCTGGCTATTCAGTTCTTTGTTGCCGTCAGCGCATCGCACTTTGCCGCGTTCTTTTTCGCCGTGCAGGTTCTTGGTGGACTGCTGCTGCTCTCCGGCTTTTTCGTGCCCCTGGCACTGACACTGCTTGCGGCGGTGCTCTACAACATTCTTGCGTTTCACCTGACGATGGCGCCGGCGGGCATTGCTCCGGGTCTAGTGGCCTGTGTGCTGTGGGTGCTGGTCTTCCTTCAGTACCGCGAAAGCTTCAAGGGCATCTTCAGCGCGAAGCCTGTGGCGTAGGATAGTCTGCTTCGTTGCCTGGGAGGCCCAGTGCCTCCTCGCAGCGGAGCGATTTCAGACTCGATACAGCATTGTTACGAATCAGGGTATTAGTACCGGGAAACGGGCTTGTGGGAGGACCGACCGGCAACGAACTCCGCACTTCCTGCAAGCCGATTTCTGGCCCGAAATAACTTCCGAGTGGACCGTGATTCGGGCACAAGACGCCACCCTATGGTGAAGCACTGCCGTCGGCGACGTGCAGCAAAATGGTCAACGGCAGGACGTGTTCGGGGCCCACGTAGCGGTTCACCAGGAAGTGCTCGCCGTCCTTGGCCACGTCGTAGGTAAAAACGTCTGTGCTGGAAATCGGGGCTCGTCCGTGAATCTGGAACAACTGCATGGGGGTACCGGTCGTGAAGCCAATTTCGCCGCTGACGGGCACGGCGATCAACATTCCGTTGGGAGCGATGTAGAAGATCTCCTTTCCGTCGGCCCGCCAGCGCGGCTCGGTGCCGCCTCCGCGCGAAACTTGCCACTTCCCGGCCGCTCCGGGAAACGAAGTCACGTAGATTTCCCAGTTGCCAGATTCGTCGGAAGCATAGGCCACCCACTTCCCATCCGAGGAAATCTGCCCGTTGGCCTCGCTGCCCTTGCTGGTCAGAAACCGCGCTGGCTCGCCGCCGGCAACGGGTACTAATACCAGATGGCTGCCGGACGCAGTCTGACGTGTGCACAGAATCTGCTTGTCGTCCAAAGTCCAGGAATTGGGCAGGATATCGTCCATCGACGCCAGCGGGACGTTAAAGATTGCCCTCTCGTGTTCCAGTCCCGTTGCTCGCTTCAAGAGCACCTGTAAACCGGCGCTGATGGTCGCGCGGTAGGCCACCGTGCTTCCGTCTCGCGACCACACACCCGCCACTTCTTCCGATGGATCGAAGGTGAAGCGCGAGTTGCCAGCTCCGGTTGTGCTTTCGAGCCAGACATCCACGTTGTTCGCCTTCTGGTCGCTGATGTCGATCGCGACGCGGCTGCCGTCGGGCGAAAGCGTGGGGTTCGCCATGACGACGGGATCGCCGATGCTGCCCAGTTCTTTGCCCGACCGGTCCATCCAGGTAAGCGCGGACTGCGCCGCTCCAGCGCTGGGGTTGTAGACCAAAGTCCCGTTCTGCGCGACAACAAAAGCGGCCCAGTAAGTGGCGGGTTGAAATCCGACGGCGTTCGCAATCACGGTTGGGCTGCCAGAGACCGTGGCGGCGGATGTGTCGAAAGCAATGCTCACCAACTGCCTTTGGTCATCCGCATAAAACAAATTGTGGGCGTCGTAGCCAAAACTCGAATGGCAGAGGACAACAAGTTTTCTCTCCTTGCCATCGAGAGAACTCTCGAAGATGCCACTCAAACGATCGTCCTTGGAATTCCCGAAGTTGCCCGCCCAGAATAAAAAGTGGTTGCCGTCGGGAAGAAATAGCGGCCAGCGGTGGGACTGATCCTGCGTGGTCCGAACGCCGTTTGTGACCGGCGCCGCACCGGTACCATCCGCGTTAACGCGCTGGAGCGGGCTCTGGGGGTCCGGGGCAAAGATGATTACGCCCTTGCCGCTCCAACTGCCGCCGCGCGCGTTGACAGCCGTAGCAATCACCTGCGGAGTGCCGCCTGAAATGGCGATTTTCTGCAGCTTGCCGTTGGCGAAAAACCCTACGCTGACGCCATCGGGCGACCAAAAAGGATAGCTTGCACCCTGCGTCCCAAGCAACGGCGTGACACTGGAAGATCCGATGCGCTGCACAAAAAGCGTAGGCAGTCCCGAGTTCGGCTCCGGCGACACGAACACCAGCATCGAACCGTCCGCCGAGAGCGCCATGTGGCTCACGCTCATCTCTTGCGGAACAGGAATCGCAAACTGCATCCTTGTCGTTGCAAGCGGACGCCGCGCCATCAACCACGTGATCCCAGCCACCGCGACCAGCGCCAATGCCCCACCCAGCCACAACAGGATCGGTATCCGACGAGGCGCAGCCGCAGTAGCACGCGCAGCACTCGTCGCCTCCGTTCCCGAAAGCGCACTCAATGCAAACGACAGATCACGGGCCGATTGGAAGCGCTGCTCCGGACTCTTCTCCAGACAGCGCCGGACAATGCGATCCAGCGCAGGAGAAACCAAACGAACCGGGTCCGCGAGCTCCGGCGGATCGTCTTTCAAAACCGCGGTCATCGTCTCGACCGCCGTATCCCGCCGAAATGCTCGCGTTCCGGAGAGCATTTCGTACAGTACAGCCCCGAACGCGAAAATGTCGGTACGAGGATCGGCAGGCTCGCCACGCACTTGTTCCGGAGCCATGTAACTGGCGGTGCCCATGACCACACCCGCCGCCGTTTGCGAACTGGTCAGCGTGACTTCGCTCGGCGCGGCAGTTGACTTTTCCACCAGCTTCGCCAAGCCAAAATCCAGAATCTTAATGCGCCCGTCTTTGGTGACGAAAATATTCTCGGGCTTCAGATCGCGGTGGATGATTCCCTTCTCGTGCGCCGCGGCCAGCCCGTGCGCGATCTGCACGCCGTACTCAATCGTCTTCCGCTGCGCCAGCGCCCCACGATCCAGAATCGCACGTAGGGTTTCTCCCTCAAGAAGCTCAGAGACCAAAAACGGTGGGGCGGTCGCGCCGTCGCCCTGCGCACCAATATCATGAATGGCAAGAATGTTGGGATGATTGAGCGCCGCCACAGCTCGTGCCTCCAGTTCAAAACGACGCAGGCGGTCGGGCTCGTGAGCAAATGACTCCGGCAGAATCTTTAACGCAACCTCTCTCCCCAGGCGAGTATCTTTCGCGCGATACACCTCTCCCATTCCGCCAGCACCCAGCGGAGAGAGGATTTCATAGGGTCCAAGTTTGGTGCCAGAGGCAAGGGCCATGCGTGCGCGTAATTATAGCGTGCGCCCGACGTTTCCGCGGATGCAGAGACCGACTTCCGTGCCCATTGGCTTTACAGACACTCCGCTCGCCACGTATAAAGGCTTGCTGACCACTTGGGGTGAATTGGGTGTTTCTGTTCCGCCAGACAAGTGCGCGGGTCTGTCTTCTACTGACCGCGTTCTCTTTACTCTTGTTCTTCACGGTACCAGTGCGCGCGGAGAAGATTGCGTCGATTCGCGCCCAAGGCTATGTTACGGATTTGGCAGGGGTGGTGGATGGAGAAACCACCGCCCGCATCGAAGCGCTCTGCATAGAACTCGAACAGAAGACAGGCGCGCAAGTTGCCGTAGTCACGGTGAAATCCCTCGACGATCAATCCATTGAGAACTACGCCCACGACCTGTTCAAGGCACTGGGTATCGGCAGTAAAAAGGATGATCGCGGTCTTCTGATTCTATTGTCGCCCTCCGAACATCAATACCGGATCGAAGTTGGGCGTGGGCTGGAACCTGTGATTGTGGATGCGCGCGCGGGCGACATTGGACGCGCCATGGTCCCTTTGCTTCGACAGGGAGACACTAGCGGGGCTATCGAACAGGCCGTCCGTCAGGCTGCGCAGATCATCGCCGCCGATCGGGGCGTCACCCTGACTGGGTTGCCGAAATACCAACCTCGACGTGATACGGGCGACTCGCTGGGATGGATAAAAGTACTCCTCATCGTTTTCTTTGTAATTTTCGCCTTGTTGCGCCAGGCGCGGGGCGGCGGAAGTGGACGCGGCGGCGGCTCGGGCGGCCTCTGGTGGATGGCTCTGTTGGCTAACAGCATGTTGAGTGGCGGCGGGGGCAGCCGTGGCGGATTTGGCGGCAGCTCAGGCGGCTTCGGTGGCGGATTTGGCGGTTTCGGTGGTGGCAGCAGCGGCGGCGGCGGCGCCTCGGGAAGCTGGTAGAGGGCGATGTCTTTGGGACGAGACCTAGGACGAAACCTATGACAAGAGAAGAATTGCTGCAACAATTCGTGACGCTCGCCAGGAACGCGGCGGGCAGCAATCTGGAATCCGTGGTGCTCTACGGCTCAGCCGTTCGCGGCGACGCACAGCCTCCGTACTCGGATTTGAATCTGCTGTGCGTCGTGCGCTCGGCGGCATGTCCGGAGCTGGAGAAGATCGCCAGCATGGTCCATTGGTGGTCGCAGGGACAAGGGCAACGGCCGCCGCTGATTTTTACGGCCGATGAGCTGCGGCGCTCGGCGGACGTATTTGCCATTGAGCTGCTCGACATGCAGCACGCCCATCGCGTGCTCTACGGAGCGGAAATCATCGCTGAGATTCCCGTGCCCATGAACCTGCACCGCGTGCAAGTGGAGCACGAGTTGCGGACGGTGATCCAGAAACTGCGCCAACATTACCTTCATGGCCCTTCTGAGGAGGCGGGGCTGCGGACTGTGATGGCCAAGTCGTTTTCAAGCGTCGTAACGCTGCTGCGCCACACTTTGATTGCGATGGATCACGAGCCAGCCTCCGACCGTCACGATTTGCTGGCGCAGGTGCACAAGCAGCTCGGCGTGGATGTCCACTCGTTGCGGGCTGTTATGGAGCTGCGCGGCGCGGGGAATCCGTTGGGAAGCGTGGGCTCGATCTACAGTAAATATTTGGAAACGCTCGAAAAAATATGCGATCAGCTCGATCTAACGTTGCCGAAAAAAGAGTGGCAACGGCAGGCATGAAACGAGAGTTTTGTTGGGTTATCACATTTTTGATCTATCACTTTGAGGTGAAATAAAAATGGGAAAAACACTAATCGTGGTCGTAGTTCTTCTAATCGTTGCGTTGCTGGTGGGTAGCTGGTTCGTGGGCATTCGCAACCAAATGGTGACCAAGCGTGAAACCGTGAACGCCGCCTGGTCGTCGGTGGACATCGCCTTGCAAAGGCGCGCGGACTTGATTCCGAACCTGGTGGAAACCGTCAAGGGATACGCGTCGCAGGAAACCACCATCTTCACGGAAATCGCCAAAGCTCGCTCCGCCCTGATCGGAGCGAAAACGCCGTCGGACAAAATCGCAGCCAACGGCGCGCTCGATTCGGCGATCAGCCGGTTGCTGGTGATTACCGAGAACTATCCGCAACTGAAGTCGAACGAAAACTTCCTGCGCTTGCAGGATGAACTGGCTGGCACGGAGAACCGCATCGCCCAGGAGCGCCGCAGCTACAACGGGACGGTGCAAGACTACAACACGTACATTCAGCTATTCCCCAACAGCGTCATCGCGGGAATGTCCGGCTTTGTAAAGAACGACGCGTACTTCAAGGCCGACGAAGGCTCGCGGACAGCTCCCAAGGTAAACTTCAACCCTCCGGCACAAACGGCGCCGGCGGCAGCCCCGGCTCACTAGCGAGTTCTGCTACTGAAACGAAAAGCACTCAAACGAAAAGGCCCGCCATTAGCGGGCCTTTTCGTCAATCACTACTGATTGCTACGGCAATGTAAGTGATCCGCCGTCCGGCGCGTTGGTTTCATAACGCAGCCCGCGCCACATATAGATCACGCGCAAGCGCTTCGGCGCGCCTGGAGCGGGATCGCCGCCCATGGTGCCGCTGTTGACGGCCACATCAAGGCGGTTGCCGCGAACCATGCCGTTGAGCTGGCTCGTCAGATCCTGCATTTGATTTCCCGCACCCCAACTGGCCTGCAAAACGCGCAGCTCGCTCATCGAACGGCCGGGCCAATAGCGGCCATAGTAGGCATCGTCATCGTCGTCCCGGTCGCCGCGTCCGCCCTGCGCAGTGCCCACCGGAAGAACCAGTACGTCGTTCTCATTGGCAAAAGCGCGAGCCTGGCGTCCGTTGTAAATATAGAACACAGTCAGGACCTTGCGTTCGCCCCGGGCAGGGTCGCCGCCCATGGCATCGTTGGTCACTTGCAGGTTCAGGCTGTCGTTCTGCACCTGGGAGTTCAGGAAACTAGTGACATCCGCGAAACGGTAGTCGGCGCCGTACTGCGCACGTGTGATTTGCAGGCGTCCTTGGTAGTAGTTGGCATCGCCCGTACCCGGCAGGATGAGTGTGTCTTTCTCATTCACGACGACGTGCGCCGCGCGATTGTTATAGAGGTACCAGACATTGACCTGCTTCGGAAAATCATGCGCGGGATCGCCGCCCATGTTGTCATTGGTAACGCGCAACTGGAGGCTGTTGCCCTGCACTTGCGACGCCAATCGGGAGGTCACGTCAAACACTTCCGAGCCTGCGCCGTATTCCGCTCTTAGAATGGTTAGGGTGCCGTATGCGCCGTTGTTGGATCCGCCGTTCCAGTTTCCAGACCCCGGTAAATCCAGCGTATCGCCATCCTTGACTGAGACCTGACCAGGGGTGCCATTAAAGGTGTAGGAGACCTCAATGTGCTTTGTGCGCCCCTCGGCAGGATCAACTCCAATGGTGTCGTGGGTCACGCGAAGACTCAAGCGATCGCCTTGCACCATGCCAGCAATACGGGAGGTAACGTCGGTCATGCGGTACTCGGCCCCATACTGCGCACTCGTAATTTGCAGGCCCTGCTGGTATCCGGATCCGGGGCCGCCGTAGCCATTGATGATGGCAAGGTGAACCGAATCTTTCTCCGAGAAATTCAGCTGTCGTATCTGTCCGCGACTATCGCGGACTTGCAGCCTGAGTCCTTTACGACGATCGGGCGCGGGATCCTGACCCAGCGTGTCGTTGTCGACACGAAAATCCAGAGCGTCGCCACGAACCAGCGATAGCACGCGTGCCGTGACGTCCGCCCACTGGGGTCCAGCACCATACTCCGCGCGGACAATTTGCCAG
>Ga0210384_10002566_pt1 | contig 22075 bp, 21 predicted proteins | sample IncBWH2MmetaG_FD_160574 | JGI IMG/M metagenome (GOLD analysis project Ga0210384, IMG submission 160574) | Forest soil microbial communities from Barre Woods Harvard Forest LTER site, Petersham, Massachusetts, United States - Inc-BW-H-2-M | ecosystem: Environmental > Terrestrial > Soil >...
TCGCCTTGCCCAGCCGCGTTCACATTGCTCGGCGCATCCTCCGGAAGATGCGTAACATTCACATGTTCTCCGACCAGCGCCTGGGAGACTTTCTCGATATCCACTGCCTGTTCCATCTCCAGGTGCAGGGCGAAAGCGTGCCCATGAAAGATAGGTGCCTGTACCAGCAAGAGCGAGGGCTGCGGTGCATTGTCGCCAGCGATTTGGCGGTAGTGCTTCATGATGCGGCGTTCGACGGTGGAGAGTGCCGGCGCCGATTGCTCACCGTAACGGGTCACCATGTTGAATGCCACTTGCGTGTCGAAAACGTTCTTGGGCAATTGCTGGAAAGAGAGCAAGTTCACCGTCTGCTCGTGCAGTTCGTCCATTCCTTTCTGTCCATGCTGCGAAGCCGGCTCGAACACGGTTGCTACCACCCGCGCCAACTGCCCGGCTTTTTGCGTGCGCAGTAATAGGAGCGCGAGAGCAACTGCAGCGGGATGCGCCACTACAGCCGGTCTTGGCTGCAGCTCCAGCGTGAGAGCTTGTCCTAACTGCCGTTCAATCCACGGCGACCGGACCACCGCATCGGTTTCATCTTCCAGAGCGAAGGAGAGATCGATAATGGCGCTGCCCGCTGTGCGAGCCGTCTTCCAGTTCTTTCGCGTGGACTCGGGGTCAGACGCAAAAAAAGTAAAGTCGATGTTCTCAAACTGCTCTGGACGCACGCTCTGGATAAATGAAATCTCGTCTCCCACCGTCTCGAGTTTGCCCAGCGATTCGTCATCATCCAGCAGCTTGATGTCCAGGGAGGGGAAATTACGGTCGTTGAGGACCTCCGCGACTTCCTTTCCCTTCAGCGTAGAAGCGCCGACAATGGCTACGCGGTACAGATTTGCTCCGCGCACCGGCTCGGGTTGTGCCGCCACTGCCGGCTTGAACGTAGAATTCATGAGGTCTGTGATGCTTCCCGGAAAGCCGGAGGCGGCGGATTATTCCTTCGCCGGAAAATCCACTGCAAGCGCCAGAACACGCCCGAAAACATGTAGAGCAGCGCGATTCCGAACAGCACGAAGCGCGAAAAATACCAGATAGAAGCAAACAACAATCCGAACAAAATAATCAGCCGGAACGGTTGCCGGGAACGGAAATCAATATCCTTGAAACTATAGAAGCGCCATGTACTCACCATCAGGTAAGCCACCACCACCACCATCAGCATCCAGGTGATGGCAGTCCACCAGGACACGACCGGGTCGCCGACCGAAAGGTGAACCACGGCGGCGATGACTCCTGCTCCTGCCGGAATGGGCATCCCAACAAAATACTTCTTTCCCGGACGTCCGGGGTTCGAGGGCTGGGGATTCGATGTAATGTTAAAACGGGCTAGGCGGCTAGCCCCTGCCATCAGAAACAAAAAGCTGGCGATGGCGCCGAACTGTGCCAGCTTGGCGTAAAGCTCGCCAGCACTCGCTGCCGGCAATTGGCGGAAGCCCCACATCCACGCCAGCATGGCCGGCGCGACTCCAAACGTGATGACGTCGGCAAGTGAATCCAGTTCCCGGCCGAAATCGCTGCTGGTGTGGGTGACTCGGGCAATGCGCCCGTCCAAACCATCAAACAGCACGGCAAACCCGATCGCCTTGGCCGCGTAGTCGAAATGCCAGGGCTCCGCTACGCTGCCGTGGGTAACTTGCAGGATGGCGTAGTAGCCGGCCGCGATATTCGCGGTGGTAAACAACGAAGGCAGTATGTACAAGCCTTTGCGGAGCCGGCGCGAGGGTTGGTCTTCCTTACGCCGGCGCGGGATCTCCGGAAGTTCGGGGTCCATCAGAGCGCTCCTTGACGAGTCTGTTGCGCGGCCAGGCCAGCGAGTTGCTCTGGCTCCTGGCGCAGGTAAGCCAGCACGCTGGCTCCGCCCTTTACTCGATCTCCGACCTTCACTTGCATGCTGGCAGAGGCGTCCAGCAAAACATCCACTCGTGAACCGAATTTGATCAGGCCCACGCGCTCTCCTCGTTCGACCCGATCGCCTACTTTTTTGGTGAACACAATCCGCCGCGCCAGTATGCCCGCGATCTGCTTGAAAACTACCTTCTGCCCAGTGCTATCCAGAGTGACGATGTTCTGTTCGTTTTGTTCGGCCGAGACTGCGTTCATGGCATTAAGAAACTTCCCTTTTTGATAGCGGACATCGCGGATCACTCCCGCCACCGGGGAGCGGTTCACATGCACGTCAAACACGCTCAGGAAGATGCTGACCCGCACCCGCCTTCCTCCATCTACTAGGATCGGGGACACATCCGTGACTTTGCCATCGCCGGGGGAGACTACCGCCCCGGCGGCATCTGGGATTACTCGCTCCGGATCCCGGAAAAACCACAAGAAAAAACCTGCCAGGAGTATGGGCAGCAAAGCCCAAGGCGCGCCAGCCAGCGACCCCAGCAACACGGCGGCACCACCCAGTGGAAGTGCGTAATAGTAACCGTCGGGAACCATCGGGAGACTAGAGAATTATAGTGCAGACCCCCGACAGTCGATCTGTTTTCAGGCTAAATGCTAATAAAAAAGGCGCTTATCAGCGCCACCTTGAGGGACAAATAAAGCCACTGGCGGCGGAAGCCGCGTGCTCTTGAGCTTTGAGATTAAGCGACCTGGTTCTGTCCTACCTGCCGAAACTCCCGCTCAATCAACTGCATTTGATCTTTGAGACGCAGTTTCAGCTTTTTCAGCCGCACTTCTTCCAGCTTTTCGTCGTCGGTGAGAAAGCGTTTTTGGGTGAGTGATTCGAGTCTTTGTGAGTATTGCGTGTGCTCTTGAGCCAGTTTGCGGAATTCCTGATGGCTGGCCAGAAGCTGGTCACGTGGAGTTAGCATCCAGCAGACCCTCCTGCACGATGTGTACGCCCCCAAATTAACACAGCATTAATATGGCTTCAATCCCAAATTCCCCAGAAAGCAACAGCTCGAAGGTCAACAAAATTGCACCATCCATGTTGCAAATCACGCTAAATCAAGTCGATAGAGGACGGCGGCCTCCTCCGGATCTTGATAGTACCGTTTCCGGTGCCCGATCTCCGTGAACCCACACTTCTCGTACAATGCGCGGGCGCCCCGGTTCGATTCCCGGACTTCAAGGAACACAGCCTTCGCGCCCTGAGAGTGCGCCAGGCGCAATAACTCGCCTACCAGACGGGTACCCAAGCCTCGTCGCCGGACTGAGCCAGCTACGACAACGTTCTCAATTTCGAATTCAGCGTCGATCTGCCGGGCAACGAGAAAGCCTTGCACCGCAGCATCTTCTCCAATAACCAATGCCAGCCTCGACGGATGTCCCGCTCGCAGGAAAATCTGTTCGTATTGACCCTGCGGCCAGTGCGCTGCCGCGTCGGCATCTTTTTCCAGGGCCATCATTGCAGGAATATCAGGCGGATTTGCAAGACGCACTGTCACGTTGCCGGTGTCTGGGGCCAAGGCTAAGAGCTAACAACTAAGAGCTTCCCTTCGAAAAAATCTCCGCGTCCGAGCGACGAATGTAATTGGCGTCCAGCACTTCTGGCGAAACCGTGTCTCCAGCCAGAATTTTCTTCCATCCGAGTTGGGCGATGGTATCGCTCCTCGGACGCGGGATTTCCTTCACCGGCAGGCCGGCGTTGCGGGCTGCGTCGGCCAGGCTGGCGTCTGGTGTGACAATGTATCCGCGAACCGAGGCCAGAAACTCCTCGCGCGTCAGCAAACTCTGATTCAAGGCTGTGGCGCACTCCTGGACGTCATACTCGCCGACGTAGAGTTCGTTTCGTCCCGCATCAAGCGCGGCCATCACCGTCCCGCGCAAGCCACTGGTGCTCGCGATTGCCTCCAGCAGCGAAACCTCCGCTATGGGTTTCCTGAGGACTTCAGCGAGTGCTTTCACCGCTGCCAACCCTACGCGCAGCCCGGTGAAGGACCCAGGGCCCGAGGCCACGGCGAATCCGTCGATGTCCTGTTTCCCTAGTTGGTGCTTCAAAAGAAGTTCTGCTATTTGCGGTACCAGTTGCGCTGAAAATGTCCCGCCTGCGAGGGGGACGACCTCGATGATCTCGTACACATCACCGGGCCCACACTTTGCCAAAGCTATGCTGCCGTCTTTGCCGGAAGTGTCGGCGGCGAGAAGAAACATAGGATCCTGGAAATGAATCACGCGTTTGTCATTCCGAGCGGAGCGAGGAATCCCTACTCCCGCTAGGAGTTCGACGGAAGGGATGCTTCGCTTCGCTCAGCATGACAAAGCCTATTTGTAAGGTAGATTCGAATCTGCTTCCACCAGTTCGAGCAGAACACCGCCCGTGCTCGACGGATGCACGAATACGTAACGATGCCCGCCCGCTCCCACCTTTATTTCGTTTGAAACCAGCCGCACACCATTCTTTTTCAGCCGTTCGACTGCCGCCGCCAGATCGCGCACCCGCAACGACACATGATGCAATCCCTCCCCTCGCTTAGCGATAAACTTTGCGATCGCTGAATCCTCAGAGGTTGCCTCGAGTAGCTCAAACCTGCTTTCGCCCAACGGCACCATCACCACTCGCACCTGCTCAGCCTCCACCAACTCTTCCGGCGATACCTTCAGTCCTAGCTTCTCGTAGATGCCTTTCGCAGCAGCAAGCGACTTTACCGCGATGCCAAGATGATCGATGGTCACCACTACGTGCCCACCTTCCCCGCTATCTCTTCCACTAAGGTGTATGGATCCCGTTTGTGCTCGGCTATCTCTAAAGCATATTGCGACAAGTTTCCGTCGCCCAGCTGCTCGCGCGCTCTTTCCAGTAGCGCTTCCCGCAACATCTCAAGCAGACGATCCTGCCAGTTCTGAATCTTGTGCTTGAGCACCAGATTTTCATTTTTCAAATAGCTCTCGTAAGTTTCGATCGCCTCGGCCAGTTCCCCGACTCCCGTGCCGTCGGTCGCAACCGTCTTTACAATGGGAGGCGTCCAATTATCACCGCGCACGGCCAGCGACTGCAGCGCGCGGATTTCGCGCTCCACCCGATCGGCGCCGTCGCGGTCGCTTTTGTTAATCACGAAAATGTCGGCGATCTCCATGATGCCAGCCTTGATGGTTTGTACGTCGTCGCCCGTCCCCGGAACTAGAATCACCACGGTGATATCCGCCAGGCGCACAACGTCAACTTCATCCTGTCCGACACCGACAGTTTCGATCATGATCAGGTCGCGTCCCGAGGCGTCGAGCACCGTGGCTACATCGGCCGTGCTCTGAGCCAAGCCACCCAAGGAGCCGCGGGTTGCCATGCTGCGAATATAAATCCCCGGATCGGAGAAGTGCTCCTGCATACGAATGCGATCCCCTAGAATCGCTCCACCCGTGTAGGGACTGGTGGGATCGACGGCAATAATCCCCACCGTCCGCTTGTGTTTGCGATAGTGGCGAGCCAATTGATCGACTAGCGTGCTTTTGCCTGCTCCGGGCGGGCCGGTGAGCCCGATTACGCCCGCCTTCCCGCTATAGGGAAACAGCGCCTTGAGCAGATCTGACCATCCCGGGGTGCGGTTTTCGACCGCAGAAATGGCGCGGGCGAGGGCGCGAGGATCGCCCGCACGAAGTTGCTCAATCGAGTGCTGAATCTCCGGATTCAAACAGCCAGTGTAAAGCAGAGAAGATGAGTCGGGAAGTCTTGGTTTCCATTGTATTCTCTCTCGGAAACACCTTGTGACGGCAGAGGTGATCTTGTGGCTGTACCGCAACTGAGGGCTGAGGTGCTGGAGCTATGTGACACCGTCCAAGCGATTGTCACATTCAATTATCACTACAGCGCCGAGGATCGCAACCTCCTCGAAGCGATCAGGGCTGATGTTCCGACTGCGCCCGCTCGGCAGCTTAGGCAATACAGGGACGATCTCCGGGGCACTGTCAAGAATATGGTTCGGAAGTTCGGCTGCAAAGCGAATCCGACGAAGTTCGCAAGAGAGTTCAAGGAAACGAGCAGAAGGGAGCCCGGGAGAACCCTGTTGTTACCGAAATTCGAGATCGACAAAATATTCACGAACTACACCGACAAATGGATGCCCTGGGATTCGTTTCCTCCTCACGTACTCGTCTATTTGGACTTCACTGGGGAGTCTTACCGTCCGAAACAGTTTGACTGGAAGTTGCCCGAGGCATCGCTCTATGAAGATATGTGCGTTGCGTACAACCAGGCTCTAGATGCTCACAAGATCGCCTCGATGCTGACCGTGCCTGTCCCCGAAGCGAAACTGGCCGAGTTCTGCCTCAGGACCGCTGTGCTCTCAGCGTTCTACTTCGTCGAGGGCTACCTGAATGGCGTTGCGTTCGACTACTATGTCCGAAATGCAAAGAATATATCCGATGAGGAAGCGGAACTGTTGCTGGAGTGGAATCGCAAGCTAGGCAAAGAAAAGTGGATCAGTCTCAAGGAAAAACTTCACAAATACCCTAGAATTATACTGGGTCTTCAGCATCCGCCCCTCACGGAGACAAACTCGGCGGAAATGAAGCTTCTGATAACGACAGCCAAGGACGTCCGCGATGCGATCGTACATCAGTCTCCTAAATTCGATCCCACCAGCGAAGACGTGAGCTCAAAGGTTAGACAATTTGTTCATCTTCGATTAGGAGACGTTACTCAAACAGTGGACGCAGCCGTTGTGCTGATCAAAAGGCTTAACGGGTTGCTAGGAAAGAACGGCATAATGGTTGATTGGCTCTTAGAGCGAGACGGCAACGGACGCTTCCCCGAACAAGCTTTTCTGTAAGCTCCCCTGTACCACTCGCTCGGCCTCAACGAGGAAGACACCCTTCGGCTGGAAACTGGGACGCCGCGAACTCTCCCCATGCACGGTCCTCGGCGATCTCCTCGTCAGTAAGCGAGTCGTAGTAACGGGTCACTGCTCCAGAAATCTCTTCTAATTCCTTCTCTTTTTCCTTCATAGCTCGCCTAGTCTTTCAACAATTGCCGGGCAATCACCAGACGCTGAATCTCGCTCGTGCCTTCGCCGATTGCAAAGCTTAACGTCGCGGTAAAACTTTCCTGCCGGATACTCTTTGTCCGCCCACTAGAGACCCGAAGAGCTGAGAGCTATCTCGCTCTTCACACTGCGCGTCATCAATTCACGAATAGCGTCTGCCGGAGACTTGCCTTCGTGCAGGATAGCGTGCGTCTGCTCTGCGATGGGCATCTCGATCCCGCGACTGCGGGCGAGACCAACGGATGCATGAGTGGTGAAGACGCCTTCGGCAACTGCGCCGTGCATTCCAGCGATAATCTCCGGAAGCTTGCGGCCACGACCCAGTTCCACGCCCACGCCGCGATTGCGCGAGAGGCCGCCGGTGCAGGTGAGGACCAAGTCGCCCAGGCCGGCAAGACCTGCCATGGTTTCCTGGTGGCCGCCGCAAGCCACTGCCAGGCGCGTAATCTCGGCCAGTCCGCGAGTGATCAGGGCAGCGATGGAATTATGGCCGAGTCCCAAGCCGTCGCACACGCCGGCGGCGATGGCGATCACGTTTTTGAGGGCGCCGCCTAGTTCCACGCCGATGACGTCGTCATTGGTGTAGACGCGGAAGCGAGGATCACTGAATTCACGTTGGACTATTTCCGCCAGTTCCCCGTCCTGCGAGGCGATGGTGATGGCGGTGGGATCGCCACGGGCGACTTCCTGCGCAAATGACGGTCCGCTCAGCGCTCCCATGCGCGGCTGGAATCCACCATCAACTCCTACCACCTGAGAAATCACCTCCGTCATTCGCAGCAGTGTCCTTTGCTCCAGGCCCTTGGTCGCGCTCACGATCAGCATGCTTGGTTTAAGGTGGGGGCGCATTTCCTGGAAGAGCTGCCGCGCGTGCTGCGACGGCATAACACCGACTACCACTTCCGCGTTGCGCAACGCTTCTTCCAGACTGCCGGTCACAGAAACACAATCAGGAATCTTTTGGCCGGGAAGGAATTTTTCGTTGACCCGGCGTTTCGAGATCGCGTCCGCGATGTCCTTGTCGTGCGCCCACAAGCGAATTAGATGGCTACCTCGGCGTCCCAGTGCGATGGCGAGACCAGTTCCCCAAGCCCCTGCGCCGATGAGAGCGATCTGGCTCAACCGCGCCTCCACTGAAAGCGCGTCTCTGTCCCTGATAGAAGCCGGCCGATATTCTCATGATGCTTAGCGACTATAAGAACGGAAGCAATCGCCATAAGCGCGAGCGTCAAGGGCATGCTTCCGTAGCCGTCCAGAAGCCAGGCCAAGAGTGGAAGTAGCGCGACCGCGACAATGGAGCCCAGAGAGACGTAGCGAAACGTCACCACGATGACAACAAAAATCACGACCATGATAAGGACCGCTTTGGGCGCAAGCATAAGGAAGGACCCCAGGCCAGTCGCAACTCCTTTACCGCCTCGAAACTTCAGCCAAACTGGGAAGACGTGGCCCGCAATCGCACATAGCGCAGCGACCCCGGCCAGAACGCCTTGTCCGGGAAACGCGGCGCGCGCGATCGACACTGCAGCCAGTCCCTTGAGCGCGTCGAGCACCAGGGTGAAGACCCCAAGCATCGCTGAAGATCGAGCCACATTCGTAGCACCGATGTTGCCACTGCCGGTTTTTCGTACATCCTGCCCATGAAACACAAACATCAGGAGGTATCCGAACGGGATCGATCCCAGCAGGTAGCTGAAGCCGGCAGTGAGAAGGAATGGCCTCATTCGAGATCTATCTAGAAATCTATCACTGCCCAAGCGCGAAGCTCGCAATCTTCAAATAGCGTGCTCCGCCCCGCCCGAGCTGACTCTCATACAGAAAGAACTCGCGGGCGGTCATGGTACCAAACTCCGGTGTAGGCAGCGCGGCCAATTTCTCCTGCAATTGCTGAAAGTTCTGGCTGTGCCCACGCGGGGCTCGCGAACCTCCGCCGCGAGCCAGTGTGAGATGCGGGCTGAACGGATGTTCTTCTTTCGGAATGCCGAGCGTTGCTGCGTTGTTGTCCACTGCCGTGGCCAGGGTGGCCAATTGCGGCCCCGCCTCGACGCCAACCCAGAACACCCGTGGCGCCTTCGCTCCCGGGAAAAAGCCGTAGCCGCGAAAGGCAATTTCGAGTGCGTCGTTCCGCACGTTCGAAAGCGCGCGTTTAATCTCTTCCACAACCTCTGGCGCTTTCTCGCCGATGAATTTGAGGGTAACGTGCAACGACTCCGGACGGACCCAGCGGGCATCGGGCGCAAAAGGTCGCACACCGTCGAGAAAACGCTGGATGCGCTCCCGAATGGCATCGTCGATGTCCAGGGCAATGAAGGTGCGCATGTCTGAAAACGCGATCAGCCGTCAGCTTAAAGGTGGCGGGTCGTTTGAAGCGTGAGAGTAGATGGCTGAAGGCTGAGGGCTGACGGCTGTGTTTCTCACATCAACTTCCTTCTCACCATATCCATCGCCTGCTGAGTTGCGAACCAGCGGATGCGCTTGCGATCGCCGGGGAAATTTCGCTCTATCACTTCGGTTCCACGATCGCTGGCGAGGGCGTGGAACACAAGGCCGACCGGTTTTTCCGGTGTGCCACCCGTGGGTCCAGCGACGCCGGTAATGCCGACTCCGAGAGTCCCCTGGCAGCGCTTGCGAATACCCTCGGCTAACGCGGCCGCTACTTCGCGGCTTACCGCGCCATGTTTTGCTATCAAATCAGCTGGGACATCGGCGAATCCCGTCTTCAACTGATTTGAGTACACCACCGCGCCCCCCAAGAAGTAGCGCGAACTGCCGCTAACCGAAGTGATACGTTCCGCCAGCAGTCCACCCGTACAAGATTCCGCGACCGCCAGCGTAGCGTTACGCATCTGGAGATAGTAGCCGACAATCTGCTCCAGGGAATCGCCGTTGTCGGAAAAAACACAGTCGCCAAGTTCTGCTTCGATCTCTTCGACAACCTGATCGACCCGTTGCTGAGCGGCATCAAGCGAGTCGGCACGCGTTCTCAGATGCAGCTGAATTTCCCCGGCGCCGGCCAGAATTGTGGTTTGCACATCGGTAAAGCGCTTGTAAATGGGTGCCACCCGGGCATCGCACTGGGACTCTCCCATTCCCGTGACCTTCACCACGCGTGTCGCGATGAATTGCGGCGGCAGTTTGGCGCGCAAACGATCCATGCACTGCTGGTCGAACAGGGCCCGTAGTTCATGTGGCGGCCCGGGAAGAAGGATAATGATCTTCTCCCGGCCTTCGTATTTTCCGCTGATCCACTGTCCCGGCGCTGTGCCGTTAGGATTGGGGAGGACGATAGCGCCTGCGATGACGTCGCCCTGCTTCGCATTGTTAGCCGACATTTTCCATCCCCGGGACGCAAAACGCCGCTCAATCGCGGCCACGATTTCGGGATCGCGATGGACTTCCAATTGAAGTGCCTCAGCCACGGCTTCACGCGTCAGGTCGTCCTCGGTGGGACCGAGGCCACCCATGAAAATCACGATATCCGCCCGCGACAGCGCCAGGCTTGCGCTACCGCGGAGGTGCTCGCGGCTATCTCCAACAATGGTCTTGAAGATCACTTCTACGCCGAGCTGGTTAAGTTTCTCGGTGAGATAGAGCGAGTTCGTATCCTGGCGGAAAGGGGTCAGCAGCTCGGAGCCGATAGCAACGATTTCGGCATTCACGTTAGCAGTTTAAATGATCACAATCCGGCAGAGGGCGGCCGGGACGGCGGCGCTACAAGCGATTCTGTTTACGCCGGCAAATCGGACAAGGCCGGCATTCCCTGAATATTCCAGGCAAGATGATGCACCGCGTCGGTTGTAGCGAGAATCGCGGAGCGGCCGGGAGCGAAAGCTAGGCCCACAAGCCCCGGCCCAGCGACCTCAAGCGCAGCTTTGCCAGCGAGCGTGATTTTTACGATGCCTCGTTTCCCCGCGACTGAAGCCGCCACATAAAGGTTGCCGTCGACGTCGACTGCCAGCCCCTGAGGGCGTCCCAAACCGCGGTAGAACGTGGAAACGTTGCCCTGCGGATTGATCTTGTACACGCAATCGAAGCTGGAAGTCGTCGGCCCGGTCACAAACAGATCGCCATGTGGTCCGAAAGCCAGGTGGTAGGCGGAGACGCTGGGCTCGAGGGTGGCGAAAACGAAAATCTGACGGTCGCGAGCGATCTTGAAAATTGTCCCACTGCGATCGCCGACATAGAGGTTTTCCGCGCGGTCGAAGGCGATGCCGGTGGCAACGCCCATGCTTTCTGCATAAGAAGACATTGTGCCATTGGGCGCGACTTTGTATACCGTGCCGTCGTAGCGCGAGGAAACGTACATCTGCCCGGCGCGGTCGAAGGCGATCGCGGTGGCGTTCATCATTTCCGTGAGAAACGGCTTCACATTGTAGTTGGTGTCGATTTTAAAGATGGACACCGGAACCTTCTGTCCGCGTGAGCCCGAGAAGGTGACGTAGATATTGCCCTCGGTGTCAACCCCCGGATTCGTCACGGGATGCAGGTTCTCGGCGATGGGCGTCGCCACCGTAATCTCGTGCGGATTGCTGGTGTGACCGTTGGTAGAGACCACGACCGGACCTGAGGACGCGCCAGTCGGTACACGTGCCACCAGAAAGTCGTCAGAACTGATGACCACCGCGCCCTCCAGTTCGCCAAAGCGGACGCGAGGCCGGCGCAGGTCGGCGGGGCGCAGGCTTGTGCCCGTAATTCGCACTTCGCCTCCGGGCAGGGCGGCAGACGGATGCACGGCCTCAATCTGTGGATTGCCGTTAACGTTCTTCTTACCCAGCAGACGGTCGGAAATTCCCATGGCTCCAGCTTCCCTTGCGACGCGCACCTTGGACTGATTATCGCGGCAACAAACCGAAATGCAGCGCGAAATGCATCACGACCACGGCGTAAAAACCGGCGGCAACATCATCAACTACTATCCCGACGCCTTCCGGCAGTTGTTCCAGTTGACGAACCGGCGGTGGCTTTACGATATCGAACCCACGAAAAAGTATAAAGCCCAGCAGCAGAGATTTCCACGACACCGGAACCCCAATGAACGTGATGAGTTGGCCTGCGACCTCATCGATCACGACGAACTGAGGATCCTTAAGACCGCTTGCCCGCGCCACTCGCGTGGCCGCTGGAATTCCAATCAGGACTGTCAGCGCGGCCAGCAAGACGGCTGCCCATAGCAGCGAGGTCGGCGTGATCCAGCGCGTAAGAAGCCACCACAACAACACAGTCTCTGCCGACGCCCAGCTTCCCGGGCCTGGACGCAAGTGTCCTGTGCCGAAGAAGGTGGCGACCAGCGTGGCCCAGAGCGGAGCCCGAGACGCCTCTGAAGCCTGTCCTGAGCCTGCCGAACTAACCGTCGACGCGGCGCTACGGTCAGTCTTCATCGGACTGATCCGCGCCGGAGGGGAGTTCATGGTCTGAGGTATCCGTCAAGGGTGACGAGATGACATACCCGCCACTGGCCCATTTCCCCAGATCGATCAAGCGACAGCGATCACTGCAAAAAGGAAATTCGGGATCTTTGCTCGTTACAGTTTTTTTGCAGGTGGGGCACTTCAGATTGGGAGAGCGCTTGCGGGGCATAAAGTCATCACACGATTTTCGCGACCAGATCGTAGTCGTGGGCCTCAGTAATCTGGCAACGGTAGAACTCGCCGAGTTGCGGTTCCAGTCCTTCCGGAACGTCGTTGATCAGCACTTTGCCATCAATTTCAGGCGCATGCATCGCAGTCCGGCCCTCGAGCAGGAGATCCGTCTCCTCCGAAGTTCCTTGCAGAAGAAAATCAAATTCCTGGCCTACTAAGGCTTTCTTTTTCTTCTTACTGACTTTGCGCTGGATCTGCATGAGACGTTTGCGCCGCTGTTCGATCTCGCGTGCGGAGAGTTTCTCCTCCAACCCGTATGCGCTGGCGCCTTCCTGGTCGGAGTAGCCAAAAGCGCCCATCCAGTCGAACTCGGCCTGGCGCACAAAGTCGCACAATTCTTCGAACTCTTTCTCGGTTTCGCCAGGGAACCCGACAATGAACGACGTTCGAAGAGTGACCTCAGGAATCGCACGACGCATCTTTTCAATCGAATGGAAGAAAATGTCCGCGCCACCACCACGCTTCATGCGCTTCAGCACTCCGGCAGAGGCATGCTGCAGCGGCACATCAATGTAGGAGCAAATCTTTTCATGATGGGCGATGGTTTCGAGCAGCCGGTCGCTGATCTTGTTGGGATAAGCATAGAGGAAACGTATCCAGCGCAGTTCTTGGATACCTGCCAACTTCTCCAGCAGAAGTGCCAATCCATCTTTGAGACCAAAATCTTCGCCATAGCAGGTCGTGTCCTGGCCGATCAGCGTGATTTCGCGCACGCCGGAGCGGGCCAGTTGCTCGGCCTCGGCAACCACCGATTCAAATCGGCGCGAGCGAAATTTGCCGCGCAGCTGCGGAATGATGCAGAAACTACAGGGATGATCGCAGCCTTCCGCGATCTTGATATACGCAGTGGAGGCGGGCGTGGCCAGCACCCGTGGAGTGCTCTCGTCATAGAGGTAGTTGGGGAGATCGGCAATCGCGCCATCCCACGTTTCTCGGGAGAAGCGGCCTTGGGCAGCACGAGCCTCGCCTTCGGGCCGCGAGCGAAGTATGTTGAAGGGTGAGGCGCTCTTTGGCGACGCGTCAATTCCTGCTGCCGCGATGATGCTCTCCAACTCCCCAGTGCCAACGACGGCGTCTACCTCGGGAATTTTTTTTCGAATCTCGTCACGGAACCGTTCGACCAGACAACCAGCCACAACCAGTTTACGAACGTGACCATTCGTCTTGTGTCGTGCCATCTCCAGAATCGTATTGACGGATTCCTGTTGAGCGCTGGCTATAAAGGAGCAGGTATTAACCACGATGATGTCAGCGTCTTCCGTGCGTGAGGTCAATTCTGCCCCCGCCTTGGTCAGCATGCCCATCATTACTTCGCTATCCACCAGGTTTTTCGGGCATCCCAGACTGACAAAACCGACCTTCGTGGACGAGGCGGACACCTTCCCCGTCGCATCGGTTGCATCGTCAGTCGCCACATTAGGTATGGTCGTAGGCATGTAATCCTTGATTCTAACATTCCGCAGCCTATGGGATTTCCCGGCGTTAACGAATTGCGCGGCATCAAACCAAGCACGGCGCTCCGCAAAAATCCTTGCCGCGACGTGCTAACCTATGTCTCGCTGTCGGTTAGCCTCTTTAGCGGGAGAACTAGAGATGGCATCGAAATGCTGGACGATGGCGGTCTTGTTCCCGATCCTGGTGGCGAATGCCGCTGCCCAAGAGAAGAATGAGCTGACCGGAATTGTCGGACGTACTTTCATCAGCGATCAAGGAGTGAGGGGAACCAACGCAAATGATCCTAACCTTCACTTCGGTAATGGCTTCACTTTTGAAGTCAATTACGGCCGCCGCTTATTTGGTGGGCCAGTTGCCGGACTTACTCTGGAAGTTCCCTTTGTTTATAGCCCTGACGAAGATCTGCACTTTAGCCTCAATCTCATACCCGAGAGCTACCGATCCTTTTTCTTGACGCCGTCCATCCGCGCCAACCTCGTGCCCGACAGCGGACTTTCACCCTGGCTCAGCATTGGTGGCGGCTTTGGTCACTTCAGCGAGAGTTCCAACCTGGGCGGCGGAGGTCCAAACCCTGGCAAGACCGGTACCACAACCGGGGTTTTGCAAATCGGCGCGGGTTTGGATGTAAGAATCTGGCGCGCCATCCGGTTGCGTGGCCAAGTGCGGGATTTTTATTCCGGCGTGCCACAGTTGAATGTGAATACCGGGAAAAGCAGGCAACATAATCTCTTTGCGGGCGGTGGCGTAGTCTGGCGCTTCTGACTTATAGGAAACTCACCTCCGTGCGACTGATGAGACTTCCTGATAGAGCTCTGGCAGACGCTGGGCATCCTCGGCCGAGTCGCCGAAGCGGGCGCCTTCATAACTGCGGGTAAAATGCGCCATTCTCTCCCGCACCGCGGCATCCTCAATAGACGTCACGAACTCCTCAGGCGTTTGCGCCGGCGATTTTATCCAGCCGCGACGGGCGATCACGCGCGTCATCCTCTCGTACCAGATGGTGGCAGCCTGACGCGGAGATTTCTCCGGACGCGCCGCCAATCGGCCCCGGCGAAATGCACGCCACAACCGTCGCGCGTTGACCGCCAACAACATCGTCAGAGTAATTAAGACTCCTGCGACGCTCCAGCGCTCTGGTTTCAGTGCCATCACACTTTGGGTGCGGCGAACTGTGGCAAGGAGTGCCTGGTACTGCTGCCGCCACCAATTCCGCAGTGCGTCGAGCCATCGCCGAGTACCTCGCGCTGCCTCCTCTCCCAGGGTTCGCTGGTGGCTCACGTCATAGCTGACCACCCATTCCCGCCAGAACGATGCCATCGCGTCCACATACATCATGACTCGACTCCAACCCGTAGACACTGCAACCGGCGCTGCGGGCGTGGGATCGAAGCTTATCCAGCCATAGCCCGGGAAATAGGCTTCAACCCAGGAGTGAGCGTTGCTGGCGCGTACCAGGTACTGTGATGTGAGGTCGTTGAACTCGCCGGTGCGGAAGCCATTCACGATTCGCGACGGAATCCCCAAAGTGCGAAGCATCACCGCCATGGAGGTCGCGAAGTATTCGCAGTGTCCCTGCTTACGCTCAAACAAAAAATTGGCCAGAGGGTCGCCCTGAGCTGTACTCGGCAATCGCAGCGTGTATCCGAAATTCGTCCGCAGGTACGTCTCGACTTCAACGGCTTTGTCGTATGGATTGCCGGCCGACGCCGCGATTTTCTCAGCCAGCCGCGGGATACGAGCATCGAGCGCCGAGGGCAGTTGCAAGTAGACCGGAGAAAACGGTGGAGGGTAAGGGCCCGATGCTGCGCGCAGATTGTCGCGCCCGGGCTGGTAGAGGTTTGAGATCGCTTCGTAGCGGCTGACGGGATGTTCGGGGTCAAGATCAAAGACCGCGCCTCCGTTATCCAGAGCCACCAGGCTGTAATTGCCCTGCAAAGTTTGCGGAACGGCCGCGAGGAAGAAAACATTTGTGCGCATCGGTTCCATCAAGACCTGGTAGTGGACGGGTTGCGAGGCTTTCTGCGCCTGTCTGCTGGCATCCGAGTGCCACAGGATGAAGCGCCCGTCCGGTAGCCGAGGCGCAATGTGTTGTTCGTGCGAAGTCGACCAGGTTCTCCCATCGAAATTGCTGAGTGTAACTCCACGCCACTTTAGGTCGAAAGCGCCGCTCTTGTCGCCATCAATCTGAACATGCATCACCACCGCGCTGGACTGCTGGATCTCCCCAATGCTCCCCAGTTGGACGCTGTCATTGAATCCCGTGGTGAGCTGGCCGCCGGCGGTATACGCGCTGAGATAACCAGAGGAGATGCGGGGCAAGATGAAGAAGATGCCGGTCGCTCCCAGCAGAATCAGGAGTACAAGGGCGGGCGCCGTAGCGGCGAGCGAAAAGGCCATGTGCCGGTACGCCGACTCCCCACTTGATTCCGTCGAATGAATCGTGGCCCTGGTGGACACGTTGCGCATCTCCATCAGAATGAACGTGACCACCGCCGCCAGCACGAAGCCGGAGAACGTCAGCAGAAAAGTACTGTCCACGGTCAGCACCGCGGCGGCCAACACCATTAGAAAAGCAATCACCGAGAGAAAATAAAAGTCGCGATTGCGCTGCGCGGAGAACAACCGGACCACCATGACAAACAGCACCAGATGGACGGTCGCGCTAAGAAATGTACTAAGAAATCCTCCGGACCTCAGCAAATACTCCGCCGCGTAGAGAGCCAAATAGCTGAGCGTCAGAATGTTGGTCCACCGCTCCGGGATAACTAGGCTTCGCCGCGTGGCCAGCAGATATCCCCGAAATAGAAGAGCCCCACTAACTAACAGTACTGTCGGAGCGTCCAAACCACCTGTCGAGGCCAGCGTTCCAAAACCGGTGAGCACGAGGAGGTAAAGGGCAACTTCAAAGTAGCGCTGGATGGCTACAAAGAGCGTAATCGTCGCTGGTCGTGGGTCGGGTGCAGGAAACATCGGCTTCGTTTCATTCTTCTCGATTCTTGTGTGAAAGAAAAGGGTACTGAGGGCATCACGCTCCGGGCTTTCCCGCTGTCATCCCAGCTGGCAATGGTTCAGTTTCAGCCACATTGGCGTTATCCCGAGCGCTCGCGAGGGCGTCATCCCGAAAGCCGGCGCAGTTCAGCCGGTTGAGGGATCTCGCGTGGGAGCTTCTCCCGGACAGTTTGCCGCCGTGAAAACGGGCGATCCGGTGCGGGCGCGAACGTCGGCGCTACGCAAGCGAGTGCTAGAATGAACTCCGTCAGGCATCGGTCCCGCGCGACGTATTCTCGCCAACCCCGCCAGGTCCGGAAGGAAGCAACGGTAACGGGCTCTTGCGTGTGCAGTGGGTCTCCGGTGCCTGGCTTGTGATTGCCCGCCTTCAATCATTTGCGCAGTGGTATTCGTGTTGCCAAATCCAAGCAGCACATAGAGTTGGACAATACCCCATGCGTGGGAGAAAATAACGGGTTCATCTCATCCCTGGAGAATTCATAGAGTGAGCGAGTTTGTGCGCGCAAGAGCGAAGATTAGCGCCCTTGGTACTTATGTTCCACCCCGTCTGCTGACCAATGCCGATTTGGAAAAGATGGTCGAAACCTCCAATGACTGGATTGTGGACCGCACCGGCATTCGCGAGCGTCACATGGTGGAGAAGGGCATGGCCACCAGCGATCTGGCAGTCGAAGCTTCCAAGGCAGCGCTGGCGCAGCGAGGCTTAGCGCCAGATGACCTGGATGCTCTCATCGTGGCGACAGTTACTCCCGACATGCTTTTCCCCTCGACCGCATGCTTGGTGCAGCACAAGCTGGGGGCCAAAGGCGTCTGGGGATTTGATCTCTCAGCAGCCTGTTCGGCGTTTGTGTACGCCCTGCAAACGGGAGCGCAGTTCATTGCCACTGGAGTCCACAAAAAAGTCCTGGTTATTGGCGCGGACGTTATGTCTTCAATCATTGATTACACCGACCGCGCTACCTGTGTAATTTTCGGCGACGGCGCGGGCGCGGTAATTCTGGAACCAGCCGACGATGATGCGCTGAGCATTATCGATTTCATTCACGAAGTCGACGGCTCCGGCGGCTGCGCGCTGTATATGCCCGGCGGCGGAAGCCTTCATCCCTCGACTCACGAGACCGTCGACAAGAAAATGCACTATGTTCACCAGGACGGGCAGGCGGTGTTCAAATTTGCAATTCGCAAGCAGATCGAGCTGTGCGAGAAGATTCTTGAACGCAATGGCCTGAAAGCCACGGACGTCGACGTGTTCATTCCTCACCAAGCCAACCGGCGAATCATTACCGCTACTGCGGACCGGCTCGGCCTGCGGCCGGAGAGCATCATCATCAACATCGACCGCTACGGCAATACCACCGCTGGAACCATTCCACTCGCCATGGGCACTGCGCTTGAGGAAGGCCGGCTCAAAAAGGGTGATTTAGTTCTGCTGGCCTCAGTGGGCGCGGGTTTCACGGTGGGAGTGACGTTGCTGCGCTGGGCCTACTGAGCCATTTCGCGCCATCTATCTGACGCCACCTTATATCCATGATGGATAAAATCCGGGAAAGCCGAGTCCGCCGCATTTTTGACAACGCCAACTTTGTTCGCGACCTGGGCATAGAACTAGCATTGGTCGAGGACGAATTTTGCGAAACCTTCCTGACTCCAACGGGGAGGCATGCGCAGCAGCATGGATTGATTCATGCCGGCGTACTGGCCACCATGGCCGATCACACCGCGGGTTGCGCGGCGCGCAGCGCGGTCGGGTTGGAGCAGGATGTCATCACCGTGGAATTCAAGATCAATTTCCTGCGCCCGGCGATCGCCGACCGTTTGCGTTGCCGGGGGCGCGTTCTGCGCGCGGGAAGAATGCTCGTCATCTGCGAGGCAGAAGTGTTCGCGGAGAAGGATTCCGAGGAGAAGCTGGTGTCGAAAGCGACCGTGACCCTGGCCGTAAGGGAAACCTAGCCCTGGGGCACTGACCCAAAAGCGCTGATTTAAGGTGTTTGGGTTGAAGTGACCTGTTAACTTCCCAAAACTCGTTTTAGGCGTCGTGACATTCATCCAACGCAGAAACCGAACCACCCGCCTTCGCAGCCTGGATTACTTCCGGCTTGCCGACTATCCAGAAGTCGGTCCGTGACCACAAACGCCTTTATCGGTACCACTGCAGAGGCATCAGTTCCTGATAGCCCGTCATCCCCCGCGATCGGCGTCATGTGGCGATTGAGCCTGCCAACTTCGCGCAAACCGCATTATAGGAATGTTGATCTGATTCATCCGGAGCAAGGCTGGGAATGCCTGGTTTCAGATTCGCACTTAGCGAGTCTACGGTGGGATGTGGATGCGTCGAAGCAGTTCGGAGAACCTTGGATCGGAGCGCAAGGGGTCCCAGAGTGCCTCAACTTTCGCGTAGGCGAGACGATTGAACCGCTCCTCGCAAGCTTTGTCGAGCCAGGTGAAGGCATCATCCTTGTCTTCCAGACCCGCATGTACCAGGGCGGAGAAGAAGGCAGATACAAAGGTCTGTTTCGCAGCCGCGCTGAGTTCTCCGATCATGCGTAGCGCCTGGCTTCTGTCGCCTAGGCGAGCGTGCGCGTACCCAAGCAGGGCGAGGGACGCGGTGCCACCTCGACTCAGGGCGTAACACTTTTCCAAATGGGGCAAGGCCTCTCGGTACGCCCCTTTGCATGAATGCGACTGCCCGAGCAGCGCGTGCGCAACGGCATAGTTCGGGTCCAACTCAAGCGTCTTATAGCACTGTTGAATCGACTGATCGAATTGCCTTGCCAGGTAAAGCTGTACTGCCAGGACATGGCTGACCCCGCTGGAAGCTGGATCGAGATCCAGGGCATGTTTCGCCACTGCCAGAGATTCCTCAAACCGTCCGAGCGCGCTGAGATAGAGAGGATAAAACGCGTGGCTCCTGGCATAAGAGGGCTTCACGGCTAGGGCTTGCCCAAAATGTCTTCCGGCTGCGCTCCAATCCCAATCGTAGGTGAAGCTGGCATAGCCCAGCGATACGTGTGCCTCCACCGCGGAGCTGTCGATTTCCAATGCCTTGGCGGCCGCGGTCTTCGCTTTCGGCATTACCTCTCCAGGGGGAAACACGTTCAGGAATGACGCCAGGTCGTAGGAGTCAGCCAATCCCGTATAAGCCAGCGCGTAGGCGGGATCTTTTTCGATGGCCTGCTGGAAGTATTCAATGGCCTTCCGCAATCCTTCTGGCGTTCGTTTGTTCCAGTGGAAGCGGCCTTTGAGGTAGTGCTGGTAGGCTTCCAGATCTTGCGTACCTGCCTTTACCAGCGGACTCTGTCCGTCGCCTCCGAGTGCGACCTTCAGTCGGTCTGCGATGGTTCTTGCAATCTCGTCTTGAACCTCAAAGATATCTTGTAATTCGCGATCGTAGCGTTCGGACCATATGTGGTAGCCGTCGGCGACGTTAATAAGCTGAGCCATGATGCGAAGACGGTTGCCCGATTTGCGAATGCTGCCCTCCAGCACCGTGGTTACATTCAAGCGTTCCCCAACAGTTCGCAGATCGAAATGCTTTCCTTTGAAAGAAAATGCGGAAGTACGCGCCAGGACGCGAAGACCCTCGATCTGCGCCAGGGCGTTGATGATCTCTTCGGTAACGCCGTCTGCGAAGAACTCATTTTCCGGATCGGAGCTCATGGTGGTGAACGGGAGGACGACAATAGACGGATGCCTAGTGGTGGCAGATCCAGTCGTGAGCGGTGGTGTCCCTTGTGCCCACGCTTGAGCGGACGATTTGCCCGAATCCACGTCCCGTTTCAATCTTTGGAGGTCGGCCCGCATTTCCGAAGCGTGCTGGTAGCGCAGATTGCGATCCTTCTCCAGCGCCTTGTTAATGATGTCTTCCAGTCTTGGCGGCAAGTCAAGGTTCAGGCGCAAAGGAGATATTGGAGCTCGGTTCAGGATGGCGTCGAAGATCAACCCTGAGGTGTCAGCCCGGAACGGCAATACCCCCGTCGCCATTTCGTAAACCACGGCTCCGAAAGAAAAAAGGTCGGTGCGCTCATCTACTTCCTTTCCTCCAATCTGCTCCGGCGACATGTAGGCCATCGTTCCCAGAGTCGTACCAGGACTGGTGAGGTGCTCCGCGCTAAACCCAGCCGTGGCTTCTGCCATGGCTCCTACTGTTTCGAAAACACGAGCACCGGGAGGCGTGAGCTTTGCGAGCCCGAAATCAAGGATCTTGGCGTGTCCCCGCTTGGTGATAAGGATGTTTTCTGGCTTGACGTCGCGGTGAACGATTCCTTCGGAGTGAGCGGCGTCCAGTGCATCGACAATCTCAATCGCCAGACCGAGCAATACGTCGGTGTCGACGGGGTTTCCGGCGATACGCCGCTTCAGCGTCACCCCATCTAGGAACTCCATTGCGATGAAGCGTTTCCCGTGTTGCTCGCCGATTTCGTAGATGGTACAGATGTTGGGATGGTTGAGAGCAGAGGCAGCGCGGGCTTCGCGGCGGAAACGTTCCAACGCCTGCGCATCTTGCGCGACATCCTCGGGAAGAAACTTTAGGGCTACGAAGCGGCCAAGCGCGGTGTCTTCGGCTTTGTAGACGACCCCCATGCCGCCGCCCCCTAGCTTCTCGACGATGCGGTAATGCGAGATGATCTCGTCGATCATTGCGAGAGGAATCTCAGGATTGGGGTATCGTAGGGCGCTATCTGTCCGAAGTCAAAAATCTGGTTCGGTCACCTTGGCCACCGGCCCTCTACCAGAGCCTTTTCTATGTGTCAGGCCAGGCGAAGATGTGGCAAGATGAGCCAGATAAGCCCCCAGCGCGGCAGACCATCTACATGCTTGATCGGTCAGTGGGCGGATGTTCGGTTACTCGGAAGAATCAAGCCGGCGGCGGATTGGTAACGATGAGTCTTAGTGCTGTATCTGAAGCGCCCATTTCAGGACAGGTAGTGTAATCGAGGTGCTCTGGAGGGGCGCTTCAGATACAGCGACTTGAAGGAAACCGCCCCTCGCGGGAGCTATGGGTTTTGTATG
>Ga0210384_10002567_pt1 | contig 22073 bp, 12 predicted proteins | sample IncBWH2MmetaG_FD_160574 | JGI IMG/M metagenome (GOLD analysis project Ga0210384, IMG submission 160574) | Forest soil microbial communities from Barre Woods Harvard Forest LTER site, Petersham, Massachusetts, United States - Inc-BW-H-2-M | ecosystem: Environmental > Terrestrial > Soil >...
CCGCCAAGCTCTGGCTTCCCGGGCTCTGCTCCCTCTCGCTGGTCAAACCCCTTCTCCTCGGCTTCAGCTGTCCCAATTCCGTTCAGCTCAGGGCGCGCGGACAGCCCTATTTCCGCAGCCTGCTAGCTTGTCACTAGGGCCGGTGTCCCGACCCGACCTCCAAGGGGCAGATGCCTAACCCCGCGGTTCTGAACATAGTAACGGATCCGAACGAAGGACTACGGTTGGCGCTCGCCAATGCGCAGCCACAACCGTTTGAGCGTACGCCGCGTGGCGTCCACGCGCGGGTGACAACAAGCCAAGAGGTCGAGGAGGGCGTGCCGAGCTTCGCTGAGAACACGCGGGAAGACCCAAAGCGACGCTTCGCGTAAGCGGTCCAGCGCCGCCTCTGCCGCCGGAAGATCGACGCGCCCAGTCGCAGCGCCCCAGAGGCTAACGCCCAACTTACTTCCGACCGATCTCGTCGAGGGCCGTCCCGGCCTCGGCCTACCGAAGCGCCATCGCGATCTACTCCTCGCTGAAGCGGCTCCAACAGTCGACCTTGCCCAAGATTCGGGGGACCCCGCAGAGGACTCCCAACGGGGCAGCTCGACCGAACGCGAGTTAGTTAAGTCTTCGCGTCCCCCGGCGCAAAAGAACTCTCGACCGGCGTCGGAGGGCCTTTGATCTCGAGCTTGACCTTGCTGCCGGCAATTTCAACCTCGAAAGCGAGGCTCGTGATACCATTCGGAAACAGGAGACGGTCACCCTTGGCGGCGGACGCACCCGCCAACGTCGTGAGCAGGCTCGAGAAGATGCTCTCTGCTCGGGCTGGCTCAAGAGCTCTGGCTAGGATGGAAGTCACTGGGTGGTCGATTAGATCCAACGCTGCCACAATCTTGGTGCGATAGTTCGGATCTCCACCCCCGTTGTAGGCCACGGCACCGTCGATGAGCCGCTGCTCGCTGCAGTCCCCGCACTGATAGGTCTTGTCTCCGGCGCCAGTGTTCGTTCGATGAACCAGGTAGGGGATTCCCCAGTAAAAGCTCATGACCGCGCCAAAGTTGGCGTCGTTATGCCCGTCGTTGGGACTGTTTAGCGAAGCAACTTGCGCCGCGGCTGGAAACGTAACGTCGGCCGCAGCCGCCCCTGGTAACTCCTTAGCCCAGTAGTTGACGGTTTGGTTCGGCCCGCGCACGAACCTGTCGCCGTTGCCACTCTGGCCAGTCAGCGTCTGCCACCAGGAATCGCCGGGGTTCCCGCACTGCACCGGATCAACTGCTGACGAACCGCCTCCATGACCATGTTGACTCTCTACCCAGCTAACCGCCCGAATGATCCGACGGAACGCGTCCACATCGCCTGAGCTCAGAGGGTCTGTGTCGTTTGGCCCGCGTCGCAGATCGAAAAAGACATGCCAAAAGTCGAAGGCCGCAACCGCGCCTGCCTCAACGCCCGCCCACCAAACCGGTTCGTCTTTGTCTGCCACGAGTTTCCCCTTTCCGGGCCCAGCCCAAGTGCTCGCCCGCGCCGCTTATCTTCTGCTGACAATCACGACCGGTAAACCCTCCTGAGAGCTCTATCTGTGCGCGGCTCGAGTCGCCACAGGGCCCTTTTGAGCTGTCTGACGGTTCGCGAGCAGGCCCAGCGGTTCCGCCGAGAGAGAATAGTGCCACGGTGTCATCGGAATCACTGTCCAATGGTGGGTTGTCGTTTGAAGTGTATCCGAGGTTCTTGAGATCTGCTGTGGGGTCTTTCAGCTCGCCGCCCTCTTTTAGAACAGCTATCGAAGTACTCGACCTTCTTCCGACCGCAGCCGTGAACTCTTCAAAGTGGAGCTGGATCTTGTCATAGGGAGCGACGACATTTGCCAGAACATTGCCAGACGACTTCTCCCCGTTAGCAAGGTCAGCCATGTAGCCGATGACTTGGCCGGATTCCACTTCTTGATTGACGCTCACGAGACCACCACTGGCGAGGGTCGCCATGTGAGCATAAAGCGTGTATAGGCCATCACCGTGATCGATCACAACGGTATAGCCATAGCCGCTTTCCGCCGCTTCCCCATTGAACTGCGCATAGGCCACTAGTCCCCCTGCAACCGCCCGTACGACATAGATGCTCTTGTCGGTGCTACTCTCCACGGCAACGATGTCGACACCTTTGTGCAGCGCGTTTCCACGCGAACTCGCAAACGCGCCCGGGCCTCCGCGCATCACCGTGTGCGGAATTAGCGTGGGCGAGATTGCCGGGGCTATGACTTGGAAAGCAGGTACCCCAACGTGTTGAATCCTCTTGTCGGCCGAAGCGCATCCAGCATGAAAAAGGAGGGCCGCTGCAATGGTCATGTGAATGTGGTGCATTTCTGAGGTCTCCCGTTAACGTCTGTGGCCGTGGCCATCGCGATTCTTCCCATTCACGCCCGCAGGACCAGTACCCGCGGGAGAGCGGACATTGACCCGTGTAGCTTCTTACCTCGAAGCCTCTCTCAAGAGTAGACGGCTGCGGACGTTCGCGTCAAGGTATTGGTTAAGGCTGGACCTTACGTGGTCCGTTGATGCTCAATCCATTTGAAAGTACCAGTTAACCACCACCTGCGCTTATGCCCAAGTGCCGATATGCACACATTTCCGAGACACCGGCCGGACGACTAGCGACATGTGCATATGTAAATTGAGGGACTTGCAGTGGCGGGCTGACCAACTTATGATGGCACCAGCAACAGATGACAGTTCCTTAATGTGGCCGGACGTTGCATGGCGGCCATGCAAACGAATGTGTCCATGATCGAGGGCCGAGAAATGAAGGAACCGCGGCTGAACCTCGAGATGTTGCGTACGGGAGGCCCGCGCGGCGACGGCCAGGCCGCCGGTTGGCTTGCAGGCGTCTTGAGCTCCCTCAGTCTTCGCGGCTGCTCGCGCCGAGATTTCCTCCTGCTCAGCAGCGCCACGCTGCCAGCGACGACCTTGCCGCTATTGGAGCATTTGCCGAGTTCCTTCGAAATGCGCGGCGACGAGCAGCGACTGGCCTTCGCGGTGGAGGGGCGCGAGGCGTGGGTGATCGAGCCCGGTAGGTTTTCCGGCTCGCCGCGGCTACGCGTGCGCAAAGACGCGGATGTGATCCGGCTGGGGCTCGAGAATGCATGGTTTCCTGGCACCTCGATACCGGCTGACTTCCTCTGCGAGTTGCGCCGCGGGCCGCTGCAGTGGCAAATGAAGCTGGACCTTGCTCTCGCGAGCTTTCGCTCGGAAGTGCCGTTCGTGCGGTGGCTCCTCCTAGAGGCGCCTGCGACCTGCTCCGTACGCCTGAACCTCGTGGCCTGCGAGCTTAGCAGTGGCGCGCTCGAGCTGCGCGCGGGCGGACCTGCCGTGGCGAGTTTCTCGCCGGCTTGGGTCGTGCAGCTAGAGGGGCGCGGGGTGGCAAAACTGAGAGGGCCGACCGAGGGTGCGGCGGTCGCTGATGCCCTGCAGGTAGCTCTGCCGTCGGGTTCCGCGCCGTCGTTCCTGAGTCCGCCGCCGGCGAGGCGCTCGCTGCTGGTGCTCGAGCGAGGTCTTCATCCCTGGCAGGTCCTGCCCGCCGCCCTCATGCGGGGAAAGCCGTGGAAGCTCGTCGCTCTCGACGGCGTCTTCAATCGCATCATGATCGAAGTCGGCGAGGATCAGGCCGGAAGACGGTACGGCGTAGCGGCCGCGTGCTCAGCGGTGGACGCCGTCGCGGCGGCCTTTCATCCGCGTGCAGGCCTCGCCGGCGGGGACGGCGGGACAGCCGGCCTTCAGCTCTGCAACCTCCGCTACGCCGCGAGCTTCGGCGCCGGTCCGCGCGAGAGCGCCGTCCTCGCCGACTTCCATGGCGACGGCGCCTGGCTCGCAAGCGGCGGCCTCAACCTGAAGGTGGGTTCGGCGCCAGGCTCCCGCGGCCTCGAGCTGCTGGCCGCGACCGGCCACGAAGCCTCGATCCGCGCTGCGCCCGCGGTGCTGGCGGCGGCGGTCGAGCTCCCCGACGCCCCCCTCTCGTCGCTGCGCTTCTCCAACGCGCCGCACCTCGAGCTGTCCTGGGGCGCCGGCGACGCACCGGATCATCCAAGCGGCATCTGTTTCGACCGCGAAGACTCTCGGGTCACTCTGCAACTCGATGCTGCGGTGCTCACGGTGACGCGCCCCCGCGACCTCTTGCGTCTCGAGTTCAAGCTCACGAATCTGCGGCTCAAATCTCGCTGGGGAAAGCTCTACCTCGAGCGGACGCCGGCTAGCGTCACCGACCCGGACGCTTACCCTGCACTGATCACAGCCGTGTTTCCACCTCAGAGCATCCTCGAGCAGGCATTCTTCGACGCCGACCCTCACATTGCGGTCGACATTCCCAAGGACTTCCCCCAACCTGTCAAATGCAAGCTGGAACCCGACATCCCCAGCTGTCCTACGGCGCCAACAACCTCCGAACCGCCGCCCGATCCACCCGTTTGCTCGCGGATCTCCGGCGCCAGCCGTCTGGTCTTCGCGCTCAACCCGAAGACCAGGCACGTTCCGTTCACGTTGACCGATCTCCTGAACTGGACCGAGTACGACTTCCAGGTCGCTCCCCGCGCCAAGACAGTTAAACCCTCGACCCCGGAAGCGGTGGCGCCGGTCGCTTGCGACCAAACGATGATCGAGGTGCCCTACAGGCTTATGATCTCGCCGAACGAGCGTGCCGGCTGGGCGCACTCTGTCAGGCCCCGGGACCTCGGCACCCGTTACACCGAGCTCTGGCACACACACCTGGGGGTCCTGGGGGGCCTTGACCAGGCGCATCGCCGGGTCGACGAGGATGCGACGACAGAGCGCACGATCCGCGCTCTCTGGTCGCCGGACTTCGTCCCTCTCTCTGGAAAACAACCGGCGCACGCGCAAGATCCCTTTCGGGCCTCCCTGGATGCCCGGGACCGGGACGAGATCGTACACCTGTCATCAAATTTCGACATAAAGAAAGCGGCTGACCCCAAGGATCCCCAGGACAGTCAGGAGTTCATGCCCTCGGCGATCGCGGTCGACGACCTGCGCCTGACCGCACTCGGCGCCTGGATGAAAAGCCGCGGCTCCTGGGTTCCGCCGGTGCTCCTCAAGTCCTCCGACCCGACTTTCTGCGCCTTCACGGTCGAGGAATGGAAGCACCAGGCGACGATGGCAAGAGACCACTACGTCCGCGTGGTCTACAAGGGGTACCTGTTCCCGTTCGGCCATCATGCCTCACTCGTCAAGGTCACCGAACGCCGCTTCGAGGATGCCCCGAGCGGTGGCGTGGCGGCCTACCAGCGGCAGCGAATGTTCATCGTCGTCCGCGAGCCTACCAAGTCCTACGCCGCGGTGGGCCAGCCCCATGCGGGGCGCCAGCTTCCCTGCACGAAGATCACTCTCACCACCGTCGTCACGCCCAACCTCGAAGATCCCGCGGCCAGCATGATCCCCGGCACGCCAGCGCTTTCGGCTTTCTGGCCGCAGGTCGCCGGAGAAGATTTTCGCTTCCACTATCTCCTGGAGGACGCCAACGGGAGGAAGGCCGAAGCGACGCTGCCCCTCATCTTCGTCGACAACAACGTGGCACACCAGAACCCGGGCGGCAGCGACCTGAAGAGGGTCTTCGACGAGTACAAGAAGCCGGAACCGGAGGCGGTGGCTCGGCGCGTCAGCGCTGACGTCGGTGGCAAGAAGATTTCCTTTGCCGCCAGCAAGAAGCCCGGTGACACCGAGTTCGAGACTCTCTCGCTGACCTATCGTGCTGATGCGCCCGACATCCCGTCTGGCAAGCAGCCTCCAACGGACCTCTGTCTGCCCCCCGAGCTAGATCAGCTGTTGAAGGTCGATCAGCCTCCTTTCTACCCAGCCGTTGAGCAGGCCTTGATTCGCGTGGCGGCGATCCAGGCGATGTCGGGCAACCAAACGGATAGCGTTACGGTCCATTTCGACCAGCAGTACCTGAACGTCGGCTTCGATCCCGTGCAGAACCGCGGAGAGGTCTTCCTCGCTCTGGGCAGCGGGCTGGACCTCGGCTTCGGCGGCGGCGCCAGCAACGCCGACAGATCCGGTGGCGTGGTGACGCCGAGCACCAACATCGTCGGGCTGTCGCGGCGGTTGGGTCCGGTCGGTGGCGGAGCGCAGGGCTCCGCCACCCAGCCTCCCGCCGGCGGGGCCGGCGTTCCGCCCGGGGCTCCCGATCCAGACCCGCTCGACAAGGTTCGCAGCGGCACCTTCGACCCGCTGGACTTCTTCGGTGGAGCGCTCGAGCAGGCGAAGATCCTGGGTGGCATCAAGCTGTGGGACATCATCCGGCCATTCGCGCAAGGCGTGCTCGACAACCTCGGCGAAGCGCCGCGGATGCTCACCCAACTGGTCTACGAAGCCGTCGACCAGGCGAACGACCAGGTGTTACAGGCGCTCAGCCAGCTGCAGCAACAAGTGCCCGCGCAATTCAAGAGCACCTTCCAGGCCCGCTTCGGCCCGATCACCTCGCGCATCGCGGACAACATTCGCCGAGTCCGAGACGGTGCAGTCGATCGGGAGCCTGAGGTCGTGCAGGACCTGGTGCGGCTAGTCGACGGCGTTGCCGATCTCGTGCGCAATCCCGGCGTGCTTGCCCAGGACGCGATCGTTGCGGTGACGCAGCTTCTGGACGCCCAGCTCGACCCCGTGCTGGCACAGGTAGGCGCTTTCGTCCAGCAGCTCGACGAGCTGCAGGCACAGGCCAACCAGGCGAAGGACCAGGTCGTCGACACCCTCTCCGCGCTGCAAACCGAGGCAAAGCAGAGTGCCGACCGGGCGGTCGGTCAGCTGCAGCAGGCCCAGCTCCTGGCCGATACCGAGCTCTTCGGACACCTTCGGCAGGACGTGCAACAACAGGTCGACGCTGTGCTCGCCGCAGCCCAGTTGGCCCAGCTGGCAAAGACCGCGATCCAGCAGCACGATTGGCAGGCCGTCGCGCAGATCGTCGCCGCTCAGGTCGGCATCCTGGATCCACTCCGGGGACTGGCCTTACAGCTCCAGCGCCTCGGAGACGCGCAGGCATTGCCGCGCCAGGTCCCGGACCTCCAGAAGGCCCTGGAGGGCTTCTTCATGCCGGTGCGTCTGCCGGCCTCAGGCGACCTGACCAGCCTCGAGGTCGAGCTCGAGCCGATCATCACGGCTCTCTCGTCCCAACCTCCCTTGGCGAAACAGCTGACGGCGCTACGCGACGCGGTGAGGCGAGATTTCAGCGACTTGGCTGCCTATGAGGTGGTCGAGGCGGCGCGGGTGCGCTCCTTCCTACAACGGCAGAAGACGTTGCTGGCAGACTTCACGCAGATGCACGGCTTTCTCGATCGCAACCAGCTGCCGCACGGTCCGCTGAGCACAAAGATCATGGATTGGGGGAGCCAGCTCACAGCGCTCGACCCGGCGAGCGCCAAGAAAACTCGCCTCGGCGCCCTGGTCGACCTACTGAAGCCGGCTGTTCTCCAGCCAGGCGGGCTCTCCGCAGAGGTATCCAAGGCGGGCCAGGACCTGAGCCAGGGACTCGATGCGCTGAGCGGGCTCTCGATTGGTCCCTGGCTGGAGCAGGCCTCTCGGGCTCTCGACCTGGCGGAACGGGTGCGTGACCCAGTCGAGCTGGCCATCCTGATCCTCGGCATCGCGAAGCCGGAATACCGAGCCAAGCTCGCGCAGGCCGCCACCATCGCCACGACGATCATCAGCGACTTGCGAACGATCGGCAATCAGCTCAAGGACCTGCAGGTCCTCAGCGATGCCCTCGAGCAGTCGCTACCGGCGCTGGCAAAGGCCCTGGTCCAGACGCAGCTGAAGAACCTGGCAGACCACGTGCACGATCTGGCGACAGCTGCCCAAGTGGCAGCCGTCGACGAGCTGGTCGCGCTGGAACAGCAGGTCCTCGCCGACCTGCAGCAGATCCTGGACCGTTTGCTTGGGGAACTCGGCGTGTCCCTCCAGGACGTCGCGGCGCTGCTCCAGACCGCCGAGAGCCTCCGCGCTCTGCTCGCGCAGCTCATTCCAACCAGCCTGACGCTCTCCTACGATTGGAGCCCCACGCTCAAGAGCTTCCCCGCCGACCAGCCGGTGTTCGAGGTCGAGGAAGGCTCCAAGCTGACGGTTCATGCCAGGTTCACGATGCCGCTGCGGCCGGGCGGCACGCCTGACTACCAGGTCCAAGGCATGATGGAGAACTTCCATGTCAACCTGATCGCCCAGCCCCAGTTCATCTCCGTCATCTTCGATTCGCTGAGCTTCACGGCCGGGAGCGGTGCGAAGGCGGACTGCAAGGTCAAGATCCGCAGTGTCCAGCTAGCGGACGATTTCAACTTCATCAACGCGCTGGAGAGCTTCTTCAGCCCGGACCAGGGACCGTTCCTGGAGTTGAGCAAGGACGGCATCCTCACCGGTTTTCGCTTCGGGATCCCCTCTCTGACCCTCGGCGCGTTCAACCTCAACGATCTCCGGCTGGGAGTCGCGGTGAATCTGCCGTTCTCGGGCGATCCCATGCGCCTCCGCCTCATGGTTTCGGATCGCGGGCATCCTTTCCTGCTCAGCTCCGGTATCTTCGGCGGCGGCGGTTTCTTCGGCCTTGCCCTGGGCCTGGACGGCGTCGAGATGGTCGAAGGGGCGCTCGAGTTCGGCGTCACCGCCGAGCTGAGCATCGGCGGGGTTGCGCACGGCAGCGGCTACATCTTGGCGGGCATCTACTTCCGGACCGAGGGATCCAGGGCCAGGGTCTGCGGTTTCGTGCGCGCGGGTGGCGAGATGGACATCGTGGGTCTGGTGTCGATGAGCATCGAAGTGCACGTCGACCTTTGCTACGACGCCGACACCGGCTCGGTCACAGGCGAGGCCGTCTACGTGGTTCACATCCAGTTGCTCTTCTTGAGCAAGAGCGTGGAGCTCCATGCGAGCTACACCTTCGCCGGCTCGAGCCGGAGCAAGCAAAGCGGCCTTCTTGACAGGCCGGCGCCCGGCACGATGAGGCTGGCCGCCAATACCGCGGACCCGCTCGCCGGCGGCGGCGCCCTGACAGACGGCGCGGCGGACCCGGCCTCCGACCTGGGCCGCCTTGCCGCACAGGCCGCCAGCTCGGCGGCCGGGACGAACTCCGGGTCTCGGCCCTCGGCGGCCACCTGCCCGCAGCCCGGCTTCCGCAACCTCGGGGACCCTGTGCAGTACCGGCAATACCGCCGCAAGTTCGCGCGCAAGAGGGCGTGATCATGACGGATCAGGGCACCATCTCGTGGCTCGCGCTTCCCAACGGCTACGACGGCTCGAACCGGCTGTCGGTCGTGATCTCGCCGGTGCTGACGTCGCCATCCTTGCCGCAGGCCTTCCGCAAGTGGCCCGAGACCCTGGGGAGGGTCGCCAATTTCCGCGTCGCTTTCCACGTGGACGGCACGGAGACGTCATTTCTGGTGACCGCGGACTGGAGATACCTGGACAATGAGCTTTGGGATACGCTCTTCGGCGATCAAACCAAGGTGCGCCGGCCCTCGATGTCCTCGTTCGACGGGCAGCAGCTTCGTTCCTACCGGACCCGCACGGTCGGCGGCAGGGTCAGGCAAAGCTACGCTCGCCTCGCGGTCGAGGCGGCGTCCCTGTCTATCGCTGCCGCCTCCGACGCGTCGCGTGGCGCCGGTGCGGCACTACCCACGGGTGTCCTGAGGAAGCACATCCAGTCCCACAGCCTCTTCCTGCCCTCCAACGCCGACGCGGCCACGCGCTCGGCCCGCGACCAAGCGCAAGCCGTCCTTGACGAGGTGCTACGCCAGGTGAAGGAGTGGGAGCCTGAGTCGCCTCTCGAGGGTATTCATCTCTCCTACGCTCGGCTGATCGATCCGCACGAGCGCTTCCGCTCTCGGGGTCGGCTGTTTCCTTCACCTTCTCTCGAGCGTCTCCTGAGTCGCCAGGCGATCAGGGCGCTGCTGGAGATCGACCGCCCCGGCGTGGACTGGACCGCGCGCATCGCTTGCGATCCCGAGGAGACCGCTGAGCAGCGCGCCGAGATTCGCACCGCGGTGCGGTTTGCGCTCTTCCATCGACGGCTGGCGCCGGATTCGCGAACCGTCAAGGTGCTCCAGGCGGCTAAAGGGTTCGATGCCGAGTCAGGCTTCGACTTCCACGAGCGTCTTTCCATGGTCATGACCGAGCCGGACCTGCTGCGGCCGCTCGGGCTCGCCTTCGATCTCGACCTGGGACGGAATCCCGTGCCCAAGAGCGGCTTGACGCGGGCGGTGTCGGTCGCCCCCGAGCAGCCCATCTCGGGTTTCAGACCCGTCACTCCAAGGACCGCCTACGTAGTGGCGGCCGCGAGCAACGGCAGCGCCCGTTTCGTTCCCGATCATCTAGCGCCAAGCGACGGCGGCTACATTGCCGCCGGCCTGCTGGATCTCGATGCCAAGGACGCGGCGCCTGGGCCCGACCGTGATCAGTTCGACGATGGGTATCTCTTCCACCTTGAGATCCTCGACGTCGACGGCAGCGGCCTCAAGGCCATGCACACCGCCGAGGACCTAGCTCGCGCCCCAGCGTACCGCACGACCGACAGCCCGGCCACCGAACCGGCCGCCACGTTGCGCAGCGCGGGGATCTCACTGGTGATGAAGGACAGGGCAAAGCTCCTCCTCGCCGCCGCTCAGCGTGTCGAGAGCGCGCGCCAAGACATTGAGGAGGGCAAGCAGCTGCTTTATGCCGAAGACCTGCTGCTGGGCTACCGCCCTGACGTATGGAGCAGCGAGCTCGGCAAATGGCACTCCTTGTGCCGGAGGACCGGCCATTTCGAGGTGACGCGTCCAGATGGCTCCTCTCCCCGCCGCTTCCCCCCGAGGGGCGAGATTTCGAGCGAAGGGGTTGTGCATCTCGCCGCCTCAAGACCCAGCGACAGCAAGACCGACCTTCAGCTGCGAGATTCCCTGTTCCGGTGGGAGAACTGGAGCCTCAGCGTGGGGCGAGGCGACCGGCCGATGAACCACTGCAGCGTGCCAGAGCCGGACCAGCAGGCGGTGAAGGGCTGCTTCGAGGTCGCCGACGAATCGCTCCCATCCCTGCGCTTCGGCGCCACCTATCGCGTGCGCTGCCGCACCGTCGACCTGGCCGGCAACGGCTTGAGGCTCTCCGACTGCGACGGCATGGACAGCATGACGCTCGGCGGGCCCCGCAATGACCAGGGTAAGAGTCCCGACCTGACCTACGCTCGCCACGAACCCGTGCTGCCTCCGGTCGTGCTGCTTGCAGGCCCGGTGGATCTCGGGTGTTCCCCCGGAGAGCAGATAGATCGGTTGGTGAAACGCGACAGCTCCTGCGATCCGGCGAGGCGCTTTTTGGTGCCGCCGCGGGTCGGGCAGGAGTTCGCCGAGCTGCACGGTAGGTTCGATCGCGCCGACGGCTCGGGCGAGCTGCTCCCCGGTGCGTTTGCGGGCGTCAGGTTGAACGACGATGGCTCCTTTCCTAAGGTCGTGCCGGACACAGCGCCGCCTCCTCACGCCGATCAACCATGCCCCACCGCGCCGCCAGCTCCGACGACGCAACCAGCTCCGGCGGTGAGCGTCAATGCACCCGCGGGTTCCAACGCCTATTTCGAACCGCGTTCAGCAATCCTCGACAGCACCGAGGAGCCGATCGTCCCGAGCCAGCCCTACTACCCGGACCCCATGGCCACCGGATGCACCCTCAGACTCTTCGATCACTTCCAGCGCCATGTCGGCGATGTCGCTCACGAGTTTTACCAGGTAGGCCAGTGGCCAGACGCCTTGCCGCTGGTCGTCCAACTGGCCGCTGGGCGGCCGAGCTGGGTGTCGGGAGGGAAGGACGGCCAAGACCGCATCGAGAGCGTTGGCGGAGTCAAGAGGCGCATTCTTGAGGTCCTGGTGCCTCCGGGAGAAACCGCCACCATCGAGGTCTCCTCCATGCCGAGTGATCTTGACCTGCTGTTCCTGTGGAACGCGCTCCAAGATCCGGCGCAGCAGCAGCTCGACAATGAACAGCTGGCAACGCTGCACACTGCGGCGCAGCGCGGCCTGCACTGCATGCTCACCCCCACGCGGACGCTGACGCTGGTCCACGCAGTCAAGGCGCCCCTGATGGCGCCCGCATGGTCCGAACCGATAGTCGACCGGGAGCACAACGGTGATACGTTCGCCAAGCCAGGGGGCCACGTCATCTGCCATGCTCCCAGCACGTCGCGCCTCGACGTTGCCGGTTCCTGGACCGAGACCGAAGACGACGATCCCCAGCAGACCGGCCCGGTGGTCAAGAATCAGAGCGGTCCCGCTTTTCACATCGATCTTCATCAGGAGTCGGACGGGCAGAATTTCCGCATCGACCTCGGGTCGCGGCCGGAGCTCCAGCACGACTTCAGGGACACCAAGCACCGACAGGTGATATATCAGGTGACCGCCGCGCCGCGGTACCAGGAATACTATCATCACGAGGCGCAGGCGATTCCTGGCACCACGTTCAAGGCGAGGATCCGCAGCTCCGCCCGCCCCGCCAAGCCGGAGGTCGCCTATGTGATGCCGGCGTTTCGCTGGGAGCGAACGGAATGTAAGGACGAGATCGTCAGCGTACGGTGGGGCGGCGGCATAAGGGTCTACCTCAAACGCCCATGGTTCTCGTCCGGAGAGGGTGAGCTGCTTGGCGCGATCGTGTGGCCGGACTGCGATGACGCCGGCAAGGGAACCCGAGAGCGGCTCAAGAGCGCCTTCGGGAGCCGGCGCCCTTCGGCCCTCCCAGACCTCCTTGCTCCACTGGTTAGCCGCTGGGGGATGGACCCGCTCTGGGCCTCCACTCCACCACCCCGGATGCCGGCGGTGACCGACTTCAAGAACGTCGCGCTCGTGGATGGAGTGCCCATGGTGGGCTCTGGCCTTTCCCTGGCCGAAACCGCAGACAGCAAGACTGAGGACCCCCAGCTGCGGGTCTCCGTGGCGGGCTTCCAACCAGCATTCGACGCCGAGCGCAAGCTCTGGTTCTGCGACATCGAGATGGATCCCGCTGGCTCTTACTTCCCGTTCGTCCGCCTGGCACTGGCCCGCTTCCAGTGGCACTCCCTCCCCGGCTGCGAGCTATCACCTGTGGTCCTGGCTGACTTCTTGCAGCTCGCACCGGACCGCTGGGCCAGCCTGCAATGGGTGGACCGCTGCCGTGGCAAGATCAAGCTCGCCGTTTATGGCTTCACCTACAAGGGGTCGCAACGTGGCCGTGGGGGCAGCGTGGTGCGGATCTCGGTCCAAGAGCAGCTGCGAGAGAGCGATCGCGAGCACGACATCGGCTGGTTTCCGGCGCGCGACTCCCGGCTGGGCGATGGGGCGACCATCGAGGTCGCGCCCGCCGACTTCAGAAACGGCATGACGATCTGGGCTACCGCGCTGACGTTATCCCGCTGGCAAACCCATCGGCAACGCATCCTCCTCGAGGAATACGAGTCTCACTGTGCAGACGATCCCAATCGGCCGACGGACTTTACCGCCACAAGGCTCTACGAACGTCTGGTTTACGCCGACGCAATCGAGATCTAGCAGATGCGGAGCAATCGTCCGCATGCCACGTCGCACTGCTTTAGTCGACGAACCGCCCCGCGCCACGCACTCCACGACCGCCAGCGACAGCTGCGAGGCCCGCCGGAGGCTCCGATGGCTTCGTCTCCTCCACCACCGCTCCGCGGGGAGGTCGGTGAGCCGCCGCGCCGGCCGCCCTCCCGCTTCTCCATGGCGACCACGAGCTCTTGCTCCGCATTCTGACGACCTGGCTGTCGAGGTTGCCCGGTGCTCGGGCGCCGTCGGCCTGGTCTGGAGTTCCGCTCCCATTCGCCGTGATTCCTCATGTCGAGGCGCGCCAAGGAGCGGACCATAATAGCGTGCGCCTGCTCGAGCGGCTCGCACGTGAACCTCAAGACTAGAGACAGTTCCGCAGGTCCGATCAACTCCGCAGGCGCGTGCCGCGGTGGCACGCTATCCTTCGATCACCAGGAAACGCCTTAGCGCTTCCCGGATCAGCGACGACTCCAGCCGTCGCTCCGTTTTCGCCCGGCACCGCAGCGCCTCAGCCTCGGCCTCGTTCAACCAGATCGACACCACGGAACCCACCGCATCCCGCTGTTGCATCGAGACAATCTGCTTGTCGTACCAGACTCTCGCGTCAGTCAAGCGCTGGAAGCTCTTCGAGGCCTCGCCAGCTCCCTTAACCCGCGCACGCGCGAGGTAGACCACCTTCCCACTCTCGTGGATGCGCTGGTAGATCCCCGGATAGCGGGTCTTCTTGTCCTTGAACATCGCGGTCTCGCTCTCCCCGCTGTCATAATAGTGTCATAGCGATGAGCGGCGCCGTTAATGGGGTAATGCTAAGTGCTTGATTCTATTGGTGGGCCGTCGGGGGCTCGAACCCCGGACCTTCGGATTAAAAGTCCACCCATGGACTATAACTCCCTAAAGCCGGCTGACAGAAAATACCCGAAAACAAAAAGCTTAGCGCTCTTTCCTGGGCCTCGGCTTCTAGCCCGTTCTAGGGCGTTCTAGAAATCCGTTGTCACTAGCGTGTCACTAGGCCAGGGGCACTCCGCCCCGACTAGGTGCGCGGCGGCGAGAGCCACGGGTGCCCACGTCCGCCGGCCGGCCGATGCCGGCGCTCGCGAGCGTGAGCAGACTCTTGTCACGCTCGAGGCGCGTGGTGATCCAGGCCGGCAGCAGCTGGGAAGCGATACCTGCTGGAAAAAAGTTGAAGCTGGGGCGGGAACCGGGCGTCTCGGGCCAGGAATCCTCGAGGTCTGGAAGCTGGGTCCCGGAGGCGTCGCTCGCGGGCGAAGGCTCTTTCATGGGTCGCTCCTGAGCGCACGAGGACGGGTCTCGCAATCAGCGACGGGACTCGCCGCTCGCCAGGCTTCGCTCATCTCCGCCGCCGCCGATCGAATGGGGTTCGGACTTGGGGATCGCCAGCGCGCGATCGCCTCGACCCCCTTGGCGGCCACGCTGCCCCGAGCAAGCACGACATACGGATAACGTCTGGGATCGAATTCGCTGGTGGCCCACTCTGAGAACTCATGGCGCTGCCGCCGCCTACAGAGGTCGACGTTCACTCAGCACGGCACGTACGGCAAGCATAACGACGGCGATCGAGTTCCGTCAAACATATTAGGACGACGCCACATGTAAATGCGCCTATGGTGACGGGCTGGGCGTCCGATGCGCACAGCCACGCCGATTCTATGCGCCGCTTCCGTGCATCCAGCCAAGGCAATCTGCAAAAACCGGGCAACCAGCCGCGGCGAAGAGTGCCCTGACGCGTCAGATCCGCAAGGTCACTTTCATGCTGCTCCCGGTCGAGCCCGCGCGCGCGCCAGAGCCTCGAGCAGGTTCGCTGGCACTGCGTTCGCCTGACGAGCTCTCCCAGAACTGGCACGCCGCCTCCCCACGCTCCTCCGCCTCGCTGCCCAGCACGGTGAAGGTGCTCCTCGCCCATCCGCTTCTCGGCCGCGGCGACGGGTGAGCGGAGGTTCCCGGTGGCGAGCTGGCCCGGCGGGGCGTGGGCGTATCAGGGCTCTTCGGGGCTGACGGCTGAGGCGGCCGGCGCCTGGTGCTGGACCGCGTGGGTCCTCGACCTCACCACCTCCACCCTCGCCCGTCGCGTGCGGCCGCCCTACTTCACTCATGGCCGTGCTCGACGCCGCCACCGCCGCCGTGCTCAAGGTGATACCCGACGCCACGCAGGATGCCGGGCTACGGCGCACCGGTCAGCTACGACATCGCCGCACTCGACACGGCGTCGCTGCAGACCGTGACCTACAAGGTCCTCGACCAGCGCCAGGTGAGCTGTAGCTGGCCCTCGCCGCTGCGGATGTCGCGCAACGGCCGGCGGCTCGTCGCTCCCAACCAGACCTTGAACACCGTCAGCCTCATTAGCGTCGACAACGCCCCGCCCGCGCCCTGCGTGACAGGCATCTTCAGCCTCTGCCTGGGCGATGGGCGCTTCGAGGTCACCGCCACCTACCGGACCCCGACCGGCCAGTCGGGCGCCGCCCGCGCAGCGCATTCGAGCAGGGCAGCCCGCGCCATCTACCGGCGCCTCATCGCGGCAGCCTTCATCTCGCGAGCGTTCCGCTGGGCCATGGCGGCAGGTTGACCTCGATTTGCTGGTAGTGCATTCTCTTTAGTAATGGCCCTGCCGCCGACAGTCTTCATCGTCTACGACGACCGCCAGGTGGAGGATTCTGACCTGGCTCGCGAGATCGAGCGGCAGGTGTCGACCGCGACCACGGTCGTGCTCATGCCCGTACGCAAGCTGGAGCAACAGGACGGCTGGGTCCAGGCGCCTCTGGCGATCGGTCTGCGGCGGGCCGTTCAGCGGATGAGCCCTGGCGTGGACTTTCCGCTGCCCGGTGTCACGGTCACCATCGTGTCGAGGACGATGATCGACCCACATGCGCGGCGCAGGGCGCTGGTCGAGGTCGTGGCCCCTCCGCGTCACTTCTCATTTCGCCACTACTGGCTCTGCCTTGGACTCTCGCCGGACGCCATCAGGGCTCACGCCGATCTGTCACCACTCTTCGAACAGGGCGCCATCGTCGGGGTGGCAGACCTCCCGGAATTGATCGACGACATCAGACTCTACGCTGGCCGGCGGTTGCCCCAGGCGGGCATCGGTGTGGCTTTCAAGACGCTGTCGGGCACGGTGATGGCGCCCGTGCTGCTGGCGATCGCTCGCGTCTCATGGCACCCTCTCCTCGCGGCCGCGGCGCTCGGCGCGGCCCTGTGGCTGAATGCGTCACCGCGCTGGCTTACGCCGCTGAGCCTCCTCTGCCTGTACATGGCCGGACTCGGCCTGAGCCGGGTTGACCCGCTGGACCTCTGGCCGTGGCTGGGCCGCCACTGGCAGCTTCCCGTCTCTGTCAATGCCGCGTACTTGGGACCGTTCCCCACCTTCGTCGGCCCGGTAGCCTTCTGGAGCATGGCAATCTGCGCTGCGATCGGGGTGATCACACGGCGCGCGCGCCCGGCGGAAATGGTCTTTCTTTCGGGGGCCGTCCTGCAAACCATCATCAATGTCTTGGCGATCCGATCGTTGCCGGCTGCGCCGCGTGGCGGGAGCGAGGACCGCGAGACGATCACCGTGCCTCCCGGGCCATCCTGTGACAGCGCTTGTCCGCCGCAGCGCCTCGGGGCCGCGCTCAACGAGTGCCTCGCCCTCAGGCGCTTCGCGGTCCATCACACGTTTAACGCCGTGATCTTGCTGCTGGTCGTGGCCGTCCTTGCCGCGGCAAGGGTTTCGTGGCGGCACTTCGTCCTCGATGCTTTCATCTTCATCGCGGGCCTTGCCACTGCCCCCGGTTCAGCCTGGTTCCTGAGACTCGCCTTGCTCGAACCGGGCCGTAGTCGAGGCCTGACCCGCAACTATGTCGAGCGAATGCGGAGAATCCTCGACGGGGGCGATCTCGGCCGCCCTCCTGGCGTTTTCGGCAGCGACGAGTCGCTGCAGGGATTCACCGCGGCGGAGCAGGCTCAGCTCGCCTGGTGGCTGGCCAGGTACCGCATGAAAGAGAGGGGAAGGGCAAGCTGGCACACTCCCGCCGACTACGCCTTCATCAGCTACGCCTGGCGCGACAACGAGCGGACCCGGATGGCGACGAGACTGGCTCACACCTTCGGTGCCATCGGCGTCAGCCACTTCCTCGACCGGCAGGAGGTCGAGAGCAGGTTCGTCGTCTGGCGAGAACGGGTGAGCCCGGCGCTGTCTCGATGCAGCCATTTCTTCCTGATCGTCTCCCCCGCCATCGGCCAGGGCGACATGGTCCTGCGCGAAGCCGAGACAGCCATGGACCGCTGGTACTTTGAACGATTACCTGCCGTCATCTGCGTTGCCGAACCGGAGACGGCTCGCACCCTGCGAGCCGATCCCGCGGCGCCCCTGCGGCTGCGGTTTTTCCTGACCTTCTGCCCGGTGATGAGCTTCGTCGAAGCGCTGGACCCCAGGCTACTGCGGTATATCGTTGCCGAGACGCGGCGACAGGGGATGCTCCAGGACTGGCTCACGGCGCTTGCCGGCGCGACGCCCCTGCAAAGGATCTTGCGAATGCGCGGCATCGTCGAGACGGCCCCTTCACCGCCGCCGCCTGCCGAGCCGTAGCCTAACCGCGGCGGTGTCGGCGGCGGCCGCCCCCCGGCAGCGTCGCCTTCGTCATCGACACTTCCGGCTCGGTGCCCAAGCCCGCCCTCGACGCGGTCACCGCCGAGCTCGAGGCCTACTACCTCCGCCAAGAGCCGGCACAGCTTCGGACGGGTGGCATCCGTACTCGCTCGGCTTCGGCCGCCAGCCGTTCAGCTTCGCTGGCAGTTGCTGGCTCGGTGCCGGTAGGCGCCTCCTGCCCCGCCGGGACGTCGGTAGCGCGCGGTGCCGGAGCGCCGAGTCGAGCGTCGCGAACAAGCTTTCGCAGAGCGCGTTGTCGAAGCAATCCCCGACCGATCCCGTCGATGGGCGGACGCCGGCCAGGCGGCATCGCTGGCCTCGCCAGGTATGAGAACTGGTTCGTCGCCTGCGTACGCTCGTAGATCCCGGGGTTACTGCGTTTTCTTGAGAGGCATCTCCCCTCGCCCGTGGTCACTAATTTGTCACTAGCGGGCGGGCGAGTCAGGATGCTGCTCGCAAACCATTGATTCTATTGGGCCGTCGGGGGCTCGAACCCCGGACCTTCGGATTAAAAGTCCGCTGCTCTACCAACTGAGCTAACGGCCCATGGGGCGGGAAGTATAGCTTGGCCTCATCGTGGACGGGGCGTTGGTTGGGCTCTGGTGGCGGCCTAGCCGGCGCGGGTACCGTCGGGAACCGCTCGCTCGGGGATGGCGAGGGCTGGGTTGAGACCGTCCGCGTAGCCGAGGTCGAAGAGCATGCCTTCTGAGAGCTCGCCCATCATGCGTCGCGGTTCCAGGTTGACGACGAAGAGGGCCTGGCGGCCTTGCAGCTCGCGGGGGTCGGTCCGCTCTTGCTTGATGGCGGCGAGGATGGTCCTCTGGTGATCGCCGAAGCTGACCCGGAGGCGCATCAGCTTGTCCGAGCGGGGGATCTCCTCGACCGCCTGGATGGTGCCGACGCGGATGTCGAGGGCTTCGAGAGCGGCGAGCGGCACGGCTGGCTTCACGGGTGCGGGCGTCATCGCGTCCCCTTTTACCGGCCTCCCCTCACCCGGGCCGCTCGGTCGGGCTCTTGGCGCCAGGGCCCGGAAGGTGACGCTGGGCCTGGCCTCCTGCGGCCTCGGCCTCGAGCAGCTGATCGACGCTCTCGTAGCGGTAGATGACCTCGGCCTGGTTCTGGAAGAGGCCGCCGGTGTCGGCGGTCGGGCCGTAGGTCGAGAAGAGGTCGTGGCCGAGGAGGCGGAGGCAGGTGGTGAGCTGGCCGCGATGATGGGCGGTGTGGGCGATGCGGCGCACCAGGACCCAGGCGCGCGAGCGGTCGACGTCGAAGAAGCGGGTCGATTCCTCGAACCAGGTGTCGGGCTTGGCGGCCAGGTGCTGGTGCCTTCTCTCGGAGGCGCTGGCGTAGCGGCGCAGGAAGGCGAGGCGGGTCTCTTCCGGCGGCAGGGGCGGCTCGCCGAGGTCGATGCCCAGCATGCCGCGCATCCAGAGGTCCTCGCCCGCGCACTGGTGGACCATGTGCTCTCGGGGGGTCCGCGCTCGCGGCTCGGGCCGGAAGGCGAGCTCGTCGTCGCCGAAGTGGGACCAGACGCTCAGGGTCTTGATCCGCTCGGTGCCGTAGGTCTCGACCAGGAAGTCGTAGCGTCCCATCGCCGGATCCTCCTCCGCGCATCATCAAGACGGGGGCTCGGATCACCAGTATAGACGGCGCGCTGCGACGCGCATCTGCGCGCACCGGTGCGGCGGACGTCCGACAGCTCCACGCCGAGCGCACCGGCGCCCCTCGCGCAGCCGCGCGCTTCCGTACCCGCTACGCGCCTCTACCCCGCCCCTACCGCTGCTCGACGACCCGGCCGAGCTGGCCGGAGGTGAGGCGGTGGAGGGCCGGGTGGTCGCGCAGCAGGGTCTCCTCCCGGCGCGGGCCGGTGGAAACCATGGTGACGGGAGCGTTCAGCTCCTGCTCGATGAAGTCGATGTAGTCGCGGGCGGCCGGCGGCAGGTCGGCCTCCTCGAGGATGCCGGCGGTCGAACGCTTCCAGCCCTTGAAGGTGCGCAAGACGGGCTCGGCGGTCTCGAGGCAGTGGCGGTCGGGCGGGAGGTCGCGCAGCAGCTTGCCGTCGAGGCGGTAGGCGACGCAGACCGGGATCTCGTCGAAGTCGTCGAGCACGTCGAGCTTGGTCAGGGCGACGGTGTCGATGCCGTTGAGCAGCTGGGCGTAGCGGGCGACGACGGTGTCGAGCCAGCCGCAGCGGCGGGGGCGGCCGGTGACGGTGCCGAACTCGTTGCCGCGCTGGCGCAGGAAGTCGCCGCGGGTGTCGGTCAGCTCGCAGGGGAAGGGGCCGCCGCCGACGCGGGTGGTGTAGGCCTTGAGCACGCCGATGGCGCCGTCGATGCTGGTGGGCGGCACGCCGGTGCCGGTGCAGGCGCCGCCGGCCGTGGAGCTGGAGCTGGTGACGTACGGATAGGTGCCGTGGTCGAGGTCCAGCAGGGTCCCCTGGGCGCCCTCGAAGAGCAGCGCGCGGCCGCCGGCGATCCAGGCGTTGAGCAGCTGCTCGGTGTCGCACAGGTGCGGCGCGAGGCGCTCGGCCCAGTCGCGGCACTGCTCGACGCCGGTGTCGGCTCCCAGCGCCGCCAGCGACGGGGCGCCGAGCCCTGCGAGCTCCACCTCGGCGCGGCTCCGCAAGTTGTCCAGGTGGTCCGCGAGGTCGGGCGCGGTGAGGTCGCAGGTGCGCAGCCCATAGCGTGACGCCTTGCTGGCGTAGGCGGGGCCGATGCCGCGCGAGGTGGTGCCGATGCGATGGCTGCCGCGGGCCTCCTCGCGCGCCCGGTCGAGGGCGGCGTGCAGCGGGAACAGCACGTGGGCGCGGTTGGAGACGAAGAGGCGGCCCGCGAACTGCACGCCGGAAGCCGCGAGCTGGTCGAGCTCCTCGAGGAAGGCGTCGGGCGCGATCACCATGCCGTTGCCCATGAAGCAGGCCATCTCGGCATGCAGGATGCCGGAGGGGATCAGCCGCAGCGAGAAGTGGCGGTCGCGGAACTTGACCGTGTGGCCGGCGTTGTGCCCACCCTGGTAGCGCACGACGCCATCGAACGCCGGGCAGAGGAGATCGACGATCTTCCCCTTACCCTCGTCCCCCCATTGCATCCCCACGATGATGACGTTGGCCATGAAGCTCTCTTCCAGGAAAAAACCGTGATCGTTCTCCCAGCTGGGATGCCGCGACTGGCGACAGGCGGAGCCGCGGCCCAGGTCCCCAGTCAGGCGGCGAGGTCCCACCGGGCGCGCGGAGCCGAGCCATCCTGCCCCTCCGCTTCGAAACCAGTGTGGCGGAGACCCCACCCAGAGACGATCGAGATCACGGAGGCATCGATAGGGGGAAGGAATCCCAGGTCCCGCGGCCCCGCGCGCAACCGGGGCGCGACAGTAGCAGATGGTGGGACGCTCGGCAAGAAGGTGCTAGCATGGGTAGTGGGTGATTTTCCCTCTGCCTCCCTTTGGACGAGGGGCCAAAGTCCTCCTCCCCCGCAGCCCCGGCCCCTCGTCCAAAGGGAGGCAGAGGGAGAATGACCCACTACCCTAGCTTCACGAGTAGCTGACCAGTACCTGCCATCGTGTTTCACGCCTGAGAGAGGCAAGCCTTCTTGCAACTCCTCCTCCGCTCCGCCAACATCGTCCTGCCGCTGGCCTACCTGCTGGTGGCAGTGGACTACGGCTTCGTCTTCTTCGCCGCCGAGCCGCGGGCGCAGCGCGCCGCCGCCCCGGCGTTGCGCACGGTCATCCTGCTGCATCTCGCGTACCTGCTGGGCCTGGCCGCCCACTGGGGCCAGTTCCCGGCGGCGACGGAGTCGCAGGCGCTGTCGTTGATCGCCTTCGCGGTCGCCGTGGTCTACGCCTACGTCGAGTGGCACGGCCGCGAGCGCAGCACGGGCTTCTGGCTGGTGGCCCTGGTCTTCTTCTTCCAGCTGCTGGCCTCGG
>Ga0210384_10002569_pt1 | contig 22071 bp, 16 predicted proteins | sample IncBWH2MmetaG_FD_160574 | JGI IMG/M metagenome (GOLD analysis project Ga0210384, IMG submission 160574) | Forest soil microbial communities from Barre Woods Harvard Forest LTER site, Petersham, Massachusetts, United States - Inc-BW-H-2-M | ecosystem: Environmental > Terrestrial > Soil >...
TGATCGCTCTTGGTGTCGAGCGTCACAGACCGCTTGTTGTGATTCAGCATGGTGAAATACAGGCTGTCGACATCCGGCACATCGCGCAGCTGCTCGCGGGTGATGTCACCGGAGCCGGCCCTCTCAATCTTTATGACGTCGGCACCGAACCAGGCCAGCAATTGGGTACAGGTGGGCCCGGATTGCACGTGGGTAAAATCAAGAATGCGGACGCCGTCTAACGCCTTACTCATGGAAACTCCCGCGACCCTTCACTTGTACATTGTTTGATTTTTGGTACCCGGGGCATATTCGCGCGGATCGACCCAAATGTTGATCACCGCCGACTTGCGCAATTTGTGCACCGACTCCCGGGCACGCTTCAGGGCCGGCGCGATTTGCGCCGGATCCCGGACTTCCTCGCCGTAACCGCCGAGCATTTCGGCAAACTTACCGAACGGAACATCGCCCAAGAGATTGCCGACATTGCCGCGCTGCTCGCCGTACTTGGCAAGCTGGCCATAGCGAATTTGATTCATGGCGGAGTTGTTGCCGATGACCGCGATATAGGGGACGCCGAAACGGTTCGCCGTCTCCATGTCGAAGGCGGTCATGCCGAATGATCCGTCGCCGTAGTAGCACAGGACCTCCTTTTGCGGGTTCGCGAGGCCCGCGGCAATGGCAAAGCCCGTTCCCACGCCGAGCGAACCGAGCGCACCCGGATCCATCCACTGCCCAGGCCCGCGCGGCCGCACCGCCTGTGCCGAAATGGTGACCACATCGCCGCCGTCGCCGATGTAAATGGTGTTGTCGGCCAGAAACTCGTTCAACTCGAAAGCCACGCGATACGGATGAATCGGCACGCTATTCGATTTGAACAAAGGCATGAGCTTGTCGCCCGCCACGACTTCCGCATCGCTCAGCTGCTTCAGCCACTGCTGGCGCGCCTGGCGCTTGTCGCCCTTGATGCGCCCGCCGGCGGCGGCCAGGACCGCGCCCAAAATCGCGCCCGGGTCGCCCACCAATCCGAGATCGATGTCCCGATTCTTGCCGACGGTCCGATAGTCCATGTCGATCTGCACCAGCTGCAGGTCCTTGCTGATGCGCTTGCCGTAACCCATGCGGAAATCAAACGGCGTGCCGACAATCACCAACACATCGGCGCTCGCAAAAGCCTGCGTGCGGGTACGGTCGAAGTGATGCGGATCGCCCGGCGGCAACAGACCGCGGCTGGCGCCGTTGAAGTAGCCGGGGATATCCAGTCCGCGCAGCAGCGCAATGGCTTCCTTGTGCCCGCGCGCCGTCCACACCTGCTGACCATAGAGAATGGCGGGCCGTTCCGCGTTCACCAGCAAGTCCGCCAGCTTCTCGATGTCGCGTGGATCGCCGATCGATTTGGTCGAAGCGCGGTACTTCCCGGGCTTGGGCACAACGGCCTTGGCGATCTCTACCTCCCGATCGAGCACGTCGCGTGGAATTTCCAGGTACACAGGTCCGGTCGCGCCGTTGAATGCCTCGCGCGCCGCCATGGAAATCATGTCCGCAACGCGTTCCGTGCTCGAGACAGACGCTGCAAATTTGGTGATCGGCGTCATCAACTCGACATGCGGCAGATCCTGAAGCGATCCCATCTTGTGCTGCGTCAGGGCGCCCTGGCCGCCGATGTGGAGAATCGGACTCTCCGATCGAAACGCCGTGGCCACGCCCGTGACCGCATTGGTGCATCCCGGCCCGGCGGTCGTGACCACGCACCCAAGCTTGCCCGTCTGGCGGGCGTAGCCATCCGCGGCATGAGCAGCGACCTGCTCATGCCGCACATCGATGATGCGAATGCCTTCATCGACGCAACCGTCGTAGATGTCGATGATGTGCCCGCCGCACAGGGTGAAGATGGTGTCCACACCTTCATTCTTGAGCGCCTTCGCGACAAGATGGCCGCCCGAGATCACACCCGCATCGCGGCTCTTCCGTTGCAGGGTGTCCTCGGCCGTCGTGGCCTTGGGCGGACTTACGATGGGGTTTGCAGTGGCCATACTATCTCCAAAATGCGTGAATCCAGAACCTCAGGCGTTGCGTGCGGGCGCGGCGCCCGCCGGGGCCGATTGCTGCGGGAAGGCAATCTTGCTTTTGGCAAAATGCGCCGCACGCATCGGCTTCAATACGAATAGCGCCATCAGCGCGGCAATGAGGTTGCCGGTGACGAAGATCGCGAACACGGTGTTCCAGCCGTAGTTTTTCGCGACCAGGGCAGCGACGGGCACCAGCAACGAGCCGGCACCTTTCGCGGTGTACAGCATGCCATTATTGGCCGCCGCAAACTTCGACCCGAAGGTATCGCCCTGCGTAGCGGGAAACAGACTGAATATTTCGCCGTAAACGCCGAAATACAACGCAGTCACCAGCACGAACACCACCGGATTTCTTCCCGACTGGCTCAACGTGAACAGCGCGATCGCGCCGATGGTAAAGGCCAGCGCCATCGTATATTCGCGCCCGATCTGATCGGAGAGCCAACCGAAGAACGGCCGTCCGACGCCATCGAAAATGCGGTTCAGGAACAACGCAAATCCCAGCGCCGGGAGGACCATGCCGAACAATTCGACCGGGATCTTCGAAATCTTCATGTCGTCCGCAATGGGCGCCATGGATGCCGCCATGGTGAGACCGCCGGACGCGATCAGCACGAACATGAAGTACATCACGTAGAACACCGGGCTTTTGAGCACGTCGCCAGGCGTATAACCGTGCGCCGTTTGATTGGGCTTGACGATCATCGCTTGGATGCTGGGCGGCGGAGCCAAAAGCAGCCATCCCAACACGAACACGATGCCGCCCTGAATGAGGCCGAACGTCAGGAACGCGTGCTGGTAGCCGGAAGCCTCGATCATGGTTCGAATCGGTCCGATGGTGATGGCCGCGCCGGCGCCGAATCCCGAAGCGGTAATGCCGGCCGCCAGTCCGCGCCTGCCGGGAAACCATTTGAGCGCGTTGCCCACGCAGGTGCCGTAGACGCAGCCGGTGCCGATGCCGCCGATCGCTGCGGCGAAATACAGCACCGGTAGTGAACTCGCTACGGAGTTCATCACCCATGCAATCGCGACGAGGATGCCGCCGACGATCACGACATAGCGTGGACCGAAGCGGTCGACCATGTAGCCTTCAATGGGAATGAGCCACGTTTCAAGGAGCACGAACAGCGTGAACGCGACCTGAATTGCCGCCCGTCCCCAGTGAAACTTGGCGTCGATGGGATTGACGAAAAGGGTCCAGCCATACTGCAGATTGGCCACCGCGGCCATGCAGATGACGCCGATGATGAGTTGGATCCAAGGATTCGCGAAAGGTGATTTAGCAGTTGCATTTTCATTCATTTTATTTCTCCGTTTTTGGCGCAGAGTGAGACGCGCAATTCCGCGCTTTTTGGCAGAGCGAAAATGTGCTGCGCTGAGAGTAATCCACTTTGCATATTCCGAATAACGAAGCTCGAATCATTAAATTCGACAACAGGCCAGCCACGCATCGTTATCGTGGTATACCATATATGAACGTGTTTCGAAGTGTCAAGCAAAGGGACGGCGCTTGGAACCTTCGAACTTTAAAGTGCAAAGTCCGGTTGCAATCAGGGCTGGAGCGGTTGCGGGAGTGCGAAATCTGACAAGGCTCGCCTCGGCAAGAATTGCGCTATGCAACAGCGACCGGCGGGTGGTCGATGCGGCTCGTGGTCGATGCGGCTCGGGCGGTCGATTCGGTTATTTATTCGCTGGGAAAAGATCCGCTGCAATGTAGTATATCTCGTTCACCGCCCCCACTTGACAACCGTGGTCGTCAATCTCCTATCTTAAAGAGGCCTAATGAATTCCATAGTGACGCTGGTTCAACGAACCACTTCAGCCACTCCGCTGGCGCTAGCCCCGCTCAACGCCACCAGCTTGCGCGACCAAGCCTATACGCTGTTGAAAAATGCCATTGCCGATACGGATATCTATGATCCGCAACAGGAATTGCGGCTCGATGAGCGCCAATTGACCAACGCGCTCGGTGTCAGCCGCACGCCCATCCGCGAGGCTTTGTCCCTGTTGGAGCAGGAAGGATTCATCCGCACGGTGCCGCGCCGCGGCATTTACATCATCCGCAAATCAAAGCGCGAGATGATTGAAATGATTCAGATGTGGGCGGCGCTCGAGTCCATGGCGGCGCGGCTCGCGACTTTGAGCGCCAGCGACGCGGAGATCGCCAAGCTGCGGCATCTGTTCGATGAATTCCAAAATTCGCCGCCATCCGAACACTTGTGCGAGTACTCCGATGCCAACATCGCTTTTCATACCGCGGTGATCGCGCTGGGCGGCTCGCAAATGATCATCGATGCGACCAAAAACCTGCTGCTGCATGTGCGCGCAATTCGCCGCGCGACGATCACGCAGAACGATCGGGCGGCGCGCTCCATCATCGATCACCTGAAGATCATCGAGGCGCTCGAGAAGCGGGAAACGGATGAGGCGGAGCGCCTTACCCGCCAGCACACGCTCGATCTGGCGGCGCACGTCGATCGGCACTGCGGGTTTCTAGGTTAGCGGACCCCACTGACCCAGGGTCAGCGGCGATGCTTGGCCGTCTTTGGCCGTGAGGTAAGCCGCTTGCGGCGCCTCAGGTACGCCGCCGCTCAGCGCATCGGGCCCCACGGCCCGAATCGCCGCCAAGGTGTCCGGGCTCTGAACCGCCCGATCCAGCGCCGCGCCATCCTTCTGGACCGTCCGACCCCGCTCGATGCGCAAATAAATTCGTCCGCTTGCCTGCTCGGCAAAATTCACCCGCTGAAAGGTTCCGACGCAGCGTTTGAGGAAATTCACGTTCTTCTCGGGAACCAGCAGCGCGCGATCCGGGTAGAGAAATTCGGCGGCAGCCGCGTCGACGTCGATGCGTGCATAACGGTCTATGCCCAAAATGGCCTTTACGTCCAGCACGTTGAAGGTTTCGTTGTCGCCGAAGGCCGCGGTCCGAGGCCGCTCGCCCAAACGCACGGTGTTGTCCAAAAATTCAAACTGAATGCGCTTGTCGCTGCGGCGAACCCAGGTAAAAAACACGTTGGGAATGCCTGAATACGCTTCGACCGAGTGCGCCAAGGTGTCATCGACTGCCTTGTATCGGCCGAACTCCAGTCCGCGCTGCCACGCGCGTTCCACCAACATCTCCGGCGGCGTGATCACAAAGAACAAATAAACCGTCTGGCCGAATCGAGTCAACAAATTGCTGCCCGCTTCGGCTGAATCGGGTGCAAAGCTGTCGAAGCGAAACCGGTCGATCAGCAAATGCGACATCTCACCGCGCCGATTCTTGGATGCCATGTAACGGTCGAGTTTCTGATCGATGATTTGCACCTCGTCCGAGGTGAAGGCCCCCGCGTATCTGAACGCCGCGCCGAGCGACGCATAGTCCAACAGCTGTTTGCGCCAAATGTCGGGACTGATCAGGGCAAAATCGCTCCATTGCACGCCGATGTCGCCGGTGAGCTTCTTCTGCAGCGGCCGCAACGTGCTCTTGCCGGACGCCGAGGGCCCCTTGGTGTTGATGACCACCGGATGCTCCTGGCGCGGCAGAAGCTTGTATCCTTGCTCGCGCGCGGCGGTCCGCAGCAGAGGCTCGATCGCCCGCCCGATGCAGTCGCTGCCGTAATCGTTGCCGGCGAGACCTGCCGCCATCGAAGCGATCAGTTCCTTCGTGCCCCATGCAGCGCCCTGTGTCGTGAACAATGCCGACATCACACGAGCCAGACTCTTGTATCCGGCAACGCCTGCCGCGGCGGCGGACGCCGCGGCCATGCGCTCGATCTCCACGATCTCCCCGGGGCCCCAGTTGCGGTTCAAGCGCGACAGTGCGTCCTCGATGATGCCGTTGGCATCCTGCAACGCGCGCTCATAGGACCGCACGATCGCGTCCATCGAGGGCTCGAGATAATGCGACAGCAGCAGCCGCGCGATCTCGCGAAAGTTCAAGCCGAGATCCGCGATGCGAGTGCCGTCCGGCACCGCGAAATCGGCGGTGACGCGCACCAAGAGTTCATGCAACGTCAGCCGCTGCGGACGAAACACCACCAATTCGCTCAAGCTGAATCCGGTCAGGCCGCGCAATTCCGTCGCCGCAGCGATACTGGTAAAGACATTCTCGGGGCGAAAGATGGTGGCGAGATGGCCCAATTCCTTCGGCACCAGCGACTCGATGCCTGGATTCCACGGCCCGAATTCGTCGTTGCGCGGCATCGTTCAACCGCTATTGCGCAGCGCCGTCGCGATGGCATTGATCGACAGCTGAATGCCTTCGCGCACCCGCGGATCCTTCTCCCCGGCACGATGACGCTTGAGCAATTCGACTTGCAGCAGATTGAGCGGCTCGATATACGGCAGCCGCAATCGAATGGAGGCGTCCAACGCGGGATGCTTTTCCAGCAGACGCGTTTGCCCGGTCACCGTGAGAATGCATTCCTGTGTGGCCAGCCACATATCGCGAATGCGGCCGAATAACGCTTCGCCCAAAGCCTGATCCTTCACCAGCGTGAGATAGCGGGCGGCGATCCCCATATCCGACTTCGACAGCACCATTTCCAAGTTATCGACCGTGGCGCGGAAGAACGGCCAGGCATCGAGCATCTCCCGCAGCAACCCCGAGTCGGCCGAACGCATTGCCTGACCGACGCCATACCATCCCGGCAACATCACCCGGGCCTGCGCCCAACTGAACACCCAGGGGATCGCCCGAAGATCCTCGATTCTCTGGGAGTTGGTACGCGAGGCCGGACGCGAACCGATTTTGAGTTCCGAGATCTCCAGCAGCGGCGTCAATTGTCTGAAAAATGCCGCGAACCCTTCGGTCTCGTACACCAGCGCGCGATAGGCACGAAACGCCTCCTTGGAAAGATCCTGCATGGCCGCGGCGAAGCGTCGGCCGCTTTCGCCGGAGAGCGAAGCATTCTCCAGCGATGCAAGCACCGTGGCCGCCGCAATGGCTTCGAGGTTTGTGGCCGCGCTTTCGCGCGTGCCATATTTGGCCGCGATGATTTCGCCTTGTTCGGTTATGCGGATGCGACCACGCACGGTGCCGTGAGGCTGCGCCCGAATCGCCGCGAAGGATGAGCCGCCGCCGCGGCCGACGGCCCCGCCACGGCCATGAAACACCTGCATGGGCGTCGCGTATTTCTCGAAGACGCCCGCGAGCGTGCGGGTCGCCTTGTGCAGGCTCCACACGGAAGTCAGATAGCCGCCGTCCTTGTTCGAGTCCGAGTAGCCCACCATGACTTCTTGAAACCCGAAAGCCTGCACGATCGCCGCGGTCTCCGGCATTTCCAGCCACGCCCGCATCACCTTGGCCGAGCCCTCCAGATCGGCGATGGTCTCGAACAGCGGCACGGCCATGATCGCCGCCGATGCACTGCCCTGCCCGCGGTACAGCCCGGCTTCCTTCAAAAGGATGTTGACCTCCAACAAATCCGACACGCTCTCGCACTTGGAAATGATGTAGAAGCGGATGCATTCGGCGCCGTAGCGCTGATGCGCTTCGGCTGCCGCACGCACGATGCTGAGTTCCGACAGGGTCTCCGGGGAATAGCGCGCGTACGGGCTGGCCAACAGGCGTTCGCTCGCCAACTCGCGCCGCAAAAGCAAGACGCGCTCGGATTCGGCGAGGGCGCAGTAGTCCGCCGAGACTCCCGCGACTTTGAGCAATTCCGCCACGACCCGGGCATGCACATCGGCGTTTTGCCGCAGATCCAACGTGGCCAGGTGGAAGCCGAAGGTCTCGACCGCGCGATTCAGCCGCGACAGCGCGCCGCCGCCGTTGAGGCGTACCCGGCTCTCGGACTTCAACGAGTCCTCGAGGACTTGCAGATCCGCGCGCAAGCTCGGCGCATCCGGATAGGCGAGCGCTTCCACCGTGGCCGGCCGCGGCGGTATCCGGCCGGTCAGATTCTGATACGTGGCGGCGAGGCGTGCATACATCCCCGTGATTGCGCGACGATAGGGCTCGTCGGCGCGCGCCGCGTTGAGATCGCCGCTTGACTCCGCCAAGACTGCGAGTGGTTCGGATACCGCCGCAAGCTCGCTCGACAGCGATAATTCCGCGCCGATGGCGTTGAGTTGTTCCAGATAATCCGTGAGTAGCGCCTGGCTGGCGCGGCCCAATGCCAGGCGCAATGAATCCGCGGTGACATGCGGATTGCCGTCGCGGTCGCCGCCGATCCAGGAGCCGAGCCGCAGAAAGCTGGGCGGACGTTTCTCGAGCAAGCGCTCCCAGCGGGCGTAAAGAGCGGGAATGACCGGCAAAAATATGTCCCTCAAGTAAGCGAGCGCCGTATCGACTTCATCCGCCACATAGAGTCGTTCGTGCCGCAGCGCCCGCGTCTGCCACAGGAATGCAATTTGCGCGGCGATGGCTTCCTCGATCACTTCACCCGCGGAAGTCTCGCGAAGACCCGCGTCGCGCTGCGCCATCAAGGCTGCGATGCGGTTGCGATGATCCAGCATGCTCTTGCGCATCACCTCGGTAGGGTGGGCCGTGAGCACCGGCGTGATGAGCGCATGATCGATGAGCGCCGCCGCTTGCGGCAGCGACGCACCCTGGGCCTCAAGGTAGGCGAGAGCCGACCCCAGGGAGCTGTCCTTTTCAGCCGCCGCGCCTTGCCGGTCTTCCGCGAGGTTCGCCAACATGGAGAACAGCATGAAGCTGCGGACGAAGGCGACTGTTTCATCGAGCGACAGGCTCTCCCAGCCGGCGGCCAGGCCCCGCGGATTTGCGATGCCGCGGAATCGGTCGACGGATGCGGCCCGAATCGCTTCGATTCGATCGAGCAGCGCGCTACCGCCGTAGGTGCGGATAACGTCGCCGAGAAGCTTCCCTAGGAAACGGACATCCGCGTTCTGGGCAATCACCGGGGCGGCTGTCATAGGCAAAACCATTAGAAAAGGAGCAGAGAATATCGATTGGCAGCTATAAGCCATATCCTACAGGCGTCGGCGCGCCTCGCTGATTAAGACGGGGCCGGGTTGTCGATAAGCTGCTCCTACAAGAAATTCGCGCCACTGCGCCATACCACAGTCGGAGACTACCATGCGTTCGAAATCCTGGCGTTTGTCCATCGTTCCGGCGTTGCTCCTGATGTTCTCGCCCGCACTGAGCTTGGCGCAAATCAGCGTGTCCGTCAGCATCGCCCCTCCCGAGATTCCGGTTTATGAGCAGCCGCCGATTCCCGGGGACGGCTATATATGGACGCCGGGATACTGGGCCTGGGGCGATGACATTCAAGACTATTACTGGGTGCCGGGAACCTGGGTCGAAGCACCGCAGCCGGAATATTTATGGACGCCTGGATACTGGGGAGCCGAGGGAGCAGTTTTCCTTTGGCATGCGGGCTACTGGGGCCCCCAGGTCGGATTTTATGGCGGCGTCAATTATGGCTACGGCTATGGCGGCCGAGGCTATGAGGGCGGCTATTGGCAGGGCGGCCACCTTTTCTACAACCGCGCGGTCGTCAATGTCGGCTCAACGCACATCACCAACGTCTACAACAAGACGGTCATCAACAATATCAACGTGACCCGGGTCAGTTACAACGGCGGCAGCGGCGGCGTTCGCGCCGCACCTAGCTCGCAGGAGATGGCCGCGGCGCGCGAGCGCCACATCGAAGCCACCCCGGTTCAGCGCGAGCATGTCCAGGCCGCGCGCACGAATCCGGAATTGCGCGCCGCGGCCAATCACGGTCGTCCGCCGATTGCGGCCACGCCTCGCGCGGGAAACTTTTCCAATCCGATACCCGCGCGCAATGCAGTGATGCCGGCACGGAACGCGCCGGTTGGAGCGGAGCGCCAAAATTCCCCCAATCGAGAAGCGGCTCCGAACCGGGAAGCTACGCCGAATCGAAGTGTCGGTGCTCCGGCTCGCGACGTGCGGCCTGTTCAACGCGAAACCGCGCCGCCGCAAGAGCGCGCCGTTCCGCTGCCGCGAGAGGCTCCTCCGCCGCGCCAGGCTCCGCAGCAGCGCGAAGCTCCGCCGCCGCGCGAAGCCCCGCAGCAGCGCCAGGCCCCGCAACAGCGCGAAGCTCCGCCGCAGCGCGAAGCCCCGCCGCAGCGCCAGGCCCCGCAACAGCGCGAAGCCCCGCCGCAGCGCGAAGCCCCGCCGCAGCGCCAGGCCCCACCGCAGCGCGAGGCCCCGCCGCCGCGGCAAGCCGCGCCAGTTGAGCAGCGCCGCGAACCGGCGCAAACTCAAGCCAGGCCCGCGCCTCAACCCCAGGCGCGTCCCGCAGAACGTCCAGCGGAGCATCCACCGGAACATGAGCACCGTTAGCCATGATCAGAACGCAAACCGATTTACGACCGAGGTCGACGGGCATCGCGCGGAACTAGACTACACACAGGCGGATGGTGTGATGACCATCACGCACACCCGCGTTCCGCGGGAGATCGGCGGCCGCGGTATCGCGGCCGAATTGATGCGCGCGGCGCTTGCTGTAGCCGCCGAGCACGGCTGGTCGGTCGATCCGGCCTGCTCCTATGCCGCCGCGTATATGCGCAAGCACCGCGAAGCGTCCGACAAAGATCACATGGATGAGCTGTTGGATGAGGCGCTGGAGGAGTCCTTTCCCGCCAGCGACTCGCCTGCGGTGGGTGGCGCGAACTAGGGAAATCGATCAGAGCATTGGGTGGCCTTGGTGCGCCACGAGCAGATCATGCATGTCATTCGCGTGCTCTTCTTCGACCACCAATATGCCCTCCAGCATGGTGCGCGTGCCCGGATCCTTGTCGCCGAAATACCGGATCAGCTCCCGGTAGTGATCCACTGCGATTCGCTCCGCGATCAGATTTTCCTTGATCATTTCAACCAGATTGCCGGCGGTGCCGTATTCAGAGGCCGCACGCGACGTCAAGGTTGTGGGATTGAAGTCGGGTACGCCGCCCAGCTGATTGATGCGCTCGGCCACTTCGTTCATGTGCCCCTGCTCTTCCTTGGCGTGCTGCGCAAACTCTGCCTTGACGCCCTCGCTGGATATGCCCTGGGCCGCGACCGCGTGCATCGTGTAACGCAACACACAGACGATTTCCGTTGCCAGAACGGATTGCAGAATGTCGATCGCTTTCTTGACATCACCCTTGTAGGTAAAGGTTACGCCGCCGCCGGCGATATGCTTGCGCGCCCGATCGCGCAGCGTCTTTATATCCGTCAAGAATGGTTTGACTGGTTTTTTCTGCTTGGCCACTGAATTTACTCCTGAAGGTCGCGATGGCGGGCCCGTATTTATACACCGCCGCGCGGGCTTTTCCGAGAACATCCGAATGTGGCTTCGTCAGACGTCGAACCAAGCGGCTGTCAGCAATTCGCCGACGTCCGGAGGTATCTCGGAAAGGCCCGGGGGCATAGGAAGCTTCGAGGCACTGCTCTTTTCGTGCCTCGAAGTTTCCTATGCCCCCAAAGCCGCGTCCAGCGCCGCCATCAAGGGCCCGAGTTTGGGCGGGCTGGCCTCGAATGCCGGTGCAACCCCGTAGTGGCGCAATGCGCGCGAGCACACAGGCCCTATCGATGCGACGATCGAACGATTCAGATGATTTGCCAGATCCGCCGCACTTCCCGACTTCTGGGCCATCGAATAGAGATTGTGGATTTGAACGGCACTGGTGAAAACGACGGCATCCACGCCTCCACGCGACAGCGCCTCGAGCAGATTGGAGAGCGGCTGCGTGTCGGCGGGCAAGGCCCAGCGGTAAGTGGCGATTTCCTGCACCGTAGCGCCTCGGGCCGTCAATCCCGCGGCCAGCGCTTGATTTGTTTCGCCGTATCGCTGCACCAGAACCGAAGCGCCCGCAATCGGAACATCGGCGAGCGCGGCGAGCACTGTTTCAGTGGTAAAGGGCGAAGCCGCCTTGATGTCGATGCGGATGGCACGCGCGTTGAGCTCGCCGACCGGCTTCGGGCCGCGCACCACCACCGTTGCCGCGGCCAACAGTTCTTGCAGTTCCGCGCTCAAGCCCGCCGTAGCGGCTGCGGCAAACAGGGCCCGCGTGCCCACGCCGGTTTGAAAGATGCATATTTTGAAACGATCGATCCGCCATCGCGCCAACAGCGAACTCACCGCCTGCGGATCGATATCCGGCACCTCTTCCAAGGCGGGCGCGAGCAGGGGCACACCGCCGCGGCGCGCAATCAAATCGGCGAGGTGGGCGCCGGCGCGCGTTTCCAATATCGCCACGACTTTAGATTTCATGCCCATGTTGCGCAGCCAGCATAATGCACGGATGTCGACCTGGCTAAAAGCGCCGTTGGGCGCCGCGATTGTCTGCGCCTTTGCGGAGCTGTTGTCCGCGCAGCCCCTCGTGGGTCAGCCCGCAACGGAAAATGCCGCGGTCCGCGACGAATTCGTGGCCGCCATGCAGCGCATCCGCCTGCATGAGCCCGATGTCGCGGATTCACCCGCCCTGCAAAACTACGCCATCCACGACTATCTGGTCGCGGCCAGGTTGCGGCGCGACCTGTCGAGCGCGAACGAAAACCTCGACGCGGCGATTGACGCCTTCCTGCGCGGGCATGCCGGACAGACCGTGACGCACGGCCTGCGCCGGGATTGGCTCGCAAGCCTCGCACAACGCCGGCGCTGGGACTGGTTTCTGCCGCGCTCCGCCGATGTCGTCGATCCGGTCCTGCTGTGCGACCGGCTCCAGGCACGATTGTCCACTGAGGATACGCAAGGGCTTGCCGCCGCCGCGCTCGCGCGCTGGGTTCTTCCGCAGAAGGCTCCCGCGGAGTGCGCCGATGCATTTGCGTGGCTGCGCCGACAGGGTCTGCTGACGGCGGCGTTGGCGGAGAATCGCGCGCGGGCCGCACTCTCGGCCGACCTGCCGCGGTTGGCGCGGGAATACGCCGCCGATGTGCCGATCGACCGCAGGGCAGCGCTGCTGCAATGGTCCGATCTGCTCGATTCGCCGCGCGCGGCGTTGAATGTGCTGGCGACGCATCCGTCCTTGGCGGTCGAACCGGAGGCCTTGGCTTCAGGGTTCGAGAAACTTGCCCGCACCGAGCCGGTGAATGCCTTGGACTTGCTGCCGAAACTCATCGCACGCGACGGCCTGGCACCGGAACTCAAGGGACGGCTGCAGCGCGCCGCCGCGCTGGGCGCCGCCTACGACCGCGATCCGCGCGCGATCGCGGCATTCAATGACGTGCCGCAGGCGGCGGTGGATGGCCAGGTGCAGGAGTGGCGGGTGCGGGCGGCATTGTGGAGCGGGGATTTCGCCCGGGCCCTCGCGTGGACGGAACAAATGCCGCCGAGCCTTGCCGCGCAGCCTCGTTGGCGCTACTGGCATGCCCGCGCCATCGCCGCCACCCAAGGCGATGCGGCGGCGGCGCCGATGTTCGGTGAAATCGCCGGGCTTCGAGACTACTACGGCTATCTTGCGGCCGATCGTCTGGCCCAGCCCTACGACCTGAACGTACGGCCCTCGCCGCTCGACCCCGCGGCGCAAGCCACGCTGGCCAGGACGGCCGGCTTGATCCGCGCGCACGAACTATTCGATTGCGACATGACCGATGAGGCGGGCTCGGAATGGAACGCCGCACTCGAGGGCGCCGACAATGCCTTGAAGGTGCAGGCCGCCGTGCTCGCCTCGAGTTGGGGCTGGTTCGCGCAATCCATTACCACCCTGGCGCAAACCGGGGAATTCGACGATGTGACGCTGCGCTATCCGCGGCCTTATATGGATGCAGTGGTTCGTGCCGGCAAACTCGCGCAATTGCCGCAGGATTGGATATTGGCCGTGATGCGCCAGGAGAGCCTGTTTCGCAAGGATGCGGTTTCACATGCGGATGCCCGCGGCGTGATGCAAATGGTCCCTTCGACCGCGGCCGCGGTCGCGCGCCGCTGGCACCTGTCAGCCCCGGGTCGCGATGGCCTGTTTGATCCGTCAATCGCCGTGCCGCTGGGTGCCGCCTACTTTCGCGAATTGTTGGATCGTTATTCCGAGCAGTTGACGTTGAGTCTCGCCGCCTACAATGCAGGGCCCGCGGCCGTCGCGCGCTGGCTGCCGCGGACGCCGATGGATGCCGATGTGTGGATTGAAAATATTCCCTATAACGAAACACGGGGCTACGTGCAGCACATCGTGGAGCACATCGTCGCGTTTGCAGCGGTGCGGGGTGCGCAGGCCCCGCGTCTCGATATCTTGTTGTCCGATGTCGAACCCGCGGCGCCCGCCTTATGATAGCGTTGCCGCAATCATAAAAAGGGGATAGGCATGCGTTCGATCGTGATTTTTCGCGCGGCGTTCATACTCGGTGCGGTACTCGTCAATGCCCCTATGACCACCGCATTCGCCGATACCGTCGTGGTCGGCGCCGACCGGATGGTCGACGTACTGACGGGGCGCGTGCTCGATCATCCGCAGATCACCATTACCGATGGCCGCATCACGGCCGTCGGCCAGGACGCGGGATCGCCGCCGGGTGCGCGCCGTGTCGATCTCAAGGGCATGACGCTGCTGCCGGGTTTGATCGACATGCACACGCATTTGACCTCCGATCCGCATTTCAGCGGCTATCGCCGCCTGCAATTTACGGACAACTTCTGGACGGTGGTCGGCGTGGCCAACGCCCAAAAAACCCTGGAGGCGGGTTTCACGACGATCCGCAACGTGGGTTCGGCCAATTTCGATGATGTCGCAATCAAGCAAGCCATCGAGCAGGGCATCGTGCCCGGACCGCGGATTGTTCCGGCGACCTACGCCATCGGCGCCACGGGTGGGCACTGCGATGCCACGGAATTGCCGCCGTCGGTCTCGGTGCAAAGACCCGCGGTTGCGAACGGCCCGGAAGAAATCCGCGCGACCGTGCGCAAACTGCGCAAGTACGGCGCGGAAGTCATTAAATTTTGCGGCACCGGCGGCGTGCTATCCAAGACCGACAGCGTCGGCGGCCAGCAATTCGATCTCGCCGAGATGAAGGCGCTGGTGGATGCGGCGCACATGCTGAACTTGAAGGTCGCCGTGCACGCTCATGGCACATCGGGAATCAAGGACGCCATCCGCGCCGGCGTCGACACCATCGAGCATGCCAGCCTCGCCGACGAAGAGGCTTTCACCTTGGCGAAGCAGCATGGCACGTGGTTTTCGATGGACATTTACAACGACGATTACATCATGGCCGAGGGCGAGAAAAACGGCCTCTACAAGGAGTCGCTGGAGAAGGAACGCATGATCGGCTTGAAGCAACGGCAGACATTTCAGGCGGCCGTGAAAGCCGGCGTCAAAATGATTTTCGGCACGGACGCGGGCGTCTATCCGAACGGCTACAACGCGCGCCAGTTTGTCACCATGGTGAAATGGGGGATGACGCCCATGCAGGCGATTCAGGCGGCCACCGCGAATGCGGCAGAGGCGCTCGGCCGCCAGGCCGATGTCGGCGCCATCGCCGTCGGACGGTACGGCGACCTGATCGCGGTGGTGGGCGATCCGCTCGCGGATGTGTCGAGGCTGCAATCCGTGGGGTTCGTCATGAAGGGCGGAGAGGTCGTGAAGGCCCCGGCCAATTAGCGCAGGCTCCCAGCCCGCAATTCAGCTCCCGCCGATGAGGCCGGCGGTAACGTTGATGGCAAACCCGAGAATCGATGCGTTGAACAGAAACGATATCAAGGTGTGCGCAATGACGACCCGGCGAACCGCCGCGGTCTCCGTCGCGACGTCCGCGGTCTGGCACGCCGCGGAGATGGTGAAGGAGAAATAGGCGAAATCCCAAAACACCGGCTCGGGCGTGTTTGGGAAGTGAAGTGGGCGTTGATCGGCCGTTACGCTGTAAAACATATCCGCGTAGCGCGTCGTGAACATGACGGGAACCAAGAGCCACGAATCAATCAACGTAAGCGCGGCCAGCGCGAAGTGCGCCGTGCGCACGGAACCGCTCACCTGCTTGATGGTGGCCAGCGGCTCGATGATGGCGAACAGACTGGCCACCGCCGCAATGACCACCACGATCAGAATGAACGGCGCCGTCTCATCCTCTTCGATGTACTGGGTGCAGATCTGCGCGGCGGTAAGGCGCGTCATCCAGATAAAAATCAGCGTCAGAAACAGGATGACGCCGCCGTTCCAGCACACCAGAATCCGGCTCAAAGTCGACCAGTCGCTCGGCAGAAAAAAGAAAAGGGCGCTGCCGGCGATACAGGAGATCCATATCCGGGGATGGCCGAGGAACAGTTCGTTCATGTTGCAGGGACTATTGCCGGGCGAGCGCTACTTGGTTTCCTTCGCCACCAGGTACTTGACCAAGTCGACCAATTGATCCGCGCCTCCCGCCGATTCCACGTGCAATCGATACTTGCCGTTGACGACGATGGTGGGCGTGCGATCGACCTTGTATCCCATGATCAGATCCTGATCCGTCCGCACCTTGAGATCGGCCGAGAAGGACTTTGAAGTTGCGATGAATTTCTCGACGGGTACGCCGGCATGCTGGCTGTAGAACTTGGCCGCGTCCTCGATGGTCGGCATGCGGCTCTTGAGGGCATGAGACGCGTCGGAAATGCTCAGGTCTCCGCCCTTCCACACAGCGTCGAACATGGCGTCGTGCGTTTGTTGATCGACGCCGAGTATTTGCGCGGTGACGTACGCGAGTTGAAACATCGGCCAATCCTCCGCGGTATTGAAGGCCGCGGGAACATAGTCCACCACCACGTTTGCGGGCATGGCCTGCTTCAATTTGTGCATGAAGGGTTGGAAAATATTGCACGCCGGGCAGGCGTAGGAGAACACTTCCGTCACTTCAATTTTGCCCGGCGGCACCGACGGCGTGCGCACCGGCTGAATCAGGAAATAATTCACGCCCTCGGTCCACACCTGGGCGCTGCGGGCGGGCATCGCAACAGCCAATGCCAGCAGGCCCAAGCATGTAATGGATTGGATCAATTTCATCGAGGCTCCTTATGTCTGTCGCCGCAAATTCTAACACCCATGCAATATTCACAATACTTTACATTGACTTATGAACTTTGGAGTTTTCCCCGGTTCTACATGCATGCTGCCGTGATCAGTGTGTAGTTCAGGGTCGAATCTGGTTATAGTCTGCGGCTCGCCCGGATGATCGCTTTGGCAGTGCGTGCCGCGGCATGGGCCCGCTATTGGTGAATTAGTGACAACCGAACAAGAACAGCCGCAATTCCAGGCGCCATCGCGGGACTCCCGGCCTTTCATTGCCAGACACTGGCGGGCATTGACGATCGCGCTCGTCATCGCGGCGCTGTTGGTGGGGTTCGTGCTGTATCTGCGCACCAAGCAGCCGGTCGTTGCGCCGCCGCGGGGACGCAACGGTCAAAACGGCCCTGTGGCGGTCGCGGTCGCGACGGCTGCCGTAGGCGACATTCAGGTAAAAATACCCGCGCTGGGTACCGTGACGCCCCTGGCCACCGTAACCGTCAGAACCCAGATCACCGGAACGCTGCAAAAGATTTTCTTCACCGAGGGTCAAGCCGTTCGTCAGGGAGACGCCTTGGCGCAGATCGACCCGCGCCCCTACGAAGCCGCCCTGGAGCAGATGCAGGGCAACTTGAAGCGCGATCAGGCTTTGTTGGCCAATGCCAAAGTGGATTTGAATCGCTATGTGGAGCTGGTGAAGGATGACTCCGTTGCGCAGCAAACGCTCGATACGCAACGCGCGCTGGTCGCTCAGTACATCGGTACCACCCAGGCGGACGAAGGTCAGGTGAACACCGCGAAGGTGAATCTGCTCTACACCCACATCGTCTCCCCCGTGACCGGCCGCGTCGGCTTGCGGCAGGTCGATCAGGGCAACTATGTGACGCCGGGCGATGCGAACGGCATCGTGCTCATCAATCAATTGCAGCCGATCACCGTGATTTTTTCGATTCCCGAGGACGATGTTTCCGCCGTCATGAAGCAGGTGCATTCCGGCGCCGTTCTCAACGTCGAGGCCTTTGATCGCACCAATGCGACCAAAATTGCCGATGGCAAGCTGCTCACCGTCGACAACTCGATCGACGTGACGACCGGGACCGTCAAGCTGCGTGCGCAGTTCGACAATGCGGACAGCGCGCTGTTTCCGAATCAATTCGTCAACATTCAGCTGCTGGTGAACGTCTTGCACGATCAAGTGTACATGCCGAACGCAGCGGTGCGCAGGGGCGCACCCAACGGCGTCGCGACCACCTTCGTGTATCTCGTCAATGCGGACCGCACCGTAAGCGTGCGCCCGGTGACATTGGGCGTGGTCGACGGCGAAAGGGTCGCGGTAAGCGCCGGACTCAAGAGCGGCGAAATTGTCGTCACCGAGGGTGGGGACCGGCTGCGCGATGGCGCGCAAGTCCAATTGCCGGGTCCGGCGCCCGCGCCTGCCGCCGCGGCGCAGCCGCCCGGACAGCCTGCCACGCCCGGCACACCAGGCGCGCGCCGCGGCAAGGGGCGCGGCAAACCACCCTCATCGCCGTGATGCCGTGAACCCGTCACGCATCTTCATTCTGCGGCCCGTCGCCACCACCTTGTTGATGGTGGCGATATTGATCGTGGGCGCGATGGCCTATTTGCAGCTGCCGCTGTCGGCGCTGCCCGAAGTTGCGTATCCGACGATCCAGGTGCAGACGTTTTATCCCGGCGCCAGCCCCGAAGTGATCACTTCCGCCATCACGGCGCCGTTGGAAAAACAATTTGGACAAATGCCGGGCCTGAGCCAGATGTCCTCGACCAGCTCGGCGGGCGCCTCGGTCATCACGTTGCAATTCACCCTGTCGCTTGCCATCGACGTGGCGGAACAAGAAGTCCAAGCCGCCATCAGCGCCGGACAGAACCTGCTTCCCCAGGACCTGCCCGCGCCGCCGATCTACGCCAAGGTCAATCCTGCCGACGCGCCCGTGCTCATTCTCGGCATCACGTCGAAGACCATGGCGCTCACCGACGTGGAGGACCTGGTCGACACGCGCATCGCGCAGAAGATTTCGCAGATCAAAGGCGTGGGCGTGGTCAGCATCAGCGGCGGCCAACGTCCGGCGGTGAGAGTGGTCGCCAATCCCCGGGCGATGGCGGCCTATGGACTCAATCTGGACGACCTGCGCACCACGATCAACAACGCCAATCAGAACGGCCCCAAGGGCACGCTCGACGGGCCCGCCAACGCCTATACGATCAACACCAACGATCAGATCAGAAACGCCGATGACTACGGCAACGTCGTCGTCGCCTACAAGAATGGCGCGCCGGTGCGTCTCAAGGATGTAACGACCCTCGTGTCGGGCGCGGAAAATTCCAAGTTGGGCGGCTGGATGAATTCCGTTCCTGCGCTGATCCTCAACGTCCAACGGCAACCCGGAGCGAACGTCGTCGACGTCGTCGACAGGATCCAGGAGCTGCTGCCGTCGCTCAAGGCGGACATGCCCGCGGGCGTGGACGTGGCCCTGCTCACGGACCGCACGATCACCATTCGCGCTTCCGTCAAGGATGTTGAATTCGAATTGATATTGGCGGTCGTGCTCGTCGTGCTCGTGATCTGGCTGTTCCTGCGCAATATTCCGGCCACGATAATCCCGAGCCTGTCGGTACCGCTGTCGCTCATCGGCACCTTTGCCGTCATGTACCTGGCCAATTTCAGCCTGAACAATCTGTCGCTGATGGCGCTGACCATCGCGACGGGATTCGTGGTCGACGACGCCATCGTCATGATCGAAAATATTTCGCGCTACATCGAAGCCGGCGAATCGCCGCTCGAGGCCGCGCTCAAGGGCGCCGGTCAAATCGGCTTCACGATCATCTCCCTGACCATCTCGCTGATCGCGGTGCTCATTCCGCTGCTTTTCATGCAGGATGTCGTCGGCAGGCTGTTCCGGGAGTTTGCCGTCACTCTGGCGGTGACGATTTTGATATCCGCCGTGGTCTCTCTCACGCTGGTACCCATGATGTGCGCCAGACTGCTGAAGCACCGGCCGAAAAATGAACGCGCTCAGACGGAATCCGGGAAGTGGTTCACCGCGGTCGTCGACTGGTATGGCCGGCGCCTGACCTGGGTGCTCGACCACCAGAAATCGACGATGTGGGTTGCGACCGGCACGGTCGCGCTCACCGCGCTTCTCTATGTGCTGATTCCCAAGGGTTTCTTTCCCGATCAAGACACGGGCTTGATTCAAGGAGTATCCGAGGCGTCCGAGTCGATTTCCTACTCCGCCATGGCCACCCGCCAGCAAGCCCTCGCCGCGGCGATCCTCAAGGATCCGGATGTCGTCAGTCTTTCCTCGTTCATCGGCGTGGATGGCAACAATGTCACGTTGAACAGCGGCCGCTTCCTGATCAACCTGAAGCCGCGCGCCGACCGCTCCACGACCGTCACCGACGTGATCCGGCGGCTGCGCGACGAAACGGCCGATGTTTCAGGGATCACGGTCTACATGCAGCCGGTGCAGGATCTCACGCTGGATAACACCATCAGCCGCACTCAGTATCAGTTTACGCTGGAGAGCGCGGATTCCACCGCATTGTCGACCTGGACGCCAAAATTGGTGGCGGCGCTGGCGCAATTGCCGCAGCTGTCGGACGTGGTGAGCAATCAAGAAGACAACGGACTGGCGGCGTACGTCACCATCGACCGCGACAGCGCCGCGCGCCTGGGGATCAGCGTCGGCACCGTCGACAACGCGCTTTACGACGCCTTCGGCCAACGGATCGTCTCGACCATCTTCACTCAGTCGAATCAATACCGCGTGATCATGGAGGCCGATCCAAAGGCCTACCGGTCGGTCGACGATCTGGCGTCCATTTATGTCCCATCGGCCGGCGGCGGCCAGGTGCCGTTGTCGGCGATCGCCAAAGTCGACGTGCAAACGCGTCCCATACTCATCAATCATTTGGCGCAGTTTCCGGCCGCCACCGTTTCCTTCAACCTTGCGCCGAATGCCTCGCTGGGGTCGGCTGTTTCCGCCATCGAGGACACCGAGAAGACCCTCGGCATGCCGATCAGCATCCGCACGACGTTTCAAGGCGCGGCGCTCGCATTTCGCAGCAACTTGAGCAATGAACTGCTGCTGCTGATTGCGGCCGTCATGGTCATGTACATCGTGCTCGGTGTTCTATACGAAAGCTTCATTCACCCGATCACCATTTTGTCGACCCTGCCCTCGGCGGGCATAGGCGCACTGTTGGCGCTGATGCTGTTCGGCGATGACCTGACGATCATTGCTCTGATCGGCATCATCCTGCTGATCGGCATCGTCAAAAAGAACGCGATCTTGATGATCGATTTTGCGATCGTCGCCCAGCATGAGGAGGGCCTGTCGCCGCGCGACGCCATCTACAAGGCCTGTCTGTTGAGGTTTCGTCCGATTCTGATGACGACGGTGGCAGCCATCTTCGGCGCCCTGCCGCTCATGTTCGGCACCGGCACGGGTTCCGAGCTGCGCCATCCCTTGGGTGTCAGCATCGTCGGCGGTCTCCTGGTCAGTCAGGTTCTGACGCTTTTCACCACACCCGTCATTTATCTGGCGTTTGACCGCATCGCCGCGCGCATGCGCGGCCGCGTCACCGGCGCATCCGGCGCGCCGCTGGCGGAAGGCTCGGCGTGAACATTTCCGCGCCCTTCATCAGACGGCCGGTTGCCACCACCTTGCTGACGATCGGCGTAGCCTTGAGCGGCGTGGCCGCGTTTGCCCTGCTGCCGGTGGCGCCGCTGCCGCGCATCGATGTCCCGGCAATATTCGTTTCCGCGCAGCTGCCGGGCGCCAGCCCGGAAGTCATGGCGGCCACGGTGGCCACGCCTTTGGAGAGGCATCTTGGGGCCATTTCCGACGTCGATGACATGACATCGTCGAGCGGTGTCGGCACGACCAGCATCCAGCTGACCTTCGGCATCGATCGCGACATCGACGGCGCGGCGCGCGACGTGCAGGCGGCGATCGCCGCGGCGCACGCGGATCTGCCGACTTCCCTGACCCGCAATCCCACGTATCGCAAACTCAACACTTCCGCGATTCCCGTGATCGTCATTGCGATGACGTCGGACGTGCTCACTCAGGGACAAATCTACGACGCGGCCGATGCCGTCATATCCCAGCGGCTTTCGCAGATTTCCGGGGTGGGCGGCGTC
>Ga0210384_10002571_pt1 | contig 22058 bp, 12 predicted proteins | sample IncBWH2MmetaG_FD_160574 | JGI IMG/M metagenome (GOLD analysis project Ga0210384, IMG submission 160574) | Forest soil microbial communities from Barre Woods Harvard Forest LTER site, Petersham, Massachusetts, United States - Inc-BW-H-2-M | ecosystem: Environmental > Terrestrial > Soil >...
ATTCCCTTCCAACGCGCTCGTGGATCCCAATACCCCCATCTTCTTCTCCGTCGACAAGAACCTGCGAACCCCCTACATGCAGCAATGGCACTTGGGAATTGAACATGAACTCCCCGGCAATAGCGTATTCGCGCTGACGTATGCTGGTTCCAAAGGAACGAAACTCTATACCTTCTTCAACGGCAATCAGGCGGAGCCTAGCGCAGACCCGAATGCAGCAACGGCGCCCCGCCGCCCCGTGTTCGCGAACCTGATCAATCCTCCTGACGGGAATACTTGCTCGCTGGCGAATCCTCAGGACTGCTCGCCTGTTTTCGATGCCCAGATCGACTGGTTCCGCTCCACCGGGTCATCGAACTATCATTCCTTGCAGGCGCGATTCGAGAAACGCTTTTCAAAAGGGCTGCAGTTTGAGGCGGCTTATACCTACGCGCATTCTCTCGATATTGCGTCGAATGCAAACCTCGGCCCCACGCAAAACAACAGCGACTTCCGCGACTTCCGCATTCCCCAGCAGGAATACGGGAATTCGGACTTTGACGTCCGGAATCGGCTAGTTATCAACTCGATCTACGAGCTGCCTTTCGGTCGCGGCAAACACTTTCTCGGGAATGCGGGTGGAGTTGCCCAGCAGATTGTCGGTGGCTGGCAGATCGCGAATATCATCTCGATCTCGAGCGGGAACTGGTACACGGTGCTCGACAGCAATGGTAACTTCGCCAATGCCGATGGCGGCGCGGGCGGGGTATCGCAACGACCCGATACGGTTGGAGATCCTAATCGAGCCGGAACTGTTCCCGCGAATCCGGGTTGCGCCGCGCCCGCCAAGATTCACACCCCGGCGGCATGGTTCAATACTTGCGCCTTCGTGGATCCTGCGCTCGGTTCCTTCGGCAACACCGGTCGCAACACGGTCGAGTCTCCCGGGTATCGCACCTGGGACTTCTCGCTGTTCAAGTTCTTTAAGATGTCGGAGCGAACCGAACTCGAGTTCCGCGCCGAGTTTTTCAATCTTCTGAATCATACGAACTTCCTGTTCGCGAACAGTGGGCCGCAGAACGGCAATAACGCGACGATTCTGGGCACTTCGCAGTTTGGCAGCCTGACAGCAGCGCGGCCCCCGCGACAGATTCAGTTTGCCCTGAAACTAAGCTTCTAGAGCCAGGCCACAGCGTCAGACAAGGCGAGCCGTAGATCCATAGCTGGACTGCATACGAGTCGCCGGTACGCGTTCCAGAGAAACTTGGAGGTCGCATGCCACGTGTTCTGAGGAACTCTCTCCTTAGCGTTGCGGTGTTGCTTCTGGTTTCGTCAGCAGTCGGCCAGGCCAGCTATACGGCGCGAGTGCGCGGCATCGTAAGCGACCAGACGGGCGCCGTCGTTCAGAATGCCACCATCACGATCACCAACGACGGCACTGGCATCGCGACGACTACCCGCACCGACGAACGCGGCCTCTACACGTTCACCGGACTGCGGCCGGCAGTCTACACCATGAAGGCCGAGGCCAAAGGCTTCCAAACGGCGGAACGCAAGCAACTCGTTCTTCAGGTCGATCAGCAGACCTCTGTCGATTTCTCGTTGAAGCCGCCCGGCGTGTTAGCCACTGTCGACGTCACCACCGCAGCGCCACCGCTTGACACCGAAAGCGCCACGCTTGGAACCGACATTACCAACGAATACGTGCGCGATATCCCGCTCTACAACCGGAGCTTCTTCGGGCTGGCATTCCTGGCGGGCGGAGTGACCGAGACGACTGGTTCGGGGATTAACGACAACTATCCCTCGGGAACGAACTTCGTCTCGAACGGCCAGCGGAATGCGACGGCGCAGATCACGCTCGACGGCAGCCCCTTGAGCGCGCCGGAGCAAGGCGAAGGCGGCAATTCGAACGTGTATTACGAGCCTTCGGTCGAGATCGTCCAGGAATTTAAAGTTCAGAACAACAGCTTCTCGGCGGAGTTCGGCAACAACGGCGGCACGGTCGTGAACATCGTGCTGAAGCAGGGCACCAACCAGTTTCACGGCAGCGGCTGGTGGTACGGGCAGCGATCCGCGTTTGATTCCCGCGACTACTTCAACACGGGAGAGAAGCCCGATCACCTGCGCGATCAATACGGTTTCGCGATCGGCGGACCGATCAAGAGAAACAAGACATTCTTCTTCTTCGATATTGAAAAGGTCCGGCAGCAGGACCCGGTCAATATTGAAGGAGTTGTACCCACCGACCTGGAGCGCAGCGGTGACTTTTCGCAGAGTCCGGCGAATCTTCCTGATCCCACGCGGCCCGAAACTGCCACAGCCGGCATTTACGATCCCTGTGCGGGGAACACGGATCCGAATTTCGTCTGCCCGCGGAATCAATTTTCCGACAGCGGCATCCTGAACAAGATTCCCGCGAACGAGATCAATCAAATCGGCCAGAACCTGATCAATCTCTATCCGCATGCGAATGTACCCGGGGCCGCATTCCCGGATCCCAATTTCCGCAAGGTGACGCTGCAGAGCGACCCGGGCTGGCAGTTTGACATCAAGCTCGATCACCAGATTTCTGATAAGCACAAGATAGGCGGCCGTTACAGCCGCCATCATGACTTGCTCAGCGTGCCGACCATTGTGGGGAGTTCGAACTTCGGCTCTTCTGGCGACGGAGTTCTTTACACTACCGACGTCCAGAACGGCAGTCTCGAGTACAACTGGGCGATCAAGCCCACCCTGTTGTGGACGAGCCGTTTCAGCGTGGATCGTGTGCACGCTCCCGGACAAAGCAATCACTACCCCACACTCGAGTCTGTCGGCCTTCCGGCGATTCTGGATCAGAACAACCTGGGCCGCGTGCCCTACATCAATGTCGGCGCTGGCTTCCTTTCCATTTACAGCCAGTGCTGCGTGGACACGGCCTTCGCGCACACTCTGGTGAGTTACTCTTCCGGTTTGCAATGGGTGAGAGGCTCTCATTCCATCAAATTCGGAGGAGAGCAGCGGGTTTTCTACAACAACTTCCGTCAGCCGGACTGGCCCACCGGCATTTTGAATTTCAACCGCGAGATCACCACGCAGGATCCTAATGGCAGCCTTGGTTCCATCAACCAGGGGAATCCGTTTGCCACCATGCTGGTCGGCTTCCCGGCGAATGCCGACGATTCTGGGCTTTCGGCTGTAGTGCACATCGTGCCCGAAGTCGGCGACAAGTCGAAAGAGACGGCCTTCTACGTGCAGGATGATTGGAAGGTCACCCCGAGACTCACGCTCAATCTCGGATTGCGCTATGAGTGGAGCACTCCTTATTCCGAACGCAACAACCAGATCCAGTTCAGCGATTTCACGGGAAGCACAGGATTCAACATTCCAGTCGATCGCAGCGCCGATTTCCCCGAATTCGGACAGATTGGCAATGTCGTGGGCACGACGATCTTCGCGACGTCGGGACATCGGAATGCAAGCGTCGATCGCAACAACTTCGCTCCTCGTGTCGGCTTCGCCTTCCAACTGGCGTCGAACACCGTGCTGCGCGGCGGCGCCGGAGTCTTTTATGGGATGAACGTCGCCACCAACTTTCAATACGCCGGCCCGGCATTCTCGAAGTTTGCGCCCTTGTATTTCACGAAAGACAACTTCGTGACCCAGTACGCAACGCTGAGTAATCCTTTCCCGGCCGGACTGTCGCCGCCGCAAGGCCGCACCTACGGCAAACTGGCCAACTGGGGATACAGCAACGGCAGCGACCTCGATACCGGCGTCGCCCGCAGCGCCGAGATCTATCAGTGGAATCTGGGCCTGCAGCACTTGTTGCCCGGACAGATCGTGATTGGGGTGGACTATTCGGCGAACCGCAGCACGCATCTGCCCTGGGCCGGTGCCTCGCTCAGCACACGCGAGCGGAATTTCTTGTCTTCGAAGGTCCGCAATGCCTTGGTCAACGCCCTGAATCCGACCCATGATCCCAGTCCCAACAACACCGTGGTGAGCGACTATCTCGCCAACCTGGTCGACAATCCCTTCCAATGCTTTTTCACGACCGTGGCATCTCCGGCCTCGTATTGTCCCGCGGCGCCGATCTTCAACCCGGCGGACGTGGCTGACTCTATCTACGTCGACGACCAGATTCCGCAGGGAAATCTGTTGCGCCCGTACCCTCAATTTGACGGAAGTTTTGCCGGACTCCCCCTGCTCATCGCGACGTCGTGGTACAACTCGCTGCAGATACGCTTTCAGAAGCGCGCCAGCCACTACATCAGCTTCGAGGGAAACTACACCTTATCCAAGGCCACCGACGATTCGGCCGCGGGCCGCAACGCCTGGATCGGCAACCTGCAGTTTGACAATCCGCAGCTTCTCGACGATTTGAAAGCGGAACACGGCATCAGCGCGAACGACGCCACGCATCGGTTGACGGCTGCGTTCATTCTCGACATTCCGGTTGGCCGTGGACGATTTGTTGGGCGCGGGATGAACAAGATTGCCGACGCCATTGTTGGAGGATGGTCACTCGACAGCGTTATCACGTTGCAGTCGGGGCAGCCGATCGCCGTCTTCAACGCCGCCTCGCGGCTCACCGACGGCAACCAGCGGCCCAACGTAGTCTGCTCACAAGTGAGGACGGGGCTCAGTTGGAGCGAGGCGGCGCAAACCGGACTTCCTTACCTGAATCAGGATTGCTTCGCTGATCCCGGCGACAACATTCCCGGCGACGCTCCGCGCCATTTCTCCAACTTGCGCGGCGAGGGGATTCGCAATCTCGACCTGTCGTTCACCAAGGAATTCCAAATTCGCGAACGGGCACAGCTGCAGATTCGCGCTGAGATGTTCAACGTGGCGAACCATCAGCGTTTCGCTTTCCCTGACGTCGGCTCGGGCGACGGCAGCTTCGGAACGGTGACTTCGACAACCAATAACTACCGCCGAATGCAGTTTGGGGCGCGGTTCCAGTTCTAAGACGGCACCCGTGTCCGGAAGAACTCATTCGCGGATCCGTCCAGGCCCCGCTCTGACAGCGAGCGGCCTCTTCCTGTTGTTGGCGGCACTGGCGCTGTCCCAGACATTCCCCGCGGATCAGAACTGGACGAACTACGTTCGCATCGGCGCCTACGGACTCCAGAAAAACACGGCGCAAGACATCGTCGCCAATGCCACGGCAAGCCAAGTCTTCGGCATCGAGGTCGACAACGACATTCCCGGCCGGTACGAGAGCTTCCTCGATCCAACCGAAAAACTGAAAGCCATCCGCGCGGTTGCCGAGCAGGCGCATCGCGCCGGGAATCGCGCGTTCGTTTACATTGCGGGCACCGAGTGCATCACCGCCAACGCCGACCAGACGCCGCACACTTTGGCGAAAGAGCATCCCGACTGGCTGCAGCGGAAAATCACTGGCGAGCCCGCAATTTTCGGCGGCGGAACCGCGTTCTGGATCAAGAAAGGCGATGAAGACGTCTGGATCAGCCCCTACGCGCCCGAGTGGCGGAAAATCTATATGGAACGTGTCCGGCAAATTGCTGCCACCGGTATCGATGGAATCTACATCGATATTCCTTACTGGATGACCCACTTCGACGGCTGGGAAGACACCTGGGCCAGCTTCGACGACTACACCGTCGCCGCGTTCCGCAAGCTGACCGGGCTCGACGCCCGCCACGATCTGAAGCTTGGGGACTTTGCCGACGCAAACTTTCGCAAGTGGGTGGACTTCCGCATCAATACGATCACAGATTTTCTGCGCGAAATCGACCAGAGTGCCAAGTCGGTGAATCCCGAGATCAAGACCATTCCTGAAATCTATCCCGGCATCGAGGAAGAATCCGTCCGGGTTGGCGCAGACGTTTACAGCATCTATCCTGTCGTCGATGCCATCGCGCACGAGTACGAGTTCGGCGGCGGCGATCACATGGCTTCTTCGCGTACGCCGCTCGACTGGTTCCGCTATCAGGTCGGCATGCACACGTTTCGAGCCTTCGCCAAGGGCAGGGCCACGTGGATTCTGAACTACTCCTGGGATGGCGATAAGAAGATCGACGCTCGTGACGCCATGCGAAACCTCGCGATGTCGCAGGTCATGGCGGGCGCGAACTTCTGGGACGCGCCCGGACACTCCATGGCCGGGTCCAACGACCTCGCGACGCGTAAAGAAATCTTCGCGTGGATTGCGGCGCATCAGGACACCTTCTATCGGCCACGGCACCCAATTCAGCCGGTTGGCGTTTATTTCTCCAACAAGACACGCGATTACTTCGCGAAGGATTTCATCTCGTCGTACCGCGGATGTCTGATTCTGTTAATGCAAACCCACCGCGAGTTTCAGGTGGTGACGCCGCGCACGCTCGCCGAATTTCGCGGCGAAGTGCTGGTGCTTCCGGATGTGCGGGAACTGAGCGAAGCAGAACACACGACGCTGGCTAAGCTGGCAGCGGCAGGAACCAAGCTCATCGTGACCGGTCAGAATGCGACCGGGCTGGCGGCCAATGTCAACGTCACGTTGCTTCCCGAGTGTCCTTGCCGGCGCTACGAAAGCTCGCTCGACCCCAATCTCGAGAGAGCCGATCCGGAACAGGCGAAAGACTTCCTCGACGCGCTTCAGCACCAAGGCGAGATCGAAATCACGGCTTCGCCGCTGGTTGCCACATCGATCGCCATGGTCGATGGCAAGCCGCACATCTATCTTGCAAACTTCGCCGGATTACGCGGCGGCGTGAACGCCGTCCCAACCCCACAAAAAGGAATAACATTGCGCCTGCGGGCGGCCACAACTCTGCGTTTCCTGCCCTTTCTTGGAGAGCCACAGACAATTCGTGGACAGCCCGACGGAGGAAGGGTCGTCTTCCGGTTACCCGACGTCGACCGGGGCGCGGTGGCGTGGGTGCAGAAGTAAGTCGGGAAATTTAGTTCGCTGGAAAAAACCCGTACCGTTGCTCTGGGCCATCAGCTACCGGCCACAAGCCACCAACTGAATCATCCCACCTGCCACACCGTATCGAGCACGGTGCCGTCCACCCATTTCACCACCGCGACGGGACGATCGCCGAGCTTCGGACGCGTCGGTTTGCCGCCGCAGATCTGCTCAACTTCCGCCTTGATGTCCTGAAGCGGACGAAACGGCAGCTTGGATCCTTTCACACTGTCGATGAGATCCTGTCGCAGGGGATTGATGGCAATCCCGCGCTCCGTCACAACCACGTCGATCATCTCACCCGGCCCGGTCAGGGTGGTCACTTCGTCGACAATCACCGGAATGCGGTCCCGGAAGGAAGGCACGGCAAGAATGCTGCAGCCGGAAAACAAGCAGTTCTGCCACCCTCCAATCCCGTGCAGCAGACGCCCATCGGAATGCGTAACCACATTGGCGTTGAAGTTCACGTCCACTTCCGTCGCGCCCAACACAACGGCATCCACCATCGACGCGAAGTTTCCCTTGCCGTGGTAGTTGTAAGAAGTGAACGGCGAGGTGGCCACGTGCCGCGGATCGCTGGCGATCGACTTTACGCCGTCCAGATCGAAGGTCTGGCCGTCGAGAATGTAGTCGGTCAACCCGTCTTGCAATAGCTCCACCAGGTATTTCGTCGATCCACCACGAACGAAGCGGGCTTTCACGCCGTCTTCCTTCATCAATCGCCGCAGGTAGTCGACGAATGCCAACGCAATGCCGCCCGCTCCCGCTTGAAATGAAAATCCATTTTTCATGATTCCGGCGTCGCGCAGGAAGCGAGCCACGAATTCCGCGATGCGCAAACGGTCAGGCGAACGGGTGATCTGGGTCGTGCCCGACACGATCTTTGCCGGATCTCCGATGGATTCGACCTCGACGACGTAGTCAACGCTGTTTCCCTGAATCTGCCAGGGCACGCAAGGGAACGGTACCAGGTTGTCGGTGACCACAATGACGGAGTCGGCGTAAACGGAATCGGCAAGCGCGAAACCCAGCGAACCGCACGCCGACTTGCCATGGGACCCGTCGGCGTTGCCGAAGGCGTCGGCCGTTGGCGCGGCGATCACCGCGATGTCGATATGCACGTCCCCGTCCTGAATCGCCTGCCAGCGGCCACCATGCGACCGCAGCACGCCCATGCCGCGCATTTTGCCCTGCGTACAGTAATCGCCGAGCGGCCCGTTCATCGAGCCCTCGATGTGATGGATCACCCCCTTCTCCATCAAACCGATCGCGTCTTTCTGTGACGGAAACGATGCACTTGGGAACCACAGCAGGTCCTTGGCTCCCACCTTGGCTGCCGCCTCCAGCGCCATCAGCGCAACGCGATCGCCGTCCCGCAGATGATGATGGCTGGAAATCACCATGCCATCGCGCAGCCCGCACTTGCGGAGAGCCGTTTCAAGATCGGGCACGCGCTTATCGCCATTCTCGGGATAGTCCTTGCTGGAGCGGACGGGAGGAGCGTGCTTTCGACCGCGCGGCTGATATTTCCCGCTGCCAAGATACGGAATCTGCGGCTTGCCATTGACCATGGTGGGCACGCGCCGCTGCGCAGCGTTGTGGGCGAGTTCGACGCGTTCCGTCATAAGCAGGTCAGAACCTTTTCACCACAGAGTCACAGAGACACAGAGAAAAGCAACAAGACATTGCGCCCTTCAATAGGGCACAGCGTTTTTCTGAGCACGTACCCATAAGCCTTTGCCAGCGACTAGCGACTGACGACGAACGACTGGCTCATGCGGGTGCCCCGTCCAAGCTTCGCTTGGGCGGGGATTTTCTCAAACAATTCCCATGGCTTTCGCCCGAGCCACCAATTTCAAAGCCCTCTGCACAACCGGTGGATCGATCATCTTCGATCCCAGGCTCACTACTGACACTCCCCGTTGCTGCGCTTCCTCGAAAGCACTCACAACCTTCCGCGCTTTTTCAATTTCGACTGGGGACGGCGCATAGGCCGCATGGATTACCGGAATCTGCGCGGGATGAATGCAGCCCATGCCTTCGAAGCCAAGAGCGCGGGAATTTTCTCCCCAGCGCTTCAGACCCTCCATGTCGCCAACATCGCTGTAAACCGAATCGATTGCCTGGATCCCGGCGGCCCGCGCGGCGTTCACCAGCCGTCGGCGCGCGTACTCTGATTCGCGTCCCTCGCTGGTCTTCACCACGCCCAGGTCCGCCGTGTAGTCTTCCAGGCCAATGGTCAGCGCGGCGACATTTTCGCTGGCAGCCGCAATGGCAGCGGCATTCTCAATGCCCAGACTCGACTCCAGAATCGGCATCAGCCAGATCGCACGGTTGATCTGGTGACGCACCTTGAGTTCGCCGATCATATGGTCGACTTGCGTGACCTGTCCGGCGTGCTCGACTTTCGGAATCAGAATGAGGTCGGGCGCTTCAGGCACGATTTCCGCAAGGTCCTCGAGCCCCAGCGGCAACTGATTGATCCGCACCATGCGTTCGCACCCGGCAAAGCTGACCGCGCGAAGCGTGTTTCGCACCAGGATGCGGGCGGCATCTTTTTCCGCGGGATGAACCGAATCTTCGAGGTCGAGAATGATTGCATCAGGCCCGTGCAGGCCCGCATTGATCGCGTATTTCGGCTCTGTCCCAGGCAGATAGAGGCGTGAGCGCCGCAGACGATCTTTCGTCGACGCCACTGGTGGCGCGATTTTGTCAGGCAGTGCCTTGCTGCTGTTGGCCAGTCCCGCGCGTCGTACCGCAGTCTCCAGGCGTGCCGCGATCACGTACGGAAGCGCACCTTCATCATGAATCGAGACTCGCGCGTTCTTCACGTTCAGCGTTTCAAGCACCTGCCGCGCCTGGGCAAGAATCGCGTCCCCATAATAAGGAGCGACCCGCGACTCGAGGCCGAGTTCGATCCCGCCCGAATCTCGCGACTCGACCGCGACATGCAAATCCGAGCGGACATCTTTTCCCCAGTGTCCGGCTTCGGCGGCTTTTTTCTGGTCGGCGCTCATGAAAGAACACGCTTACGACAATGGCAATAAAATCTCGCGAGGACACCTCATGTTACGGCATTTGCGGGAAGGCACCGCGTGACCTCCGTGGTTCCTCAAAGCTTCGCGAGGATGGCATCCGTCATCTGGGCGGTCGAAGCCGCGCCCTGGCTGATGGATTTAGCGCCACCGGGAATCCGCATCATGTCGTAGGTGCGGACTTTGCCTTCCTTCACCACCGCGGCCACGGCATTCCTGATCCGTTCAGCCTTGTCGTTTTCACCGACGTGCTCCACCATCATGGCGGCGGAGAGGATCATGGCAATCGGGTTTACGATCGGTGGATTCAGTTCGGCGTACTTGGGGGCGGAGCCGTGTGTGGGCTCGAAGACAGCAACCTCGTCTCCGATGTTGCCCGATGCGGCGAAACCGAGTCCTCCGACCAGCCCAGCGAACGCGTCCGAGAGGATGTCGCCGAACAGATTCGACGCGACGATCACGTTGTAGTCTTCCGGATTCTTGTTCAGCCACATTAGTTGCGCATCAATGTTGGTCGACCAGAGCTGAATGTCGGGATAATTCTTCTGCACTTCCTTGGCGACCTCTTCCATCATGCCGCTGGTTTCCCGCACGACATTGGGCTTCTCGCAAATGGTTACCGCCTTGAATCCCTTCTTCCTCGCATATTCAAAGGCGGCACGGATGATGCGCCGCGCAGCACCGCGGGTGATGACGCGGCAACTGACAGCGATGTCGGGACCAGGCACGTTGGCGAACGCCTTGAACTTGGGATGTGAGTTGAGCGCATTGCGCACGATCTCCGGCGGGTTGGTCCACTCGATCCCTGCGTACATTCCTTCGGTGCCCTGCCGGAAGATCGTTGTATTGATGTGTGGCTCGTCGAAGCCGCCATCAACGCGCTTGCGGATATAGTTCAGCGGGTTGCCGATGAAACCGACGCAGGGCCTCTGGCAGATGTCGAGGTTGAACTTCTGCCGCATAGTGACGATGGGCGAGTAATAGACATAGCCCTTGCCCTGCAGTTCCGGCTTGAGTTCGGCCTGTGCGGCTTTGTTCGGCTTCGAAGTGATGGCGCCAAAAAGGCCGAGCTTGTGTTTGGTGAGCAACTCGATCGTTCGATCGGGCAATGCGTTGCCCTGGTCGCACCAGCAGTCCCACCCAATGTCGGCGTGAATGTAGTCGGCGTCGAAGCCAACCGCTTTCAAAACGCGCAGGGATTCGGGAAGAACCTGATTGCCGATGCCGTCGCCCGGCATCGTGACAACAGCGTATTTGGGCATGAATGAGCTCCTATGAAGACCGTTTCACCAAAGGGGCACAGAATTTGGGAACGCAAGAACGAAGCGGAGCAACGCTCCGCCGGACAGGCGAGGGCGCCTGTCCCTACGCAGGCCTTGCCAGCCCCAACCGCTTCGCCACGAGATTCTCCACTCCCTCCGCGATCACCAGCGACTGCGGCACACTTCCTAACGCCGGAAATGGAAATTTTCCCTCACGCCACGTAATCACGCTCGAGGTGAAGTCAATATCAATATCATCGCCGGGGATGATGGTCTTATCTTTTGCAGCGACTTCGCTCGCGAACTGCTCACGTAAGCGCTTTACCAGCTCCGGCACTTCGACGCATAAAAATCCATTGTTATAGGCGTTGCGCAAATAGGTTTGCGAGAAACTGGCGGCAATTACCAGCGGAATGCCTTTTGCCTTCAGGCACGTCACCGCCTGTTCGCGGCTCGATCCGGTGCCGAAGTTGGAGCCGCCGACGATCACGTCTCCTGCCTCGGTTCGCGCGGCAAACTGCGGATCGTAATTTTCCATCACGACCTTCGCCATCATTTCCTTAGTCATGTCGTCGCGATAGGTGTAGTCCTTGCCGTAGATGGCGTCGGTATTGACGTTGTCCGGAGGCATGAAGACGAGGCGCCCTTTCACTCGCGCCGGGAAGCCGGGGAGGATTTCCACTCTTTCCGCTGCCCCGCCGCCATTGGTGACGAACTCGGTGTAGCGGCGCTCAGGACGGCGGTCGGCAAACTCGTGCGGGCCACGAATATATCCCGCGACCGCCGAAGCCGCGACCACCTCGGGACTCGCGAGATAACATTGCGCATCGCGCGATCCCATGCGCCCTTTGAAATTGCGGTTGGTGGCTGATATGCCGACTTCCCCTTTTTCGAGCAGCCCCACCCCCAGACCGATGCAGGGACCGCATCCCGCGGGAAGCGGCTGTGCGCCCGCGTTCGTGAGCGTCTGCCAAATGCCGCGTTTCTCGGCTTCCTCCTGCACCCACTTGCTGGCCGCTCCAAGATAGAACTGCACACCCGCCGCGACCTTCTTGCCTGCTAACACTTTTGCTGCCGCTTCGAGATCCTCGAGCCGCGAATTCACGCACGAGACCAGGTACGCTTTCTGGATCGAAACCTTCTTGCGTTCCATCTCGGCCAGCGACTGCATGACCTGCACCGTATCGGGACCCGAAACATGCGGCGTGACTTGCGCCAGGTCGAGCGTAATCTTGGCGGCGTAGACGGCATCGGGATCCGGGCGCGGTGGATTCTTGGTCCAGTTTTCGAGGTCGCGCTCGGTGAGGCGCTCGATGCCCTGGGCCTTCAGGCGCCCGAGAACTCCGTGAAGGTAGGCGATCGTCACTTCATCCACGGGGAACCATCCCACCAGCGGCCCCCATTCGGTGGTCATGTTCGAGATCGACAGGCGGGCATCCATCGACAGCGACGCGACTCCGGGCCCGGAAAATTCGATCGCCGCATTCAACACTTCATCGTGGTTGTAGAGCCCGCACAGCGTGATGATGACGTCTTTGCCGGTGGCTCCCGGCGGCAGTTGCCCTTCGAACCGCACGTCGACCGAACGCGGAATCTGCCACCAGAACTCGCCCGTAGCCCAAACCGCGGCCGCATCGGTACGCACAATCGGCGTCCCAATCGCGCCCAGCGCTCCATACATATTGGAGTGCGAATCGGACGCCACCACGAACGAACCGGGCACAACGTAACCGCGCTCCACCATGATCTGGTGTCCGATGCCGGAACCCGCAGGGTAGAAATCCACACCGTACTCTTTGGCAAACGCCTCAATCGCGCGGTATTTCTTCTGATTCGATTCGTCCTGGTTCTGAATGTCGTGGTCGAGCGCAAAAACAAGCTGCCCGGGATCGTGAATCTTCTTCGCGCCGATACCCTTGAATTTGCTCATCACTGCCGACGTGTTGTCGTGCGTCATCACCCGATGCGGACGAATGGAAAGAAAATCTCCGGCGCGAAGCGGGCGCGACGGCCCTTCCGCCATGTGGGCCTGCGCGATTTTTTCAGTGATGGTCTGGGGCATGGGAGCCTCCTGGTAAAACCCGGCGCGCTTGCACAGCCGAGGGCACCTCCACCCCAACACGCCACAATCGGGCGCGTCGGGGGCCCCGGAGCTGTGCCTACGTGGACCTTGCTATTTCCTTGCCTTTGCCTTTCCTTTCGCTGTCACAGTGTTACCCGGCCGCGTCCGCCTTCATCAGCGCCATCAGCTTCGACACTGAGTCGATCTTCTCTAAGCTCCAGATCGCGTCTTTCAACTTCTGCTGGGCTTTCGGCGAAAGCACGCCGTCGGCCAACGCCGCGAATTTTTCCTCAATCTCCTGATCGGTCAGCGGATTCCGCGGATCCCCTTTCGGATAGTCGAGTTGCTCGGTGAAGCTGCGCCCATCCACCATCGTGATGGTCACAATCACCCGCTGCAATGCCGGGAAAACTTTTTCGATCTCCGGGTCCGCCACCACTTCCACTTTATTCAACTGCCCGCGAATCGTCGGATCCATAATCTTTGCCATTTCGAACTGCGCGGGGGTGACTTGCCGATCTACCAGCGCCGCCGCGATCACATAGGGCAACGAGTGATCCGCCGTCTCTTTCGTATGCGGATCGTACTTGCTCGGATCCGAGAGAATGTCGGCAGCACGCGCCAGCGAGCGAATCTGGATCTTCGCCACCTGCTCCGGATGCAAATCATTCTTTTTCACCAGGTCGAGCACGGCGGAGATTGGGGCATGGGTAAGGGCTTCGGTCGGGAAGAACTTCATCCCGCATTGCGTGATGCGCCACGACTCCCCGAGGCCGTCCGTCAGCAGATTCAGCTTCCACTGGGGGCCGAAGCAATGCACCAGTCCTTCTTTACCGTCAATGACGTGCTCTGGTCCCGTGTATCCCTTTTCGGCCAGCAGCGCCGCAAACATTCCGCTCTGTGTGGCCATGGGATCGACCGTGTTCTTCATCATCGTCAGCTTCCCCGCGGTCACCGCTCCCAGCGTGCAGTGCCGGCTGGCCGAAATCCCGACGGCGTGCTGAATTTTTTCCCAGGGCAAGCGAAGCCCTCGGCCTGCCACGAAAGGTGAGACAAACGCAGTCAAGGTCGCATGATGCCATCCCCGCTCGCGAATACCCGGAAACGCCGCCTCGCAGAACCGCATCTCGAATTCGTGGCCGAGCACAAAGCCAACTATGAGTTCCTCTCCACCCGACTGCGCGCGCTCGCAGGCGGCCATGGCCGCGGGAAAAATATCCGACGGATGCGACGGATCCTGCTTCCAGTAAATGTCGTTGTAGTCCATGCACCGGATCATCAACGCGTTCGCCAGCGACGCCGAAACGGCATCCACGCGCTTGCCTGTGCCGATCACGGTCGCCGGGCCGCGAGCGGCCACTTCGTCGAGCACTTCGAGGGCGATCTTCACATCATGTTGCTGATAGCCGCCGAGCGCGCAGCCGGCCGAGTCGAGCAGAAAGCGTTTGGCCTGATAAACCGCATCCTGCGATAGCTGTTGATATTCGAGTCCGGCGGCCCAGCGGGCCATTTGGGCGGTGATTGTTTCTTTGCTGACAGAAGTCTTGGGGGCAGACACATGCACTCCTAGCGGTGCTTGACCTTCACGTTCTTCGGATTTTTGAACGGCAGATACGCCATGAAATCGGCGTGGTGCACAATGTAGGCTTCGGTCGTGCGCTTCACCTGATCGCCTTCGGCGGCATGGGCGGCAATGATATGGCAAACCTCGTCCGGCACGCCACACTCAAGCGCCAGCGCTACGCCGGTAAACGGATGCCGCAACGCTTCCCCGCGCTCGCTTTGCCGCGCCTGGCCATCGGGACCAATCTCGTATTCGAGCAACTTGCCCACATCGGCCAGGATCGCTCCCGCGATCACGGTGTCGACATTGACCGGCAAAGCGCGCCCCATGAACTCCTTCATCGCTTCGGCGCTTTTGCGGGCAATGTGCACCACGCAGCGCTTGTGGTCCATGAAGGCCACCGGACAGTGCGGCACCAGCAGGGTGAAGGGTATATAGTTCAGGTCGTCGGGTTTGAGGGGGCTGCGTTCGAGAGCCTTGGTCCAGGTAAGGGCGACCTGCTCACGCAGTTTCGTGTCCTGAATCCATTGGATTTCGGGCCATAGCTTGTTGACGGCTTCGCGCACGGGGAGCACCTTCCACGTTTGAAAACCAGTTAGCTTAGCGCAGGGAGAGGCGGGCGTCGAGGACCTGCAACCGCCTTTTATGTGACGCCGGTCCACAGAAAACAACGAACTTCGGTAGGACGATAGACGAAATCTCCGCCGCGAAAGCGGGAAACGGCATCCAAAGAAGACCATTCGAACATGCTCGCCTGCCGCCTACACCGATTCTTCGCCGCTGTTTTCGCGATCGCTGCATTGCTCTGCGTAGCCGCTGGACAGCAAACCACCGACCCCACCCGGCTCGCGCTTGACCCCGCTTCCCTGCCCACGGCCGCGCCCCGCCACCCGTACCGCTACCAGTTTCAGGCACACGGCGGGATTCCTCCGATGAAGTATTACCTTGCCGAGGGCAATCTGCCCACTGGCATGAAGCTCGGCGAAGACGGACTGCTCGGCGGCACCGCTCCGACGGTCGGAACGTTTCGATTCAAGGTCGGAGTCACCGACAGCGGTACCCCGACGCAGAGAGCCATACAATCCTTCTCGCTGAAAGTCGTGCCTCCCATGTTGATGGAGTGGAAACGATACGCGCGGGTATCGAACAACCGCATCGATGGCTCGGTCGTAGTCAGCAACAGCACCGAAGATGACTTTGATCTCACCTTCGTCGTTCTGGCCGTGGCCGAGGACGGGCGCGCCACCGCTATTGGCTACCAGCATTTCCCGCTGAAGAGCGGCGTCGACTCGTTCGAGATTCCATTTGGTGAAACGCTTCCCATGGGATCTTATGTCGTCCACGTTGATGCGGTCGGAGAAGTGCCCGAGAAAGATCAGATCTATCGGGCGCGCCTGCAGACCAAGGAGAATCTCGCAGTCACAGTCGGGCCCTAGTCCGAGTCTCGAACTTGTTACCCCAGCCGGACAAGTCCTCCGGTGCCATTGATTTAGCTCTGGTATGCTTAGACACTAGAAGGGGATCCCGGTACGCCTCCGGCATCCTTATTCCTGATTCCTGCAGTCTGAATCTTTCGAAGAGCACTGGGTCATGGAGCTACTGCTCAATCTGATCTGGCTTTTGCTGATCGTGCCTGCCTTCCTGCTATGGAAGTCTTCGCGGCGGGCCGAGGGCGTGCCTCGAGCCAGTCTGCGCTTTTTGGCCCTGGCTTGTGTCCTGGCATTACTGTTCCCGGTAGTTTCCGCGACCGACGACATGCAAGCCATGCGGCCGGAAATCGAAGAAGCCGGAGGCCGCGATGCGCTGAGCACCTCTCACCACTTCAAGTTGGCCCCGGTTGACAGCTCTTCGAATAGCCTTGCCTTGCCATCACTGCCGACGGCTCAGCCTGAGCTCCGAATCTGGGGCATGGTCACACCGATCCTCGCATCATCGCCTGCAGGCTATGCGGCCACCACACGCCCCGGCCGCGCTCCTCCCAAGCCTTCTCCTGTGTAGGTAGATGGTCACCGTTCTGGTGACTGACCCCCAGTTTTCTGCACATAACTTTGTTGATGAACTCGTGTTCGCGCCCGGGCGACCCCGCCGTTGGGAGCGCGCAGCACCACGGAGTGCACGGATGCGCAAAACGCTCTGGTTGAGCAGCATGCTTTTATTGCTGCTGCGGCCGGCGATCAAGGCCCAGACCCAGTCGCTCACCTGGGAACAGGTGCGTGCGCGGTTTGAGACGACCAATCCCACGCTGCTGGCCGACAAGTTGAATGTCGACGAGACCAAGGCCCAGGAGATCACGGCGTTTCTGCGCCCGAACCCCACATTCAACCTGTCGCTCGATGGTACCCATCGCTCCCGTGAAGGGAGTCTGGCAACCCTTCGCCGGAACCACGGAAACGCCCGGCCTCAGTTACCTGCACGAACGCCGGCACAAGCGCGAACTCCGTCTCGAGAGCGCCAAGAAGGCCACCTTGGTCGCCGAGTCGGGCCATGCCGACACGGAACGCACCCTGCTTTTTACTCTGCGCAATGCTTTCGTTTCGACTTTGCAGGCAAAAGCGGTGCTCCAGTTGGCCAAAGATAACCTTACGTACTACGACCACGTGCTCGACGTGAGTCGCGAACGCTTCAAGGCCGGCGACATCGCACAGATCGACCTGGACCGCCTGGAACTGCAGCGCGTGCAATATGAGTCCGACCTTCAAACTGCCACGGTCACCCTGCGCACCGCGAAAATTCAGCTTTTGACCTTGCTGAACGATCGCACTCCGATCGAGCAGTTCGACGTGACCGGGTTGTTCGATTTCAAGGACCAGCTCATGCCTCAAGAAGACTTCCGAAAAATTGCGCTCGATACGCGCCCGGACCTGCGCGCCGCCGTCCAGGCTGTCGACAAGGCTCAGACCGATCACCGTCTCGCTATCGCCAACGGCTCGACCGACCCGACTTTCGGAGCCTGGTACACCCACAACGGGTCGTTCAACAATCCCGCCGCCACCAACACGATCGGTGTCAGTGTCGACGTCCCACTGCGTATCTTCGACCGCAATCAAGGAGAAAAATTGCGAACGCAGATCGATATCGCCCGCACCCAGAAACTGCGCGATGCCGCCGAGGCTCAGGTGCTGAGCGACGTCGATTCCGGTTATGCCACGCTCGACAGCGCTCTCACCTTGCTGCGTCCCTACAAGGCTCGCTATCTCGAACAATCGGTGCGCGTCCGCGATACGATTCTCTTCGCCTACCAGCATGGGGGCGCATCGCTGCTCGATTTCCTGAATGCCGAGAGCGAGTACCGGAGCGTCCAACTAAGCTACGTCAATCTCATCGGCTCCTACCTCACTGCCGCGGCCCAGATGAACCTGGCAGTGGGCCGGGAGGTGATCCAATGAATTCCCAGCCGCTTCGCTCTTTGACCACGGGTCTTTCCCGGGCACGCCTCGCCGGGTTCGGAATCCTCACCGTGCTCCTCATTGTCACGAGCTCCTGTACACGCGAGACGAAAGCCGCACCGACCAAGGCGGAAGTGACCATCGATCCCAATGTTTTCGAGTCCGATCATCCGGAATTGTTTCCCACTTCCCGCGTCGAGGTCCGCGAGTTGCCGACGGTCCTGAGCGCAAACGCGACCGTCACCCCTGACGTCAACCGCACCATCCACGTCACCTCGCTCGGCGGAGGCCGCGTCGTCGACCTGAAAGTAAAGCTGGGTGACTACGTCAAGAAGGGCCAGACCCTGCTGACGATTTCGAGCCCGGACCTTGCCGCCGCGTTTGCCGACTATCAGAAGGCAGTTGCGGACGAAAAGATCACCAGGAAAGCGCTGGACCGCACGCAATTGCTCTTCGACCGCGGCGCGATGGCTGAAAAAGATCTGCAGGCCGCGCAAAACGCTGAGGAAAAAGCGCAGGTCGACGTGAAAACCGCCGAGCAGCACGTACGGATTTTGGGCGGCGACCCGGCGCAACCCGGCCCACTCCTGCAGTTGCGCGCCCCGGTTTCCGGAACCATTGTCGAACAGAATGTCGCCGGCTTCGAAGGTGTGAAGAGCCTCGACAATACCCCCAACCTGTTCACTATCGCCGATCTCTCCCAGGTCTGGGTGGTATGCGACGTCTTTGAGAATGATCTGGGATTGGTGCACGCCGGCGACGCCGCGGAAGTCCGGTTCAACGCTTTCCCCGACCAGGTTTTCAAAGGCGCCGTGTCCGACATTTCCCGTGTACTCGATCCCAACACGCGTTCCGCCAAAGTGCGCATCGTGCTCGCTAACAGCAAAGGCTTGCTGCGCCCAGGCATGTTCGCGGTAGCCACGTTCCGCTCCCGCAAACTGCATCCTGTTTTAGTGCTTCCCACCACCGCCATCATGCGCCTGCATGACAAGGACTGGGCGTTTCGTAAGGAAGCCTCGAATCGTTACCGCCGCGTGGAGGTACAGACCTCGGGAGGATCCTCCGACGGCTGGCAGGAGGTTCGAAATGGCGTGAAAGCGGATGACGAAGTCGTTCGCAAGGCACTCGACTTCTCCACCGCCGTAGCGGAGAAGAAAGAATGATCGGGGCGCTGATCGACTTTGCGCTGCGCAACCGCCTGATGGTCCTAGGCGGCTCCCTGGTGCTTTTCATCTGGGGCATTCTCTCGTTCCACAATCTCCCCATCGAAGCTTACCCCGACGTCGCCGACACCTATGTCCAGATCATCACCCAGTGGCCCGGCCACGCCGCCGAAGAAGTGGAACAGCAAATTACCGTCCCGCTCGAGGTCAACCTCAATGGCGTGGCGCACTTGACCCACCTGCGCTCGGTTTCGCTGGCCGGGTTGTCGGTCATCACCATCATCTACGATGACGCCACCACGACCTTCAACGCACGCCAGGAAGTGCTCGATCGTCTCGAAAATGTCACCCTTCCCGCCAGCGTCAGCTCGACCCTCGGACCCGACTACAGCCCCACCGGGCAGATCCTTTTCTATACGCTGAAAAGCACTAATCCGAAGTACGACGTGATGGAGTTGAAGACCCTCAACGACTGGCTTGTGCGGAATCAGCTGAAGTCGGTTCCGAACGTCGTTGAGGTGAACATCTTCGGGGGACCGACTCGCGAATATCAGGTCCAGCTTGATCCGGGCCGGCTGGTGTCCTACGGGCTGTCGCTCAGCCAAGTCGAACAGGCACTCGCCGCCAATAACACCAACGCCGGCGGAGGATTCATCGAACGCGGCCAGCAGGCCCTGAATGTGCGGGCTGTCGGCTTGATGGCAACCACTGACGACATCGGCGCCACCGTCGTGAAGGCGGTGAATGGAACTCCTGTGCGCGTACGCGACCTTGCCACCGTCGTTCAGGCGCCCAAGGTTCGTCTGGGCCAGCTCGGCAAATCCATTCGCCAGGAAGACGGCACGGTACTCGACGATGACGACGTCGTCGAGGGCATCGTCCTGCTTCGCAAAGGCGCCGAGGCCGATCAGACCCTCGACGACCTGCATGCCAAGATCGCGCAGCTGAACAAAGAAGTGCTGCCTCCCGGCGTCAAGCTCATCCCACACCTCGACCGCAGCGTCCTCGTTCATTACACCACGCGCACCGTTCTGCGAAACCTCACCGATGGCGTGTTGCTGGTTACCCTCATCCTTTTTTTGTTTCTGGGCAACGTACGCAGCGCACTCATCGTTACCATCACCATTCCTTTCTCGCTCCTGTTCGCAGCCATCCTGCTCGACCTGAACCACATTCCCGCGAACCTGTTGTCGCTCGGCGCGCTCGACTTCGGCATGGTTGTCGATGGCTCGGTCGTCATGGTCGAGAACATCCTCCGGCACATGGAGTTTGCCGGCCGCCGCACTTCGTTCCTCGAGACCATCGGCATCGCTGCCCACGAAGTCCAGAAACCGGTATTCTTCGCGCGTATCATCATCATCGTCGCGTATCTGCCGATCTTCACCTTGCAGCGCGTCGAAGGCCGCCTGTTCCGCCCTATGGCCTGGACGGTCGCCTTCGCTCTCCTCGGCGCCCTGCTCTTCGCGCTGGTCATCGCGCCGGTGCTGTGCAGCTTCGCCTTTAAGGGCACGATCAAGGAATGGAAGAACCCGGCTCTCGACCTGCTGAACAAGTACTACCGCAGCACGCTGGACTGGTGCTTCGCTCACCTGAAGTTCACTCTATTGATGGGACTGGCCATGGTCGCGGTCATGCTGTTCCTGGGATTCAGCGGCGTGATTGGCTCTGAATTTCTCCCGCATCTTGACGAAGGCGCCATCTGGGTGCGCGGCACTCTCGCGCCCAGCAGCGGCCCCACCGCGGGGATTGATCTTGCCCGCAAAGCACGGCAGATTCTGGCCAGCTTCCCCGAGGCCACGCAGGTCGTAAGCCAAGTCGGGCGCCCCGATGATGGCAGCGATGCCAGTGGCTTCTACAACACGGAGTTCTTCGTCGACTTGCTGCCGCACGCCCAGTGGCGCAGCCAATTCAAGACGAAAGACGAGTTGATTGCCGCCATGGACGAGGCTCTAAACAAGCTTCCCGGCGTGGACTGGAATTTCTCCCAGCCGATCTCCGACAACGTCGAAGAAGCGGTCAGTGGCGTGAAGGGTGAACTCGCCGTCAAGCTTTTTGGTACCGATCTCAAGGAACTCGAGCAGAAGGCCGACGAGATCCAGGCCGTCATGGCCAAGATCCCCGGTGTCGCCGATCTCGGCACCTTCCAGGTCCGCGGGCAGCCGAATGTGAACCTTGTCGTCGATCGCGCCGCCGCTGACCGCTTTGGCATCAACGTCAGCGACATTCAGGATGCCATCGAAACGGCTGTCGGTGGCAAAGCCGTCAGTCAGGTTCTGATCGGCGAGCAGCGCTACGACCTGACCGTACGGTACCAGTCGCAATACCGGAAGACGATCGAAGACCTCGCCAGCATCCGCCTGCTCGCCCCTTCCGGGGAGCGAGTCGCCCTGGGCCAGGTGTGTCAGATCAAAATGGAAGATGGGGCTTCCACCATCTACCGCGAGGGCAATTCCCGCTATATCGCGATCAAGTACAGCGTGCGTGGCCGCGACCTCGGCAGCACTGTGCGCCAGGCCATCGAAGAAGTTCACCGCCACGTGAAGTTGCCCGAAGGCTATCACCTCGACTGGACCGGCGAATACGAAAGCCAGCAGCGCGCCAATCGCCGCCTTGCCGTCATCGTTCCGGTAACGATTCTGTTGATGGCCTTCATCCTTTATTCGGCCTTCAAATCGTGGAAGTGGGTAGGATTGATCCTCGCCGTCG
>Ga0210384_10002573_pt1 | contig 22044 bp, 15 predicted proteins | sample IncBWH2MmetaG_FD_160574 | JGI IMG/M metagenome (GOLD analysis project Ga0210384, IMG submission 160574) | Forest soil microbial communities from Barre Woods Harvard Forest LTER site, Petersham, Massachusetts, United States - Inc-BW-H-2-M | ecosystem: Environmental > Terrestrial > Soil >...
TGAGATTATTTATGAAAGGTGTTTTTTATAACTTTACCCATAATAGCAAAAGCGAAATATAGTATGGAAGTGTGGTAGTGTGGAAGTGTGGTAGTGCAGTTTAATTTTACTTTCACACTACCACACATGCAAACTAATTCTTGTGTTCAGTAAAAGACTTTGGTGTATGTATAAATTCTGTCCGCTTTTTTTTCATTTGCAGCACAGCGCGGACCATTGAAAACATGAGCAGCGGAACACGACTCAATGCCACAAGGGTTTGAATACTATAAAAGCTATTCGGAATGGAAATACAAAGCGTAAAAAAATACAGGGCCATCATGGCAATCCAGGTCGGAGGGGATGGTTGCAGCAAGGGCAGATGAAATACATATTGAATCAGCAGTGTTGCAATAAGGATACAAAAAACAACCAGGGTCAGTACACGTGGGAGTAAAAGGTTCTGGAAGAATTTAAAATAAAACAGAAATGTCTTCTGCGCTTTTTTCATATCGGTATCGAAGAATCGCCGAAAATGGTTTACCTGCGCTTCCAGCCATCGCACACGTTGTTTTTCGAATACGCCGGCACTGGCTACTTTTTCATCATATACGAAAGCATCATCCAGGAATTCCATTTTAATTTTACGCCGCATCAGCTGCATATCAATCTCCCGATCTTCTCCCGGATTTTCCAATATTTCCTGGGTCGAGAATATGTCCCGGATCAGACTGGTTTTAAAAGCCATGCCGGAACCGATCGGGGCCGCTGACAAACCCGCGAAAGCAGGACCACGGCGAAACAGATTAATATTGATCTCTTCGCTCATAGCGTCAAGGAGGGCAACTGCCGTATTTTTATTTTTCGCTGTTCTATGACATTGTATCGCCATGAATCCTGCATGAAAAGCCGCATTGACTTTTTCGAGACAGCCGGGCGCCATAATATTATCAGCATCCAAAATCATTACAATATCCGAAACAGCCACAATGGGTGATTCTAGTGCAGCATGCAGGGAGCGTGATTTCATATTCAGGTCAACTTCCAAAACATTTACCGGTATTTGTCTTAATTCATTTACAGATTCCGGTTTTAATTTATCCGCAATAACGGTCACAGTAAACCTGAAATGAGGGTAATCGTGCATCTTGGCCTGATACGCAGTATCATGAATTACATGGTCTTCCCGCAGACAGGGAATTAGTACGGCAATCTGGTATTTTTCGTTTTGAATATAGAATTTTTTACCCTTCATCACGAGGCCGCATAGAGCTATAACAAAAAGATAAAGAGTATTTGCAGCGAAATAAATAAAAACCGCCCAGCTAAAAATATGGCCTAAAAAATATAAAGTATTCATACTGTTCTGAATGGCTTATAAAATGATTTTGTTGCCAGATCCATCATGGGTCTATCGCCAGGCGAATCTCCATATGCATATATTTCTTCGTATTCATTCAGGTTCCAAAGTTCACGTATATTCATAGCTTTTTGTTCCCCATGATTATTTTTCCCTTTAATTTTTCCAGTGATCAATCCATTTTTTACTTCCAGTTCTGTTGCAACTAATTGCAGGGAAAGATTATTGGTCCATTTTCTGATCCAGTTACCTGCAGAAGCAGATACTACAACAATTTCAAAACCGCGGGCCCGGAGAAGGGTGATTTCTGATAAAGCACCCGGACGGACAAGTCCCGGAATTATATTCTCTGCAAAAAAATCACATTTCTCCTGAAAAACACTCTCTTCCATCCCGGCAAAAAAATAGTTAAGGATTTTTTGTTTTGTCAGGTTGTTCGATAACCAATTTAACTTATAGGCGATGAGCCAGTGTACATGCAATAAAAAACCAAAATAAAAAGAAGTATTGCCTTTCTGAAATTTAATGATTTCCAGTAAAGTATCTTTTGTTGTAATGGTCCCGTCAAAATCTAAAAACGCAATTTTCTTTCCACTCACAATTTCATTTTTTTAAACTGAAATTCCGGGATACACTGAATGATCAGCATAATATATCTCCAAAACCACTTTATATAGATAATATTCTTTTTTTTAAGATAAGCATTATAGATAATGTTTGCAACTTGCCCTGGTGTTGAAGTGATTGCCTTGGGTAATTCCTGATTTTCCGTCATTTTGGTATATACAAAACCCGGCTGAACAGTCATTACATGCACCTGGTACTCAAAACATTTATTCCGAAGTCCCGCCAGGTAAGTAGTAAATGCAGCTTTTGCGCTTGCATAAATAAGTTTACTCGCCCGGCCCCGGTCGCCTGCAACAGAACTGATTCCTATAATGGTTCCTCTTTTTTGGGCGATATAATATTTTGCTATAACATTTAATATTGAAACGGCGCCGGTGTAATTGGTATCTATCATTCTTTTCGTTAAATCCCAGTCGTCAAAAGCCTCGTCTTCTTCTCCCAGGATGCCAAAAACACAGATACTGACATCGGGTTTGGGCTGAAGTGTATTAAAAAATCCAGTGTGAGATTTAAAATCCAACGCATCAAAAGCGAGTAAACTGCAACTTGCACCATAACGGATATATATATCCGATTCCAGGGGTTTCAGCAGTTCTGGTTTTCTGGCTGCCAGCAGCAGGTCGAATTTTTCAGAAGCAAATCTTTTTGCGATAGCCACTCCTATATCAGAAGTAGCGCCTAGTATAAGAACAGTTGCCATGAAGATCAGTTAGTTGTTAATAATAACCTGTCTGACTGGACCGAACGGATCTTACCTCCCGGATTATATTTCCTGATAATATCCTTAAATTTTTTAAGGTCGGGGTAACCATGCCACAGGATTTCAGGTTTCATCCGGGCATCTTTCGACATATATATTCGTCCTCCATACCGGAGTACAACCTGATCAAGCTCATCGAGGAATTCCAGCAGGCCATCTTTTACTGGAAAATCCAGAGCCAGGGTATACCCCTCTTTTGGAAATGAAATGATACTCTCCTGTTTGCCAAAAACCTTGAGTACAGCTAAAAAGGAACCCAGGCCCTTATCACTGATGCGCTGGAGGATCTCAATCAATCCTTTTTTGGCTTCAAGTGGAAGAACAAACTGGTATTGCACAAATCCTTTTTTCCCGTAGCCCCGATTCCAGTGAAGAATGGCATCCAGTGGATAAAAAAAAGGCGCATATCCAATTACACTATTGATTTCCTTCTTATAATTTTTTGCATAAAAAAGAAAATTAAATGCCTTAACCGTAAAAGCATTCAGAAGCCAGGATGGCAGGCTGAACGGAAGATTGATTTGTCTTTTCCCCGAAAGCTGTAATGGCTCTTTTTTTTGTTTTTCGTTAAGGTCACTAAAGACTGCATGTTCACCAAGCATAAGGATACCTCTTCCGAAATGTGGGCCCTTTTTAAGGCAATCGATCCATGCCACGGAATATGTATAATGCCTGTATTCACTAAAAAGTCCTATCAGTTCTTCCAGGTTAACAGCCTTTATTTGTTTTTGACAGATAAATGAAGTTTCTATTTTTTTTAGTCTGAATTTTATGCGGCTTATAAGACCTGTTAATCCCATTCCGCCGCAGGTCGCTTCAAATAAATCAGGATTGATTTCATATGAGCAGGTTATGGTTCCCCCCGTATTCAGAATAAGATCCAATTCAAGGAGATGTTTTGAAAATGAACCATCAATATGATGATTTTTTCCATGAACATCACTGGCAACCGCGCCGCCTGCCGTAATGAATTGAGTTCCTGGCGTGACCGGAAGAAACCATCCGGCAGGGATTATCACCTCCAGGATCTGATCAAGCGTAATTCCGCTCTGGCATTCAAAAATACCGTCAGACTTATTGAAGGAAAGTATTTTATCGAATTTCAGGGTTGAAATGGTGTTTTTAGCCAGTGATGCGTCCCCATAACAACGGCCATTACCTCGTGGTATAAAGCTTTCATTCCCGGAAAGAAGTTTCTGAAGTTCTTCTTCAAAGGCAAAATATTTTTCGTTGGATTCTATCACAGGGTAATTTCCCCAATTGGCAATCTGTTTCTTCATTTATTGAAAATGGTTATGTCACGTAAATATAAAATCGCGTAAATGCTAAGAACCCATAGGGCAAGCGTGATCTGAATGAAGAAGTCTTTATACAGGATTTCCGTCGGAGAGCCGGATTTTTTGAGTACAAAAGTGATCTGAAGGTAACGCATCAGACCTGCAATCACAAAAAGGGAAGAATAATATAAACGGTAAGTACCAAGCCGCATTACAGTCATTGGAGAAACTGTATAATTTATATATGCTACGATGATAATGGCGCATGATAATCCGAGCATGGTATCCAGAAAATCCAAATTGTATCCGCTCATCGATTTTCGCATATCCGTTCCTGTTGAACTTTTCAGGAGCAGATCATCCCTTCTCTTGGCAATGGCCATAAAAAGTGACAATAGAAAAGTCATTATGATGAGCCATTCGGAGGTATCTACTTTAGAAATTACTGCCCCGCCTTTTACCCGAAGCACGAAACCTGAAGAAAGCATCAGGATGTCGAGAATGGCGATATTTTTAAGGCCGAATGAATAAAACAGGTTTATTATAAAATAAAGTCCCAGGATAAACAAAAATAAATAATTGGGATCAGCCAGATAACCAAGCAGAATCCCCAGAATAAGAAGGGAAATGCAGAGAAAGACAGCAGCCGGTTTTTTAACTTTGCCGGAAGCCAGAGGACGCAGGTATTTTACCGGGTGTTTGCGGTCGTCTTCAATATCCCGGTAATCATTAATAATATAAATGCCAGATGCAATAAAACAAAATGCAATAAACCCTTCCAGAATTTGAGGAATCCTTGACGGGACAAAGAACTGTCCTGCAAAAAAAGAGGGAACGATTAAAAAAAGATTTTTTGCCCAGTCTTTGGGTCTCAGAAGCCTTATATAATATTTCATTCGGGAAAAACTAGGGTCAATATACAACCATATTCTGTTTTCTACAAGACACTAAGAAGCCAGATAGCAGAATTGGATTAATTTTGGTTTCCTTCATGAACAGGACTTCCACGGAGATATTAGCGAGCCCGATTGAGTACCTGAAAGGTGTAGGTCCGCAGCGAGCAATGATTTTGCGCAAAGAGCTGGGTATTGATACCTTTCGTGATCTGCTTGAATTATATCCTTACAGACATATCGACAAATCCCATACTTCATCCATATCAGAAATATCAACCACTACTGAATTTATTCTCGTAGCGGGTTTCCTGGGTTCTCTGCAAATTCTTGGAGAAGGAAAATCAAAAAGACTTGTCACCACACTCAAAGATCCAACGGGAACGGTTCAAATGGTATGGTTCCAGGGAATTTCCTGGATAGAAAAAAATCTTCGTCCGGGATTCAGATACCGGGCATATGGAAGAATTGGATTTTACAATGGAGAGGCCCAAATGACCCATCCGGAAATAGAGGGATTTGAAGAAATTAAAGGTGAAGTTTCCCCACTTCTACCTATTTATCCCAGTACTGAAAAATTAAAATTGAGGTACCTTGGCGGAAGGCAAATTGCCAAATTCACATATCAACTGCTTTCCCAATTGCGGGAAAGGGATATTCCGGAATTTATTCCGATGGAAATATGCAACAAAAACGAGCTAATTTCCCGTTTCCAGGCATTTCAATCCATACATTTCCCAACTACGCTTCGGGATTATCATCAGGCCCTGTTCCGGCTAAAATTTGAAGAGTTATTTTTGAACCAGATTCGTACGGGAATGATAAAAACCCAGCGGCAAAAGGAATCCCGTGGGGTGATTTTCAGTCAGGTTGGGCCGCTTTTTAATGATTTTTATTCAAAGGTCCTCCCTTTTGAACTTACAGGTGCTCAGAAAAGGGTGTTCAAAGAAATCAGACAGGATACAGCCACCGGACATCAGATGAACCGTCTTTTACAAGGTGATGTGGGGAGTGGCAAAACTATGGTCGCTCTCCTCACCATGCTTCTGGCAGCCGATAACGGTTTCCAGAGCTGCCTTGTGGCGCCTACGGAAATATTGAGTAACCAACACGCCAATAACTTTTCTGAGATTCTGGAGACTTTACCCATTACAGTTAAATTGCTGACCAGTTCGGTAAAATCTGCTGCCAGAAGAAAAATCCTGGAAGAGCTTGCCATTGGAACAGTAAAAATTCTGGTCGGAACCCATGCTATTCTGGAAGATCCGGTGATATTTAAGAATCTCGGACTGGCCATTATTGATGAACAGCATCGTTTCGGAGTGGCACAACGTGCCAGGATCTGGAAAAAATCTCAAATTCCGCCCCATATCCTGGTAATGACTGCGACTCCCATTCCACGAACCCTGGCTATGACGGCATATAACGATCTGGATTATAGTGTAATTGACGAGTTGCCGCCTGGAAGGCAACCAGTCAGAACGGTGCAGCGTTATGAATATAACAGGCCTAAAGTGATGGATTTCATAAAAGCAGAGTTAAAAAAAGGAAGACAGGCCTATGTTATTTTCCCCCTGATAGAAGAATCAGAAAAGCTTGATTACGAAAACCTTATGAAGGGTTACGAAAATCTGAAAGCCTATTTTCCTGAGCCGGCATATTATATTAGTATGGTTCACGGCCGGCAAAAACAGGAGGTGCGGGAAACAAACATGAAACGTTTTGTTTCAGGAGATACGCAGATCATGGTCGCAACCACCGTTATAGAAGTAGGCGTACATATTTCCAATGCGACTGTTATGGTAGTTGAAAGCGCTGAGAAATTCGGACTTTCCCAACTACACCAGCTAAGAGGCCGGGTAGGAAGAGGCACCGACCAGAGTTATTGTATTTTGCTTACAGGGAATAAACTGGGAGCTGAAGCAAAGGAAAGAGTCAAAATCATGTGTGAAACAACAGACGGATTCCGGATTGCCGAAAAAGATATGGAGCTTCGTGGTCCGGGAGATATAGCCGGGACACGGCAAAGCGGGTTATTGGATTTTAAATTGTCGGATATTGTACGCGACCGGGATATCCTTCAAGTAGCCGTACGGGCTGCCCGCGATTTATTGGAAAAAGACCCAGAACTGGATTTCCCCGTCCATTCCGGATTGCGCCAACAACTGATGCATGAAAAAGGTAAAACACCCTGGAGCCGGATTTCGTAATGAGGTGCATAAAAACCATATAATTGAAACAAAAGCTTTTTATATTTTTTGCTTTATTCAGCTCCTTTTTATCCGAACTCTATGCCCAAACCGGCTTAGGTAACCTCGAGTTTATTGAAAATAAAGGACAATGGGACAATACCATCTGGTTCAGAGCAGATATGCCCAATTCAACTTTCTTTTTACAGAAACACGGATTTTCAGTGCTTTTGCAAAGCCCCTCAGATATGGAAGCTTTAAGTCAGGCGCTTCATGGAGTTCCATCCACAGTAAAGACTACAGTTAAGACAGACAAATCATCCGCATCCAAAAAAACAGATCAGACTGCTATACTTACGGCCACAATGCCGCCGGTACAGGGATACCCTTCGGCGCCGTTCAATGATGAGAGAAGAAGTGCATCAAAAGGAAATAATAATAGTGTTATAAATACCAATCTTCTATTGCATTCACACTATTACCAGGTAGAATTTATGAATAGTTCGGAACAGGCAGAGATTAGTGGTGATAAGGCATTAGATACTTATAATAATTATTTTATTGGAAATGATGCTTCCAAATGGAAACCTGGTTGTAAAGTCTTTCAGGCAGTCGTGTATAAAAATATCTACCCATATGTTGATTTACGCTATTATACGGATAACGGACAGTTAAAATATGATTTGATTGTTCATCCAGGTGGAAATCCTGATAATATTATCCTGAAATATAAAGGTGCTGACAAACTGCTTGTAAAAAGCGGACAGATAACGGTTCATACTTCAGTTGGTGATGTGAAAGAAAAGATCCCGCATACTTACCAGTTTTCAAAAGAGGGCAATAAGGATATTGAATGTAAATATATAGAAGGGCCGGGTAATACAGTGCGTTTTCATGTTAGCAACTATTCCCCTTCTGCCACACTCATAATTGATCCCACGCTTATATTTTCAAGTTTTACTGGTTCACATTCCGATAATTGGGGATACACTGCTACTTATGATGAGAACGGTAACTTCTATTCAGGAAGCATTACACTGAATACGATTAATAATAATGGCAATGGGTTTCCAACAAGTCCGGGCGCTTATCAGACCATCTGGAAAGGCGGCGATGCTACTGATGGACCTTACCAATATGATATTACTATCATGAAATTCAGTAGTAATGGTAGAAATCGTTTATATGGAACATACCTTGGCGGAAGTGGAAATGAACAACCTCACAGCCTTGTGGTCGATCAATCGGGAAACCTAGTTGTTGCGGGCAGGACAAGTTCACCCGATTTCCCTAATGTAAACAGTTTGGGAATAAAAGATGTATTGAAGGGCGGATACGATATTATTCTGACAAAATTTAATGCTGCGGGAACGGGCCTGATAGGTTCCCGTATCATTGGCGGCAGCGCAAATGACGGAGTGAATATTGCTCCCAAATACTCAAACAATATCGTTCCCATGGGTCAGAGCTCCCTGCGTCTGAACTATGGAGATGACGGAAGAAGTGAAGTGATTATGGATAAAATGGGTAACGTTTATCTTGCTTCCTGCACTTCGTCAACTGACTTTCCAGTCACACCCAATGCTTTTCAAAAAAATAATGCAGGGCACCAGGACGGTGTATTTATTAAAACATCTCCGGATCTCAGTCAGATTCTCGCATGTTCTTACCTGGGAGGAAATAACGATGATGCTGCTTTTGCCCTTGCACTTAATCCCAGCAATGGAAATGTATATATCGCAGGCGGCACTGCCAGTACGAATCTACAGGGAACAGGAAATGGTAATGTTGTATCAGCAACAAATAGCGGTGGTATCGATGGATTTTTATCCATCGTCAGCAACGATGGTGGGACCCTGGTTAAGACTTCCTATTTCGGTACCAACGGCACCGAAGTACTTTATGGTGTTCAGTTCGACAATAACGGATACCCATATATCATGGGAACAACCACCGGAATCTGGCCTGTTATCAATGCCAGTTTCAGTCAGGCGAATGGAAAACAGTTTATCGCCAAATTACAGCCGGATATCTCAGCCTACATCTATTCAACTAGATTTGGAAAAGGCGCCGCATATCCGGATATCTCACCCACCGCCTTTCTGGTTGACCGGTGCGAAAATGTTTATGTTGCCGGATGGGGCGGTGGCATTGAAATAGAAGGAAATGGAGCTGCTGTTTATAATAATTCAAGAACATCCGGATTGACTGTTACCCCTGATGCACTTAAAAAAACAACAGATGGGGATGATTTTTATTTTTTCGTAATGAAAAAAGACGCCGTCAGCCAGTTATATGGAAGTTTTTTTGGACAGACGGGAGGACTTGGGAATCACGTGGACGGAGGGACGAGCAGATACGACAAACAGGGCATTATATATGAAGCTATTTGTGCAAATTGTTATGGCCAAGGAGCATTCCCGACCACCCAGAATGTTTGGTCGCCAAATAATGGAACAGGTTCAGCTGGTTGTAACCTTGCAGCTGTAAAAATCGCTTTTAATTTCGCCGGTGTGGGAGCTGAACCGAAATCGCTTATTGATGGCCGTTATGACAGTGTTGGTTGTGTGCCCCTGGATGTGCTGTTGAAAGATACTCTTCATAATGCAAAATTATATATCTGGAGTTTTGGAGATTTGTCACCAGATACCTCTACTGTCGCATTCCAGGTTTTACATACTTATAAAGCTATCGGAACTTACCGAGTACGACTGATAACAATAGATTCAGCAACATGCAATATCAGCGATACTGCTTATCTGGATATCCATGTACGCTCAGATAAAGCCATTCTTGGATTTGACATAGCCAAACAACCACCTTGTCAGTCACTCAACTATCTTTTTACGAATATATCAACGCCTCCTGTAGGAAAACCGTTTAAGCCAGGGTCATTTACATGGTATTTTGGTGATGGATCAACATCACCGGGCCTTAGTCCCGTCCCACATACTTATGCCGCTCCGGGAACCTACCAGGTGCAATTAGTTTTATTAGACACAAATTATTGCAATTACCCGGACACAACCACCCAGACATTAAGAGTATCTCCCTTTGTGAAAGCACAATTTAATGTTGCGGATGGTTGTGTTCCTTATACTGCCTATTTCAATAATACTTCCCTCGCCGGTCAGTCATTTTTCTGGACTTTTGGTGATGGAAACACATCAAACGCTGCAAATCCGATCAACACTTATATTGATACGGGTACATATATTGTCACCCTTATAGCGGTAGATTCAAATACATGTAACATCACTGATATGATATCGCATAGCGTTCGTGTGAATCCTAAGCCCATAGCAGGTTTTAGTTTTCAACCGGTGCCGCCACAATATAATACGCCTACTATATTCAACAATTTTTCAACTGGAGCTACAAATTATGTTTGGCTTTTTGGTGATGGGGATTCAACGCTTAAAAACAACCTGGATACAGTCATTCATCAGTTCCAGGCGACGAATACTTTTAATGTTTGTCTTGTTGCCATCAATCAGTTTGGATGTTCCGATACAGTATGCCATCCTGTGGAAAGCCTGATTAATCCTTTACTGGATGTTCCCAATGCTTTCACACCCGGAAGATTCGGTCAAAACGGCATCGTTATGGTGAAGGGTTTCGGGATTGCTACTATGGTCTGGAAAATATATAATCGCTGGGGCCAGGTAGTATTTGAATCCAATAATCCTTCCATGGGCTGGGACGGAACATACCGAGGGACATTACAACCTATGGATGTATATGCGTATACTCTCGAAGCGACTTTCTTTGATGGAACTAAAACCCGACGAAAGGGCGATATAACGCTGATAAGATAAGCTTTTATTTAACAGTTATCATTTTAATGAACTCTACATCTTTGCACACTATAAAAAAAACAATTTGTTCAAAAAGCAGCTACTTTCTTTTTTTGTTTTAACAATTGTTTTTCTGAATGTTTCAGCTCAGACTGAAGTTCCTAACCTGGAATTTATTGAAAACAAGGGTCAGTGGGATTCCCATGCGTTATTAAAAGCAAATATTGGAAACGGCAGTTTATACTTTCATAAAAGAGGGATTACGGTGGTACTGCATAATAATGCAGAAATAAACAAACTGGTCTCAGCTCATGCCCCCTTTACCAGATCAGATACAGCCAGTCACCCGGCTTTACAAAGAATTATTAAAGGCAGACCGGCCATACTCCGCTCACATGCCTATTCAGTAAATTTTCTGAATATGAATGAAGCCTCTGAAATCATTCCGGATAAACCCCTGGATACTTATAATAATTATTTTATTGGAAACGATTCTACCAAATGGGCACGGAACTGTCGCATCTTTCAGGGAGTCACTTACAAAAATATTTACCCTGGCATTGACCTTCGCTATTATACAGATAATGGAAATCTGAAGTATGATCTCATCATACATCCAGGTGCTGATCCGAATGATATTGCCATGCAATACGCGGGACTGGACGGACTAACGGTTAATAATAACCGGTTAATATTAAAAACTACAGTTGGGGATGTAAGGGAAATGGAACCCAATTCATATCAGGCCGGCGATAAGGGAAGGGAATCCATTCAGGTAAAATACCGTGTTTCGAAGGACCGTGTTGTTCGTTTTGACATCAGTCATTATAATAATAAACAGGTGCTGGTCATTGATCCCACACTTGTATTCTCCACTTTTACTGGTAGCATCGCATCAAACTGGGGCTTTACAGCAACACCTGGTCCCGACGGAACATTTTTTGCCGGAGGTATTGTATTTGCCGATGGGTTTCCTGTAATACCAGGCGCTTATCAATCGAATTTCCAGGGAGGATCTTTCGATGTGGGCATCATCAAATTCAGCAGCAATGGACGAAACAGGATTTACGCAACTTATATTGGAGGGAATGCCAATGAAGCCCCACACAGCATGTATTCCGATCCGCAGGGTAACTTGGTCGTAATGGGCCGTACTTATTCTCCGGATTTCCCTCATAATACTTTTTTTGGCAAACCCGGCTTTTGTGAGTTGTTTGTTGTTAAACTGAATACTACAGGAACAGGTCTTATTGGATCAGCGCTTATTGGTGGAAGTAATTATGATGCCGTAAATATAGAAGACCAGTTAAATCAGGAAAATGGTCAGAATGATGTCGCAATATCTTTGATAAAAAATTATGGGGACGATTCTCGCAGTGAAGTTATACTGGACGGAGCCAATAACATTTATGTTGCAACTTGCTCCCGGTCAAAAGATGATTTCCCCGTTACACCAGGAGCATTTCAGACAACATTTGGCGGTGGAAAACAGGATGGTGTTGTTTTAAAACTTTCTGCGGATTGCAGTAAGCTGATCTGGGCAAGTTTTCTTGGCGGCTCAGGTGAAGATGCCTGTTTTGTCTTGAAAATAAATCCTCTCACTAACGATATCTATGTCGCCGGTGCAACAAACAGTCCGGATATGAACGGAAATAAAACCGGCGTAATGCAGCCTGGATATGGAGGTGGTATAAGCGACGGATATATTTCTATTATCAGTAATGATGGCAGTACTTTAAGGAAGACAACCTATTTAGGCACTACTGGTTTCGACGCGATATATGGAATTGAATTTGATAAAAACGGATTCCCCTATGTAATGGGATCTACCACAGGCAAATGGGTAACTACACCCAATGTAAATTTCATAAATCCAGGGGCAAAACAATTCATAGCAAAATTGCAACCGGATCTTTCCGCTTACGTCTATTCCACAACATTTGGTTCTGCAGCTCCTAATCCCAATATTTCGCCTGTCGCCTTTCTGGTTGACCGGTGCGAAAATGTATATGTTTCCGGATGGGGCGGATGGCTATATGCAGGTTCGGATCCTTATGGTTTGGCCGGAACTGCCGGAATGCCGATTTCTGCAAATGCAATTAAAAAAATTACCGATAACAGAGATTTTTATTTTATCGTAATACAGAAAAATGCATCTGCCCTTTTGTATGCAACTTATTTCGGGCAAATGGATGGGCCAAGAAGTATCAGTGAGCATGTGGATGGGGGAACAAGCCGTTACGACAAGGAGGGAGCCATTTACCAGGCTATATGCGCAAACTGTGCAGGTAATAGCCTTACACCGTTCCCAACCTCACCGGGCGTATGGTCGCCCAGAAACGGTACTGGTGGAGAGGGCTGTAACCTGGCTGCTGTAAAAATAGCGTTTAATTTTGCTGGTGTTTCTGCTGATCCCCGTTCTATTATTAATGGACGATTTGATAGCTCGGGCTGTGTGCCGCTTCAGGTTCTTTTCATAGATACAGCACATAATGGTAAAAAATATATTTGGAATTTTGGAGACGGTACACCTGATACCTCTATAACCGGCTTCCAGATTTTGCATACTTATACAACCACCGGATATTTTCATGTAACTGAGATTGCTATTGATTCCAACAGTTGCAATACTGCAGATACGGCCTATCTGAATATTCGGGTCAGAACAGACCGGGCCATTATTGATTTTAATATTGCAAAGGCCGGATTATGTACTTCGCTTAGTTATAATTTTACAAACACTTCCATACCTCCGCCAACAAAGCCATTTCAACCAGGTGATTTCACTTGGGACTTCGGGGATGGCACCAGGCAAAGTGCACCTAATCCTGTTGGCACTACAAATCATTCTTTTGCCAACACAGGAACTTATATAGTAAGGCTTGTTTTAAATGACACTAGTTATTGTAATTATCCCGACAGCCTCTCTGATACACTGCGTGTCTCACCAATCGTTAAAGCGCAGTTTGAAATCAGTGATGGCTGTGCCCCGTATTTCGCCGGTTTCAATAATACTTCACTTGCGGGTCAGCAATTCATCTGGAATTTTGGAGATATGAGCCCAACTTCCAATCTGGTAAACCCGACCCATTTATATACTGATACCGGAACATACACCATTCATTTGGAAGCTATAGACAGTGCAACCTGTAATATAGTTTCTGATACTTCCATAACGATTCATGTGCATGGAAAACCAACAGCTATTTTCAATACTACTCCCCAGCCGCCGGGTTATAATGTACCTACCGTTTTTCACAATAATTCGATCGGTGCAACCCATTATACCTGGTATTTCGGCGACATTGATTCAACGGATAAACAATCGAACGATACAGTGATTCACCAGTATCAGTCTACTGGAACGATAAGTGCATGTCTGGTAGCGTATAATCAGTATGAATGTGCGGATACCGTCTGTCACGACGTTTCTGCCCTTGTTAATCCGTTACTGGATGTACCCAATGCATTCACTCCAGGAAGGTTTGGGGAGAATAGTATTATCCAGGTGAGGGGTTTTGGTATAGTCACCATGAACTGGAAAATATACAATCGTTACGGACAGCTTGTATTTCAATCGAATACACCTTTCCAGGGCTGGGATGGAACTTATAATGGTGTTCTCCAGCCTGTTGGGGTTTATGCCTATACACTGGAAGCGACTTTTGAAGACGGATCGAAAACAACCAAGAGAGGAGATATCACGTTAATTAGGTAAAATGTATCTTTATAGGGCCTTCTCAGAAACTCTGTACCGATGATGCGGACTCGAAATATATTAATGTGTGTTCTTTTTCAAGTTACGGGCGGATTTACTTTGGAAGCCCAGGATCTTCATTTTTCCCAATGGTTCAACGAGCCACTTCTAACAAATCCCGCAAATACGGGCTTTATACCAGATGCTGATTATCGCCTGGGTGCAAATTACAGGAATCAATGGTCCTCAGTAATGGCAGAACCTTACAAAACCATGAGCATATGGGGTGACGCACAGGTTTTTCGCAATCGGATTCAGTCTGGCTGGCTGGGACTTGGGGGCGCCATATTGCATGATGTTGCAGGTGCAAGTAGCCTTAGCACCACCCAGGTATATGCTTCTGTAGCTTATCACCAAATGGTCGGGTATTCCAGTTTGTTATCTATTGGTTTCAATACCGGATGGGTAAACAAACAAATAAATGCTGCTAATCTGAAATTCCCGGATCAGTTCGATGGAAAGTTTTTCGACACCAATGTGCCGACAATGGTGGTTATTGACCAGCCCAATATTAACTACTTTGACATGCAGGTAGGTATGAACTATGCATATTTCCCTAATCCCAAAACTTATCTCAATGCCGGTTTCTCTGTGCAACATATTAATGGTCCCAGGGAATCTTTTTTCAATAATGATCCGGCCGGATACAGTGACCGTATCGCACCACGTTATATAGGTTTTCTGAATGGCAGTTTTAAAACAAGCGATATGGTTATACTCAATCCTATGGCTTATTATACAATGCAGGCAAATGCAAGTGAACTCGTGGCTGGGTTTAATCTTCAGTATAATTTATCCGGCGATGGTGACCAACAACTTATAGGCGGACTCTATGACCGGCTCGGTGATGCGATCATACCCATGATCGGTTTCGTTTATAAAAATATTCGAATGATGTTTACATACGATGTAACTACTTCTTCCCTCAAACAATATAATAACGGAAACGGAGCATGGGAATTTGCAGTTATTCGCCCGGGTTATTATCCGGAATATAACGGCGACCAGCATCAGTCTCTGTGTCCTTCATTTAAAAACTAACTTATTTTTACATGCAGGATTTATGAAGAAATTTTTCGGACTACTGATTATAGGAATTGGACTAATGCAAGTCACCTTGGCTCAGGATTCAGATGTGAAAGGTTTTGATAAATCGAAATTATTTGTTGGCGGCGGACTTGGACTTGCTTTCGGCACTTATACCATTGTCAATGTTTCTCCGTTAGTCGGATATCATTTCTCAGAATTGTTTGCCGCAGGGATCGGAATCAATTATTCCTATTATGGATATAGTGACGGCTACTATAACTATAAGCAGAGTTATGCAGGTTTGAGTATTTTTGGAAGAGTATATCCAGTAAGGCAGTTTTTTATCCAGTTTCAACCGGGAGAAAATTATATGTGGTATGCCCAGTCAGGAATTGGATCATACCAGAATCAGCCGACAATAAAAATTAATCAGTTTGTGCCAACGCTTCTATTGGGTGGCGGAGCGGCCATCCCGGCAGGTAACGGTTCTATCATTATCAGCGTGATGTACGATGTACTTCAGAATCCTTACTCACCTTATTATCACCAGGCAGTTTATGGATTTGGGTACACTTTTGGATTCTAAAGAAAGTATAAAAGTTTAGGGGTTGGAAATCTAATTATGAATTCAACTCTTACACTCCTTTACTCCTATTTTCCTATACTTTTCTCAGCTTAATTTATTGAACAGTTCCACAGGAGTACTACAGAAGTTTATTGTTTCAATCTGTTCTGGTTGAAGAAATCCTTCTTTCTGCATCCCGCTGATAAGTTTTTGAAGGTGGTTATAAAATCCATCAGAATTGAGAACATATATTTTTTTATTGTGAATCTTTAACTGATTCCAGGTAAGGATTTCAAACATTTCGTCCATTGTCCCAAAACCTCCTGGAAGCACAATTACAGCATCACATCGGTCATACATCATTTTTTTACGGGTATGCATATCCGGTACTACGGCAAGTTCGGTAAGACCCTTATGCTGTGCTTCCCATTCGATTAATAATTCAGGAATAATACCCATGATTCGCCCTTCGTGGTCGAGTACCGAATCAGCAAGTGTTCCCATTAAACCTTTTTGTCCGCCCCCGTATACTAGTTTCACTTTCAGCATGGCCAACAGTTTTCCAAGCTCCTTAACATGTTGGGTGAACAAAGGATTTTTTCCACTGTGAGAGCCACAAAAAACCGCTACAGATTCAATATTCATAGAATGTTCACTATTGAAGGAACTAAAATTGAAATTTTAATATTGTATTTCCTAATTTTCAATCACTAATTTCACATACAGAAATGTCTCCCCTTTTACTATTTTCTTTTGTAGTCGCTTATTTCGTTTTGCTGCTCTTTGTGGCTTATCGTACTTCGAGGGGATCAAACAATGAATCCTTTTTCATCGGGAACCGGAATTCCAACTGGATGCTGGTGGCTTTTGGCATGATTGGCACATCATTATCCGGCGTAACTTTTGTAAGTGTTCCGGGCGCAGTAGCCAGAGATTCCTTCTCGTATTTTCAGATTACACTTGGATATTTTCTTGGTTATCTACTGATCGCATATGTCCTTTTACCACTCTATTACAGACTGCACCTAACTTCCATTTACAATTTCCTGAATGAAAGGTTAGGTTTTATCTCTTATAAAACCGGTGCTGCTTTTTTTATTCTTTCACGGGTGTTGGGTGCTACGGCCCGTCTTTACCTGGTCGTAAATATTTTACAGGAAGCCATTCTCTCGGAATTTCATGTACCATTCTGGCTTACCACGCTTATCATCCTTCTCATGATATTACTCTATACCTATGAGGGTGGCGTAAAGACCATAGTTTGGACTGACACTTTACAGACAACCTGTATGCTCGGAGGTATGGTAATTTGCGTGTTATTTATTTTGCATCATCTGAACCTGAACTTGTCAGACGCTTTCCAGGCGATGCAAATAAAAGGCTATTCGAAAATTTTCTTTACAGATCCCAACAGCAAATTGTTTTTCCTGAAACAAATTATCGCGGGTATATTTATTACAGTAACGATGACGGGCATGGATCAGGAAATGATGCAAAAAAGTATTTCTGTTAGAACCCTCAGGGACTCCCGGAAAAATATGGTTGTGTTGGGATTCATCATGCTGGTTGTGATTTATCTTTTTCTATTCCTTGGCGGACTTTTGCACCTTTTTGCTGCTTCTGAAAATATTTCGGTAACAGGTGACCATTTATTTCCGGAACTAGCGCTGCATCATATGCCGAATATCATTTCAGTAATATTTATAATTGCTCTGATTTCTGCTTTGTTCCCAAGTTCTGATGGTGCGATAACTGCACTTACCGCTTCATTCTGCATAGATATCCTTGGCATCAACCGGAATCAGAACCTGGAAGAGAATCGCAGAAAAAAAATACGTCAGCGGGTGCACCTGGTTTTCATTTTTGTTTTTCTCATTTTTGTTTTGGTATACAAATGGATCTCAAGCGACAGTATGATTGGTATCATACTCAAAGTCGCCACTTATACATATGGACCATTACTTGGGCTTTTTTCTTTTTCTATCCTCACCCGACGTAGTCTCCGTAATAAATGGGTACCATTGATTTGTATTTTGTCGCCTATCCTTTGTTTTTTCCTTGATAAATACCAGCAATATATCTTAGGCAACTTTCATATTGGCCTGGAACTTTTATTGATCAATGGTATTTTCACTTTTATTGGCCTATTAATTATAAGCCTAAAACCCAAAGCTTAAAGCTTAAAACTCATTTAATGTGGTAAATTCGGAATACATATAATTGCTTCGCTATTATTTGAGGAAATGGGGGAATGAAATGGATGAATGACCCATTCTCTTATTACTTTCGGCACGAACTAAAGTTTCGGTGGTTAATACATTTCCGCATTTGCCACAATAAATGAGTTTTAGACTTTAGACTTATTTTTGCGAAATGGACCTCATACACCCTAAAGCGCAGGCCTACGCTGAAAAATATACTGTACAGGAAGATGATATTCTTAATGAGATCGAAATTCAGACCCGTATCCACCCGGAATCACATATGCTGAGCGGGGCTTTACAGGGTAAATTTCTCGAAATGATCAGTAAATTATTAAATCCAACTTATATCCTTGAAATAGGTACTTTCCTGGGTTACAGTGCTTTATGCCTGGCAAAAGGCCTTAAATCCGGTGGTGAACTGCATACGCTGGAAATTGATGACGAGTCGGCTTCGGTTGCCCGGGTAAACTTTAAGAAATCTAAAACAGAGAATAAAATAATTTTGCACACCGGAAATGCGTTAGAGCTGCTCAATAAGGTCGATAAACCATGGGACCTGGTTTTTATTGATGCGGATAAAACGGGTTATATAGAATATTACAAAGTCTTGTTACCAAAACTCAAATCCGGTTGTTTAATTATTGCAGATAATGTTTTATTTCATGGTCAGGTAATTGAAAAAGAAGTAAAAGGGAAAAGCGCAAAAGCAATTCAGGCTTTTAACGAAATGATTTTGTCAGATAACCGTGTGGAAAAGATGATGCTTACTTTAAGGGATGGCGTTTATCTTCTCCGTAAAAAATAAATAGGGCTGATGAATTTAAAATTTCGGATACTGGTGATCATGTTACTGCCGGCAGGATTTCTGTCCGCCCAGAATACCGATCAGATAAACAACTACATCAATACCTATAAACTCCTGGCAATCGCAGAAATGCAAAGGTCAGGCATTCCGGCATCCATCATTCTGGCACAGGGTATTCACGAAACGCAGGCTGGCACAAGTGACCTGGTTATCGCTTCCAATAATCATTTCGGTATAAAATGCAAGGATAACTGGACCGGCGCTGTGGCATATCATGATGATGATGCAAGGGGAGAATGTTTTCGAAGTTATGCAGCAGCTGAAGATTCTTACCGGGATCATTCCGACTTTCTGAGTCAGAGCCCGCGTTATGCATTTCTTTTCAAAATAAATCCGGAAGACTATGAGTCATGGGCATATGGATTGAAGAAAGCGGGATACGCCACTAATATAAAATACTCACAGATTTTAATTAAACTAATTCGTGATTATGATCTTCAGAAATATAGTTTGATTGCCATGGGTAAGCTGCCGGCTGAACGATCTGATACCGGAACCCTGGCGAAAGAGTTAACGCGAGAAACGATCGAAGGATTTTTTGATTCAACTCTTCAAAAGCCCACCCCTTCCGCTTCTTATCCAGATGGTCCATTTTCCATTAACGCAACAAAGGTAATTTATGTGAAGGCTGGTGTTTCGCTTCTTGCTCTTTCAAACCAATATACCATTCCTTTATCGCGACTTATAGAATTTAATGAATTGAAACAAGAAGACGTATTGAATAATGACCAGTTGATTTTTCTTCAACGTAAACGTAAATCAGGGTTTACCCCTTTCCACATAGTTCAACCGGGTGAATCCATATATAATATCTGCCAGGCGGAAGGCATCCGTTATGAAAATATTCTGGAACTCAATCGCCTGGAACCGGGAGAAGAACCTGCCCCCGGAGAAAAGATATATCTTCAAACCATGGCCAATACAAAACCTGTGCTTAAAAATGCCGGAAGCGTAAAGACGGGAAACACTTCTCCCTGAACTTATTCCTTTTTCTAAATAAATTTATGACCAATATTCAAATTCATAATAAGCTTTTCAAACCATATATCTCCGAAAAGGCAATACAGGAGAAAGTTGGAGAACTGGCTTTAACCCTAAATCAAGATTACAAAGATAAAAATCCAATTTTTATTGCGATACTCAACGGAGCTTTCATTTTTGCAGCCGATTTATTTAAATCCCTTAAAATCGACGCAGAAATTTCTTTTATAAAACTTGCTTCTTATAAAGGCATGAAATCCTCAGGTCAGGTAATTACCGCCATTGGACTTGATATAGAAATTTTTGACAGGCACGTAGTTATCCTGGAAGATATTGTTGATACAGGTAAGACCCTGAATGAATTTCTTCCACAGCTCTGGCACCAGCAGCCAGCCTCCTTAAAGATAGTAGCCCTTCTTCATAAACCGGAAGCAACGATTTATCCGCTCAAAGTAGATTATACCGGTTTTGAAATTCCTGATAAATTTGTTGTGGGATATGGTCTGGACTATAATGGCAGAGGCAGAAATACTGCTTCGATTTATCAGCTTTTTGAATAAAAAGCGTTTGTAACCAATAGTACGTGCCGTTACCAAAATATTCTACTTGAAAATCCTGCTTATCATATGGATTTCATTATGCTCCTGCCTCCAAGTCCGCAGTCAGTACTATTTACGAGGTGAAATCAGGGACGAGCAGAAGAACCCGCTAAGTAATGTCCGTATCAGGCTCGCTTCCAGTGAATATCTGTATTATTCAGGTAATATGGGAGGATTTGGCATAAACGTGCCACGCTCCCTGGATACTATTACAGTTATAGCTGACGGCTTTTATACAAGTACGATTCCAGTAAATGCAGATAAATACCAGACCATTATTCTGAAGGCACGTTTTGCGGCCCCGCCCAAACCAACAAACCGCCTGTTATCTCTAACCAAAAATCTTTACCCGGAAATGCGTGAACGTTGGACTGTTGATGCAGAAACCTATAGCTCGTTAGTGGAAAATCCATTCGTAGAAGCCAATAAATTTCCAGAAACGGGCTTTGCTGTAAATATCAATAAAGCTTCATATAGCAATATCAGGCGTTTTATCAATATGGAAAATATAGTTCCTCCGGATGCAATCAGGCTGGAAGAAATGATGAACTACTTTAATTTACATTATACTCAGCCCGGTGGTGACAGCATGTTTAATTATAATTCAATCATTTCTTCCTGTCCCTGGAATGCCGGGCATGAATTATTATATCTGAATATTTGCGCAAAGAAAGCAATGCTGGATAAGATTCCTCCAGCCAACCTGGTATTTCTGATTGATGTTTCCGGATCCATGGATCTTCCAAACCGCCTGCCTCTTTTGAAGTCTGCATTCAGTCTGATGGTAAATAACCTGCGCCAGATAGACACTGTTTCCATTGTGGTCTATGGTGGAGTGAATGGAGTCTGGCTAACTCCAACTTGCGGTTCCGAAAAGAAGAAAATTCTTGAATCCATTGCACAGCTGGAAGCCGGAGGTTCTACCCCGGGAGAAAGTGGCATAAGAGCCGCTTATCGCGTTGCCAAGAGTACTTTTATCAAAGGAGGAACGAACCGTGTCATACTAGCCACGGACGGTGATTTCAATGTCGGGGAACAATCTGAAGAAGAACTCAACAGCCTCATAAATAGTTATCGTTCCTCAGAAATATATTTAACCTGTCTGGGTGTGGGTATGGGAAATTATAAAGATTCCAAACTTGAGGTACTCGCCAATCGCGGG
>Ga0210384_10002576_pt1 | contig 22029 bp, 18 predicted proteins | sample IncBWH2MmetaG_FD_160574 | JGI IMG/M metagenome (GOLD analysis project Ga0210384, IMG submission 160574) | Forest soil microbial communities from Barre Woods Harvard Forest LTER site, Petersham, Massachusetts, United States - Inc-BW-H-2-M | ecosystem: Environmental > Terrestrial > Soil >...
GCCCGCGCTCGAACCTTACACCGGCCTCGAGACCGCTTCTGGATTACGCTTCCACAGGTAATACACCGGGATCCCGAGCAGCACAATAATCAATCCCGGCCAAGTGTACTGCGGCTTATAGCGCAATAGTACGACATCGATAAACAGGGCCATCACAATATAAATAGCCGGAAGTATCGGGTACCCCACTGCCCGATAGGGCCTCTCCGCCTCGGGATGGGTGTGGCGCAGAACGAACAGCCCGGCAATGGTGAGGATGTAAAACACCAGCACCGCAAACACGATGTAGTCCAGAAGCTGCCCATAGCTGCCCGAGATGCACAGGATGCAGGTCCAGACCATCTGCACCATCAGCGAGACGGCGGGAGTCTTGTAGGTAGGATGCAGTTTTGCGACGCTGCGGAAGAAGAGGCCGTCCTTGGCCATGGCATAGTAGACCCGCGCACCCGACAGAATCAGCCCGTTGTCGCACCCGAAACTTGAGATCATGATGGCGATTGCCATCAGGGCCCCGCCTGCGCCGCCGAAAATCTGCGTCATTACCGCGGTGCCCACGCGTTCTTCCGAAGCGTATTTGATCCCGCGCTCAAGGATCGTCGCGCCGGCGGGACTCCCGTCGAGCGGGAGCACATTCAGGTAGATGACATTGCACAGCACGTACAGCAGGATCACCACGCCCGTACCCACGGCCAGCGATAGCGGCAGATTGCGTTGGGGGTTCTTCACTTCTCCCGCCGTGAAGGTGACGTTGTTCCAGGCATCGGCCGAGAACAAAGATCCTGTTTGCGCCACGGCCAGAATGGTCAGGGTACCCACCAACACCATGGGCCCGCCCACCCCGACCTGAACGGCGTGCTGCGCGCCTAATCCGGCGTTCTGCCAGAAATGTCCGCTGAAGTTCGCTGCCAGTGCCTGCGCGTTCCGACCGATAAAAAGCCCAAACAAAACCAGCCCAGCCAGAGCCGACACCTTGGCCACCGTGAAGATGTTCTGGATGATCGCCCCGGTCTTGAGACCAAAAATATTCACCACTGACAACAACACCACGACCAGGATGGCAACCAGATTCTGGGTACTGAGACCGACATCCATGTTGCCCAGCACCATCGGGCCGAAGGGGATAGGCGGCACCTTCCACAGGTGCAGGATCCAATGCGTGGAGGAGATTGATGGGAAAAATATTCCGAGAAATTTTCCGAAGGCGACGCCCACCGCCGCGATGGTCCCCGTTTGAATAACCAGAAACAGAGTCCATCCATAGAGAAATCCCCACAGCGGTCCCAGCGCTTCGCGCAAGTAAACGTACTGCCCGCCAGCACGCGGCATCATGGCCGCCAGTTCGCCATAACATAACGCGCCCACAATGGTCATGAACCCTGTGACCAGCCAGGCGCCGATCAGCAACGCCGGCGAGTTGACCTCGCGCGCAATCTCGGCCGACACAATAAAGATGCCCGAGCCGATCATCGAGCCCATCACCAGCATGGTGGCGCTGGTCAGGCCGAGAGCTTTGACGAGTTCCTTATCTTGATGGGAATGGATTTCCCAATCGCTGGCGGGCACAGGTGTGGATGCGCTGGTCTGGGTACTCACGTCCCTCCGTCGTCGGCCGGCCGTCTACCCGACGCAGATCAAGGGGCCTGGCCAGCAGTCCTGCAGGGCGTGCTGCCCCGCAGAGTCACTATCCTTCGAGTGCCATGACTTTACCCCAGAATGCGAAAAAATTCCTCTGCTGATTTTCGAGGGGCAGGTAACAGGTCCGATATCACCGCGACCGCGTCGGCGCCTGCCCGGATCACGTCTAAGGCGTTCGCCCGGGTAATGCCGCCGATCGCGACCAGGGGCTTTTGCGTCAGCGCGCGCGCGCGGCGGACTCCATCCAGTCCGACCACCGGGTCGGGATTCTCTTTGCTGCTGGTCGCAAACACCGGTCCAATGGCAACGTAATCAGCCGTCGTCGCGTCTGACTGCACCAGTTGCTCAGGGTTGTGCGTGGACACACCCAGCCACAAGTCAGCACCGATCACGCGTCGGGCGCTTTCGGCTGAGAGGTCCTCCTGCCCGACATGAACGCCGTCGAATTCCGCCGCCAGACACAAATCGGCGCGATCGTTCATGATCAGGCAAACCGAGCTACCCAGGACCTTCCTGAGTTCCTTCGCGTCGTCGAGAATTCGCCGTGCCGCATCGCGCTTGTTCCGGTACTGGAGCAGCGTAACGCCGGCAGCTTGAAGTTCACACGCGGCAGCGAGCATCGCAGCCGCGTCGGGAAAGCAGCCCGCGTCGAGGATGGGATAGAAGCGCGGGAATGGAGCGATTAAGTGCAAGCCGGTTTCAAGAGTGATCAGCTGCCACTAGTTCGGCCGCCTGACCATCCCGGAGAAAGATGAGGACAGCTCACTCCCTGTGCCTTTCTTCGCGCTCTTTGCGCTCCCTTCGCGACCTTTGCGGGTAAAGGTTCGCCCCTTCTACGCCGCCGATTCTGCCTTCTTTTGCAGAAAGCGCTCGATAAAGCCTGTGTCAAAGTTGCCCGCAAGAAAATCCGGATCCGCCAGGATTCTCCGGTGCAAAGGAATTGTCGTGTAGATGCCTTCGACGATAAACATTTCCAGTGCTCGCTCCATACGCTGGCAGGCTTCATTGCGGTCTTTGCCCCGCACCACGAGCTTGGCGATCAGGGAATCGTAATAAGGAGGAATCGTGCCCTCGGCGTACGCCGCCGTATCGATGCGCACGCCGGTTCCTCCCGGCGGATGAAACGCGGTGATTTTCCCGGCCGACGGCGTGAACTTCTCAGGATGCTCCGCGTTGATGCGGCACTCGATGGCGTGCCCGCGATGCAGCACCGGCCCCTGCAGCACGTCCTGCATTCTCGCTCCAGCCGCAATCATGATCTGGCTCTTCACCAGATCCACGTCCGTCACCATCTCGGTGACCGGGTGCTCGACCTGGATCCGGGTGTTCATCTCGATGAAGTACAAACGCTTGTGCTGGTCCATCAGAAATTCAATGGTGCCGGCGTTGCGGTATCCGACCGTGCTCAGCGTCTTGCTGAGGATGTCGCCGATTTCCTTGCGCATCTCGGTCGACACCTGCAGTGAAGGAGATTCCTCAAGCAGTTTCTGATGCCGCCGCTGAATCGAGCACTCGCGCTCGCCCAGGCTCACCACATTGCCGTGCTCGTCAGCCAGAACCTGAAACTCGATGTGGCGCGGATGCTCCACGTACTTCTCCATGTACAAATCGCCGTTGCCAAAAGCAGCCGCGGCTTCTTGCTGGGCCTGCCGATAGAGCGGGGCGAGAGTCTCCTCATCGCGCACAATGCGCATGCCCCGGCCTCCTCCGCCGGCCGACGCCTTGATGATGACCGGGAAGCCCACCTGCCGCGCCCAATCGCGAGCCTCATCCTCCGAGGCCACAACCCCGTCCGATCCCGGCAGAATCGGCACGCCGTGCCGCTTCATCGCTGCACGTGCCTTTTCTTTTTCTCCCATCAGGCGGATGACCTCGGGCGGCGGCCCGATGAACTTCAGTCCACTGGTTTCGCAGACCTCGGCAAAGTTCGCGTTTTCAGAGAGCAATCCGTAGCCCGGATGGATGGCGTCGGCATTCGCGATCTCGGCCGCGCTGATCACGGCAGGAATATTGAGATAGCTGTGCGCCAGCTGTGGAGGTCCAATGCAGATCGCCTCGTCGGCGAATCGCACCGGCAGCGAGTTACGGTCTGCCTCGCTGTACACCGCGACCGTGCGGATCCCCAGCTCCTTGCAGGCACAGATGATCCGCAGAGCAATCTCGCCGCGGTTCGCAATCAGAATCTTCTGGAACATTCTTCTTTCGGTAATTTCACTCCCGATCGCTCTAGGCTCGGAACTCGGAGCTCGGAGCTCGTGGCTTCTCAGACGCAAAAAGAGGGCGCGAGGTGCGCCCCGGGTTTACCGCACAGCTCTCACATCCGAACCCGAATGGCAAACAGCTCCTGCCCGTATTCGATCGGCTGCCCATTCGTTACCAGCCTTTTCACGAGCTCACCGGCTGCATCCGATTCGATTTCATTCATGAGTTTCATCGCTTCCACGATGCACAACACTTGCCCGGTCGCAATCATGTCGCCCGGTTTCACGAAAGGTGGCGCACCCGGCGAAGGCGATTCGTAAAACGTTCCTACTATCGGCGAGCGCACCATGTGCAAAGCCTCTTCGGGTTCTTCTTTTGCAGGAGTCGGCGCTGGCGCAGGAACGGCTGGACTGGAGCCGACAACCGGGGTCGCAGGCGGGGCGCCTGGCACCGCGTAATAGCGCGCGTCGGGCAAAGAAACAGAAATGGGTTCACTGCCGCGCTTTACGCGGACCTTGACGTCACCGCGTTCGAGTTCGAACTCGGTGATCCCCTCTTCTTTAAGAAACAGTATGAGTTCTTTCAGCTCTTTTAAATTCATCGTGTGCGGTGGGACTGCATTCGAAGCCGCGTCGAAGCGATTCGCCCCACGGGAAACGCGGAACAGCTCCACGTTGGGCCGCTCAAATCTCCATGAATTCTTTCTGTGTGGGGGCCAGAACTTCGCAATCCTGCTCAGTGACCACCACCATGTCCTCGATGCGCACGCCCCATTTGCCGGGCAGGTAGACTCCCGGTTCGATCGTGATCACCATTCCCGGTCGCAGGATTTCCTGCTGGCCTTGCGCCAAGCGGGGAGCTTCGTGAATTTCGAGCCCCACTCCGTGCCCGGTCGAATGCGTGAAATAACGCGCTAAACCATTCTTTTGCAGTAGCTTACGGGCCGCACCGTCGACTGTACCAACCTCAATCCCCGGTCGCACCACGTCGATCGCCGCCTGCTGCGCTGCCAACACCGCGTCGTAAACGCGGCGCGCTTCGGCCGTCACAGCGCCCACATACACAGTGCGGGTACGGTCCGAACAATAACCGTGGAGTATAACACCGAAGTCGCAGACCACGAATCCCCCGCTGGCGATGGGGGCCGACGACGCCCGCCCATGCGGCAGGGCCGAGCGCGCGCCCGCGGCCACGATGGTTTCGAACGACATCGCATCTGCACCCGCTTTGCGCGCGGCATATTCCATTTCGGCGGCCACTTCGACTTCTTTCGCTCCCGGGCGTATCACGCCTAACGCCTGGTTGAAAAGGCTGGCGCCCAGTCCGACTGCTTCCCGGATCAATGCCAGTTCATCCGCATCCTTGATCATCCGCGCGCGCTCGACCAGCGCCGGCGCCTCGCGCAGCCGCACGTGCCGGGGCAGCGCTTCGCTCAGGCTTCGTCGAGCGGCCACGGTGAGGTACTGATCTTCAATCCCCAAGACGTACGTTCTGCCCGCGCGGCGACGACCCGTGCGGCGGGAAAAATGTTCTGCGGCAGCGGCAAGCGGCGATTTTTTGCCAATTACAACCTTCGCGCCTCGCACTTGCTCTTTCGCCTGCGACGTGTACCGGCCGTCAGTGAAGAACGTGCTGCCCCCTTCTCCCACCAGCAGCGCTCCCGCACTCCCGGAGAATCCACAGAGGTACCGGATGTTGGGAAGATGCGTAACCAGGAGGGAGTTCAGGCGCGATTTTTGCAGGGCCTCGCGCACTCGCTGTTGACGGCCAGAGAAATCCATCGGAAGGGGAGTGTATCAGGCGAGACGATGGCTAGTAACTTTCTACAAGCTGGAACCGCCCATTGAGGGGAAAACAAAACCGCCGGCTCTTTTAGTGGAAGCTTGAGAGCCGGCGGAAAAGTTTGTCTTCGAGTCAGCCGCTATGTCTGAATGATGCGCGGCGTGATGAAGAAGATCAGTTCCTGGTTCGACGTGCTGACGGTGCGGTGCTTGAACAGGTTGCCGAGAATCGGCACATCGCCAAGCAGCGGCACCTGCGAAACGTTCATCGAGTTGTTGGTCTGGATGACGCCGCCGATCACAACCGTGCCGCCGTCGGTGACGAGCACCTGGGTCGTGGCCTGCTGCGTGATCAACGTCGGGTTGCCTTGCACCGTGCGGCCGAAGTCCGGCGTCGTATTCTCCACGTCGACGTTCAGGAAGATTGTGCCTTCCGACGTAATCTGCGGGACCACGGTCAAGCGCAGGAACGCATCCACGTAGCTGACCGTTGGCGGGCCGCCCAACTGCGCCTGCGTCACTATCGGGACGCGCACGCCCTGGCGAACCAGAGCCTGGATGTTGTTCTGCGTGACCACGCGCGGACGGGACAGAATCTTCAACAGGCCGCGCGATTCCGCCATCGTCAGCACCGCGTCGATTCGCACGTTGTTGCTGGCGTTGACCAAGGTCAAACCGCTCGTCGGGCTGGTGACTGGCAGGTTCGAGAACAACGGAATCGTCGAACCCGAAGTGGCCGAGCCGGCGGTGGTGATGTAGGTCGGATTCAGGCCGCCCACCGTGGTCGGAGTGGTTCCCACCGACGAGGCGCCGCCGATCGCCGAGTGTCCGTTGCCCCAGCCGAAGCCAAACTGCGTACCGATATCGCGGGCGAAGCTGCGGGTGGCAGCCACGACGCGCGCTTCGATTTCGACTTCCTGCGTCTTGCGATCGAGCTGCGTGAGCAGGCGGTCGAGCGCCGGAATCACGTTCGGAATGTCCGAGATGATGATCGCGTTGGTGCGGTCATCGGAAATCACATCGCCGCGCTGCGAAAGGAACTTCTTGATGGTTGGAACCACATCCTTCGAATGCGCGTAGCTGAGGAAGCGGGTGACCGTAACTTTCTCGACCGCCAGCGCTTCCGATTCCTGCTGGGCGCGCCGTGCGTCGGCTTCCTTCTTCAAGGTGTCGACCGTGGCGATGCGCAGAACGTTGCCTTCCAGTTCGCGCGCCAGGTCGTTGTTCTTGAGCACGATGTCGAGCGCCTGATCCCACGGCACGTCATCCAGAACGACGGTCAGGGTTCCGTGCACGTTCGGATCGAGCACGACGTTGAGTCCGCTGATTTCGTGAATCAGGCGGAAGAAGTCTTTCAGATCGACATCCTTCAGGTTGACCGAGATCGGCTCGCCCGTGTACTTCGGACCGCTGGTGGCGGGGGTTTGCGCCATCTGCGTCTTCTGTTCGGCGGCGAGGTTGACCGCGGGCTGAATGGCCGTCGAAGCTGCTTGTGCGGCCTGAGGCTGCATCGCCGCATTGGCCTTCGCGGGGAGCAACTCGGAGGCCGGCTTGTCGGCAAACTTGGCCGCAGCTTCGGTGGCGCGGACCGAAGGCTCGACCGGAGCCGGCTTCTCTTCGGTCTTGGTCTCGTCCTTCGGTTTGTAAGAAGGCTCGAGGAACACGTAGTCGGTTGCCGGCTTGGCGGCAGACGCCGTCTCGACCGGAGCCGGGGCAGGCGCTGGCTGCACCACCGGAGCTTCCTTCTTCTCGGCAACCGTAGCTTTCTCGGCCACTGCCGGCATCACTACCGAGACCGGGGTGAGCTGGGCAACGGCTGGAGCGGCTGCCTTGGGCGCGACCGACTTCGCTACGGCAGGCTTCGCCGTTGCAGTCGCAACGCCCGTATACAGCTTCACCATGAACTTGTTGTCACTGCCGGGGACGAGTTCGTACTTGCAAGCCTTCTCGAGGTCCACGACAACGCGGGTGCTCGGCGGCGTCTGGCCGTTCATGCCGACGCGCAGACCTTTCACGCCGTCGCTGTTCACGGCAATCTGGCGCTGATCGAGCGCCTCGACCGTGTTCGGCAAGTCGATCACGACGCGAGCGGGTGCCGTGAGCGTGCTGAGTTTCGGAACCACCGGTCCGCGAGCCGTGAACTCCACGCTGATCGCGTCATCGCCGCGCACCACGTTCAGCCGCTGCAGCGCAGCGTGCGTCGCGTCCGTGCTCTGCGTCTGAGCCGCCGCTGTCACTATCGCCAGGACCAGCAGCGGTAGAACCACTCCCAGTTGCTTTCGCATTTCGCTTCTCCCCCACACGCGCCGGCCCTCGGCACAGCCCGTGTCTTTCTTCAAGCTCGCTTCCGTTTTGGACTCGCCCAATCTAAACAGCCGGCGTCAGAATCCGTTTCACAACATCTTTGGTGAACGGTTTTCCCAGCCGGTCTTGAAATGTTTCCTTGAACACGATCGAATCGACCGTGATTTTCACCACGTATCCGTTGAACACCGGATCGTTTTCCCGCAGGAAATACGCCTTGTTCAGGCTGTTGGTGACCACCGCGATCATGCCGTTGTCCGACTTCACCACTCCATGCAGCGCGATCTGCTCGATGTCGAGGCACTTCTTGCCCGTGCTGCAACCCGAACCGCCCCCCCGGTTCACCACCGGGCTGACGAAGGGATCGCGTTTCCCGTTCATGGAATATTTCTTGTCTTCCTGCTTGTCAGGCTTGGCAGCATCCTCGCCGCTCGTGGTGCTGGCCTGGACCTCGCCTCTCGGAGCATCCGAGGCGTCGGAAGATGTACCGGAAGGCGCGCTGGCCTGCTGCGTCGCGGGCTGAGCCAGAACTGCTCCCCCGGCCGCATGCTTGTGCTCGGCGCGAGCGGGCTTCTTCGCCACTGGCTGCGCCTTGAAGGTCACTTGCGTCTTCGTCGGCGCGACCGCGGGCATTGGAGCCGGCCTGGCTGCAACCGCGCCCGAGGGCTTCGCCTGCAGCGCGGCGTTGCTGGCCGCGGTTCTCTGCTGCTGCACGCCCTGCAGCGCGGTCCTCGTGCTCTGGACGACGGCCGGCTTCTGTGCCCAGACCGTTCCAGTCGTCATTGCCAGTACAACGATGCCAGTCGTCAGCTTCATAAGATTTCCTACCTCTTCACCGGAGCCTGCCCGGGCTTCGCCGTCCCGGCAGGATCCATGTCGTGGCTGAAGAACGTGGTCGAAACGCAGGTCACCACCACACTCTCATTGGGGGCGTACTGATATGTCTTCTTGGGGTGCGCATCGGCCGGTTTGCGCGTCGAAGCCATCATCAGGCCCGACACGTTCACGATCCGCTCCAGCTTGCCCACCCGGTCGAAGAAATTCAGCATCGAGTAGTACGGCCCGTCCAACTCCACGTCGAAAGGCACTTCCGTGTAGAACTCTTTTTGCGCCAGCGGCTTGGCCGTGTAGCGCCGCAGTTCGACGCCGGCTTTCGACGCCTCGGCGTCCAGCATGCGCATAAACCCATCGACTTCCTTCTCGTCCGGCACGATGCGGCGCTCGATGTCGAGCTGCTGCTTCAGGCTGGCCAGCTGGCGTTCGATCTCGGCCAGCTTCGGCCGGTACGCCTCGAGCTCGGCGTTCTCTTTCCGCTTGGCCTCGAGCTTCTGCTGCGCCGCGGCGTTCTGGTCGCGCTGCGCCTTGAAGACGGTGTAATACAAGCCCGCCGTCACCAGAATCGCGCCGCCAACCACCACCGCCCACTGCTTAATGCCCGGCATTTCTCCGAAATTCGTCGCCATAGTTGCCTGCCTTTAGGACTTGCCCTTCTCGCACGTCAGCGTGAACTGAAACGCCTGCATGTCTTTGATGGTTTCGTCCTGGATACTTTCCTTGATCTCCACATTGCGGAAATACCCGGTCTTCTGCAGGTTCGAAATCAGGTTGGCCACGGCGTCGGAACTCAGCGCCATGCCTTCGATATCGACGCTGGCGCCCTGGTCCTTCATATTGTTCAGCCACACGGCTTCGGTGTTGTTGACCGTCTCGCCCACCATGGCCATCAGGTTCACCGGGCCGGCTTGGTTATTCCGCAGCTGATCGATCACGTCCACGCGCCGCTTGTAGCTCTCCGCTTCCCGCTGGCGCGCCATGTAGCGTTGCTTCACGTCGGCCAGTTCCCGGTTTTTCTGCTCCGCCTGCATCATGTTCTGGGCGATGGTCTTCTTCTGCGTGTCGAGGTGGTACCAGGTGTAGAGGTTGAACGCAGCCGCCAAACCGAAGGCGATCAGAACTTTCAGGCGCGGCGAGCCGACGTCGCCGACTTCCATGGTCGGCATCGACGGCAGGGCCGAGCGCTTACTCTTCGGTTTCGGGGCTTCCAGCAGGTTGATTCGGATCATAGGTCGCTAAAACTCCTTAAAGCCAGGCCCACCGCTACCGCCATCTGGCCCGCGTTCTGCTCGATCAGTTCCGCCGCCATGCCTTCCGTCGGAGGCGCGATGCGCTGGAACGGGTTGAACAGTTCCACCGGCATCGAGAACTCCTGGCGCAACCCTTCCACCAGCCCCGGCACCTTCGACGAGCCGCCCGCGAGATAAATCTTCTCGATGTGCTCGCCGGCCGAGCTGGCGCGGAAGAAGTCGAACGTCTTCTGAATTTCCAGCACGATGATTTCGGTCACCTGCTGCAGAATCGGCGTCTTGGCGTCCTCGCTGACCGTGCCCACTTTCTTGCCCAGCTTCAGCGCTTCCGCATCCTCGAAGCTGAGGTCGAGCTCTTTCTGCAGCGAATCGGTGTACTGATGCCCGCCTACGCTGACGTCGCGCGGGAACAAAGGCGTCGTACCCTTCACGATGTTGATGTTCATGACGCTGGCGCCCAGGTTCAAAAGCGCCACCACCTGCCCTGGAGCGGGCTCGTAGTTGTACTCGTAGCAGTTCTGCAGGGCCAGAGCATCGATATCCACGATAGCCGGGGTTCGCCCCGCCATCGAGAGTACGTTGGTGTAGTTCAAAATCTTGTCCTTCTTGACGGCGACTAGTAATACGTCCATCTGGGGGTTGCCGGCGTCTTCGGACAGAATTTGGTAATCGAGATTCACGTCACCCAGGTCGAAGGGAATGTGCTGAGCGGCTTCTTTCTGAATCGTCTCGGCAAGCTCCTGATCGCTCATCGAGGGCAGCGAAATCTTCTTCACGATCACCGAGTGACCACTAACCGCCGTGGCCACGTTCTTGGCCTTGATCTCGTGATCGGTGAACAGCTTCGAGATCGCGCTCGAAACCGTGCCCGAGTCGACGATCATGGAATCGACCACGATATCGGGAGCCAGCGCCTCCAGGCCGAGATGCGCCACTTCGATGTCCCGCCCCTTGCGCTTCAACTCCACTGCCTTGATGCTGGAGGAGCCCACATCCAGACCAACAATCGTTTTCGACCCGAATCCAAACATGTGCCCGCCTTGGTAGCGCCGGCGTCCCGCCGGCACTGGTTGTTAACTATTGCGATCCGGCGGCCTTCACCGCCGCCTTCGGTTGTGGTTTCCGTTTCGTCCGCACTTCCATCTGGTTCGACTTCTCTTCCATCCACTGGTCCAGCTTCGACTTCTTGAAACGCCAGCGGTTGCCCAGTTTGAAAGCCGGAATCTTTTGCTCATTCACGTACTTATAGAGCGTGTCCGGACTCACCCCCAGGTACTGCGAAGCCTGGCGAATGTTCATCACTTCTCGCGAGTCGGCCATAAAGTTCACGTCCCTTCCACAGAATCCAAGCCCTCGCTTGCCGGCGTCTCCGGCGGCAAGGGCAACCTTGGGAGGAAATCTCTCGTTCAAAATCGCATTCGAGAGGATTTCGGTGTCGAGAGCATATCTCAACCCCGGAAAACACGAAGTCGGGGCAAATCTCCCGGTTTTACCGTGTTTTATACCTGTTTCTTGGAAAATTACTTTCGTGTATTTGCACACTGGTCCTACAGATTGTGATGGCTTAACTAGTGACTACCATTAGAGGGAGTGCTTATACGCAAGATGCCCAGTTACTGGAACTCACATAACCAAAGTACTAACGACGGTACGAAGGTAGTAAGACGTACGGAAAATTATTAGAAATAAACAACATAGCCCGTCCGAGACTCCCCCCTGAAAACGCCCTCTGAAGCCGGTTTTTTGCCTGCTTTTGCTTGCTTCTAAGGCGTCGATTGGCGGCGTTTCCCATCTCGGCTTCCGTCTTTTCTTCGCCCCCCTATTGAGTTAGTTCAAGTGAGTGCTCGAGATCACAGATTTTTCCTGCCTGCTTTTCTACGGTAAGCAGTTTCAACATCGCGGCTGTGTGCGCTGGAGGACATTGGATGAGACTGCTCGTGATCGGTGCGGGGATGATGGGTTCGGCGGCTGCCTACGACATGGCCCGTCAAACAGATGTGCATTCTGTCACGTTGGCAGACAGCGACCTTCGCCGAGCGCGCGAGGTCGCCGCGCGCATCAACCGGATCCGTGGAGAGAAGAAGGTCCGCGCCACAAGCCTCGATGCCGCCGACGAGAAAGCCTCCGTCCGCCTGATGAAAGCGCACGACGCCGCGCTCTCCGCGGTTCCTTATTTCTTGAACCTCGGCCTGGCCCGCGCCGCGATCGCCCGCTGCCACTTTGCCGACCTCGGTGGCAACAACACGGTAGTTCGCCAGGAATTAGCCCTTGCTGGCAAAGCCCAGAGAGCGGGAGTCGCGATTGCTCCCGATTGTGGTCTCTCGCCGGGGATGGCTTCGATTCTCGGAGGCGAACTCGTACGCCGCCTCGGCGGACGCGCTGACGCACTCAGACTCTATGTGGGAGGTTTACCGGAAAAGCCCATGCCACCCTTTCACTATCAACTCGTCTTTTCGGTGGAAGGGTTGATCAACGAATACGTGGAGCCGGCCCGCATTCTGCGCCGCGGCAAACTCACCACTATCGAACCGCTCACCGAGCCCGAAGAATTTCACATGAACGGATTCGCGCCGCTGGTCGCATTCCACACTTCGGGTGGAACCTCGACCCTTCCGGAAACGTTTGAAGGGCGGGTGGGCGAGTGTTTCGAAAAAACCCGCGCTATCCCGGCCACTACGACTTGCTGTGCGAACTCAAGGAACTGGGATTGTTCTCGAGCGAGAAGCTGAGAATCGGCAAGGCCGAGATCGCTCCGCGAGCGATGATGTCGAAAATCTTCGAAGGAAAATTCGCCAGCAAGAGACCGGATGTCTGCATCATGCGGCTCGAAGCCCACGAGTCGGTGCGCACTCCGGGCGTGCGAGGCCTGCTGGGTGGCCGTCTACAAAGCCGTGTCGCAACCTTTACCCTGGTGGATCACTACGATCCCAAGACCGATATGAGCGCCATGATGAGGACCACCGCCTTTCCGGCGTCGATCGTCTTGCAGATGCTCGCCTCTGGCGCCATCGAGAAACGCGGAGCCGTGCTCCAGGAACGCGATGTCCCGGCCGAAGTGTTCCTCGATGAAATGGAGAAGCGCGGCATCCGCATCCAGTATGGGATTTCGTAGTCGCTTCATCCGTTCTCCCGTAACTAACCACCGTCACCTTCTTCTTACTTACTCCGCAGGGGCACTTCCGGGTACTCTGAGTCTGCATCTGTGGAGGACTTGCTTGCGTTATTTGGATCGCATGCAGCCATTGGGACTGCTGGCTCTTCGCCTGGTTTTGGGCGCCGTCATGATTGGCCATGGCTGGCACAAGGTAAACGGCCACCTGCACGAATTCGCCGGCTTCCTGAGCAGTATGGGTGTTCCGGGATGGCTGGGTTACGTCGCCGGCTTCACGGAATTTGGTGGCGGAATTCTTTTGCTCCTTGGCCTGCTCACCCGGATCGTGGCCCTCGGCCTGGTAATCGACATGAGCGTGGCCATCGCCAAGGTGCACTGGAAGCACGGATTCATGGGACAGGGCGGCTACGAATTTCCGTTGGTGTTATGGACCATCGCTTTCGCGCTGATCTTTCTGGGTGCTGGACCGATTTCGATCGATGCGATTCGCGGGTCGTTTGGCGGGCGCAGCAAGGCAAAGTAGTTCGCCCAGTCGTCGAATATTCACTCCCAGCCTGCAGAAAAAAGGGCCGTCACCGAAGACGGCCCCGAACTTACTTTTTCGCAAACCAAGTCTCGTGTCGCGCGATCGCCTAGTTGTCTCCTCCTGGCAACCGCAGTGTCCAGCCGCTGCGCCCGTGCGTAGCCGCATACAACAGACGCGCGCTGGGCACGATGGACAGGTTCGGTACTTCCACCATGGGCAGGCCGCTTCCGGCAACCGTCCACGTCGACGATCCACGAGCCAGTCGCATCACGCCAAAGTCCGACGCGGCGTACAAATCACCCGTACCCTCATCCTGCACGACGCTGGTAATCGGGAAGTCGGGCAAGTTGTTGCTGATGTCGGTCCACGTGGCAGCAGAGCCATTCCAGGACACATCAAAGACGTGGCCGGGCGTCGACGGCGTATTGACGTTGTAACCCGAATAGCTAATCCATGCGTGATTCGCATTTCGTGGATCCACATAGATGCTAGTCGGATGACGGCCGACTGAAGCCGTCGAGGTGCTGTCGATTCGCGTCCAGACGACCGCGCTGGCGGCCGCGTTCGCATTCGACGAAATGAACACACGGCCGGCGCCGGTCGACGCCCACAGAGTGCCCTTGTCCCGGCGATTGGTCGAGCGCTGAATCGCGGAAACGGCGCCGCCGGTTCGGTCGGTGCCGTAAATTGGCGTCGTACTGTAGACCCCGGAGTCGGTCAGGTCCGTCTTGCCCGCCGGTCCGATCAGAACAAAGTCTCCGCAGGCAGGGTTCGCCCCCGAAGTCGTGAACTCGGGGCAATTGGCTTCCAGAAACGACTGCGATCCGCCCCAGTCCTGGGTTCGCCACACACTGAACGATCCCTGGAAAATGGTCCCCCCGTTCGCTGGGTTCGGATCGGCGAGTACCGGCGGATAGAAGTACGAACCCTCCGGACTCGACGCGATCGGGCCACCGATCACGACCCACTTGGTCGGATCGCCGTTTTGGAAGTTCGCATCGTTGAACTGCCCGGTGAAAGTATTGACCCGAAGAGTGTCGTTGGCGGCGCTGAATCCCGACTGCCCGCCGTCACCGTAAATCTCCTGGTTCCACACCACCGCAGAACCGTTGTACTGCCAGGTTCCGTTGTCCTGCGTTCCGCCCTGCACGTTGGTCAGCGGATTCTGCCGGCTCACCGAGAAGCTCTGGAATTGCAGAGTCGAGAACCCGTTGTTCATGCTGGAAAGTTTGCGCGGCGCGCGCCAGAGCAGGCTCTTGCAATAGGCGGTTCCGGCTGTGCCCAGATTGCGCTGGTCACATTTGAAGGAAACGTCGGTGAAGCGGCCATCGGAACGTACGACGCCACCGTCAGATCCCTCCCAATACTGAAACGGATTGTTGGGGTTCACTACGATCGCATGCTGGTCGGGGTGAGTCGCGTTGGCCAGCGGGGTCCTGCCGTCCTGGCTCATGTCGCTCCAGGTGTTGCCGGCATCGGTCGAGAGTAGCACCGCTCGCCCATTGTTGAAGCCGAACAGACCGTAGTCAAACGAGCCTAGCAGGTACACGACATCGGGATAGCCTTTCGGCGAAGACACCACGTTGTCGTACCAGCACTGCGTGCCGCAGAAGTTGTCGACCTGCGCGCCTCCTAATGAAGTGAAGGTCGCTGTGCTGTCGGCATTGTCGCTGCGGAAGAAGTTGGCGTGGTGCCCGGCGCCGCCACCCTGGCCTTCGCCCACGTACATACGCGTCGCGCCGTTTTTGAGAGTTGTGATCTCAAATTCCGAGCGGTCAATCGCGCTAGCCGTGACCGTCGAATCCTGCGGCGTGAAAATCTGCGAGAACGTGCTGCCGTTGTCGGTCGAGCGCCAGATGCCTTGCTGGAAGGCATTGACGTAGATGTAGCCCGGATGCGTCGGATCCACCCTGACGGTGGTGGAACCGCGCGTCGGAGGGGGTGCTGGGAAGATCAGCGTGAACGTGCTTCCACTTTGCCGGTAGAGGCCTCGAGTCACGAGCGGATGCGTCGTTGACCCGCCCGAGAGCGCGCCGCCATCGGTTTCGTTCACACCGCGCACTCCGCTGGCGATGGGCACCAGCAGGTTCCCGGAATTGTCGAAGGCCATCTGCCCGATCGAGCGCTGGAAGAACATGTCGCTGCCGGGCACCAGCGACCAGCTTCGCCCGCCATTGGTTGACTTGTAGATGCCAACACCCGCTTCGGAATCCACCGACGCGTTCGGCTCGCCGGTGCCCGCATAGATTGTGTTGCCCCTGGAATCGCTTGGATCGATCAGCAGCGAACCCATCGCATTGGTGCCGAAACTAGCGGACATGAATGTCCAGCTAGGCTGCGGGTCCAATCCGTTCCTGGTACGCCATACGCCGCCACCGGCAGCAGCCACGTAGATGGTGCAATTGTCCTCGGAACAATTCGGACCGATGGCCATGGCAGTGACGCGGCCGGCGGTTACGACCGTGGCCAGATCGCCAAGTTGGTTCAAGACGCCGGGCTGCGTAGCCTGGCTTGGACCCACCAGTTGCCACGTTCCTCCTGAGTGAGGACCAGCGTTCAGTGAAACCCAGCCGCTGCGCGCGGCAAATGTCGAATCGGTTGGAATGTCGGTCGCGGGATAGGCGCGCAGTAAATAAGCTTCAACATCAGGGGTCGCATTGGGGTTGCGCACTTCGTTCGCGCCAATCGCCGCCTCGCGGTTCATCCCAGGTTTCATCTCATCGGAATCCCCTTTCGGGGCGATCATCGCATCGGCACGGGCCCGTTGCACTTTCGCACTCAAGTTACTAGCCGGAACAAAACTGACAACTGCCGCGGACACCAGCATCAACACGACAAGGCATCCGACAGGCAGCCACACACTTCTCCGCACTTGCAGAAATTTGCTCATCGATTATCTCCAGCGATGTAGGAAATCTATTGAGGACCCAAGGGTAGCAGCAGAAAGCGGGGGAAATCGTGCTACTAGCGACCTAGTTTGTCAAGGAATTGTTTGTAACATTATTGCAAACAGCCTGCGGCAAAAGCTGCTCCCAGCGCGGGTTTGCAGCAAATTCGGTTGCCGTGAGGCAAGACAAAAGTGACTCATAACATAACTCTTTGCATCTGCATGAAACTTCAAATGATTTTGTTTTCTGCCTGGAGATTCAGGTTCGCCGGGCTCCTACCGGCACTCCTCTTTAGTGATAGCACAAGCTTGCAGCCGCCAACCGCCGCTGGCCTCGCGAGCGGGTTCAAGCAAAGCAAAAGTCATGGCCGCCCTGATGCGAGATCGGCGTTTCGGGAAGCTCGCTAGTCTTATAAAAATCATCGCATTGCGATACAACCAATTCTTTCCCTCCTCGGAAGTGTTGACCTCAGTTCGACTTACCCCCCAAGCATCAATCGCCGGCTGTTGTTCATCTAATTAACTGGGATTAATGGGGCAAAGGAAGTTGAGGTTAAATCGTATGAAGCAGGGTTGGACAAAATTCGCTGGCGTTCTCGTAGCAATGTTGCTGGCGGCGCCTGCGGGGTTCGCGGACACCAGCCGAGGATCAGCTGTGCCTGGAACTGTGAACTATGTCGAGGGGCAGGTCTCGATCGGCAGTGAGTTCCTGAGCCCGAAATCCGTGGGGTCCGCCCAACTGGAGCAGGGACAATCACTGACCACCGAGAAGGGCAAAACCGAGATGCTTCTCACGCCGGGCGTGTTTCTGCGCCTTGGCGACCACAGCTCCGCCCGAATGGTCTCCTCGAGCCTGACGGACACGCAAGTCGCCGTGAATCAGGGCGAGGCTATGGTGGAAGTAGACGAGATCCATCCGCAAAACGATATTCGCGTGGCAGAGAACGGCGCGACCACACGCCTCTTAAAAACCGGCCTGTATGACTTCGACGCCGGCCACAATCTGGTTCGCGTCATCGGCGGCAAGGCAGTGGTGCGCACGAATGACCACGACGTCACCGTGAAGAGCGGCCACGAGCTTGCCCTCAGCGATTCAGGCAAACTGAAAGCCGAGAAGTTCGACAAAAAGAGCTTCGAGATGACGGACCTCTATCGCTGGAGCAGCCTGCGCTCGGACTATCTCGCCAACGCGAACGTCGATGCGGCTCGGCTCTACTATGTGAATGGCTGGTATGGCCCGGGCTGGTTCGGCCCCGGATGGTATTGGGACCCCTGGTTTGCCTCCTATACGTTCATTCCGGGCGACGGCATCTTCTACAACCCGTTCGGCTGGGGATTCTATTCACCGCTATGGGCGTATCGCGCACCGTTCTTCTACCGCGGACGCTTCGGGACGCCTCCGGTTCGTGTCGCGCATGATCCCGCGCCGTTCCGCAACCGCGCCGATCATTCGAATGGCTTCACGGGCGGACGAGGCGAATTCGCGGGCGGTCACTCCGCGAGCGGATTCCATGGGAGCGGGATGGGAAGCGGATTCCACGGTGGAGGCGGTTTTGGCGGCGGCTTCGGTGGACACCGGTAAGGCAGTCGCTAGTCTCCAGTCGCTGGCAACCAGTCGCTAGTCGCTAGTCTTCACTGGCAACAAAGAGCGAGGACGAAGGGCAAAAGTAAGGGGGAATCAGAACAAGGACTGAGAAGGTTAACGACAGGCCACCGGTTCTCTGATCGTTGACCTTTTCCTTTGGTCGTTGACCTTTTCCTTTGATCGTTGGCTTTCTCCTTTGCCGCTGATTCCGAACTTAACCGATTCGTATCAGGGCACGCCTTCACAGCTTGCGGAAAAACGACTGTAGCGCCGGCGTCCCGCCGGCTGTCGCGATGGCATCTTGCCCTCGCCATGCAGGTTCGTATCAGGGCACGCTTTCAGGCGTGCCGTAGAAACTCACTTCTGTTGCGTCTTCAGGCGCTGACTCGAAACCGCCTCCGCAAGGCCGCCACGAACTCGCGATCCGCGCGTTCCGACACCATCTCCACCGGCGAATATCCCCACGCCCAGGCCAGATACAACGTCACTGCCAGGAGCGCGAGCGTGATCAGGAAATTCGGCCATGCATTTAGGTACCACTGCCCGCGCCAGGACAGCGAAAGCGCCGACGAGAACGGCGCCAGGTAGGGGATCGGCCACTGCTCACCATCCGGCCCGCGTGATCCCAGTAAATCCTCCAACAGGTGCAGATGAAAGCCTGCGAAGGACAGCAATGCCGTTTTCCATTTTTCTTCCGACAAAGCGAATGCCAGCAATGCGATCGCAACTGCGAATGCAAGATTGTGCAACGAATGGTGGTATAGAGAAAACCAGAGTAGAGGATGGGAGGAATTGCGGGTCAGCGCTTCGACCACGATTCCGAGTCCGTCCACATCCGGCACGACTGCGGAAAGCGTAACCAGCGCTCGATCGCGGCGCGTGAGCGAGATCGAATTTGCCAGCACCCAGCCGGTTAAGAAGTGAGTGACGGGGCTCATGAATCCAGTCGTTGGTCGTCGGTCGTTGGTCGTTGGTCGTTGGCTGTCAGTAGAGTCCCCAAGGGCGAGCAAAATTTTACTAAGAGAGAGATCGGGGCGGTGGAATTCGTCCCTGACGGTCTTTCCGCGGAGGGTTCATGATTAGGTGCGAAGAGCCATGCCGACAGCGAGCAGCTGATCTTCGCCAACAACCGACGACCGACGACCAACGACCGCCTTCAATACTCTGCCAATTCTTTCATCCCGCGGAACAGGTCATTCGGCTGAGGCAGGATGGCGTCTTCCAGAATCGGCTGATAGGCCACGTACGTGTCCATGGCCGCAACCCGCTTCACGGGAGCATCGAGCTGCGGAAAGAGCTTGTCGGCGATGCGGGCGGCGATTTCCGCTCCGTAACCCCAGCTGAGCGAGTCTTCATAAGCCACGAGTGCACGGTTTGTCTTCGTGACCGACGCCGCGATCGTCTCCCAGTCAAACGGATTCAACGAGCGCAGATCGATCAATTCGACCTTCACGCCGTGCTCACGCTCGAGCCGCTGCGCCGCCTGCAATGCGCGCGGAACGACGGCGCCATACGTAATGACCGTCAGATCCGTTCCTGGCTGCACGATGCGCGCTTTGCCGAACGGGATCATGTATTCCGGCCCGGGATAATGCGAGCGCCCGTAGGTTTCGCGGTAGAGCCGCTTGTGCTCGAGAAAAAGCACGGGGTCGTCGCAGCGGATCGCGGTGCGCAGCAAGCCGGCCGCGTCGAGCGCATTCGACGGGAAGATTACGCGCAATCCCGGAATGTGCGTGAAGATGCTCTCGCCGCATTGCGAGTGATACAGTGCGCCGCCCGTAAGATAGCCACCGATGGCCACACGAATGACCAGCGGCGAAGAAAATGCGTTGTTCGAACGCCAGCGAATCACCGGCAGTTCGTCACGTAACTGCAGCATTGCGGGCCAGATGTAGTCGAAGAACTGAATCTCGACCACCGGCTTCAGCCCGCGCGTGGCCATGCCCGTGGCGCGGCCGACGATGTTGGCTTCGGCAATCGGCGCATTGAACACACGATCGGAACCGAATGCCATCTGCAACCCGGCCGTCAGCTTGAAGACGCCGCCCTTCCCTTTCACCAGCTTCTTCTTGAGATAGTCCTCGCGGCTGGCATCGGCCACGTCTTCGCCGAAAATCACGATGCGCTCGTCGCGCTTCATCTCGTCGCGCAAGGTCGTATTGATCAGTTCGGCCATGGTCCTGGGCAGAGCTGGCGCTGGCTTCTTTCCATCCGGTCCGGGAGCGGCTTCCACGATTTGCGGAAACGCCGGGGGCGTGTCGAACTGCGCCGAAGTCGGATCGAGATCGGGCGAGTACACGAACTGCGTGATCGTTTCCGGTGTAGGGAATTTGGCCTCGAGCGCGCGATCGACAGCCACCTGCATGTCTTCTTCGACCTGCTTTTCCAGCTTGTTGATACCGTTCTCGTCGAGAATGCCTTCGCGGATCAGGAACATCTGCATGCGCGTGATGGGATCGCGCGCCGCATCCCGCTGCCGTTCGGCGTCGGGCCGATAGAGCCGCTCGTCGTCGGACAGCGAGTGCGAATAGGGCCGGATGACGTGCGCATGCACGAACCCGGGCCCCTTGCCCGCGCGGCAGTAGGCGACTGCCCGTTTCATCGCGGCATAGCTGACCACGGGATCGGTGCCATCCACTTCTTCAAAATGAAAGTTGGGAAAGCCCGAGACCAGGCGGGAAATGTTTCCGCCCGCGGTCTGCACTTCGATTGGCACCGAGATCGCGTACTCGTTGTCCTCGATCACGAACACGATCGGCAGTTTGCGGTTGGCGGCCGTGTTCATCGCTTCCCAGAATTCGCCTTCACTCGTGGTCCCATCGCCGAGCGAGACGTAGGTGACCTCATCGCTGCGGAAGCTGACGTCTTTGAACTGGCGATAATCGCCGCTGGCCTTCTTCGTGGCATTGGGATGGTTGCGCAGGTAGATGCCGGCCTCGGCGCATCCCACGGCCTGCAGAATCTGCGTCCCGGTCGGCGAGGACTGGGTGACAATGTTCAGGCGCTTGTAAGCCCAGTGCGACGGCATCTGCCGCCCACCGGAACTGGGATCATCGGCCGCACCCACGGCCTGCAGCAGCATTTCGTAAGGCGTCGCTCCCAGGGCAAGCACCAGCGCGCGGTCGCGGTAGTAGGGATAAAACCAGTCGTAGCCCGGTTTCAAACAGAATGCGGCGGCCACTCCGATGGCTTCGTGCCCAGCTCCGGAAATCTGGAAAAAGATTTTCTGCTGGCGTTTGAGCAGGATCTCGCGGTCGTCCACCCGGCGCGAGGTGTACATAATGCGATAGGCATCAATGAGTTGCTGCCGGGTGAGCCCTTCGTAGGTCTTGGCCTTCTTTTCTTCCGCAGGAGCAGTCAGCTTGGGGTCCGTTTTCGTCGTCGCCATTCAGTAACCCTGTGGGCTGGGGGGATATGCCTCGTGCATTGTAACTGCTGAGGCGTGTGAGTGGAATACAAAGGTTTCCGGTTGCGAGTGACCGGTCGGTTGGGTGAACCGCTATCAGCTATCAGCTGTCAGCTTTCAGTATTGGTGCCGGAGGCTCCGCCCGCACTTTGGGCACTACCCAGGCATTACGATGGAGCGACGGGCGCCCTCGCACGTAACGCCGATGATGTCTAGGGGAGCGACGAGTGCTTTCGCCGCTCCACTAAGAAACCAACCCGCTCAACGCCCGACGACCGCACCGCTTCAAGAACTTCGCGGACTCGTCCATATTTGGCTCGTGCATCCGCGTTGATGTAGATCTTTTTTTCCGACCCCAGCGATAACTGGTTCCGGATCTTGAAATCCAGTTGCTCAGGCGCGATTTTGTCACCTCGAAAGAAGACGTCGCCCGTCCGCATCACCGCCACGACCATCGCGTCCTCCCGGCTGGCCGTCCTCATCGAGACGGGGTGATCGACTTTCGCC
>Ga0210384_10002577_pt1 | contig 22027 bp, 20 predicted proteins | sample IncBWH2MmetaG_FD_160574 | JGI IMG/M metagenome (GOLD analysis project Ga0210384, IMG submission 160574) | Forest soil microbial communities from Barre Woods Harvard Forest LTER site, Petersham, Massachusetts, United States - Inc-BW-H-2-M | ecosystem: Environmental > Terrestrial > Soil >...
GCCCGGTATAAAATTTCCTTGTCCAACGACATTTACATAGCAAAACCCAAAATCGAAAAACCAAAAACCAAAACGCAAAACCAAAAATTGCAAAAACAAAAAATCGGCTTTCAGGATAGCCCCCCCCGACTCAGGGAAGCCCGCTGGCGAGGCTTTATCCGAGTAGGTCAAAGTACCCCGCAGGAGATCAAACGCATGGGCGGTCACGGCTGGAGTCAGCGGCAACCCCGCGGGTCGGCTCGTCGCTTTACTTCATAAGCGGAGCCAGGTGGTTCAGAGCGTCTTCAATCGCCTGTGCTTTTATCGTGTGGTATTTCACCAGGAAGCCCGCGTGCCTACTCTGCACCTCTACGCCGTCTGCTTTCTTGTAGGCATGATCTAGAAGCAGCAAATCGTGCTCCCACTGGTCAATGACCCCGTATGCATTGGACACTGCGCGAATTGCGTCAGGCGGAAGAAGCCCGATCTCCGTCACCAGTTCCGGAAATAGGCGCGCCTTGGGAGTGCGAATAAGCACCGACGCCAGACCAGAACCCGGCTGTTTCAGTATTTCAATGTCGGCGATCCAATCGTCCCGGAATTGCTTCAGCTCCGCGTAGAGTGCGGTCGCAAGTGAGGTCCGGTTTTGATCGCGCAACCGATCATCTCGTTTTCGGTTTAGGTGGGCGTTGAACATCGCGCCAAGCAAGAGCGCGATAAAGCCGAGGGTCGACCCGGCTAACGTCCCTAAAAAACTTGCCGTTCCCTGGGGCTGTTGGTTCAGCCAGGTGAAGAACTCCGAGAACATCAACTACCTTTCAATACTCGATCCATCGCCGGATGCTCCCGGTTCTTCACCTTGATCCAGTGCTTCGAGCGGCCAGCCTGATACGGCCGATCACGCCGCTTGATCCATTACCCGTGCTCCTCACGTTTAGTGCACTACCAACACCGGCACGCTTCCGTCCGCTAGGACCTCCGATGTCTGACTCCCCAAGAAAAGCTTCCTGAGGCCGCGACGCCCATGAGAGCCCATGACGATCAAGTCGCAGCCTCTGGACTTTGCTGTTTCGATAATCGCGGTGGCCGGGTGCGCGTCCGGAATATGCACGAGTTCTGCAGATATCCCGATCTGCTCCGCCATAGCTCGAGCTTCATCGAGCACCATGCCCGCAGATGCCTTGCGGCCTGCGTTAAAGCTATCAACCTCTTCCTGCGTGGGAATCCATCCCGAGGCGTGTCCGGACCCATAGTCGACCGGAAGCGGTTCCGTTACGGCAATGACTGTCACTTTAGCATTCAAGGCCTTTGCGAGCTCTATCCCGTGCTTAACGCCTTTTCTCGCGACATCCGATCCATCCGTGCTCAAGAGAATATTGGCGTACATTCGGGTAACTCCCTTGCTCGTTGAACATTTTCCCTAAAAAGTGTGATCCTTGCAGGCGGTCAGGCAAACGCATCCATCACCCGGCTCATCGCCGGATGCTTCCCGCGACAATTAAAAGGCCGCCCGCTGCCTTTAGTTCATTTTAGCAAGGGAGAAATTAGCGTCGCGAAGCCCGCCGCTTGAGTTCGAGGATCAACTGGTCGCCCGCCTCATGAATATGGTCCAGCGGGTGATTACGGCAATAGTTGCTCACCCACGCCACTCTTCCTTTAGAGTCTGGTAGGGCGATTCCGTTATCGTCGCCATAGACGCTGTAAGCCGACAAGTAGCCAGCGAGCCACACGTCGTCGGCTAATGAGGCTACGTCTTCTTTCCGATGATCGGCCGTCCATTCCCCGCACGAATAAGCTCCGTGTCCGACTATATGGCCCGCTCCTGCACGAGCGCCCGAAATGGCAGCGGACAGCGACAAAACAATAGCTATTACCGTTCTCATTTCACCCACTCCCCAAGACCGCTTTGCTCTAATATGTCGGGATACGATGTGTCCGGCAGTCATAGGGACCATCCGAGCCGGAACCCTTAATATTTTGATTGAAGAACTGGCCCATCGAAGGCGCTGCCATGAACGCCTCAAGGATCGCAGCAGGCAGTTCGCAATAATGGTAGTAGGTACCTCGGAGGTCGATCAGCATATAGCTTTGAGCCTTATCGTAGCAGACCCGTTGAATGAAGCTGCTTCGGGTTATATCGGTGCAAACGAAGGGCTTGAGATCGACTATGCCGCGATATTTCACGTCCACGGTTTCCGCTCGCGCGGACGCCGCGATGAGCGCAAGCAGGAGCGTCCCGAAAATCGTCGTACCAATAATTTTGTGCATATGCCCACCCCCAACGAGGAGATCCAAGCGCAACTGATGGGCGAGATCAATGGGGTGGAAGGAAATGCCACAACTTCTCGGAGCAAGCGGGAGGCCAGCAGGCCTTCTCACGCCTTACGCGAACGCCTCTGTCTAACCGGCCAATAGAGAACGATGATGCCCGCAGCGCGGGCACCATACGGGCTGCTGTATCAGCGGCTCGACTTGTAGGCGATTTGCAGGTGAAGGCGAACGAACCAACTCTCCACCTTGAGTAAAAGGTCCAAGAAGCGGTGTCTTGACGCCGGATCGGCAGGTTCGATTTCTGAACCGTGTTGTAATTCCGTCGTTGACGGACTCGGAAACTGGTAGCAATCTTTCATTTGCGAATAGTCCTCATTGCCAAGTGGTGACGCTTCGTTGCGGCCCTCCCGTCTCAAACACGGTGAGGGTCGCGCTGTTTTTGCGCTTGAGGATGATCCACGTCGTCGGAGCGTTGCCTGTACCCGGCCCGCGAATCAGCATCTGCACATGGCCTTATTGGACACGCGACCGACTTCATGAGGCAATGCAATAGTTGTGCTAGATTTCCGCGATCGCGAAAAAATCATATGTTTTGTGTGGGATGTAGCTATTCCGCGACATTCCCTGGCACCTGTGGCGCTGGGCGAGCGACTGTTAAACCTTTGTTAATGAAACGCCTCATCCGCCAGCCAAATGAGCGAGTTTGGGGATTGCGTCAAGGGCGCAGCATGGCGTTCACAAATCCGGCATGGGCGCGGCGGCGTGACGCGGATTTGGAACCAAGTTCGAAGCGCAACGAGATTGGGAAGGCAGAACTCAAAAGAATTAAACATGCGCCCAAGATAGGAGGCGCTTATTGGATTACAAATGAAAGTGGCCCCGGCGCTGTGACGAACCGAAGCCACTTCCCCCCTTCAAGCGGGCTGGCTCTCGGGGAGAGCAGACAGCAAAACAGGTTGGCTCCAAGCTGTCTGTCCGAAAGGTAACAGTTCGCCCTGGGGCGTTGCGGCTGGGACCGTTCGCCTTAACTCTCATCCGGTCTTTGGCTGGCGTCGCACCAGCGCTTGATAGCTTCCGGTTCAATCCGCTTGTGGTCGGGTCCCTCGACGTAAAGAACGGTTGTATGAGACGCCTTCATCATATCGCAGGCGGCGCTCAAGGCGGCGACTTCGGAATTGTAGTCCTGCCACCGCGGACGTGCGGGCAAGCTATGGTTAGACGTGAAATGCAGTTTCCATTTCATGGCGGACTTCCCGAGTGTATCGCGCCAGACTGGCTGGAGCGGAAGCCGGTTCAGTGCTTCCTAGAAGGCGGCTCAATTCTTGCCAAGCCGCAGCACCGCATGGGCGCCCGATACGGGCTTGCCGAAATTTGCCCTATCGCCAGCACTTCGACCGGCAACTCGCGCTCTCTGACTGAAGGCGGCACGGCTGGCACGGGCTGATCCAAGACATATGCCTTCGGCCTTCAGCAAATCTTCGATGGCTTGGTCCTTGATGACGACCAACGCTTTGCCGTTTGTGGTGCGCTCGGTCTTTGATTGGTCGCACATCTCGGTCATGCGAGCGCTGATGCGCTCGGTGCATCCGATGACAAAACCGCGAATCTCTTGTTTCCGTTCGTTCCCCTCAGGCGCCAAACAATCGAGCAGAAACTCGAACAGAGCCTCGTGGACGAAATCGGCGAGATGATCGAGCAGCCATCTCGCAAACTCAATGTCCGACTTTAAACCAGCGAAGGTAAGGCCGGCCTTGGAGCGGTCACGATAGATTCGCGCGTTGCAGTATCGTTCAACGGCATTGGCCAGCTGCCATTTGATCTTATGGGGGTCGCGAGCGTCCGCTTCGCTCTCGTCGTGAAGGATCGCTTTTTCCTCCTGACTTAGCTGCAACTCGTCGTCCGTGATCTCATGGGCGTCGATCCAGGCTCGGACCTTGGCGAGCGCTGCCAACTCTTCCTCTTCGGTGCAGCCGTTCTCCGTCGTCTTGGCGAGCAGGGCTTTGACCTTCTCGATGATCGAATTGCGGTTGACCATCACGCCACCTCCTTATTGGGCTTTGGCCTCCACGCGCCCCCGTTGAAATAGACGATGGCCTTCTTCAGATCAGCTTCGTCCAACTTCGGCAAAAAAAAGTCGCAGGCATCCAGAAACTCTCGAAGGTTGGTTTCGCTTCCGGCATTACGTAATGCCGGGTCCGGCTCCGGTTTCGGTTCCGGCTTCGGTTCCGGCTTCCCTTTGCCTTTGGGTTCTGGCTTGGGGTCGGGCTTTGGCAGCGCAGCCTTTTCCTTCTCCCTCTCGATTTTCTCGGCCTTGAGCTTGTCGCGGTGCCGCTGCTGCGCCGCGGCGTTGTCGATCTGGTGCTGCTCGAAGTCCTTGCGCCCCAGGGCGATGCCAATCAAATCCTTGGCGCGGCGGATTTGAATGCCGCCCGCCTGCTTGAGGAACTCACCGAAAGCCTTTTCGGTCGGATGCCGCTTCTGAGCTTCGGCCAGCAACTTGCCTGCGGCGACCGCCTTCTCATTCCGGGTTACGGTCGCCGCATCGTATTCCTTGATGGCCTTGACGATCTTCGCCGCAAGCTTGGCGTCGTCTCCATCTTCATGTGTCATTCGATTCTCCGCCTGTTCTCCCCTCCGGGTCTCAAAGAGACACCGCGAAGAAGGGAGATTTCGCCCGTCATATTGCGGAACTAGTTTTGGTACCTGCATCCAAAACATGCGCCGACCACTCCAAATCCGCAAGGACTACATTCGGTACCTCACGCAATCGTGAATGGCGACAGGTCGCAATTGTGGTACCTTGCCCGCCGCCATCAACGGCAGGAAGGAGGCTGATTAAATGCCTAGAAAATCTACAGAATTTGTCCAATTCAAGCTTCGAATTCGCGAAGGATTACGGCGCGAAATCGAGAAGGCCGCTAAGAAAAAGGGCATTTCAGCGAACGCCGAAGCGGTTGAAAGGCTAGAGAAATCCTTAGTGGCTGAAAACCAATTCGGCCTCCTTGAGCAATTCTTTGCTCAGCTTGTTGAGCGGGGCTTCCTCAAGGAAGTAAGCACGCCAGAAGGCCAGCAAGCTTCGGCGGCTTCTAATTCGGTGGAACCTGAAATGATAAATGACGAGGACAATTCGGTTCACTCAAGCCCAAATCCGTCGTGCCGTTAAAGCCGTAGAGGCCACGGGGCTAAAGGTACGCGCCGTCCGGGTTTACCCCGATGGCAGCATTGAGATCGAAACCGGAGAACCTTCCAAACATGCCGCAGCCACGGCATTAGTCGGATGGGAGGACATCTAATGGCAAAACTCAGACTGCAATACATCCACGAATATGTGGATCGTCACGGCAAGGTGCGCCGCTATTTCCGCCATAGGAATGTCAAAGGCCCGCTTCCGGGTATACCGGGATCAGCCGAGTTCATGGCCGCCTATCAGAAATTTCTTGGGGTCGATACCCATGCCTGTCCGGCCAGACATTTAGGAAGCGCCCTTCCCGGCAGCTTCGGCGCTTTGATAAATGAATTCTACGGCTCCCGGCCCTTTCTCAACCTGAAGCAATCGTCCCGGCATACTTATAAATGTGTGCTTGAACCATTGGCGGCCAAACATGGGCACCGGGATGCCCGCAAGCTCGACCACAAGACTGCCAGCACACTGATTGAGGACATTGGCGCTACCAAACCGGCGATGGCGAACCTCACCCGCTCGGTCCTGAAACGGGTGATGCAATACGGCATCAAGGCGGGATACGTGGACGCCAACCCGTTCATCGGCATAGACCGCCATAAGGTCGGCTCGTTCCATTGTTGGACCGAAGGCGAGCTACAGCAATTCGAACAACGATGGCCAATGGGCACCCGCCAGCGCTTGGCCTTTGAACTCCTGTTGCGCACCGCCCAGCGTGGCGGCGATGTGGTCAAGATGAAGCGCTCCGATATCGTTAACGGCGAGTTGCACGTCATCCAGCAAAAAACCGGCGTTGAACTCTATCTGCCGGTGGCTCCTGAATTGGAACGCGCCCTCCGCGCATACCCAGCCAATGGCTTGACCCTCGCGCGCGGGGATGGCAGGCCCATCACACGCGCGGGCCTGCAACGGATGATGTGTCACGCCGTCGAGGCTGCGGGATTGCCTCCCAGGTGTCTGCCTCATGGCTTGCGCAAAGCCTGCCTGAGAAGGCTTGCCGAGAGTGGCGCGACCGAGAAGCAGATAGCCTCATGGTCAGGCCATAAAAGTCCGCAAGAAGTCGCACGCTACACGGCAGCAGCGGATCAACGGCAACTCGCCAAGGACGCCATCAGCCGGGGCAGAAAGTGAACACCGATTGGCTAACCCGCGTTGGTTAGCCAATTTGGCAGCGAATTCTCGAATCATCTCAACGGCATTTTTCGTGGGCACTAATCAGCCGGTTAAAAAGCCCCCTCGGGCCGGCTTTCGGTCCTGAAGACGAATTTGGCTGTCAGGACTCGCTCCGAGCGCATTTTCGCCACGAATGCTGCGTTAACCAACAAATTCATCGATATCGGGACCACCAGAAGTCATTTTGGCCCAGCCGATTCATAGGTTATTAAGTGATCGGGACGGCAGTTTCTGCCGTGAGGGATTAACAATTCGGGCCAGACTTCGAGGCTTCTCTTGCCGTTCGGCGGATCGCTTTCGACCCGCGTTCGACCAATAGAGGCCCACAGAACACGCGATTTGCCGGGGACGCAGCATGCAGGCACTTACATTCTTCTTGGCGTTTGTGGCGGTCCTGGCGCTGATCGGCGTCGCGGCCTGGCTGGTACGGCGATTCGCGGGCAATCGGCTCGGTGCCAACACCAATCGCAGCCGAATGCCCCGTCTGGCGGTGATCGATGCCGCCGCCGTGGACGGACGCCGGCGGCTTGTCCTGGTACGTCGCGACAACATCGAACATCTCCTGATGATCGGCGGCCCGACCGACATCGTCGTGGAGCCGAACATCGTGCGTGCCATGCCCGGTCGGGACCAAATGCCGCCACGGCCGGGCCTCGCCGGCCCCGAGCCGCAGATGCGCCCAGCGCCCGTCCCCGAGGCTGCAGGCTGGGGCGATGGCGATTCCCAGCGCGGCGACGGCTTCGATCATACCGAACCGCAAATGCCGGAGCCGCCGCCCCGCCCGGCACGGCCGCCATTTGCCGACGAAATACGCCGTCCGGCGTCCGAACGCCGCCTCGATCGCGGCGATCCGCTGGCGGGATTTGCGCCCGAGCCGCTCGGCGGCCGTGGCGAGCCTCGCCCCGAAGGGATGCCACGAATGTCGCGCGGCGAGCCGTTGATCCCGCGCCCGCCGCGCATGAATGATGGTTCCAAGCCAACCCCGCGCTCAGAGCGCGCCGCCCCACCGCCACCGCCGCCACCGCCGCCGGCACAATCCCCTCCGCTGTCGGCAGCGGATCAAAACCTCGCAGAGATGGCGCAACGTCTGGAAGCCGCGCTTCGCCGGCCGGCCGGTGACACGGTCGCACCGCCCGTCGCGCCCGAGCCGCCCCCGGCCGCGCGCAATGAGCCGCCGACACCACCACCGGCTCCGCCGCCGACAAAGAGCGGATTCGACAATCTTGAAGACGAGATGGCGTCCCTGCTCGGACGTCCAAAGAACCCTTCGTGAGGCTGGCCGCCTCCCCGCGTAGAGTTTTATTTCTCCTCGCCCTGATTACCGCCGGAACACTGGCGGCCCCTGCGCTCGCGCAGGACATCAGCATCAATCTCGGCCAGGGCAATGGCGGCGTGACCGAGCGCGCGATCCAGCTGATCGCGCTGTTGACGGTGCTGTCGATCGCGCCCTCGATCCTGATCATGATGACGTCGTTCACCCGCATCGTGGTGGTGCTATCGCTGTTGCGCACGGCGCTCGGCACCGCGACCGCGCCGCCGAACTCCGTCATCATCGCGCTTGCCATGTTTCTGACCGCGTTCGTGATGGCGCCGGTGCTGCAGAAATCCTACGACGACGGCATCAAACCGCTGGTCGCCAACCAGGTCAGCGTCGAGGACGCGCTGCAACGTGCCGCCGTGCCGCTGCGCGGCTTCATGCAGAAGAACGTGCGCGAAAAGGACGTGAAGCTCTTCATGGACATGTCGGGCGAGCCACCACCTGCGACGCCGGAAGAGATGTCGCTGCGGATCCTGATGCCCGCCTTCATGATCTCCGAATTGAAGCGCGCCTTCGAGATCGGCTTCCTCCTGTTCCTGCCGTTCCTGATCATCGACCTCGTGGTCGCCTCGGTCTTGATGTCGATGGGCATGATGATGCTGCCGCCGGTGGTGGTGTCGCTGCCGTTCAAGCTGATCTTTTTCGTGCTGGTCGACGGCTGGTCGCTGGTAGCCGGAAGTCTCGTGCAAAGCTACGGAGGCTGAGAGCGCGGCATTCACCTCTCCAGGCCGTCTACGAGGCGTTGGCGGGCAATCGGCAAGCCTCAATCAAAGTGGGCGCATATGAAGTACGCGCAACCGAGGCTTGAACCGGATCTCGCCCTGGGATTCAATTGGTCGCGCGCTGGATCATGATGCGATTAAGTGGAATCGCATCATGATCTCATCTCTTTGTTTTGAGCATGATCTTTTCGGAAAACCGGTTTCCACTTTTCCGGATCATGCTCTAGCCGCCCCCGACGGCGCGCCGGGCCGCTTTCGAGGGAAACGCGACATGGATTGCTGCAGTCATTGCCACACCTTCACGCGACGCCAATGGATGTGGCGTTCGGCGCTGACCTCGCTTGCAGCACTGCTTGCCGGCGGCGCTGAACCACGCGGCTCGACCGCTGCTGCACAAACGGCCGAGACCGCCAATGCCGCGCTCGAGATCTTGCGCAAATCCATCTCCGTCGACGTTCACACCCATGGCGGGACGAGCGGAATTACATCGCAGGTCCCACCCAATGACGGTCTCGCCACGGGCATGCGGGCCGGATCATTGGCGGTGGCATGTCTCGCCGATGTGCCGGATGCTCCCGTTCTTGGCAGGAACGCGGCCGGAGTACTGACCGCGTTGCGGACGCCGGAACCGGGCCAGCTCTATCGGTATCACTTGGAGCGTCTTGCCTGGGTGGATGAGATGGTGGCGCATCACGGCCTGCGGCGGGCGCTTTCGGCCGCCGATCTCGAAGCGGCGCATGCGGCCAGACAGCCGGCGATCGTGGGCGACGTCGAAGGACTGGATTTTCTTGAAGGAAAACTCGAGCGACTGGAACAGGCGCATCAGCGCGGCGTCAGGCACGTCCAGCTCGTGCACTATACTCCCAACGACATCGGCGACTTCCAGACCGGCATCGTCACCCATCATGGGCTGACTTCCTACGGCGCGGAAGTCATTCGCGCCTGTCACCGGCTCGGACTTGTCTGTGACGTCGCGCATGCGACCGAGGAAATGGTCAAGCAGGCGGCCAAGGTTGCGACCAGGCCCCTATTATTGTCGCACACCGCGCTGTCCGGATCCCGCGCGATGGGCGCAACGCCGCTGGTCGCGAGGCAAATCAGCCCGGACCACGCCCGCGCGATCGCCGAAACTGGCGGCGCCATCGGCATCTGGCACTTCTTCGGCAGTCTTGAAAAATATGTCGATGGCCTGAAGGAAATGATCGACGTTGTCGGGATCGATCACGTTTGCGTCGGCACCGATCAGCAGACCAATCCGGGCGCGGTGCAGGATTATGCGCAATGGGTGCAGCTGGTGGCAGCGATGCTGCGCGGCGGTCTCTCACCCGAAGAGGCCGGCAAGATTGCCGGCGGCAATTACATGCGCATCTTCCGCGCCGCGGTTGGCTGATTTGAGGTGAGCCCGCTCTGGGCCGCGGTTATCGGACGACGGCGCCGCGCCTCACCCCGCCACATCATATTGCTTGCTGAGGTGGTCGCCGATCTGGACGATCATCGCGACGGATTCGCCATAACCGGGCCTCGCCCTGGTCTCTTCATCGGCCTCGGTGCGAAATTCCCAGCCGTCGTCGGTGGTGACAACGAAAATCCCGATCCCATCCGGACCGTCGGCGTGAACCTTGAGCTCAGCCCTTGCCATCGCGACGAGTTCGGCTTCGGTTTTGGTGGGCTTGCTCATGACGGTGGCTTCCCCTCTTGCGTGCTGGCAGGCGCAAATTGACGCTTCGGCGACGATCTGTCGAGGGGGTCACCACACAATGTAGCTAGCTACTTCGCCACGCCCGCATGCTTCACACCGACGATGGCGGGCAAGGAGCCGGTCGGAAATGGATCGGCTTTCGCGGTTCCGGGCGGGGTAACGCGCGCGGTGGTGTCCGGGAAGCGCGTCCTCATTTCACGCAGGAAGCCGTCGAGCGTATCGACGCTGGCCGCCATCCTGGCGATCTGGGCGAGGTCGCCGCCTGGAGCGCCGACCGGCTTGCTCGCGGTCTCCAACGCCATCCGGTCGGCCTCGCTGCTCATCAGGGGTCCGTATTTTTCGCGGAAGCGCGCCAGGCCGATGCTGTCCTCGGCCAGCGCATAGCCCACGACCGCGCGGATCATGTCGCTCTTCTCCACCGGATTGAGGGGGCGGAAATCGCGCCAGCGATCGCCATAATACAGTTCGATCTGCTCGGCGGACTCGCGCCATTGCCGCGCCGCCCAATAGATGTCGGAACGCAGGCGGATCGTCTCGCGACCGCTCAGATTGGAGACAATGTCGAGCGCAAGATCGTGACGCCCGATATCGCTTTGCGCCCGCGCCTCCAGCAGCAGCCGTTGCTGGCGCAATTCGCCGGAGAGATCGGCAATGCGCGTCGAGCGAAGGGCCGCAATCGCGCGATCCGGCTTGCGATTGGTGAGGTAGACCATCGCCAGGCGTGCCGCCACCTGCGCGCGCGCTGCCCCTTCCAGCCGCTTGTCGATCTGGTACTGGAGCAATTCGCTCGCCTGGTCGAGCAGATCGACCGCGACAAGCCGGTCGGCCAGGCGACGGATCATCTCGTCGCCGCGCCTCCCGATCGGCGTCAGGTCGCGATAATCGTAGAACATTCCGAGCGCGTCGATCGGCGGCAGGTCGTCGCCCTTCTGGCCCAGGAACAGCTGGGCAAACAGCGCAGAGGCCGCGTCCTGGCCCTGGCGCGAGATTTCCGAATTGGGCGAAAGGCGGTTTGCGATCCGAACCGCAGCGAATGATTCGGCGTAGCGTCCGGTGTCGGCGTAGATGCGCGCCAGCATTTCCAGCGTCTGCACCTCGAGCCCATCGCCCCTCCACGTCACCGCAAGGGTCTCAAGCTCGCGCAGGGCGTCGGCCTGGCTGATCTCCTCGCGCCGTTGCTTCAGCGCGATTTCGAGCAGCTTGGCCTCCGTCGCAGCGGCGCGATCGTTGGACTCGATTACGCCCTTGTACTCATCGAGCGCATCCTTGTCATGCCCGAGCCCTTCGGCAAGCCTGCCGCGCAACACCGAAATCGCGGGTTTCCATTCAGCCGACGAACCAATGACCTCGAGCTCGCTCGCCCGCTTGGCGGCGCTCGAATAATCCCTGACCTCGAGCGAAGCGCGCATCGCGTCGACGAGCACGATGCGCTGCAGATCGATCGGAAGCGAGCTGATGGCGAATTCGATGCTCTTGAACTTCTCGCGCGCGTCCGGCCATTTTCCCAACCTCGCGCTCGCCATGGCTTTCCAGAGCTGGGAATCGTAGTTGGTTCCGATCGCAGGATTGACGAGGTCCTTCAGCCCCCGCTCGGGACGTCCCATCAGGATGCTGGCGACCGCGTGCACGATCACGGCAGCGGTGTCTTCCGAGCCGGGCTTGGCGTCGGCGAGCGCAAGTTCGAGAACGCCGGCAGCTTCGGAGAACATTGCGCGCGACATATAAAAGCGCGCGAGGTCGATGCGGGCGCGGGTGCGCTGCTCGGGCGCGGCGATGCCCGCGGCCTCGATCAGCGCGTTCTCGCGCTCGATGAAGCTTCCGTCCTGGTTCCTGCGCCACTCGCCAAGGTCGAAAATCGGCCGCACCGCGGTCGGCGCACGCTCGGCGCCGGTGTCGGCCGGCGACAGCGTGAGCCCTCCGGGCTTGCCCAGAATGATCTTGTCGGATGCAACGTCGGCGGTGACCTCATCCGAGTTCGGATGAATCGCAACCCCGTGGATCGACTCCAGCAGCGACAGTTCGACAAAATCCTGCCGCTTGATGAGACCGTGAGCCGGAGGCATCGCGGTGACGACCAGCAGCGTGTCGCCGGCATCGGGATCGACGAAGCGGTGAAGCTGGCCGGCCCTGGGCAGCGGCACGGTCACACTTGCGAGCGAAGGTTCGGCGATATTTCGGATCGCCGCGAGCGGCTGCGTCGGCGTCCCGACCACATCGGCGAAGGTCAGTGTCCAGTTCATGCCGCCCGCCACATCCTCGCCGGCAAGCGCCGGCAATTGCGGCCGATTGAGACGGATGCGGATCGCTTGCCCCTTCTCCAGCGGCTGGACACCGACATCGGCGATAACGGCCCCGACCTGGGAGCGGATCGGCTCGACACTGATCGGCCTGGTCGAATCAAACAGCAGCCACAGCGTATCTGCGCGGCGGAACAGGGCCGCCGGCGTTGCGGAGGGAAATGAAAACGTCAGATGCAACCCGTCGCTGTCGCGGCCGGCGCTGACGGTGGAATTGCCGGACTTCGCTTCCGCAGGCGGTGCGGGCGCGGCAGGCGCCGTTTTCGACGAAGCCTCGGTCGCGGCGGCGGGAACTTGCACGGGCGCGGGCATTTGCGCTTCCGCCGCTGCCGGCATTTTCGGCGACGGGGTCGAATTCGATTCGGAGCCGGCTTTCGGGACTGGCATCTCCGGCGCCGGCGGTACGACCTCGCTCGGCGGCTCTGGCACTTCGGCTATCGCGGGAGCCTTTTCGGAAACGGCCGGTGGCATGGCCGGCATAGCGGTCGCGGGCATCGGGGCGGCTCGCGTCTCGGCAGCCTTGATTGAAGCGCGCAAGGCGTCCGATACCGACGGCAGCCCGGGCGCCTTTTCGGCCTGCTGGAACGCGACGTCGACGACATAGTTCTTGTCGTCGCGGAAGGAATGCACATCGACGTCGCCCACGAGCGCGATTTCCACCGTCGAGGTTTCGCTGTCGCTTTTCTGGCTGATCGAGGCGACATTTGGCGGTGCGGCCACTTTGGCATCCGCGAGATCGAATACCAGCACCTTGCTGAACAGCAGCCTGAGTTTCTGCTCGTTCAGCACCGAAGAGATGCCGACGCCCTCCGGCATTTCAAATACGAAGCGCACGAAAGTCGGCTGAACCGAAGCGTGGACATTGACGGGCGGATGCTTCTTCGCCTCCGACAAGGCCCGCTGCTGACGCAGTTCGCGCTCGGCGACCCTTGCGCGTTCGGCCAGCTCACGAACGACATCCTGCGGAAGCGCAGGCGGCGGACCTTTCCAGGATTCCGGCAGGAAATCGACGAACAACCGCTCGCCGGCGGTCATGGTGTTGATGCTCACCCTGCGCGTCAAAGACAGCCGGATCGCCGTGCCGTCCGGATCGCGCCGCGCCGCCCCGACAAAGTCGGGAACTGCAGTGGAAAGCCTGTCGACCGACAGGTCCACTGGACGCTCGAACCGGATCACGATGATCGATCCGGCGGGCGTCACCTCGGATGTGACATCCTCGGAAAACTTGAGAACCAGCCGGGCAAAGCCGCCGCCGGCGGAGAAACTGGCCTCACCCTTCACCGGCTCGGCGCGGGCCGCGCCTGCAAAGACAACAACAACGACACTGGCCAGCGCCGCGAGCCGTGCAGTCAGCCCTCGACTACGCGCAAGCGGCCGCGGAGAAGCGCGCAATCGCGACCAAAATCCAGCGGCGGGCGTTCGCGCCATTCGGGTTAAGTCTTTCAGTTCAAAGATCCGAGCCGGCCGGACGCCAGTGGTGTGGATGTGACATTCGCTACCCGCCTTCCCGCAGGCTCGTGAAACGCAAATGTCAGATCCGGAATTGGACCACCGGGCATACCTCGCCCGTTCGAATCTAGAATTGGCGATTTAAGGAGCTGTTAACGACAAGTCATTGATCGCCCTGATTTTCGTTCCCGGCAATCACCGGGGCTGCATCGCAGTCCCAGAACGAAAACCCCGCCAGCGCTGGCACGCTGCGGGGCTTGAGTAGAACGGCCGGGTAAGAGGCGGCCATCCATGGGGATAACATATAATCGTCCGCCTTCGCGCGGGCAATCATCTTCTTTGCCAATTTGGAGCAACACGCCGATCGCCGCCTCATGGGAGGCGCGGCCATGACGAACGCCAAACAGATTGGAATTGCCCTGAAGGGGCGCCGCAACGGGGACGGCTGGCTCGTTCGCTGCCCGTGTCCGAACCATGGCAAAGGTCGAGGAGATCGTTTCCCATCGCTCTCAGTTGCTGACGGCGATGATGGACGGTTGCTGCTTCGTTGTTTCGCCGGCTGCGACTTCGCCGACGTTCTCGGCGAACTGAAACGACGTGGACTAGCCGACTCGAGGCAATCGACCCCATTGCCTCGGTTCACGCCGTCCGTTCACCGCTTTGCTGAGCCAAGCGCTGACGTTGGCGCCTTGGCCATATGGCAGGCGACGGTCGAGGCTCACGAAACCTTCGTTGATGAATACCTGAACCGCCGCGGCATTTATCTGCGGCCATCGATGCTTCGCTGCAGGCTTGACCGTAAGTCCATGGTCGTCGGGGTTCAGGCACCGGACGGCAAGATCATTGCGATCCAGCAGACGTGGCTCACACCCGATGGTGAGAAAGCGTCGCCCAAGCGACTGACGACCGGCAACCTCGGCACCGGCGCCGTTCGATTGGGAGCACCGGCCAGGATCATGGGCCTCGCTGAGGGCGTCGAAACCGCACTGTCCGCGATGCAAATGACGGGAGGGACGGTCTGGGCATCTCTCGGTTCCACTCGGCTGCACAGCGTCGAGCTGCCGACCGAGGTCGAGGAAGTTCATATCTTCGTCGACAATGATGAGCCAGGGCGGACGGGCGCAAGACGCGCTGCAGATATCCACACCAGTATCGGGCGAAAAGTTTATCTGCGGTCCCCACCGGATCAATGCGGGGACTGGAATGATTTTCTCAATCTGATTGCTGATCGTGACGGCCGAGATCTGCCGCCCTCCGAAGCCAAGGAGGACGCGGCATGAATATCCGTGCAACAGTGCCTGGCGAAAAGTTCGAACAGGTGAAGAAAGGCGCGCAAAAAACCAACGGCGTGACCGTTCTCATCACGAAGAAGGCGTCAGCAATCAAGCCAAAGGCCATTCGTTGGATGTGGCCGGATCGGTTTGCGCTCGGCAAGCTCGGGTTGATCGGCGGCATGCCCGACAAGGGTAAGGGTCTCATCACCTGCGACCTGATTGCCTGCATCACCAGCGGTCATCCGCTGCCATGCGAGGAAGGGAATACGCCGCATGGTAGTGTTCTCTATTTCACGGCGGAGGATGATTACAACGACACTGTTGTCCCTCGCCTGATGGCGGCCGGGGCGAATCTCGACAAGGTCGATATTGTCCAGATGATGGACGATAGCGGCAACCCGCGCATGTTCAACATGGTGACCGACCTCGCTGCGCTTAAGACGAAGATTGAAGAGATCGGCGATGTCATAATGGTAGTTATCGACCCGATGTCGGCCTATCAGGGACACGGCAAGATAAACCAGGCTTCAACGTCAGACATTCGCAGCTTCCTGTGTCCGCTGACGGACATGGCGTCCGAGTTGCGCGTCTTCATCCTTGGCATCATGCACTTCAACAAAAAGGCAGATATCACCAACGCCATGCTTCGCATTGCCGACAGCCTGGCCTATGTCGCGGCCGCGCGGCATGTTTACGTCGTCGTGGATGATACCGAGAATGAGGGGCACCGCCTATTCGTCAAGGCAAAGAACAATCTTGCCACAGACAAGAAAGCCCTCCGTTACACGACGGGCTCAAAGCTTGTTGGAAAAGATGAAGAGGACGACAAGGAGATATGGGCGCCGTATCTGATTTGGGGCCAGGATCACGTCGAGATCACAGCCACCGAGGCGATGCAGGCCGAATCCGGGGGTGGCAACAAACGTTCCAGTGAAGAACTGGACGAAGCCACGGATTTCCTCCGCACCGAGCTTTGCATGGGAGCAAAACCCTCCACCGAGATCGATGAATCGGCCAAGGCCGCGGGAATTACCGTGGCAACGCTTCGGCGCGCGAAGAAGAAGCTCAAGATCAAATCAGTAAAGGAAAAGGGCGTCCTGGGCGGCGGATGGGCCATCAGGCTCCCAACAGAAGAGGAAGAACGCGAGTTTTAGGTACGGGTGAGCGAGATGAACGCCTTCGCGAAAATCAAGGACTTAGCGGAGGGTGTGGTGAGCACCTTCGAAGATGCTCATGAGCGCCTTAGAAGATGCTCATCAGAGTAGGTGCTAAGTTATTGATATATTCGAAGATGCTCATCTCGCTCATCAAAACCCCCCATGGGCATCTTCGCGGAACAGAACCGGAATTCGACCCCCGCGGGCGCCCCTCACGGACGCGCGCCTCACTTAAAAAATACCCCCAATTTGCCTCTTCCCCGTAACGCCCGCGCTCGCGTCTTGGCCGATTTTAGCAAATGTTTGGCGCCCAACAGCAAGTCCTGATCCATGGTCGGGTGTAAAGACGCACCGCGTCGCGCACGATTTCAACCAAATGACGGTAGCCGAGCGAGCGATGTCTGAAGTATTGGAAAAGAAGCAGACGGACCAGTTCAAGTGTGTGGCTAAACGTCAGTCACAGTTCTTCTTTGGCGCTTACAAGGATTATTTCGAAGGGCATGTTGGCGAACCCTCCAATTTGACGGCCCCACCTAAGTGAGCGCTTCTGGCGATTAGGGGGCAGGAATGGATCAGGCTAGGAGAGAACGTATCCACGAGCTAATCCGGACGTTGGAATCGGCTCAACGGCAAGTTCACGATCTTTGGATCAAGGAAGAAAGCGCGTTCGAGGGTAGATCGCCGCCATTGGGTCAAATTTCGATTAACGCGGCGGATGACCTAGAACGCGCAATGGATCATCTTTCGGACGCCGTCGAACATTTGCAAGGCGCTGCCGGGGATGCCGGTGCGTATTCTTGATCGGGCCGGCTGGATCGGTTGACGGAGCAAACTAGAAACGGCCGCGTCACCCAAATCGCCCTTCCGCCCGCAACGACCGTAATACGCGCGCCCCTCTCTATTTAAAAAGGCGCTGCCAGGTGGCCGATTTCGCCCTCGTTCGCGCAACACCTCGCCCGACCCCATTGCGGAATCCATGCAAGTGCATGAATACGCGCGCTAGAATTGCTCTAAGTTGTTGAATTTGCACGATAAACGGCGCGATATTTGCAAGGGACAACCGGCCTCGCGGATCAGGGCTGCGGCACGCTGCTTGCTTGGATTCTGATGCCTGGCCTTGGGCCCCCTAAGGCTGGGCGGTTTTCCTCCCTGACTTGGGCCCGGCGCGAGCCAAGCGTGCCGGGCCTTTTTGCTGCTCTCGGAATACAAAGAGTTCCCGCGGGGTTTGCTTATGGGGCAGGCCTCGGCCCGAACGGCGACTTTCCCCTACTACGCCCAGCCCGTCCGGCGCCGGCGGCCTGCCCCACTATCACCGGTGGAACGTTCCTTGCTTGCCCGGAGTTGTGATCGCGGGACCGACTGCGCCCGCAGCCGGTCTCGATACCGTTGGTTGGACTGGCCCGGTGTTCGCGCCGGGCCTTTTGTTATGCCGCCCTCCGCGCGCCACGCGGAACCGCCGGCCGTCGCGTCCGTCGTCCAACTGTCACATGGCGGTGATAAACTTGTCATGGCCGCCTCCTTGACCCCATCGCGGTGGCGGCTGGGCGCGCCGAACCTTTCCGCGCTGCCCAAGTTCCGCAATGTCGACTAGCCCGGTGTTCTCAAGCGCCGGGCTATTTTTGGTTCGCCGGATCGTCCCGCACAATTTGTGAAACTTAGGAGTTTCGCAAGAAAACGCTGGACATGGAAAATCAACGTGTCACACTTTGCGAAACTTACTTGTGAAAGTGCGCGCAAATGGCCCTCATTGGATATGCCCGCGTCAGCACCCAGGACCAGCATTTGACCGGCCAGCTCGAGGCGCTAAAGGCGGCCGGCGCCGAGACCATCTACCGCGAGAAGATCAGCGGCGCCCGTGCCGATCGGCCGCAGTTGGCGAAGCTCATGGCATCCCTGAAGGAAGGCGACATCGTGCTGGTGACGAAGCTTGACCGGCTCGGCCGCTCGACGCGGGAATTGCTCGACCTGATCGAGGCCATCGGCATTGCCGGCGCGGCGTTCCGGTCTCTCGGGGATCCTCTCTGGGATACGTCTTCATCGCAAGGGCGGCTTCTCTCAACGCTGTTGGCAGCCATTGCCGAGTTTGAGCGTGACTTGATCCGCGAACGCACCGGTGACGGCCGCAAGCGAGCCATGGCAAAGGGCGTCAAGTTCGGGCGCAAGCCTAAGCTCTCAGAGTACCAGCGGCAGGAAGCACTAAAACGCCGCACCGCCGGTGAGACCTTGGCCGAGATCGCAAAAAGCTACGCCGTCGACATCAGCATGATCTCGCGGTTGGCTCCGGGATTCCGAAGCCCTTTCGCGGTCGACGCAGGCGCATGAAGCGAGGCCAACGGGTGAAGCTGGCGCCGCGGACTAAGCCAAAATGACGTTGCAAAACACCCCCGCCGGAGCCCGACCCCCAGCAGGGGCGCTCGCGGGTGGATGGCCCGAGGCAGGCTAAACTTAGGTGTCGCGCCAAAGACCCGAGAGACAATCAAAGATCGGGCGAGAAGGTTCCCCAAGGCGGACTGGTGAGTTTAACTGCAGCTTCCTTTTTCGGAGGACTGCTTCAGGCGGCGTGGGACATAAAGACGTGGTGCAGCTATGGCGATGAAGATTCTAGCCATCGTTTTTGCGCTCGCCGGCGCTGTCTGCTGGCTCCTGCCCGGCGAGATCGGCGGTTTGCTATTCCATGCCCTGCCCGTCAGTGCCCGTGAAAGTGTGATTATCGGAGCGCTGTTCTTCGTTGGTGCCGCCATCCTAATGCTCATCCGGCCGTCGCACGACAGAGGGCCTTGACACAGCACCACGCCGACAATGCCTGCTCGCGTTGGCGATGCGTTCGACATTTCGTGGCCAAAGCGTAAGCTGTCACCAGACCCCTTGGCACCGCAAGGCTTCGCCATCGGGTCGGCACGGGCTCTGCCATGCGCTGCCGCGGCGGCTGCACACGAGCGGGGCCCGTGCTTTTCGCGCACCAGCGCCCCTTCTGGCCGCCCTGGCGCCGCCTTTTCGCGCAGCCCGTCGAAACGATTGACGGAATGTTGTGTGACATGCTGGCGGCGATTGAGAGGAAGAACTGCGAGCACCGCCGTGGAATCTGGCAATGTGGGTTCCGCGCTATCCGCTCCCGCGGTGGCGCACCCCTAAGCCCCGTCACCTTCTCCGTGGTGGCGTGCCCGCCGGGAAAATGAGATTTTCCTGCGTTGAGGAAGAAAAGCCAGGATTCGTGCATCACGTCTACGAATGCACGAACTGCGGGAGCACGCAGAGCTTCGTCACACCGACCAACGGCAGTGCGGCAAGCCGTACGCCGCGACCGCGGTCTCGCGCATGATCGCGGCCTGATCCGGTTGTCCCGCGCTTTCTCAGGCTTGCGCTTCAACTTCAAGCAGGTGCCGATATCCGGCACCGACGGATGACGATTCCTTCAGGCGCTCGCTTTGGCAGGCTGAGAGCCCGAGTGCCGTCAGGCTCAAAAGCAACGCGATTATGCCCTAACTGGCATGTCCCACCGGAAGATGGCTGCGGAGCCGAACGCGCAAGGTGTCGCGACCCCGGCCGGGGGACAATGGCATGCTGCGACCGTCAAGCGCGTCCTGAAGCCCTTGGCACAATCGGGGGCGTCCTTTGATTGAATTTCCTTTGATTAAAATCAAACATTCATGAACGGACGAGAGAGCTGACGGCGGGGCTTGAGGACCGCCACTTTGGTTTTTTTGGCTTTTTTTATTCCTAAATGTCCGGGACCGCTCCAACAGACTCCGTGTCAACTCCTGCAGCTTTGGCAGACCCTGCTCGGCGCCCGGTGCGCTCTTGCCCAACCACGGCCGGCACGGATCAGCCAAGTCTGCCAGTCGCTCCTGCGCCCTTTCTAGAACCGCCGTTACTCATAACTTGAAATCTTGATTTTTAATCAAGCGGCAATTCGGGAGGACATTCAGGCCCAAAAAGTTGCCATAAGATCATTCGTGCATTCTCTGCTTGGCTGCTTTCAGTGCGATAAGCTCCGCATCGACAGCGCGGCGTGGAGGAAGGTCCGATTTGGGTCGTTCGGGACCAAACCAGCCGGTGTTGGCTACCATCTTGATGTCCGCTTCTCTCCAAAAGATGGGGTAATCGGCCGGCCCAGCTTGTGGATAGCTGAAGATTTTGGGTGCTGCGCTTCAGGCTGATGGTGAAACGAGGTCCTTGGTTACGGCCTCAAGCATCAGAAGGAGAAGCGCAGCATGGACCATTTTGGGGGATTGGACGTATCGGTCAAGGAGACCAGCATCTGCATTGTGGATGATACGGGCAGGATCGTGAAGGAAGTGAAGGTAGCGAGCGAGCCTGAAGCTCTGCTGAAGGTTCTGGGTAAGCCGGCCTACCGCTTCAAGCGGATCGGACTGGAAGCCGGGCCGTTATCGCAATGGCTGTTCAGCGCTCTTGCCGAAGCTGAGTTACCGGTGGTTTGTGTCGAAACCCGGCACATGCAGGCGATGCTGAAGGCGCAAATCAACAAGACCGACCGCAATGATGCGCGCGGCATCGCGCAAATGGTGCGGGCGGGGCTTTACCGTCCGGTGCATGTGAAGACGCTGCGCAGTCAAAAACTGCGGATGCTGCTGACCCATCGTAAGCTGCTGCAGTCGAAGGCGATCGCCATCGAGAACGACCTGCGCGGCACTTTGCGCAACTTCGGCCTCAAGGTCGGAATGGTTGGAAAGGTAAAGTTCGAATCCCGCATCAAGGAGCTTGTCGACAACCTGCCCGATCTGGCCCTTCTGGTTGAACCGCTGCTCATCGTCCGGCGGGCGCTACGCGAGCAGATCATCATCCTGCACCGCCGCTTGCTGGCCATCGTCCGGAGCGATGAGGTGTGCCGGCGCCTGATGACGACCCCCGGTGTCGGCCCGGTGGTGGCGCTGACCTATCGCGCCACCGTCGACGTGCCTGCCCGTTTCCGAAAATCCAAGTCAGTCGGGGCGGTATTTGGGCTGACGTGCTCTAGATATCAATCAGGCGAGATCGATTGGAGTGGCAGGATATCGCGCTGCGGAGATGAGATGATGCGGGTGATGCTCTACGAAGCAGCGCAGAGCATGTTGCGTTCAAAGAAATGGTCCTGGCTCAAGGCCTGGGCCATGCAGATTGCCAGGCGCCGCGGAATGAAGAAGGCGATCGTGGCCCTGGCTCGCCGGCTAGCCGTCATCCTGCACCGCATCTGGGTTGACGGCACCGAATTCCGCTGGACCCGAGAGGCCGTACCTGCAGCATGACAGCCGTGACAGATCGATTCCAATAGGAGGAAGCTCGAGCTCCACCCAGCGGTGGAATGGTGTCCCTCGCGGGACGATGGATGAGGTGAGTCCGCTCGGTCGCTTGGACCTGCCAACGGCGACGCAAGGCCGCCCGTAAGATTGTTCCACCTCGTCCTCGGATCCCATGATGGAAGGGCCCTGGTGCCGATTCCGAAGAGAAGCGCGAGCCCGTGAGCGACATCGACATTGCAGTGGCGGATAGTCTGAAAGTGCTTGACCTCA
>Ga0210384_10002578_pt1 | contig 22025 bp, 23 predicted proteins | sample IncBWH2MmetaG_FD_160574 | JGI IMG/M metagenome (GOLD analysis project Ga0210384, IMG submission 160574) | Forest soil microbial communities from Barre Woods Harvard Forest LTER site, Petersham, Massachusetts, United States - Inc-BW-H-2-M | ecosystem: Environmental > Terrestrial > Soil >...
AAGATTTTGAAACGCTCGTCCTGCACGGTACCTCTTAAAAAGTTGACAGTCGACAGTTTAAGGCCGACAGAAAATCCGGGAAAACAACCGAACGACAGGTTAGTCTCCGCCAGTTAGCAATCGACGAAAAAACCCCAACAACGGGCGGCGGTTCGTTGCGCTGTCGACGGTGAACTGTTGACTATCGACTTTTCTGGAGACGCTGCGGAATCAGCGGCGCGTTTTTGGTGCGGACGCGCCTTGGACCAGACGGAGATACCTGTCGCGCGAAAGCGTTTCGCAAACGAAGGTCTGGTCGTGCGGAAACCCAACAGCGGCTCGGCGCGCCTTAGCTGGGCTCGGGAAAACTCCAAACACCGCCGAACCGCTACCCGCCAGCAAGGCTTCTGTCGCCCCTTTTTGAAGCAGCACCCGCTTGATGCGACCAAGACGCGGGTGGCGCCGGAAAACGGGCCGTTCGAAATCATTCGAAAGGCCGCTCTCCTGCGTGCTCCAACACAAAGCGCAGAACTCCCAAAGTTTAGGGGTTGCGGAAGATTTTGTCAAACGGGGAGCTTTGAGCCAGCGGTAAGCGTCGGGTGTGGGAACGTGGATGTCGCGGGGAGAAACAATCAGGAGAGTGAGTTGCGGAATATCTTCGAGGGGGTAGATTTCATCGCCTTTGTTGACGCCCAGAGCGCGGCCGCCGAGGAGGAAGAACGGTACGTCCGCGCCGAGGGAAGCGGCGATTTCTATCAGGCGCGGAAGAGGGAGCTGCTTGCGGTGCAGGCGCAAAAAACCGACCAGGGCCGCCGCTGCGTCGCTGGAGCCGCCGCCCAATCCGCGGCCGGCGGGGATGGCTTTCCACAGCTCGATGGCGACGCCGGAGCTAATGTTGAGCTCGCGGCGGAGGGTTTCCGCGGCGCGATAGACGAGGTTGGTCTTGATGGGTTCGTGAGCGAGAGATTGATTGCCCTGAATCAGGAGCGAAATGCCGGGTTTGCTGGATTTGCGAAGACGGACTTCGTCGTAGAGTCCGATGGACTGGAAAATGGTGCGCAGCTCGTGAAAGCCGTCGGGGCGTTTGCCGAGGACGTCGAGACGCAGATTTATTTTTGCGAAAGCGGGGACAGTGACTTCGCGCATGAGCTCGGCTAGACAATACTACTAAAAGGCGCTCACTAAACAGCGCTCAAGGCTTGTCGTCGCTGGGAACGGATTTCTGCGCCACGCGATGCTTGCTCTGCGAGAGCTTTTTCTCGAGTTCGGCGACTTTTTCGCCTTCGATATCCGCGGGGAGCGAGCGGCGCCATTCCATGAGGGACTTTTCCCATTCGGCGGCGGCGAGATCGGTGCGGCCGGACTTGGCATAGACATCGCCGAGATGCGAGTGGATGGTGGCGTCGCGGCCTTCGCGCTGCACGGCTTTGCGCAAAGTGGCTTCGGCGTCCGCGAGTTTGTTCTGCTTGTAGTAGATCCAGCCCAGACTGTCGAGATAAGCGCCGCTGAACGGCTCTTCCTTCAACGCGCGCTGCACCAGCGCTTCCGCTTCGTCCAGGCGGATGCCGCGGTCGCCGAGCATGTAGCCGTAGTAATTGAGCACCGCGCCGTTATTGGGATTGAGCGCCAGAACTTTCTTGAATTGCTCTTCGGCACGATCGAAGAATTTCTGGCGTTCGTAGATGGCGCCGAGGAGGAACCACACCATTTCATTGTCGCGAGGCTGGCCGGGAAGGGCTTCGGCGGCGCGCGCGGTGTCTTCAGCTTCTTTGTACCGGCGGCCGCGTTCGTAGACCTGCGCGATATTCAGATAGATCTCGCGGTCTCCATCACCGTTACGAAGTTGCGCACGGAGAATTTTTACGGCTTCGTCGGTTTGGCCATTTTCGCCAATGAGCAGCGCTTCGCTGGCGCGGACGGAAGCATCGCTGGGATATTTTGCCAGCGCTTCCTTGCCGGTCAGCAGCGCTTTTGGCAGATCCTTGGCAGCGCGGTAGGTGTCCATGATCAGGAGCCGGGCACGGCGGTCTTCTTCCTCGCCGAGGTGGCCCAGCTCTTCGTAAGTGTAGACGGCGGCCTGAAAATTTCCGGTGTCGCGATAAAGCTGGCCGAGTTGCTGATAAAGAATGGCGAGGGAGCGGCGGCGCGACGGAAGAACTGTCGATTGGCCTTTGATGCCGGTGACGGCGTCGGACAAAACGCGGATGGCGTCCTCGAAGCGGCCCTGCGCCTGGTAGAGCATGGCTTCGTTGTACATCACCTCGATGCTTCCGGGCGCGTACTGCCGAGCTTTCACGAGGTTGTCTTCGGCCTTATCGAGCTGATGGAGTTCGCGGTAAATCTGGGCCATCCGGAGATAGATGTCGGAATCGTCGGGCATCAAGTCCGCGAGCTTCTGGTAGACGACCAGCGCGTCTGCATATTTTTCTTCGGAGAGCAGCGTCTGGCCCAGACCGCGCTGGTGGTTGAGTTCGGAAGGATCGAGATCGACGGCTTTGCGATAGGCTTGCTCGGCTTTCGGGAGCTGGTGAGCTTGCGTGTAAGCGTCGCCGAGGAGATCGAAAGTGCCTGCGGAAGGCGAATGCGCGGTTATGCCCTCGAGCAACGCGATAGCTTCGCCGTTCTTGCCTTCATCCATGAGCAGCTGCGTGAGCTGTTCGACGGCGGATTCATTTTCCGGATCGGTCTTGAGGATGTTGCGGAGAACTTCCTCGGCTTTGTCGTGCTCGTTCTTCAAGCGGTAGAGGCGCGCGAGCCATAGAGCGGATTCCGTGTCGCCGGGATCCAGGCGATGAATTTCGCGGTATTGCTCGACGGCGCGGGCGACGGTATCGGCTTGCGGAGTGCCGGCGTTGAAATCGCCCAGGCTGCGCAGGTAAATGCGTCCGAGCAAACGGCGGGAATTCAGATCGTTGGGATCGCGCTTCAGAATTTCCTGGGCTTCGGCGACCGCTTCCTTGATGCGCTGCGCCTTCCAGTACATTTCGGCCAGGCGCTCGCCGATGACTGGAGACTTAGGATCGAGAGCGTAGGCCTTTTTATAAGCCTCGATGGACTTGGTGGCGAACTCGGCGTTGCTGGTGAGTTCGTATTGCTGCTCGTAAATGTGGCCGATGGTGTAGTTGAAGTAGGCGTCGGCGCGCGCGGAGTCCGCGACTGCGGCGGCGGTACTCGGCGGCGCGGCCGGAGACCCGTTCGAGGCGGGATTCTGCGCGAAGGCGGCAGCGGCAGGAGCGGCGAGACAAAAAATAAGAGCGATCCGACGGCAGTTCATGGCAACCCCGAAATAAAAAGTATCCCATGCCGCCGAAACGCAGGTCAAAAAGATAGGGCCGGGCGTTTCCAAGGCCGAGAGCAAAGCGAGCAGAAGCCCAAAGAATTAGGATGCAGAAAGAGGCGGAAAAGTTGGGGCTGGCCATTTTTCCATATTTCCGGTATTATAGAAATATGAGAAAGCCTGATCCTCTCGTCGTCACGCGATCGGCCGAGCGCTTTTCCGCGCTCGGCGCCGAGCCCCGCTTGCAGATTCTGCGGCTTTTGCTGGCGGCGCACCCGACCGGAATGGTCGCGGGCGAAATCCAGGAAGACTTGGAAATTCCAGCGTCGACGCTTTCGCACCATCTGGAGAAGCTGAAGCAAGTGGCGCTGGTAAAGGTGCGGCGGGTGGGCACGTTTCTTTGGTACACCGCGGACACCGATGCGTTGCGCGAAGTGCTGAATTTTCTGTACGAGGAATGCTGCACCCGGAGCGCGGCGGTAGCGCCCGAATCGGTGGTGCAGATTTCGATTACGAAATAAATCTGGGGAGGAATGAGGTGCAGGATGTCTGCAGCGAACATTCAAGATGCCGTGAAACAGAAGTATGGCGAGGCGGCGAAACGGGCAGCCAGCGGCGGCACGGCGTGTTGCGGCGGAGGCGGGGACCTGAGCGGTTGCGACCCGATCACCAAGAATTTGTATGACGAGGCCGAGCAGGCGGAGTTGCCGGCAAAAGCCGTGGCGGCTTCGCTGGGATGCGGGAATCCGACGGCGTTGGCGAAATTGCAGCCGGGCGAAGTAGTTCTCGACTTGGGATCGGGAGGCGGGATCGACGTGATTCTTTCCGCGAAGCGCGTCGGACCTAGCGGCAAGGCGTACGGTCTGGACATGACGGACGAGATGCTGGCGCTCGCGCGGGAGAATCAGAAAAAAGCGGGCGTCGAGAACGTCGAGTTTTTGAAGGGCGTAATAGAAAATATCCCGCTGCCGGAGAACACGGTGGACGTGATCATTTCGAACTGCGTGATCAATCTTTCCGGCGACAAGGACCGCGTGCTGGCGGAAGCGTTTCGCGTGCTGAAGCCGGGCGGGCGGTTTGCCGTCTCGGATGTCGTGGTACGCGGCGAAGTGCCGGCGGAGCTTCGCAAGAGCATGGAGCTGTGGGTCGGGTGTATTGCGGGGGCGCTGGAAGAAAACGAATATCGGGAGAAGCTGGCGCGAGCGGGTTTCGAGAATGTGGACGTGGAAGCCACGCGGATTTACCGGGCGGACGAAGCGCGCGATTTTCTGACGGCCGCGGGGCTGGATGCGGATGCCGTTGCGCCGCTGATCGACGGGAAGTTCATCAGCGCGTTCGTGCGCGCGACGAAGCCCGCCGCAAAATCGGCTTGTTGCGGCCCGGCTTGCTGCTAGTAGGGAGCGCCGGACGCATGGCCCAGCACTACAACGTGTTGTTCTTATGCACCGGCAACTCCGCGCGGTCGATTCTGGCGGAGGCGCTGCTCAACCACAAAGGCAAGCCGCATTTCACCGCCTATAGCGCGGGAAGCTATCCGGCCGGACGCGTGAATCCTGCCGCGCTGAAGCAACTGGAAACCGCGCGGCTAGCGTCGGAGGGTTTGCGCAGCAAAAGCTGGGACGACTTTGCGAAACCAGGCGCTCCGAGAATGGATTTTGTATTTACGGTCTGCGACAACGCGGCCAAGGAAATCTGCCCGCTGTGGCCGGGGCAACCGATGACGGCGCACTGGGGCGTGCCAGACCCTGCTGCAGTGGAGGGAACATCCGAGCAAATCGAGCGAGCCTTTCGCGACGCGTTCCTAATCCTGGATCGCCGCATCAGTTTGTTCTTGAGCTTGCCGCTGGCGACGCTAGACACTCTTGCGCTCAAAAAGGAAGTCGACCGGATCGGCGGGCAATGAATAGCGCGGTCGGCCGGGCGGCTCGCTGAGGAATTTCTGGGCTGATTCGCTGGCTCTTCGCCACTGACGAAATGGCCGCACTAGCCGCTCGTGAAACGCTTGGGCGCTAATCGTCGCGGCGGTGCACCGTAACGTGGCGGTGATCCGCGACGGGATCGAGCAGGCGGAGAATGTGCTCGCCCTTCTGCCTGTCAAAACGGTACAGAAACACAGCGTCTGCGGCGTTGGGCTCGGTGTCCAGCTCGATTTCGGGATTGTCCATGATGACGCTGCCATCGTTGCGGATGCGTAGCTCCGCGCCTACCTGGAGAACTAGCCTCATTTCGGATCCTGGACCTGCTTTGCTCGTGGCCATTTGTCACCCCCTGCAGAAATCGTCTTGACCTTCCGGTTGTTGGATGCTCGCGGCAGAGTAAACGGAACAAGTCGCGGCGCCGCTCAAGGGTAGTGAGCCCGGCTGGCTAGGGCTCTGTGAAGGCGGTTTAGTGCAGGAAGTGGCGGATGCCGGTGAAGACCATGGCGAGGCCGAGGCGGTCCGCGGCGGCGATGACGTCGGGATCGCGCACTGAGCCGCCGGGCTGAATCACCGCTACGGCGCCGGCTTTGGCGGCTTCTTCGACGCCGTCGGGAAACGGGAAGAACGCGTCCGACGCGACGACGCTGCCCACGAGCGACGATTGCGCTTTCATGATCGCGAGCTTCACGGAATCGACGCGGCTCATCTGGCCTGCGCCGACGCCGAGCGTTGCGCCATCCTTGGCGAAGACGATGGCGTTGGACTTGACGTGCTTCGCGACTTTCCACGCGAAACGCATGGTGTGCATTTCTTCCGGCGTGGGGACGCGTTTGGTGACGGTGCGGAGTTCCGGGTCGCTGAGTTCACCGAGATCCGGCTCTTGCACCAGCATGCCGCCGAGAATGCGCTTGAGCTGCAGTTCGCGCTCGGGCTCGAGGCCGTCGGGCGGGAGTTCGAGCAGACGCAGGTTTTTCTTCGCGGCGAAAATGGCTTTGGCTTTTTCGTCGAAGCCCGGCGCGGCGATGCATTCGACGAACAGTTTCGCAACTTCCTCGGCCGTGGCGGAGTCGACCACCCGATTGAATGCCAACACTCCGCCAAACGCGGACACCGGATCGCTCGCCAGCGCTCGGCGGTACGCTTCGACGAGCGTTTCCTGCACTGCGGCGCCGCACGGATTGTTGTGCTTGATAATGATAGCGGCGGGCTGGCGGAATTCGGCGACCAGGCTGCGCGCGGCTTCAAGATCGACGAGATTGTTGTAAGAGAGTTCCTTTCCTTGCAATTGCTTGGCAGCGGCTAAGCCAAACGCGGCGCGGCCGGCCGGAATGTAAAGCGCAGCCTCCTGGTGCGGGTTTTCTCCGTAGCGAAGTTCCTGCTGGCGGCGCAAAGCGAGGTGCAGCCGCTCCGGCAGCTTGGGCTTGGCGGCGAGTTCGACAGGACCGCTGGCCGCAGCGGCGAGACGCTCGAGCTCGGTAGTGATCATGCCGTCGTATCGTGAAGTGACGGCGAAGACTTTGCGCGCGAGATCGAGGCGCGTGGTTAGCGACGTGTCCCGGGCGGTTTCGAGTTCTGTCGCCACACGTGCGTAGTCGGCGGGATCGCTCACCACTGTGACGCTTTCAAAATTTTTAGCGGCGGAGCGCAGCATGGTCGGGCCGCCGATATCGATATTCTCGATCAACTCCTCGGCAGTAAGGCCGGATTTGGCGGCGGTGGCCTCGAACGGATAGAGATTCACGACCACCAGATCGATCGGAGCGATACCGTGTTCCCTGGCTTGCTGCTCGTCTTCGGCGTGTTTGCGGCGGAACAGCAAGCCGCCGTGCACTTTGGGATGCAGCGTTTTGACGCGGCCGCCCAGCATTTCCGGCCAGCCGGTGAAATCGGAAACGTCGCGCACCGCCACGCCGGACTCGCGCAGCAACTTGGCGGTGCCGCCGGTCGAGAGAATGTCGATCTTCAGCGCAGCCAGGCGCTTGGCAAATTCGGCGATTCCGGTTTTGTCAAAAACGCTGATGAGCGCCCGCTCGACTGCCATGTAATCCTCCGCGCAAGGAGAGCACAACAGTGTAAGCGCGCCGCTGAAATTTGCAAAAGCGGAAAGGGGAAAATAACGCGGAGAGCAGTCAGGACTTGACGAGGGCTTTGAGCTTGACCTGGCCGTCGACGACTTCGACGACGTACTCGACATCTTTGCAGTTTTTCTGCGTCTGCAAATCGCGGGTTTTTTTGCTGACGAATTCGTTGAATCCTTCGCGCGAAAGCTTGGTGGTGTCTTCGCCGGTCTGCTGTTTGGCGGCGAGCAGCGCTTGATAGAGCTGGTCGACTTTTTCGGTTTCGCGGTCCGGCGCGGAACAGGTCATGCGGAATGCCCCGGGTCCCGGCGGATGCGCATCGCCGACAACCTTGGCCGCTTCGGAGTGCTCGGCTTGCGCTTTGGCGCGCTCCGCCTCGATAGCCTTGGCGGCAGCGCCGAAATGCCGCTGCACCGCGCCTTCCTCCTTCTGCCGCACCTTCTTGCGAAAAATATCCTTGTACTTGGCGTAAGTCTGCGTGAGGTTGTTGAAACGGAAGCGCTGCCCGAACTTCATGTCGCCGCCGCGTTCGGAATAGCGCTTCACGATCAAATCGATGCGCCACTCGATTTCGGTCGGTGGACGCTTGCGCCCGCCGCCGAAAAACTGATCGTATTCGATTTTAAGCTGGCGGATGTCGCGTTCGAGCTGCCCCAGCTCTTCGTCGATGGTCGCCATGGGGAGACAAAAGCCTCGACTCTAATGCTAGGAGCACCGGGCACAGGCGTCAATACAGTGAGTGCCGGGGGCGGCTTGTTCGGCACCGTTCTCGCGATCGCGCCACCTGTCCCATGGTGCAGGCTCGCGTGGCGCGCCGTGCGGGCCTGGACGCTGCTTCCATTGGCCGGATTGGTGTGGTGAAATGATGCCATGACCGCGCAATCCAGACGCGTCTTGTCTCCGGAACAAGCCGATTTGCTGCGGCAGATCCCGTCGGTCGACGAACTGCTCGGTCAGCCGCGGCTTGCGGCGCTGGCGGCGCGGGTCGATCGCAGCTTGCTGCTCGAAGTCACGCGCGCAGCGCTAGCGGATTTGCGCGCGCGGATTGCGGGGGACGAAACAAGTGCCGCGGTCTCGCTCTCGCCTTCCAGCGTCGAGTCGTTCATTGCAGACGCGGTCGAGCGCATGCTGGCGCGTTCGCTTTGGGCGGTGATTAACGCCACCGGCGTGATTCTGCACACCAATCTGGGACGCGCGCCACTGCCTTCCGCCGTAATCGACGACCTTCAGCGCACCGCCACCCAATACAGCAATCTTGAATACGATCTGGAAGCAGGCGCGCGTGGCAAACGCGATGCGCACACCGCAGAATCGCTGCAGCGGCTCACCGGAGCGGAAGCGGCGATTGTGGTCAACAACTGCGCGGCCGCGGTGCTGCTGGTGCTTGCGGCGCTCGCCAAAGGCGGTGAAGTGATCGTTTCGCGCGGCGAACTCATCGAAATCGGCGATGGCTTCCGCATTCCGGACATCATGGCGGAAAGCGGCGCAGTGCTTCGCGAAGTGGGCGCCACGAATCGCACGCATCTCGCGGACTACGAAAACGCCATAGGCGAAAACACCCGCCTGCTCCTACGCGTCCATCCTTCCAATTTCCAAATCACCGGCTTCACCGAAAAGCCGGCGCTCGCAGACCTCGTCGCGCTGAGCAAACGCACCGGCGTGCCGCTGATGGAAGATCTGGGCTCCGGCTGCCTGATCGATCTTTCGGCATACGGGATCAGCGAGCCGACCGTGCGGCAAAGCGTGGAAGCTGGCGTGGGCGTGGTCACTTTCAGCGGCGACAAACTCCTTGGCGGACCGCAAGCGGGAATCATCGCCGGAAACAGGGACCTCATCGCGCGAATTCGCCGCCATCCGCTTTTTCGAGCGCTGCGCGTGGACAAGCTCACCATCACCGCGCTCGAAGTCACCTTGGGCGCGTATCTTCGCGCGGCCTACGACGAAATTCCAGCGTTACGCATGCTCCGCGCAACGCACGCCGAGCTGAAGCGCCGCGCCGAAAATTTCCTGCGCGAACTCCGCCCGGAGCTTCCGCTCAATGAAGTCGAGCTAGAAATCAGCGATGGCGAATCCGTAGTCGGCGGCGGCTCGACACCAACGCAGTCACTTCCCACCAAGCTGATTCGCATCGCCAGCGCCCGCCGCTCGGCCACGCAACTCGAGCAGCGCCTCCGCCGAGCGCCTGCCAGCATTCCGGTAATCGCCCGCGTCGAAGACGACCGCCTGGTCCTCGACCTCCGCACCGTTTTCCCGGAACAAGAGTCGTTGCTGCTCAAGACGCTAGCCGCCGCTCTGCACTGATTGGCGCTATTTTCGGATATCTTTCCAGCGGGTTGGCGCGTCCAATCCGGTTGGCCGCCGATGCCACACTGAATGCATCGTACCTGCTGCCGCGAGGGCCCGAGACCGCCAAGGGTGAACCATGGAAAATCTGCTGCAAAATTTGCGCTACGCCCTTCGCACGCTGACAAAAACTCCGGGCTTCACGATCGTGGCTATTCTCACGCTCGCGCTCGGCATCGGCGCAAACACCGCGATTTTCAGCGTAGTGCAAAACGTACTCCTCCGCCCCCTGCCGTATCCTCAGCCGGATCGCCTGGTGGAAATCGTAAACACCTACCTGCCTCAAGTTCCGCGCGGAGGCTTGTCTCCAGGCGATTACGCCGACTGGCAGCGGCAAAACAAGAGTTTTTCGGAGATAGGCGCGTATGCGGAAATCTCCCAGGGATTCAACCTGACCGGAGAAGGCGACCCGCAACGCATTCTGGCGAGCTATGCCAGCTCGGGATTGTTTCCGATGCTCGGGGCGCGCGTGGTGGCAGGCCGTTCGTTTGTTCCCGAAGAAGACCGCGCCGGCAGCGCGCCCGTGGTGCTCCTGGGCCATCGTCTGTGGCAGAGCCGCTTCGGAAGCGATCCGCACGTCGTTGGTCGCACCATCGCCCTCGACAATCAACGCTACACCGTGGTCGGTATTTTACCGGCCGGATTCCAGCTTCTGCGCTGGGCCGATCTATGGATGCCACTCGGCCAATACCACGACGATTTGACCGAGCATGTTCATCACGCGTTCAATGCCGTCGCCCGCCTCAAGCCCGGCATCAGCGTGGCCCAAGCCAGAGATGAAGTCGGCAGACTTCATCAACAGGAATCCATTAAATATCCGGACTCGCACAAAGGTTTCGGTGTGCTCGTCGAGCCGCTGCAAGAGCCTGCGGCACACAAGCTGCGTGGCACGCTGCTCGTTTTGTTCGGGGCCGTCGGCCTGGTGCTGCTCATCGCCTGCGCCAACATCGTGAATCTTCTTCTGGTCCGCAATGCCGCTCGCGAACGCGAAATGGCCGTGCGCACCGCACTCGGCGCCGATGCCCGCCGTTTGATTGCCCAGTTGCTCACGGAAAGCACGCTGCTCTCCTTGCTCGGCGGCGCTGTTGGCCTGCTTTTCGCGGTGGCCGGACTCAAAGTGCTGACCGCCTTCATCCCCGGCGACCTCGCCGTTTTGCAGGAAGCCGGCTTGAACGGCTGGGTGCTCGGATTTACGTTTGCGGTGTGCATCGGCGCGGGGATTCTCTGCGGCCTGTTTCCGGCAGCGCGCGCCCTCAAGCCCAATCTCGCCGGCGTGCTCAAGCAAGGCAGCAAAGGCACCGGCGGTTCGTGGCAGCACCGAACGCACAACCTGCTGGTGATCACGGAAATCGCCATGGCGCTTGTGCCCTTGATCGGAGCGGGTCTGCTGCTCCGCAGCTTTCAGCATATGCTGGAAGTCGATCCGGGATTTCGCGTGGATCGCGTCCTGACCGTGGAAATCCAGCAACCCGCGCTTCCCTTCGCGCAATCTCAGCAGCTCTCGCAAGAAGAGCAAATCAAGCTGGGCCAGAAGCAGTCCCTGCAATTCGAGCAACTTGCCGCAAAAGTTCGCGCCATCCCCGGAGTGAAAGAAGCGGGCGGCATCGATGACTTGCCGCTGACCAATGAATTCCGGCAAGCCACGCGATTCGTCATCGAAGGCCAGCCGCTGCCCCCTACCGGAGCGCGGCCCATCGCCGAATTCCGCACTGTGAGCCTGACCTATTTCTCCACGCTGGCGATTCCCCTGCGCGCTGGGCGCTTTTTGACCGAGGACGATTGGAAGCAGCAGAACACCACCGTCATCAACGAAACCATGGCGCAGCGCTTCTGGCCACGGGGCGATGCCGTCGGCGCACGCATCAATCTCTGTTCGCTGGATCCCAAGCCGTGCTGGACCACTATCGTCGGCATCGCCGGAAATGTGCATCAATACGGACTCGATGCGCAACCCACCTTCGACGTTTACTTTGTGGGCGGCTGGACGCCGTATCTGGTCGTGCGCACCGCGTCTGACCCGGGCGCCATCACCGCCGCGGTCCGCGAGGTGCTTCACAAAACCGATCCAAATCTGCCCATCAGCCGCGTGATGACCATGGACGGATTGCTCTCCGATTCCGTCTCGCCGCGGCGTTTCTCCGCCGTGTTGATCGGCGTCTTCGCGGCGCTGGCCCTGCTGCTCGCCGCCGTGGGCATTTACGGAGTCATGAGCTACACCGTCAGCGGACGCACCCAAGAGATCGGCATCCGCATGGCGCTCGGAGCGCAGCCCGCCAGCGTGCAAAAAATGATCCTCGCGCAAGCAGCGCGGCTTACGCTGGCAGGCGTGGGGCTGGGCCTCGCGGGCGCTCTGGTGTTGGTGCGTTTTCTCTCCAGCCTACTTTTTGGCGTGGGAACCTATGACGCTATGACTTTCGCCGGCGTGGCGGCCTTGCTCACCGCTGTCGCCCTCGCCGCTTCCTATATTCCCGCGCGCCGCGCTGTTCGCATCGATCCATTGCTTGCCCTACGCCACGACTGACGCGCATGCCAAAACACTGCGTGGTATGGTATATAGGTGTTATATAGGAGCGCGTATGGCCACGGCACTCATACATTTCGATGATAAACAGAAGCGCCGCCTCACGCAACGCGCCAAGCTGCGCGGCAAGTCCTTTTCGCAGGAAGTCCGCGACGCCGTCGATTTGTACCTCGACGTTCCAGCGGAGAAAGAACAGGAACTTGCTTCGTTGGCGCGTGCCGCCAACCACTCGGCCGACCGCATGATCAAGAAGCTGGACGACACCATTTCCTACGTCGACCGCATCCTGCGCAATCGGAAGAATGGCAAATGAGCTGGGCGCGCGACGCCTACGCCGCCATCCGCAAAATCATCTTGATCGAAGACCGCATCGAGGGCCTGACCGAGCAAGTGAAACATCTCGCCGACGCTTACCGCGATCTCGACCGTCGCCTTCTCCGAATTGAAGCGAAGTTCGAGTTGATCGAAAAAGCCGCGACCTCCAGGCCGCGCCGCGCGCTTCCTAAGAAATCCGACGGTTGATCCAGCGAACCGTGCTCGCCTTTCACGTCAGTGACGGAAAACTCAGGCAAGTCTCAAAGCCGCCTCCGAAGTTGCGCCCGGGTTGGGCGGTAGTACGAGTGCGGTTGGCGGGCATTTGCAATACGGATGTGGAGATTCTCCGTGGCTATCATGCGTTTCGCGGCACGCCCGGACATGAATTCGTCGGCGAAGTCGTGGAAGTCCGCGGCGTTTCGCCAACCCGAAGAAAGAAATGGGTCGGCCTGCGAGTTTGCGGCGAAATCAACGTCAGTTGCGCGGCCTACGGCTATAAGCCGGTCTGCGATTTCTGCCGCCGCGGATTGAAGACGCACTGCGCACGCCGCACCGTGCTGGGTATCGTGGCGCACGATGGCGCGTTTGCCGAGTATCTGGCTCTGCCCCTCGAGAATCTGCACCGCGTACCGGACAGCGTAACGGATGAGCAAGCCGTCTTTGTCGAGCCGCTGGCTGCCGCCTGCCAGATTCTCGAGCAAGTGAAAGTAAAAGGGTTTCGCGAAACTGCCGTTCTCGGAGATGGCAAGCTCGCGCAACTGATTGCGCGCGCTCTGCGCACGGCGTTTCCACGGGTCGTGATGTACGGCAAGCACGACAAGAAACTTGCCTTGGCGCGGCACGCCGGAATTACGACCAAGAAAGTCGGCGGCGACAAAAACGATCTTGCACGAATCAAAGAACGCTACCGCCTGACAGTCGAAGCCACCGGATCGCCGAGTGGTCTCGCTGTAGCGCAGCAATTGACGGAGCCACGCGGCACCATCGTGCTGAAATCCACGTTTCACGGCGCAGCGCCCGTCGAGACCTGGCCGATTGTCGTGAACGAGTTGACAGTTGTCGGCTCGCGCTGCGGACCGTTCGCCAAAGCCATCGCCCTTCTGCGCTCCGGCGAAGTCGAGCCAACACCGCTGGTCACGCGCACTTTTTCATTGCGTGACGCGCAACGCGCCATCGAATTCGCTCAACGACCCGGCGTCATGAAAGTTTTGTTACGCCCCCCAGGCGAGCCTTTGTAGTGGCGCAGCATGGCGCGCCAGTCTTTCCGTTAAGCCAGCAGCTTGCCTTCCGTGGAGCACGCGGCGGCATCGATGACTTCAACCCGCCCGCAAACAAAAGTGGCGCCCATACCGAACGCCGGATTGAAATGAACCGCAAAAACCGGCGAACGCCCACTAGTTCGCTCCTGCCGGCCGATCGACAAACCCAGGATCGCGTTCTGGTGATTGAACCCTTCCATATGGAATTCGTCGACATCGTGAAATCGCAGCGTTGCCAGCGTATGGTGTTTTCTCACAAGGGGACCAGTTTCGTTTGTGAGCTCCCAGAGATGCACCCGCGTCTGAAGAACCGGAAAGATATAACGGCCAGCGCCCGGGTCTACGTCGCCTCTGCAAAAGGTCAGCTTGAGGATTTCAGCATCGTGGAAAGACGGCCAGTAGCCAAAAATGTCGGTGAGCTTTTTGCTGGAGTCGATGAACTCTTCTGCTCCCATGTCGGTCTCCGCGAAGGCTAAAGCCGATTGATGCAGGAAGCTACGCAAGCCGCGCCGAAACCGTTGTCGATATTCACCACCGTCACATTCGACGCGCAACTATTGAGCATCCCCAGCAGCGCGGCCACGCCTCCGAAGCTCGCGCCGTAGCCCGTGCTCGTCGGCACAGCGATCACCGGCACCGCGACCAGACCGCCGACCACGCTCGGCAGCGCGCCCTCCATCCCCGCCGCGCAAATAATGACCCGCGCCTGCGTCAGCACCTCGCGATGCCCCAGCAGCCGGTGAATGCCCGCGACACCCACGTCATACAAATGTTCGGTGCGATTCCCCATCAGCCGCGCCGTGAGCAGCGCTTCTTCGGCAACCGGAATGTCGCTCGTGCCCGCAGACACGACCACGATCGTTCCCTTGCCGGTAATCTCCGAGCTTCGCTCTATGGCGATCACGCCCGACAAGGCGTGAAATCTTGCCGCACGGCTGATTTTGCGCACGGCGCTAAACGCCTTGGCGTCCGCTCGCGTAACCAGCACGTTGCTCCGCGAACCCTTGCCCAGCAGGGCCCCCACAATTTCCGCGATTTGCTTCGGCGTCTTGCCCTTCCCGAACACCACTTCTGCAAATCCCTGCCGCAGCGCCCGGTGATGGTCCACCTTGGCGAACCCCAGGTCCTCAAAGGGCAGGTCCTTCAGCCGGCCGACCGCCGCCTCCGGCGACAGCTCGCCCGACCGTACCGCCTCCAGCAGCTGCCGTAAGTCTTTTGCATTCATACAGGTCGATGCCCGCTGCAGTCTAACACACGATAAACAGCCGTCTCGCGGCCAGCCGCTGGTAGGCTTGTCTGCTCACTCGAAGGGCGAGAGTGTGTCACCTGCTGATTTCACGGCACTAAAGTGCATCCGGTCCCAGCATCTTTTTTCCTTGGCTTTGTTACCTGACCACCGCTCGCTTTGGGTGGCACGGACTTCAGTTCACCCTGAGCATCGAGGGGTCTGTGGGCACAATCCGAGAAAGGGGCAGCGGTACGCTTGACTTGAAGGGGAGCGGCTGCGAGACTGCCTTCACCCGCGCAAAAGCTATGTCTCAGAGCGAAAATCAGATCGTGACGGTCGGCGTGACCGGAGCGAGTGGCGCCCTTCTGGCACAAAAAACGCTCGAATTGCTCGAGCAGGACGCCCGCGTTGCCCGCATTCACCTCGTGGTGACGGAAACGGGCCAGCGCCTGTTCGCCGAAGAGCTGGACCTGCCTTCCGGAGACCTGAGGCAACTGCCGGCTCGCATTCTCGGCCGTCCCGCGACGAAAATCGAAGTACTACCGAATAAAGATGTGGGCGCCTCGATTGCCTCGGGCAGCTACGACGTATCGTCGATGATTGTGGTCCCGTGCTCCATGGGAACGCTGGGGGCGATTGCCAATGGCATCGCCGATGATCTGGTGACGCGCGCGGCGGATGTGGCGTTGAAAGAAGGACGCAAGCTGGTGCTGTGCGTGCGCGATACCCCGCTCAACCGCATCCACCTCGAGAATATGCTGCGCGCACAGCAAGCCGGCGCGGTGATTATGCCGGCGATGCCGGCGTTTTATCATCATCCAAAAACGATCGACGACCTCGTGACCCAGTACATTTGCCGCGTACTGACGCAAATCGGCTTGCCGCAGGAGCAAATGTATCGCTGGACGGGCCAGCAAGCTGCCAAGAAAGCGGAGGCCTAGGACTATGGCGGGCCGCATTCGCACGGTGCTCGAAATGATCAAGTTCGAGCATTCCGTTTTTGCGTTGCCGTTTGCGCTCACCGGCGCGCTGCTGGCGGCGCGCGCAAAATATCACGCCTGGCCGAGCCTTCGGCAACTGGGCTGGATTGTAGTGGCCATGGTCGCCGCACGCTCCGCGGCGATGACCATTAATCGCATCGTCGATGTGCGCTACGACCGGGAAAATCCGCGCACCAAGATGCGCGCGCTCGCAACCGGCGCGCTCTCCGTGCAATTCGCGTGGCTCTTCACCGTCGCGGCGGTGGCTATCTTCTTCGTCGCTGCGTGGCAGTTGAATCCGCTGGCCCTGAAGCTTGCACCGGTCGCGCTGGCGATCCTCTTCTTCTATTCCTTTACCAAGCGTTTCAGCAACTGGTCCCATCTTTTCCTGGGCTTCGCACTCGGCGTTTCACCCGCGGCTGCGTGGATCGCGGTCACCGGCGGCCTCGATTGGCGCGTGCTGATTCTGTGCGCCGCCGTGACATTGTGGGTCGGCGGCTTCGACGTGCTGTACGCCTGCCAGGATGTCGACTACGACCAGCACGCCGGACTCTTTTCCGTGCCCAAACGTTTCGGTATCGCCACCGCGCTGCGCATCTCACGCGGCATGCACATTGCAGTGGTCGTGCTGCTGAGTTGGCTGGCCTTCAGCTTCGGCCTGCCGTGGCCGGCGTGGGCCGGCATCGCCGTTGTCGCGACGCTGCTCGCTTACGAGCACTCGCTTGTCAAAGCCGACGACTTGAGCAAGCTGGACGCTGCGTTTTTTGCGGTGAACGGCTATATTAGTATGCTGTTCCTGCTGTTCTGGGGCGCCGCAGCGGCTTTTTGGCGCGTTTGAAACGTTCGGGAATTACGAAATCCGATAAATGGTAGCGCCGGGCGTTTCTCTGGCATCCTATTGAAGTGACGAGTTGAAAGTAACGAGGATCGATTGGCTGAACTCACCATAACCGACCAGCGGCTGAAGCCCATCGCGGAGAAAGTGCTCGCAGGCGCGCGCCTTTCGATGGACGACGGCATCGCGCTGTACCGCTCGCCGGATCTCCTCGCCGTCGGCTGGCTCGCGAATCACGTGCGCGAAGAACGCCACGGCAACGTCACCTATTACAACGTAAACCGGCACATTAATCCGACCAACGTTTGCGTCGCGCATTGCAAGCTGTGCGCCTTTGGCCGCGATCCCCACGCGCCCGGCGCCTACACCTACGCTCTCGAGGAAATCTACCAGCGCGCCGAACAAGGCATGCGCGAGGGCGCCACGGAGTTTCACCTCGTCGGCGGCCTGCATCCGGATCTGCCCTTCGAGTATTTTCTGGAAATGATTAGGGGCTTGAAACAACGCTGCCCGGACGTGCACTTAAAAGCGTTCACCATGGTCGAAGTGCACTACTTCGCGCGCATCGCCAAACTTTCCGTGGAAGAAACGCTGCGCAAGATGAAAGAAGCGGGCGTGGATTCCTGTCCCGGGGGCGGAGCCGAGATTTTTCATCCCCGCGTACGCCGGATTATTTGTGACCACAAAGTGAGCGGCCAGATGTGGCTCAGCACCGCGCGCAAAGCACACGAAGCCGGTCTGCGCTCCAATGCCACCATGCTTTACGGCCACGTGGAAACCGAGGAAGAGCGCGCCGATCATCTGATCCGCTTGCGCGAATTGCAGGACGAGACGCACGGCTTCGTGGCTTTCATCCCGCTGGCGTTTCATCCGGAAAACACCGCGCTTTCGCACATTCCCAAGCCCACCGGCTACGCCGATCTGCGCAACATCGCGGTATCGCGCCTGCTGCTCGATAATTTCGAGCACATCAAAGCGTACTGGATCATGCTGTCGCCGAGCATCGCGCAGATCGCGCAACGCTTCGGCGCCAACGACCTCGACGGCACCGTAGTCGAAGAAAAGATCTACCACGACGCCGGCGCAAAGACCTCCGAATTCACTCCCCGCGCCGAACTCGAACGCCTCATCCGCGCCGCCGGCCGCATCCCCGTCGAGCGCGACACCCTCTACAACAAGGTCGACCGCTCCAAGCTCCCCCCGCTACCGGTAGCCACGCCGCCAGGCCTCGTCTCGCTCACCCTCAACGTCTGAGAGTCTATCCGCGATGCCGACATTGGCGCATAGTTCTGGAGAGATCATCTCCTACATCGAGATGTGCCAATCTTGGAGCGTTAGTCTCCAGAGAGGCATGAATTTTCGTCTTCGGCCGGACTACAGCGTGATTTTGATGAGCCAACGACGGAACGCTCCATATCGGGACCATGTTGAAGACAATGGACGCGTGCTGATTTACGAGGGTCACGATGTCGCCCGCACGCGGCTGGGTCCTGAGCCTAAATCGGTGGATCAGCCGCGAACGACTCCAACGGGCAGGCTCACACAGAACGGTTTGTTCGAAGAAGCCGCCAAACGCGCGAAGGCGGGACTCGGCAGTCCGGAGGCCGTGGCCGTCTACGAAAAGATTCACGCGGGAATCTGGGCATTCAACGGAGTGTTCAAATTAACTGACGCATCTGTGGAATCGGACGGCAAGAGAAATGTTTTTAGGTTTCGTCTTGAATTGAACCAACAAGGTTATTTGCCCAGAAACGAAGACTTGGAAGATCTGGAACACACTCGGCTGATTCCTTCGGCGGTCAAACTCGAAGTGTGGAAGAGGGACGAGGGCCGCTGTGTTATCTGCAAAGCGAAGGATAACCTCCACTTCGACCATGACCTCCCGTACTCGAAAGGCGGCAGCTCACTGATCGCGAAGAACGTTCGACTGTTGTGTGCTCGCCACAATCTAGCGAAGAGCGATCGTATTGAGTAGCACGGCAAATGCGCGCGAGGATTCGCTCTAGCGTAGCGTCGCGGCTTTGGCGCGAACTCTTTCCAGAACCGCATCGGGCAGCGCCGCGTAGCCGCGCTCTTGCGCCAACTTTTGCCCTGCACCGTACACCCAGCTGAGGAAGTCGCTGACAGCGCGGCCGCGCAGCGGATCCGCGGCTTTCGCCGGCACGTAGAACCACGTGAAGCTGGCAATCGCATAGCTCTCGCGGCCCGGTGCATTGGCCAGCGACACGCGAAAATCCGCCGTCATCTTGTTTTCCAGGGCGGATGCAGCGGCTGCGATCGATCTCGGCGAAGGCTTCACGAACTCTCCGGCGGCGTTTTTCACGGCTACAGTGGCCAGCCCCGACTTTTCCGCCCAGTTCAGCTCGGTGTATCCGATCGCGCCCGGCGTCTTGCGCACGGCGTCCAGAAGATCCGGCGTGCGCCCGAAGCTCGCGCCCACCGGCCACTTCGGCGAAACGCTGCGTCCGACTTTGCCTTGAAACTCCGGACTTACTTTGGAAAGGAAGTCGGAGAATATGTAGCTTGAACCTTTGCCGTCGGTGCGATGCACCACCTGGATCGCCAGATTCGGCAGCTTGATTTCCGGATTGAGCTTGACGATTTCCGGATCGTGCCACGAGGTGGTTTTGCCCAGGAAAATGTTAGCGAGCACCGGGCCCGAGAGACGCACGCTGGTCGAAGCGCCTGGAAGATTGTAGACCACGGCGATTCCAATCAAGATCGAGGGCAGTTCGACGACTGGGCGCGACGCCTCCTTAAGCTGCTTGTCTGGAATCGGCGCGTCGCCTCCGCCAAAGTCGCCGCTGCCCGCCAGGATGCGTGCCGCGCTCTCGCTGGTGCCCTCCGGCAAGTAGCGCAACTGCACCTCCGGGTGGGCTCTGTGGTATTCGTCGCCCCAGGCAATGTACAGCGGCTCGGGCAAGCTGGAACCGGTGGCCACGAGGATTACGGAGTTTTGAGCGCTGCCGGGCCTCGGAACAAACATGGTTAAGGCAACGACCAGGATTATGCACACACCAAGAAATAGCCGGGCGCGATTTCTCAAGAGACTCCTTTTTCGAGCGCAGCGGGTTAGATCGTTCGACCCGATGATGGCAGAGTTAAGATAATCGGGCTGGCGAGGGCGCGCGGTGCTAAGCGTGCGGGCTGTGCGGAATCCTTTATTGCGGTTTTCAGATATTTTACTAGTCGTTAGCTAGAAGAGTTTTGTCAGCAGCGTGTTTCTAATTTCGCTGCGGGAGCCGAACATCGTGCGCACCATCGTACTGCTGTTCCTATCCAACGTTTTTATGACTTTCGCGTGGTACGGACATTTGAAGTACCGCAGCGAAGCGCTTTGGAAAGTGATTCTGGCAAGTTGGGGGATGGCTTTTTTCGAGTACTGCTTTCAGGTTCCCGCCAATCGCATCGGCTCGTACGAATTCAACACCGCGCAGCTCAAGACGATTCAGGAAGTGATCACGTTGACGGTGTTCGCGGTTTTCTCGGTTTTGTATCTGGGCGAGAAATTCAAATGGAACTATGCGGTAGGGTTCGCTTTCATGGTGGTGGCGGCTTTCTTCGTGTTCCACAGGTGGTAGGCGCTTGCCGAACGGCTCGATCGATTAGCGGTCCAGTACGCGCGGCGGCCAGGCCAGCATACCTTGCCTTTTCGCAAAGTGCAGAAGCGGCTTCCCCGCGGGCACGCCCAATCCGGCGGCCTGCGTCATGGTGTTCTCGGTGATCTCCGCTTCGGCTCGCTGCAGTAGCCACGGCGGGTGATGAATCTCGCCGCAGACGAGCTTCCCTTGTGAAGCCGAAGTGTAGAGGCAGTAGCGTTCCGTGAGAAAGTGCTCGAGGGTCCCAGGCTGCGGATGAAAGATTTCGCCGGTTCCCTGATATCGGCAGCGCAAAGCCGCCGGCGGCGCTGCGCTGTGCGTCCGGTTACTTTGGTATTCGATGGATGCGTTTTCCGTGCGGCATCGCATGCTCGCGCGGAAATAGGGCAGGTGAAACCAGGCGCGGGCAACCGCCACAGCGATGGGATTGCCGGCATCGAGACTGAAGAACCAGACGCCGGGTTTTCCGTCGCGCACGACGTAGGTGCGCACGTTTAATTCGGGAAACCCGGAGAGCCAAGGCATTGGTGGAGTCCATCGCAAGCGCACGCCGGACATGCGAAAGGGCACGACGGCTATCCAGGCTTCCCGATCGAAGGTATCGATTGCCAGTTGCGGCGGAATCAGCGCGCGCAATTGCGCCACCGGGAGGGGCCAATGCGCGAACAGCAAATCATGCCAGCTTTGCGCCATGATCCATGGTCTGCGCGGCAAGGGCCAAGGACGATGCGCGGTTATTTGCAGCAGCGATTTCATGCCATACTCCGGGTCTGCGGGAGCATTCAATATACCCGGATCGTGCGGCGGCGAATCCAATGCACCAGATTCAAAACGATCGCACGATTTGAACGGAAGGAAAACTCATGCAACGCAAGGCATCGGCAGTCTGGCAAGGCGATTTGAAGAGCGGCAAAGGCGCGATTTCGACGGACAGCGGAACGCTGAAAAACACCCAGTACAGCTTCAGCACGCGTTTTGAGAACGGCGTGGGCACCAACCCCGAGGAACTGCTGGCCGCGGCGCACGCCGGCTGCTTTACCATGGCGCTTTCCGCGCAGCTCGGCGGACTGGGACTGGCGGCACAAAAGCTGGAAACCACGGCAACCATCACGCTAGACAAGGTGGGCGACGGCTTCTCGGTCACCAAGAGCCATCTCGATTTGGTGGCGAAGATCCCGGGCGCGGACAAGAGCAAATTCGACACCGCGGTGAAGGCCGCCGAGACCGGTTGCCCGGTTTCCAAGCTCTTCAAAGCGGAAATCACGGTCAACGCGCGCCTGGAATCGTAACTAAAGTTCCGCTGCCTGAAGCGAGTACAATGTCGCACATGATTCCAGCGCCGGGCGCATTCATCGCGGGTGTGGCGATTTTCGCCATCGTGCTGTGGGACGCTTTCGAAGCCATCATTCTGCCGCGGCGGGTCACGCGGCGCTTCCGGCTGACCCGCTTGTTTTACCGCACCACCTGGAAGATGTGGCGCTTTCTGATGTGCGTCGTCTCGCAGCGCAAGACCCGCGAGGCGTTGCTGGGGTTTTACGGACCAAGTTCACTACTGGTGCTGGTCGGCGTTTGGGCCGTAGGACTGGTGCTGGGCTTCGGGCTGATGCAGTACGGCGCGGGCTCGGCGGTTGTGGCTTCCGGCCAGCCCCCTGGGTTCGCCACAGACATTTACCTGAGCGGAACGACGTTTTT
>Ga0210384_10002579_pt1 | contig 22011 bp, 20 predicted proteins | sample IncBWH2MmetaG_FD_160574 | JGI IMG/M metagenome (GOLD analysis project Ga0210384, IMG submission 160574) | Forest soil microbial communities from Barre Woods Harvard Forest LTER site, Petersham, Massachusetts, United States - Inc-BW-H-2-M | ecosystem: Environmental > Terrestrial > Soil >...
ATCCGGATGCCGTCATAGTCTACGTCGTTGGGCCACAGCCATGCTCCCTGGGTGAACGCGTTATAAGATCCCAGCTCTATCTGCGAACAACGCCGCACCCGCCCGCCGCCCTCGATGCGGTTACGCTTGCCCATCTTCATGCCGAGCAGACGATACATCAGGAGTCTCAAGCGGCTGGCCGCGCCGCGAGTGGCCGTGAACAGGACATATTCCACAGAGTTTTTCACGATGCCTCGCGAGACCGGCGCAAAAAATCCTCAAAGGTTTTCGTCCGAACCGGACTCCTGCTGTTCCAGACCGCCCACGCGTGGCCGAAAAATAAGCCAAAACCAGCAACACATGGTCGCAGTAGACCGTTACCAACAGCGAATCGCAGATGGCTGAGCATCTTGGCCGGCAAAACGATCAGCATCATGGGGAACGGGCACCGGCGCAACGCAAACGCCAGATCGTTGCACACGCCTGAACGGTGCTGCACCGTCTGGTTTCTCGCCACCACCGTCTTGTCGTGCCAGACGTGCACGCCCGGTAGAAGATGTACGTCCCAGCCACGATCGAGAAATCGTAGGCAAAGGTCCTTTTCTTCCGAGCCGTAGTATCCCGGGCTGGGCGTATAGAACCCGGCTTCGCGCAGTGCCGCGATGCGCACTACGTGCCCGCAACCGATGAACATGGACGTGGGACGGGGCACGGATCGAACAGCGGGAGTCGGGCGGTCCGGGCTTAGAATATCAAATGCGACAGCCGCCACTTTAGGGTTCGTCTCCAGATACTCAATTGCCGCTGTGATCTCGTCCGTATCCACAAACCACGCGTCATCATCGAGGCTCAGATAATAGTCGACGCGCTCGGTGCGCATGAGCAGATTGCGAGCCTCTAAATACCCGTGTGGGGACTCCCACCGATGCCATTGAACCATCGGAAAATCGGTTTGGAGGGCGGAAGTACCGTCTGCGGAGCCATCGTCCAGAACGGCGACATCGATATTCGGATAGCTTTGCGACAACGCTGACTGGATCGCCTTTGGCAGAATACCCGCGCGATTGTGCGTCACGATCCCGACCAGCACGCGAGGGAGGCGGTGCACGGTCTCCGCGTCAGATGGTCTTGCCAGTGATTCAGACTTCATCAGCAAGTCGCCTGCGCCGAAGCGCTCCCACCCTACCGCGGAGAGCCAACCCCACGGTCGCTCGACCCGAACCGCTCCGCAGGCTGGACGCAATGGAGAACAACTCAAAAAGTATCAGCTTCAGATAATCCGCGATGCGATTGCGCCCTAGGATTCTGGTCATCACATAATGGCGGTTCACCAATTGCATCTCCGCGACCGCCGCCGGATCGGATTTGTGGGTCCCCGGTTGGGAGTCATGGAAGATGCGGGCCGTACGGGCGTTGGCGAGTGGCCACCGCTTCCCGACGGTCAGCGACAACGCCAGATCCTCCATGAGCGAATAGCCGTGGAACTGCGAGGGAAACGGAGGATCAGGCAGCGCCTCCCGACGGTATAGAGTGCAGGTTGTGTTCAACCATTCGACCGGAACCACCTCAGGAAGATCATCCCTATCTTCCGGCAGAAGATTGACCGCGGGCCCGAGCACGTGGCCCGCATACGATACCTGCGCGCGGCCCGCCATCAACCGGAATATTAGGCGGCTGATCCGGCCTGGTGCTTGATACCGCTGGTTGGTGATCATTGCGTTAACCCCGCCAAGGCCGCGATCGGAGTCGAGAGCGCTCCACAAACGCGCGAAGCACATCGGCTCGAACAGGATGTCGTCGTCCATAAATCCGATCACCGGTTGTGAACAGGCTCGAACTCCCTGATTGCGTTGGCTCGCAGCTCCCAGCGCCTCGGCGGCCTGCCACGATACTGCGGATGCTAGGCCCGGAATGAGGGCATCCACACTAAAAGCTCGGGTAGACGCATCATCGGAGGCATCCACCACGATCACTTGAGCCGGTTGCGCGGATTGTGCCGCGAGGCTTTCCAGGGTCCGCCGCAGCACCGCCGCGCGGTTTCGCGTCGGGATGATGATGGCCACGGATAGGAGTTCAGGCATGATCAAAGCCGTCGCGACACGGGAATCAACTTACTGTCACGCCTGTCAGTCGGCGCTTGCAGGCAGCTACGCGTTCGGCCGTGCCGAAGCCGAGAGCTTTGTAAATCATTCGATACCGGCCTCGCGCGGCGGGGGGCTCCGGGACGAAGTCAGGCTGGCGCTGTTGAATCGCCGCGACAATCTTCGCGGCCGCGGCCCGATCATCCAACCACGCACCGCGAGCGATTTCGAATCGCGCCTGATTCAGTGCCTGCAGTCGGCTCGGCGTCAGTTCGCCGCGCGACACTAGAAACTGTTCCAAGCGCTCCTTGATCTCCAGCCGGCGGCGCCGTAATTCGGCGCGGTTACGCTTGCTCACGGTGCTGTCATGCGACCAGTGTCTGTACGCCGCATGGCACTCATCGAAATAACAGAACTCCGCGCCTGATTGCAGCAGGCGCAAATACAGCTCGTGCTCCTGACAGCAAGGTTGGTCCGGCTTCCATCCGCCGGCTTTGAGGATGGCTTGCCGCCGCCAAAGTGGGCCGCCCGTTTGCGGCAGCCACCACCGCGCTAGCAGGATCCAGGGGTCGCGAGGCTCGCGAATCGCGGTGATCTCCTGTTCAACTTTTGTCTCCGACCAGTTGACCCACAGCACCGGACTATAAACCACATCGCAGGTTGGATGACCCCCCAAAAAGTTCACCTGCCGCTCGATTTTCAACGGCAGCAGGTAATCGTCGGCGTCGAGATATTGCAGCCATTCACTCCGCGCAAGTTCGAGTAATCGATTACGCGCGATGTTGCCGCCGCGGTTGGGACCAGTTTCCCAGCGTATTCGGTGGCCAAAACTCCGAATGACGTCAAGGCTCCGGTCCTGCGACCCGTCATCTACGACGACGACCTCCTTCTCCGGCCACGTCTGCCCGAGGGCGCTCTCGATGGCTTGCGCCACCCAACGTTCCGCGTTGAAGCATGGAATAAGGATCGAAACTAGCATCCTACTGGTTACTTACAAAAGAAAGCGGTTCGATAGGCGCAAACGTAGAAGTGATCCACCGCTTGCCGCCGAAGCGCTCCGGGTATTGAAGCGCTTCGATTAGTTCGACGATGTGGATGGCGAGCTCCGCTGAAAGGCGGCAGGGACGACTCTCCCGAATGGCGGCTGAAAGTTCCGCGGGACCGCGGCAGAAATCCACACGCTTTGCCTCGCTGACAAACTTTCCGTGTGGCTGGCCCGCCAGCGGTAGCAGCTTGCGATAGCGCCATTCTCCAATGCCCCAGTGATACCGGAAGGATTGGGTCCATCGATTAAATCGGCGCTCGATGCCGCCTACACGCCCAGCCGGTGATGCAGGTTCGAAATAGACACGACCGGCGTCATCGCGCACATCAGGGACGCTCAGAATACCGTCGTCTCCGATGATCGTGATCGATTTGTCTCTGGGAGCGATTAAGCTGCATGTTACGCGCGCCACGATGCCGTCCGGATATTCGATGCAACCTACGCTGAGGTCGGGCGCCATCTCATCAACCGGAATCCCTTTGTCTGGAATCTGGCACGACGCGAAGGCTGTAACGCACTTCGCCGGGCCGAAAAAGGCCGCAAGCCACGTCAAAATGTAGCCCGCGTGTTCAAAAGTGCAGCCCACTTCGAACTCGTCCTTGGCTGGCCATGCAACACCGGCTTCGTTACGCCATTGCCACGGCGAAGACTTAGGTGCGATCATGCCGTCGTCGAAGTTTGCAATCACCAGGCGCACCCGACCAACGATCCCCTCTCGGAGCGCCTTCCAAAGGGTCTGCGCTGTTGCGCTCAACACGCTGCAGGGCGCTGCCGCTAGACTGACGTTTCGCTGCTTGGCAAGTTCGACCAAGCAGCCGGCTGCATGCGCGTCCATCGCCAGAGGTTTTTCCGAGTAAACGTGCTTGCCCGCCTCTAGGGACGCTCTAGTCACTTCGTAGTGGCTACGCGGATTTGTCAGGTTCAGAACCATTTCGACCGAGGGATCGTCCAGCGCCTGCTCCAGAGTTTCGTAAGGCCTGGCACTCCAGCGCCGGCTAAATGACGCCAGATTCTGTGGATTATTATCGTGGGCCCCAACAAGTTTTAGCTCCGGATAGTTGTCGAGCGTCTTCCCGTAAGCGTCTGCTACAAAACCACAGCCAATTACGGCGATGTTCATACGCCGGCTGTTCACAGACCGGCGGTCTCGCGCTGCCCGGCGTCCATCAACTCGTTCGTAAAAGCTCTCGCGCGAACCGTGCGAGTCGCATAGTGCGCATGAACCTTGCGAATCGCGGCGGCGATCTCTGCCATGTCGTTCTCGGTCCCCAGAAAGACGTTTTGTGGAACGTACACGAGTTCCGTGATCGCCTCTTCAGCCACCGGAGTAGGCATCACTCGAAAATAGCCCGGCCGCTTGGCGATGAGTTTCTCAATCGCCAACTGGCCGGCCATGGTGCACTGGTAACCACGGTAGATCGGTGCGCCCTCAGCGCCACACGCACCCAGGAAATCCTCGATGGGCAGACCACCGCAGTGCTCCCGCTTGTACCGCATCACAAACATGTGAACGCCATGTTTGCGCACACCAGGATGGACCCCAAGGGGTTGCACGCACACGACCTCGCCCAGCATTTCCCGGAGCTTGAAGAAGTTCCGCCGGCGCGTTTCCTGCTGCCGCTCGAAACTGCGAAAACGCTCCATGAGCAGGGCTGCTTGGTATTCCGTAATCCGGCAATTCCAACCGAGGGTTACATGCTCCCAGCGTGCGTTGTCTACCCGCGACCGGCCCACGTTGTGCAACGAGTGAGCTCGCTCGAACACTTCCTCGTCGTTCGTCGTGAAAGCGCCACCTTCTCCGCAGTTCAGGTTCTTGAACGATTGAAAGCTAAATCCCGCCGCGTCGCCTAGCGAGCCCGCTGGCCCGATGTCCAACGCCGAACCGTGGGCTTGTGCTGCGTCTTCAACGATTTTTAGATTGTGACGGCTCGCAATATCTCGCAAGGCAGTCATGTTGGCTGGCTGACCGAAGAGATGAACCGGCATGATGGCGCGAGTCTTTCCGGGAATGATCGCTTCCTCCACGCGCCGCGGATCGAGCAACATGGTATCGGCTTCGACATCCACCAGCGCCACGCCGAAGCGCCTATCCAGCGCCGCCGTTACGCTGGCGATAAATGACAGGTTCGGTACGATCACTTCACCGCCGTAATCCAGACCATCGTGATCGAGCACCGCTGCCAGCCCGATCCTTAGAGCATCCGTGCCATGCGGCAGCAGGAGGCCGTAACGGCACCCACAATAATCCGCCCATTGCTGGGCGAATTGTTTCGCCAACGGCTGCGGCGCACCCTCCACGCCGCTGAGGAAAATCCTTCGGAACGCAGGTCTTACGTGAAAAAGCCACGCGGCGAAATTGCTCCCGCGGTCAACCGCCCACGGCCGGATGCGGACGTCACGGACTCGCTTGCCACCGTCCTTGGCAAGCCTGCCAGTGAGCCGCGAGGACGGCGGTGGCAGGCGTCCAATAGTCTGCCGGGCGATGAATTTGGCCGCGCGTTTCAGGGACCTGTGCATTGAGCTATTTCTTTGTCATCTTCACGAACAATCCGAAGGGGCTGGGCTGGCTTGGCGCGATACGCAGGAGGCCGGTCATGCGGCCAATCTTCAGGATGCCGCGTTCAAACGCATGCCAAACTTTGCCAGTCAACTCTTTGCTCTCAGGCCGGCCCTTTTGATAATTTTCGGCACTGACATCGAGCGGCAATGGGTTTGGCCTTTTCCACTGCCGATCGAGAAGCTTCTTGAGTCCGACCACAAACGCTTCACCAGGTGAACACATCTCCACTTCTTCCAACACGTCAGCCACGGTAGAGAAGTGTTTTCGCCAAAACCCGGGGCGAAACAACGTCACTACGTCGGGCGGAGGAGCTGCATCGATCCAAAGCTGTCCTTTGAGCCAGCAACTGTCGGCATTCGGCGCGTTAAAAAGCAACTGTCCGCCAGGTTTCAGCATTTTCATGAGATCACTCGTCAAGCTCAGAGGATCACCGACGCAGCCAATCGTACCGACATGGTAGATGATGTCATACGGTGATCGGTCCTGTATAGCTGTTGAACCTGCCGGAATGAAATGGTCTCCGAATGCTTCTCGGGCCCCAGCGATGGCGTCTGGCGAAACATCAGACCCAGTGATGTCGTAGCCGGCAAGGATGAAGTAAGAGGTGAGATAACCGCGCGCGCACCCGACCTCCAGCAGCTTGCTGCTCGTCGATTGTTGTTCCACCGACTCGATAACAAAGCTGTACTTGGCTGCCTTTGACAACTCCCCCTTGAGCCCAGACAAGTCGCCTTGCTCAAACAAGTATTTGCTCTGCGCGGCCAACTCGCGATAGAGTCCGTAGATCGAGGAAGACGTAGAGTGAAGCCGGTTATAGATCGCCGCGTCATGCTTGGTGAACCGGCAAGAGCAGGAACGGCAGTCGAAGATTGTCCAAGCGAAACCTGAATAATACTCCACTTCGCCAATTTCATGCGCGTTGCTAGCGGCGCAAACTCGGCATTCCATACGGAAGTGTGGAGTCAGCCTGCATTGCTCATAACCGGACGTGTTGCTCTTTGAAAGAGGTGCTCGATTCTCCGACATTCGCCGCTGCCGCCAAACAGACCTCGCACATTCGTTTCCAGGTCCACTTGGATGCAATGTGGGCATTTTCCGAACCGATGTCGTCCAAATCGAGCGACGCAGCTTGGTCGAGGGCCGCCGCGAGGCTTTCAGCATTGCCTGTTTCGTAGAGAAGGTTGCGCGTTCCTGCAAAGTACTCCGGATAGGCGCCATGACGTGGAGCGATGACCGCCCGGCCGAACGTCATTGCCAAATTCACAATTCCTGAGGAAATGCCCGAAAGTCTCGGAACGATGGTCAGGTCACATGAGTCGATGAACTGGGAAACCTCGCTCTCGGGAACATAGCGTGTGTCAACGATGGCCCGTCGGCGCTTCAGCCACCAGTGCCAAGCGATCTGCTTGATCCGTGTGCGCGATCGGGATTCCCTCAATTTCAGCTTCCCCGCCATGAGCAATCTCTTGTTTGGCACGGTGACCAGATCATATGCCCTTTGAATGAGCTGAAGTTCATCCCAAGAACGAAGCGAGCCAAGCATCAAGATTACGAACTCGTCGTTAGCAACTCCCATCTCCGCACGCCTGCTACCACGCGATTTCTGTGACGCTAGGGTCACCTCGTAGTTCGCCGGATGATGAACCACGTGGCGGACCTCACGCGCGGCTGGGTACTCCGCTAGCACCATCTCACGTGAAGCATTACTGTAATGGGTAATCACTTGACAGTGCCGATAGAAACTTGAATACAACTCGTGGCACGCGGGGTCGCGGTCCAATTCGTGTGGGTAGAGATTGTTTACGGTGAAAATATTGACTGCCCGTTGTTTCCACCACTCCAGCTGCTGCTTGACTCGCTCAATTTCGGCCGGGCTCGGTGCCTGCCACCGGCTGAACTCCTCGGGCCATTGGTGATGAACAATATCGTAACGCGCGGCACACAACCGAAAATTGGCCGCTCCGGTTACAACCTCGCAGCCCGCCGCGCGGTACCCTTCCACCAACCCTAGCGTAAAGTTTGGTTCGTCCGTTGATATTAGGATACGGGGCACGAATTATACACTTCTTGTCTTCCGATCGATCCAGAAGATCTCTCGGCCTCGCAGATCATGATCTCAACCATGCGTTGAAAGCTTGTCGAAGGCGCCCACCCAGTTCTTGCACGCAGGCGCGACGCGTCTCCGCACAGTGAGAGAGATACACGTTTAAGTAGTGCTGGATTTTCTACGACTACTCTTCTCCAATCCAAATCAAGGCACCGTGCCGCAATTTCAATCATCTGCCGCACAGTTTGAGTTTTGCCTGTTGCAATAATGAAATCGTCCGGCGACTCAGCGCTCAAGATTAACTGCATGGCCTCCGTATAGTCTGGCGCGTACCCCCAGTCCACCTGGGCGTCGAGACTACCAATCTCAAGCCGTGTGGTCGCTCCCTTCTTGACGGCAACGAGTGTCGTTATCACTTTCTTGGAAAGAAAGTCGCTCCCACGGTACGAAGATTCATGGTTATAAAGGATGCCGCAGGATGCCCAGACGCCTTGCGATTCGCGGTAGTGTCTGGCTAGCATCATTGCGGTTGCCTTAGTGATGCCATAAATACAGGTTGGTTTGTACGGTGTTTCTTCGGTCTGAGGGGAAATAGCTGGCATACCGAAAATACGCGAGGAGCTTGCGTAAAAAACTCGGGTCGAAAGCCCGAGTATCCGAATGGCTTCTAAGAAATGCCTAAATGCCTCCACATGGGTTCTCCAACTCGGCGTCCAAACAGGTGTCGCATGGCTGCCCGGATCCTGCGAACTGTGGTGATAAGCTGCCAGAAAGTAGAGTCGGTCAGGCCGAAAACGGCTTACTGCTTGCTTAACATCTTCGTCGCTATAAATGTCAACCGGGTTATCCCATGCGCAGCGGGAGGCTCTTGTTTCGTTTCTCGCGAGTCCCAAAATGGTGCATCCCTGCTGATCGAGTTGCTGCCACAAGATCCGGCCGTCCTGTCCATTGGCGCCGACAATCAACGCTCGCATCACCATTCGCCTACGATTTCGATTTCCGGAAGAGGGAAAATAAGTTTGCCGCCCGAAGCCAGATACTGACGTTCTCGCTGCAAGATATTCTCCTTGAAATGCCATGGGAGGACGAGGAAGTAATCTGGCTTCATGGCTTTGGCTTCTTCTTCCGAAATTATCGGGATTTGGGTTCCCGGAGTGTAGGCACCAAATTTGTCGGGATTAACTTCCGCAATGGCAGGAATCAATGAAGCACTCAGTCCACAAAACTGGAGCAGTACGTTACCTTTTGTGGAAGCACCGTAGCCAAGAATTCTTTTCCCGTCAGCTGCCAGTGATTCAATGAGTCGCTTCAAATCCGCGCGGTGCCTGAACACGCGCTCTTCAAACTGACGAAAAGGTTTTGGCGACGAAAGGCCCAGATTCTCTTCCTGTTGCAGCATCCAGTCGATCAATGCACGGTTGCTCGGGATTGGCGCCCCCGCGTGGCAGGCGGTCACCGCGAAACTTCCGCCGTTAATGCTGTTCATCTGCACGTTCGCAACACGAAGGCCACATTGCTGCAGCAGGCTACTTACGACTCCGAGCGAGTAGTATTCCAGATGCTCATGGCAGACTGTGTCGTATGAGTTCGCCCGCAACATGGATGGCATGTAGCTTTGCTCGAAGTGCCAGAGGCCATCGGGAGCCAGCACGCGCGCCACATCCCGCACAAACGCTGCGGGAGCCTCCAAGTCATAAAACATCGCTATTGAGGTGATCACAGACGCGCGTCGGTTACCCGATGCTTGCAGGTACGCATCAGCCGTGAAGAAATCCGGAATCAGCAGTATATCGTCTGCGTAAAAAGACCTGAATTTGGCTGCCGTGGGGTCAATGCCTATCCGGTGGATGCCTTGGTGTTGGTAAGACTTCAGGAGCGTGGCGTCGTTGCTGCCAATATCCAGTACCCACTCGTCAGGCTGTAAATTGCGAATTCTCTCAAGACCAACCGCCTTGCTTTGCAAATGGCTCACCATTGAAGCATTCAATCCCGAACGATATCCGTAGTTCTCGCCATACATTTCGTTCATGCTGAAAGAGTGCCGCAGCTGAAGAAGTCCACTCTCAGGGCACCAGACCAACTCCAACGGCCCCTTGGTTACGGGTTCTCCGGGATGTTTGGGGAAAACGCCAGTGAGGTATTGTTCTCCGAGATTCAAGACCGACACTAAGTGGGTACTGCCACTGATACGGCACGCTTGAATAGCGCGGGCGTCTTGCCCACTCAAACTCAATTGAGAAGTCATGAAGCTATGAGGTTTGTGCGCTTGCAACACTCCACTAACGCCTGTCAGTTGCTCCAACGAACGCGATGGATCAAAATGTGCCTCGTCGGGCAACATTGCCGATCGGGGTGAAGCCATCTTGATGAAGTTTTTGAGAGCCGACGCACCATTCAACGGAATCGGGATGCAACAATCCCCAAGGACGGTCCATCCAATGCGTGACTTGACCGCCGTTGAAGACCGCGAAAAGTGGGAAATTCAGAATCACATCGTACGCAAGAGCTTCTACAGATTGGTTGATCCCTATGTCCGCGAAGTAAGTCCCCGGTGCGAGAGGCAGTTGGTCAACCCGGACAGAAACGGTATGGCGTCCAGGAGGGAGGAAGAGATTGCATCCTTGATCGCCAGAGAAGAGCAACGCCACGCGTTCGTCCTGCGACGTTTTCAGGATTACGTTCAGAACAGCTCCCTGAATTTTCCTTTCTACCTCAAGGTCAATTTCTATTTCAAAGCCGGCTCCAATTTCAAACGTTGGCAACATGCCGGAGCGATCCCCGTTCACCACAATGCCACTGATACTCGCGACATTGGACTCCCTCCGGTGACGGCGATAAGACGCCAGGCAAGTGTCTTGAGCAGAACGGGATTCGAGCGCCTTTCTTAGATACATTTCGACGATCTCCCGACTGTTGCCCGAAGCCTCCACTCGACCACCTTCTAGGCATATGGTGCGTTCAGTGAGCGAACTCACAACCCCCATGTTATGACTGACAAAAATGACAGTTCGACCAGTCTCGGCCACTTCGCCAATTCTGCCCAGGCATTTCTTCTGGAATTCGGCGTCGCCCACCGCCAGCACCTCGTCCACGATCAGATTCTCCGTCTCCATATGCGCCGCCACCGCGAACGCCAGCCGCACATACATGCCGCTCGAATAGTGCTTCACCGGGGTGTCGATGAATCTTTCGACCTCGGCAAAGGCCACGATTTCGTCGAATTTGCGCAGGATCTCCTCTCTCTTCATGCCTAGGATGGCGCCATTGAGGAAAATGTTCTCGCGGCCGGAGAGCTCCGGGTGAAAACCGGTGCCGACCTCCAGCAGCGAACCTACGCGCCCGCGGATCTCGGCATGCCCGTCAGTCGGCTCGGTAATGCGCGAGAGAATCTTGAGCAATGTGCTCTTTCCCGCCCCGTTGCGGCCAATGATGCCGACCACCTCGCCGTGCTTGACTTCGAAAGAAACATCCTTCAATGCCCACAGCATTTCCGCTTCCTTGCGCGCCGCTCCTCCCCCGCGCAATCGCCGGAAGGGTGCTGCGATGGCATCGGTCACCGTATCGCGGAGAGTTCGGTACCGTTCCGGCTCTCCCAGCCGGTACAGCTTGCTCACGCCGTCCACTCTGATGGCAATATCACTCATCAATTCACTCTTTACACGATATCCGCGAACGTTTTTTCCATGCGCCGGAAGTACGCCAGGCCGCCGATCAACAGCAGGATTACCGCGGCTACCGACACCCACAGCAATGGACCCGGACTGGTGGACTTTCCGAGCAACGCCCAGCGAAAGCCTTCCACCACGCCGGCCATGGGGTTCAACCCGTATAGCGCGCGCCACTTTTCGGGAACCAGGCTGCTCGGATAGGCCACGGGTGTTGCGAACATCCAGAACTGGGTCAGAAACGGAATCGTATAGCGTACGTCGCGGAACTGCACATTCAGCGCGGAAAGCCACAAACCAACCGACAGCGCCGCGGCCACTGCGAAGCCGATGAGCACCGGCAGCACCAAGATCGCGGCCGTCGGATGAATCCTGTAATACGCCATCATTCCCAAGAGCACCACAAAGGCGATAGCGAAATCTACCAACCCGGCCAGCACTCCCGCGATGGGGATTACCAGCCGTGGAAAGTAGACTCTCTGAATCAGATTTTGGCTGCCTACCAGACTATTGGCCGATTCTGACAGTGCAAAGGCGAACAGCTGCCAAGGCAGCAGGGCCGCGTACGCAAAGATCGGGTACGGAATTCCATCGGAGGGCACCTTGGCAAGCCTTCCGAAGAACACGCTGAACACGATCATAGTCATCACCGGTTGCAGAATGGCCCACGCTGCTCCTAACGCCGTTTGTTTGTAGCGCACCTTGATGTCGCGCCAGACCAGGAAGTAGAGCAACTCGCGATACTCCCAGATCTCCCGGAAGTTGATCTTCAGCCAGCCTCGAGTTGGCTCGATGATCAGAACGTCTGTGCTTGCTGAATGGGGCGCGGCCGTCATGCCCTTGCTCCTAAAACCACCAGCGACCATGCGCGCGACCAATGCAGGCGGTCCTGATCAAAGGCCGACCACATTTTGCCCACCACATCGCGCTCCAGAGTCCTCGTCGACATCGCCATCTCGCGCAACGCACCGGTACGTTCATGCATCCACTTCGCCATCGGGAAGGAAAAGCCCCGCTTGGGACGCCGCGCCGCCTCGTCGATCAGCGCGTCCCCGAGAGCTTCGACCAAGAGTGGCTTATTCATCGTTCGGCTCGTCTTCAGATTGCCAGGAGTCGCCGCGGCTCGCGCCACCACTTCATCGTCTAGATAAGGCACACGTATTTCCACCGAGTGAGCCATCCCAAATACGTCGCTGTCACGCAGCAGTTGATCGTGCAGGTACCGTTTCAGTTCGATGTAATTCAATTCGCTCGATCGCGAAGGGTTGGCTGTTGGACGCAATTCCTCCAGCGTCTCTAACATCAACGTTTTCATCTCGGCCTGGCTGTTGCCCAGCAGGCGGTGCACTTGTTCGGAAGCAAAGAAGCCGCGAAAAGCCATGTAGAGACCCTCGGCATCTGGCCCCGACCGCAGCGCAACCAACCGCATCCAGGATTCCTTCCCCCGCAGCCGTCCCAGTGCCACCGCCCCGTTTACACACGCCCGCCTCACGAACGCCGGAGCCAATGCCAACGCTCCCAGCCTCCCCTGATGGCGCACCATCCAGTGATAATGTGGGTATCCCCAAAATAGTTCGTCGCCGCCCAGGCCCGATAGCACCACCGTTAATCCTGCTTCTCGCGCCGCCCGCGCCACAAAGTAGGTATTGACTCCGTCATTGGTCGGCTGGTCCATCGCCGCCAAAATCTTCGGAAGCTCCGCGGCAAAGTCGGCGCTGGATACCCGCAATTCGTGATGGTCCGTCTGAAAGTGCTCTGCAACACGGCGCGCCTCTCCGGCTTCATCGAACTCGGATTCCGCGAAGGAAATCGTGAGCGTCTTCAAATCCTGATTCGATGAGCGCGCCAGAGCGACCAGTCCTGCCGAGTCCACGCCGCCGCTCAGGAAGATCCCCACCGGCACGTCGCTCACCATATGGCGTCGCACGGCATCCTGCAATACTTCGGAAAGCGGCGTGGGATACGAGCCGCTGGGCCCGCTAAAATTCAGATCCCAGTAACGTCGCGTCTCAAGGCTCCCCGCCCGCGCCACGAGATAGTGCCCGGGCAGAAGACACTCGACATCACGAACGATCGTCTGCGGCGACGGCACCGAGCCAAACAACAGGAACCCGGCGAGCGCCTTACGATCCGTTTCGGCGGCGGCCAATCCAGATGTGAGGAGGGCCTTGACCTCGGAGGCAAACCCTAATCGGCCCGTCCGCCCGTCACGCGTGTAGTAGAGAGGCTTAATACCCAGCCGGTCGCGCGCCAGAATCACGCGGCCCTTCTCCGCGTCATAGAGCCCGAAGGCGAACATGCCGCGCAGCCGCTTGAGCAGGCCTTCCTCGCCCCATTCTTCGTATCCGTGAACCAACACTTCGGTGTCTGATTGCGAAACGAACAGGTGCCCAGCCGCACCCAATTCACCGCGTAGTTCCGTGTAGTTGTATATCTCGCCGTTGTAGGTAACCCATACGGTCCCAGTCTCGTTGGACATCGGCTGCCTGCCGGCCGCCGATACGTCAATGATTGAGAGACGGCGATGACCCAAGGCCACATGAGAGTCGTGGAACGACCCGCTGTCGTCAGGCCCTCGGTGAGTCTGAGCCGAGGTCATCCGCTCCAATGCAGTCAGGTCGGCGGGGCAGATTTGCTCGCGAAACTTTATGATTCCGGCGATTCCGCACATATGGCTTGAGGCGTTGAAAGCCGCGACGTGCTCAGTCCTGTTCCTTCTTCACGTTGTAATATTTCGCGTACCGGTCGTAATACTTGGAGTCGTAGCCGTATCCGTTGAGACCGGGGATCCAGTCATTCAATACGATTCCGAGAATGGGAGTGCCATCCTGCTGGAATTTCTGACGCGCGGCGCGCGCCGCGTCACGGGTAGTCTTACCGGCGCGTATCACTAGGATCACGGTGTCGCAATGCTGACTCAGGATCCGGGCGTCGGCCAACTGCAACATGGGTGGCGTGTCGATGAGAACATAGTCGAACTCGCTGCGGGCGGCGCGCAGGAGTTCCGCCAGTCGTGGCGAATACAAGAGATTCGATGCGTTGGATACCGCCGGACCGCTCGGCATCAGGCACAGTCCGGGTACCTCCGTTTGCACCACGATCGGAGGCTTCGGACGCCCCAGGATCGGCGTGTGATTTTTCAATATAGTGCTCAAGCCCTCGTCGTTGCCAACGCCAAAAATGTGGTGCAACCTGGGCCGCCGCATGTCGGCGTCAATCAAAAGCACCTTTTGGTTGATTTCCGCCAAGGCCGCTGCCAGATTGCTTGAAACAGTTGTTTTACCCTCCGACGGACTGGCGCTGCACATCACAATGACCTGAGGCTGAATTCCGTTCTGGCCGGAAAAGAGAATCGAGGTCAACGTGTCATGAAACGATTCCGCCATCAGGGAAGGCCGGCGCTTGAAGGTCGCGAGCGCCACTTCCTGCGCCTCGTTGCTTTGAGCCGCTGCCAGACTTACCGCCGAATGGGCACCGTACAACCGCGCCGCTGTGCCCGCTCTATCAGAGGGGATAACGCCTAACTCGGGCAGATTTAGGAAATGGGCCGCGTCTCCTGGCTGCTGCAGACTGCGGTCGGCCCGCTCTCGCACCAGTACGAACAGAATACCAAGAACCAATCCGCCTAAAGAACCCATCGTGGCGCTCTGCGTCGGATTCGGTTTGTAAGGCCTTCCTGGCGCTTTCGCGGGATCCACTATCCGATAGTTGCTCGCTCGCATCGCCGAGGCGATGCTAGCCTCTTTTACTTTTTGGAGCATCGATTCGTAAATCTGATGGTTGGTGTCTGTCTCGCGTTTCAGAATGTCGTAATGGATCCCTTTCCCCGCCTGAGCGTTCACGATCTTCATCTGGGTGTCGTATTCCGCCGTAATCAACCGCTCGCGCCGTGCCGCAGCCTCGTAGTCGTTCTTGATCCTAGTTACGACGTTCGTGCGTTCTTTCTTGAGGGTATTTTCCAGTTCGTTGATCTGCACCTGGATCTTTTGTACTTTGGGGTTCGCGGGTGTCAAGGACGTCGTTAATTCCGCGAGTTGCCGACGGAGGTCAGCGAGCCTGGTCTGGTATTCGCGCAGGCCTGAATCATCGAGCACTTGGGGCAACGATTCAGCGGGGGCCGAGGAGATCAATTCGAATTTCGATTGCGCGGCGACCCGTTCCGCTTGGATGGTTAGCATCTCCGTTTGCAACTGCCTAAGTTTTGCGTCGGCTACGTTCTCTCTGCCGCCACCGTCTTTGCCATCCCCGGCTCCGCCTCCGGTAAATTGCAGACCGACTCCGGTCGCATAAGCCTGCAATTGATCTTCTGACTTTTCCAGTTGGATCTTGAGGTCGTTAAGCTGCTGAGTGAGCCACACGCCGGTCCGCTCATTTGTTGTCAAACGCCCTTCCAGGTCCTGCTCGATAAATTCATTGACAAGAGTATTGGCAAAGTCCGCGGCCACCCTCGGATCTGGCGAATCTGAGGCAACATCGATAATACGAGTAGTCCCGGAAGCTCTGACAGTTACGCTGCCAGCGGCCATCCCAACTGCAGACCCCCAAGTCAAAGGAGTGCCCGGATCGAGATGGAGTGCTTTCTTCCACGTCGATAGACGGTCGTTAGCGGAGCCGGCGGTTAAGGACGTACCTGGACGCGCCTTTAATTTGGCGCTGGCTCGCTCGCGTAGAGCTTGGCTTTCAAGAAGTTTGACCTGGGTTAGAATGTCGGCACTTGGATCCACTGATACTCCCGAGCCGGTAGGGCTCAGGTCTTTCATATTTAGGAAGTTTTCGTTTATTCCCTGCACCTCAATCGTGGTATGAGCCCGATAGATCGGTGTCTGCGGCAAGGTGGATAAGAAGCCGGCCAAACCGCCCAAAACGAATAGCAACAGCACGGTTGCCTTGTGCCGGACGACTACTCTCCAATATTCGACCAAACCGCCTGCTGAACCCGCCTCCACGAGTTGCGTCAAGGGTTCTTGATCGCGGTAAACCACCTCCGCTGGACGCGTCAGCGCGTTCCCGCCGTTCTGACCTGGCAATTGTTTTGAATGGTCCATGGGATTCTCCGTCATGGGACTCTGTAAATAGCAGTGCTTACGCCAGTTCCCCCCAGCGCCTCTAAGGTCCTTAATGCGAAATCTTTACGAAGACTGGTGGGCACGTATAGAATGTCCTCAGCCCTGAGCGGAATATCATTGCTCTTGCCGGCAAGCATGGCTTTCAAATTCACCGCGATTTCTGTCCGCTGTGACGAGCCGGGAGTCAGGCGTAGGATCTTGGCCTCGGTCGACTTCGCTGTCTTGCCTAGCCCGGACGTGATCGAGATGGCTTGCAGCACAGTCACTGTCTTCTGGTCGCCCAGTACAATGCTGCCGGGCTTAAGCACTTCGCCGATTACATAGACCATTTCCGCCTTTGGCACGCTGATCACATCGTTGGGCATGATGACAACGTTCGCCGCGGGATCTCGAGCTTCCATAATGTTTTGCAGGTTCACCTCGGCGACACTGAATTGGCCGCTGGGATCAGTCGTCGCGTGAGGCAACGGAAGCGGGCCGAGCTCTTTTCGGCGCGTGATTCTGGCGGTATATCCTGCGTCGTCACGCGGTCCACCGGCCAGTGACATCACCTCCACGAAAGTCTTCTGACCCTGCAACTGAATCACGCCGGGATTCTTGACAGCACCAACCACGGAGACCGGCTGGCTGTGGGTCTCGGCGACACTCACGGTAACGTCCGGCTCCACGATCAGTCGTTTCAATCGCTGCACCATCTCCATTTGCAGTTCTTCCACAGTAAGCCCGGCAGCCTTCAGGCGGCCGACCAACGGAAGATTGATATATCCGTCGGAGCCTATCCGAATTGGTTTGTCTGAGATATCCTCAGCCTCGACCGCATGAATCTGTATGACGTCGTTAGGGCCTAACTGAGACGCCGCGTCTGTTGACGTGGAACCGGTGGTCGCGAGCGGCGCCTGAGCTGTGGGAATCTGTCCGCTAGCGACCAGGGCAACTAGCAGGCTCGCTGCGGCAAGAAAAGTGTTAAGCTTTGCCATTGGCTTCCCTCATTCTTTGCGCGGTAGGATGGCCCACGACTACGTTGAGCCGCTGAACCTGCAGATCTAGTGTGTCCATGCGGCCCTCCAGGGTCCGCAACGCGATCTCGACTTCTGCATGCGAATCCTTCTGGATCAACCGGTGAACCGCGTCGCGAGCTAGGTCGGAGACGCTGCGAGCGCCTCCGTTCTCGCACAAGCTTCTCAAGCTTGCGTACTCATCTTCCGATAGCCGGAAGCTGATCATTCTGCTTCTGCGCTTTAATATTGCCAAGGAGTACCTCCTCAACGTTGACTTGGGTGACTGACGGGGAAGGGTCGCGGCGAAGCAGAGCCCTTACGCCACGTTTTCAACAGGGCGGCTCACCGGGGAGCGGAGCCAGGGACGGATCGGCCGGAGCCAAGCGCGATCGACCTGCACGGCCATGGATCGCTGGAGTAGAGTAACGGAGATGACGACCTGATCTCCGCCGTCATTCTGCACGAGAATGCCTTCGAGATTCCGAAGCGGGCCCTCGTCGACTCGAACACGGTCACCCTGGCGCAGGAATGGCCACGGCCGGGCTGCGGCACCGGCGAGAACAACTTTCTGAATGGCCTCGATTTCATGTTGTTCAATCGGGATGGGCGTATTACCACAACCGACGAAATGTATGACACCGGGGGTCACGAGAACCGGCAGCCGACCGTCTGGGTTCGTTTGGCAAAAAAGGTAGCCGTCGAAAAGCGGAAGTTCGATCTGCTTGATGCGGTCCGACCAACGGCGACGTGCCAAATAAAACGGCAGGAGGGTGTTAATCCCCTTGGATTCAAGTGATTCCGCTACTTGCTTTTCGTAGCGTGGGCGAACCCGAATTGCGAACCAAGGGGCGAATTCTTGCACTTACAGACAAGCTACCGCCAGAATAGTCACATCCAGCGGAGTCCTCCGATTAGGAAACCGATAGTCCACTATGGCCGAGAGGATTACAAATGTCAAGTGAAGAGCATACGAAATGGGTAACAAAAATCACTTGGTAGTACTAGGCCAACAACCTTCGCCCTCCGGTTTGCAAACTAAGGCCCGACGGGCGAAACTTGGACCGTGGAACCATCGTCCTACCGGCCCGAAATTGTTGTATTGATTGCATGTGCTCTCCCACCCGGCTCTCCCCAGGCGGGCACCCGCATACGTGCCTTACTTAACGGCCCAGCTGACTGGAACCAGCTTCACGCCCTCGCTTCCTAACTATCGTGTACAGCCCTTACTCTATAAGACATCGGTTGAATACGGAATAAGATTTGTCCCTGAGCCTGAGTTTGCGGGAGCTGTCCATGGCGTTTCGCACCAACGCAGCCCGCAACCTCGATCTGGCCGGCGAGCTGATCGCGCCCACGTGGGCATTCGCCGCGGCCGTGGTTCCCCATATAGGCGCCCTGCTGGCTCAGGCGACGTATGGCAATTTGGCCTTGCGCGGCCGACCTGCCGCGGGCGATCGCTGCTGGCCGAACACGGCGATCATGCCCCGGACGCGCTGCCTGGTTATCGCGGACCGCGCTCCTGCGCCGGTCCCCGGAGATGACGTATCGTTCTGGGCGGGTCATCTGCGGTCCATCTTCACTGGAGGCTCACGGCCAGCCACCACGCAGTTCAGCTAGATCCCGAAATTCTGTGGCGGTCTCGTAGCACGATGACGAGGGCTTGCAACCCCACGCTTGGATCCGGCTGTTGCTCGAGTTCCCGGCGCCAAAACACGCAGTGGCTGCTGTCGCTGATGGACGTCGTGTTGACGTGAACCCCTTAAACCGTCCGAAATGGAATACGATTTTGGGAAGAACGAAAGGGGAAACGGAATGGGCAACGGCAAGCACAGCGAGGCGCAGATCGTCGCCGCGCTGAAACAGGTGGAGGCGGGGCGGAACGGAGAAGATGTGGCTCGGGAATGCGGTGTATCCAAGCACACGATCTACGCCTGGAAGTCGAAGTACGGCGGCATGGATGTGACCGAGGCGCAGGAGGTCAAGCGACTGCGGGCAGAGAACGCTCCGCTGCGAAGCGGCAGACTCGAATGATCTCAGTTTCAGTCAGGGCGGAACCAGAGGGCACGTCAGTGTGGCCTTTAGACGCGCAGCCCGGCTTGGGTCGCCGGGCGCGATGGCGCTGGCGCCGAACGGGGCTGCCAGTGGGCGGTGGCGGGGGCGCTGGCCGAGGCGCTGGTCAAGCAGTATTCCAGGGCGCAGGTGCGGGCTTCGTTGAACTACGTTTCCTGGAAACAGCGCAAGGCGGTGGCCGCGGATTTACAGCCGATTTACCGCGCCAGCACGCGGTCGAAGAGGCCGAACAGCGGCTCGATGAATTTGCCGCGAAATGGGATGGGGCGTATCCCACGATCAGCCAGATGTGGCGCCGGAACTGGGAGCACTTGACCCCGTTTTTCGCTTACCCGGCCGACATTCGCAAAGTGATCTACACCACCAACGCGGTCGAGTCGCTGAATATGTCGCTGGGCAAAGTGATCAAGACCCGGGGCTCGTTTCCCAACCAGGAAGCTGCGATGAAACTGCTGTACCTGGCTCTGGAGCACATCGCCAAGAAGTGGACCATGCCGGTGCAGAACTGGAAGGCCGCCTTGCAGCGCTTCGCGATTCTGCTCGGCGACCGCGTTCCGAAAGCGGAGTTGACGTAAATCGTCACAGCATGAAGCATCGGAAAAAGAACATTTCCGGGATGGGGGCTCTGCCCCCAAACCCCCGAGATTTAGCGCTTTCGCGCCAGGATTCCTGGACCGAGAGGCGAGCTGCTGCTCGCCATCTCGGAATCCCGGCCCCTGAGTCGGCGCTCGGGTTGCGTCTCCGCAGAGCCCTACCCTCCGCTCAGGTCCGTTCAGTCTACCAGGGATGCAAGGTTAGAAAAAGTGTGGCCGTTTACACAAAACCTTGACGCGCCCCGAGGCCCCCCCCGACGCCCTTTGCCCGGGGCATGCTGGAGCGTTGGTACAACGGCCCACTCAGGCCTCCGCAATCGCCCGGAGCGGTTCTCTTGCCCGTCTCGGCCGAGCAATTCGATTTTCGATCCCGCCCGGAAGGCGATTGGAAAACGCGAGGGCTTCCGGAGAGTCTGTTCCGGCTTTATGCTCCGCTGCGCGCGCGGCTGGCGGGCAAGTACCTGCTTAGGAGACCCGCGGCGAACACGATCCAGTAAACGTCGAGATACGTGCGGTGGCTGGTGTGCCCGTAAAACACCGCTGTCACCCCTGCGAAGGTGGCAAAAAGCACGTAAAAAATCATGTGCTCGCGCCAGCGTTGGCGGAATGCCCACATCCCTCCGAGACCCAACAGCATTACCGGTCCGTAGGACAGCAAGTGAACCAGGTCGCGCCAAAGTCCTCGACGAGGGCTCGGCAACCATCCGAACGCCGCTCCAATCTTCCGAAAGCTATTACCGATCGTTAGCCAAGGATGAGTATGAATGTACGACATTCCCTTCCGCCAGAACCATTCATCCCCGGCGGCTTCGATGTCTCTGGCTTTTCCGATCTCTCCCTGCTCGGCCGGAGTCAGCGCGCGAAGCGCAGACGCCTCACTCAAGTCAATCGATTCGCGCGGATAATGGCTGAAGGTGAGTGGGTTATTCCCACGCCACAGTTCCATGCCGGTTTCCGTGGCCAGCGCCGGCGCTCCGGTCAACTTCCAGGACCGAACGAGCCAAGGCGAGACGACGATCCCCAGCATCGACGCGCATAAGAGACCTGTGCGCAACCTCGCCCTTCCCCCGGCCCACATGAGCCAGATCGGAGCCAGCGCCGCAAAAGGCGCGATCGTCGCTCGTGTGAGCACGTCAACGCCTAGCGCGAGCCCCGCGCATAGCGCCGTCACCCGCGACTCGCTCCTGCGCGCCCTCCGCAGCAGGATCAACGCAACCGCCGTCAATAGCGTGAACAGGCTGGTTTCCTGAAGCGCCGTGTCGTGAACCACATAATACGGGTAGATTGCTGCAACGACGGCGGCTATGATGGCGGCGGCGACGCCGAACATCTCTCCGGTCAACAGCGCCGCGCACCACACGGTCCCCGCGCCGATCAGCCCTTGAGCCAGCAGCACCGGCACGAATAATTGATGCCCCCATGTCAGCATCGCTAGAAACGCCGGGTACAGCGGAACCCTGAATGTAGTAGGCGGTGCGTCAGTAAACCTCATCCCCTTACCCGCGGCGATGTTCTGCGCGAGGTCGAAGTAGAACGTATAGCCGTTTACCCAGAAGTCCTCCTCACCTGTGTAAAGGCGCGCACACACACGCAGCACAAAACCGAGTGAGACCAGCCACAGAATCTTGCGGCCTATTGTGGTTGAACGAACTGCGTCTGCTACGGAGCGATTACTGAGGACTTTTGGTCTATCCATCGTTACGATCCTAATATGCAATATCGGGATGGTTCTCTCATCGTAACCCCATACCTTGCCTGGCGAAAACGCTGACAGAGCGGTTCTAGTGCTGTGACCGCATAAATAGCTTGTAATCGGACAAGTGCGAGGCCATACTTGAGTATGGCGAAACCGGCGCTGGTTTTGAAGCTGACCGCAGGAGAGCGGGGAGAGTTACGGGAGTTACTGA
>Ga0210384_10002580_pt1 | contig 21997 bp, 21 predicted proteins | sample IncBWH2MmetaG_FD_160574 | JGI IMG/M metagenome (GOLD analysis project Ga0210384, IMG submission 160574) | Forest soil microbial communities from Barre Woods Harvard Forest LTER site, Petersham, Massachusetts, United States - Inc-BW-H-2-M | ecosystem: Environmental > Terrestrial > Soil >...
TATTACCCTTCAAGAAAGGGCCGTTCCATTTGGCGATGGAGAGTAATGTGCCCGTAGTCCCGATCACGATTTCCGGCTCGCATTCCGTGATGCCCAAGCAGAGATTCGCGATCAAGCCAGGACTAGTGACCGTGATCTTTCACGACCCTATCGAACCCAAAGAGTTCGGCAGCCGGGAAGAGTTGATGGAAAAAGTCAGAAGGGCGATTGACAGTGGACTGCCGGAGGAGTATCGGGAACAAAAGCTTCAAACCACAAAGGACGCGAAGGCACACGAAGGAACTACTGCCTGACAGAGAGGAATGGTGCAGCATCGGGGCGGGCAGGAAGCGGATGGAAAGCCCCCGTACACTGGCCGGTTCAGCTTTTCGATTTTGCCCTAATTGCTTTGGCAATTTCCGGAAGCCTGCTCAAGATCGCTGAATACTTCAGCCAGAGCTTGTGATCCACCGCAGGCGCGCCGCTGACAATCGCGCCGGCCGCAACGTCTCCTGCGACTCCACTCTGCGGCGTGACGATCGCGCCATCGCCAATTTTGCAGTGACCGACCACGCCCACCTGTCCTGTGAGGATGACATTGTTACCCACGTCGGTTGAGCCCGCGAGACCAACCTGCGCCGCCAGTAGAGAATCCTTCCCAATATGCGAGCCGTGTCCCACCTGCACCAGGTTGTCGATTTTAGTGCCGCGTCCGATATGAGTTTCTCCCACGCTCGCCCGGTCGATGCAGGAGTTGGCCTGGATCTCTACGTCGTCTTCAATGACAACCGGCTGTGGCTGCGGAATCTTGTGCCACCGGCCATGATCATCTTTGGCAAAGCCAAAGCCATCGCCGCCGATGACCACGCCATTTTGCAGAATCACGTTGTTTCCCAAGCGGCAATGCTCGCGTACCACTGCATGGGCGTGGGCAAAACAATTGTCGCCAATGATCGCGCCCCGGTAAATGACCACGTGCGCCAGGAGGACTGCATTCTTACCGATTTTTACGTCTTCGTCCACGACCACATAGGGGCCAATATGTGCATTTTCTCCAATCTTGGCGGAAGGATGGATCACCGCCGTCGGATGGCGACCCGGCGCGTACCTGGCTGGCTGATGAAATAGTTCAATGGCGCGGGCGAAAGTTAAGTAGGGATTCTTCGAGCGCAGCATTGCGGTGGAGATGGCCGGGAAGTTGTCGTCCACAATCACGGCGGAGGCCTTGGTGGTCCGAGCCGCAGCCGAGTATTTGGGGTTAGCTACGAAAGTGATCTGGCCGGGGCCGGCCAATTCGATTCCATTCACACCGGTGATTTCAATTTCAGGCGAGCCGTTTTCCAGCCGCGCATTGAGAGTAGAAGCGATCTGAGCGAGTTTCATAGGGGTTGGCCAACGAACGCGAGTCAGACGGCGATTGTAAAGGAGACGCGCGGGAAGTTCTTACGCTCTGAACACAAAAGAACTTTGGCCGGGTGGCCCGTCCAAGCTCCGCTTGGGCGGGAGTTACTCGTATGAAAGCAATCGGCTCATTTAGAGCTGGAGAATTTGGAGCCAGAGCATTCCGTATTGGTAGTATAGTAGTAGTATGAAAGAGAAGACTTCTATCACACTATCGAAAGAGGTGCTTGCCGGCATCGATCGCATCGCAGGATCGAAGCAGTCGCGATCGGCTTTTATCGAGGCGGTGCTGGCTCAGTACCTACGCAAACAGGCGCGGGCGCAAATTGAAGCTCGCGATCTCGAACTCATCAATAAGGCTGCAGATGAGCTGAATGCGGAGGTGGAGGACGTCCTCCGGTATCAGGCGACGGAATCATAGCCGGCGGCGCAGATGAGAAGGGGCGAAATTTATCGCGTTCATCATCCCAGCGACGATCCTAAACTTTACCGGAGCTTCGTGGTAGTGAGCCGCCAGACCCTGATCGATTCTAGATTCCCCACCGTCATCTGCGCGCCGATCCTCACTCGCGGACACGGATTCTCAACCCAGGTCTCGGTTGGCATCGACGAAGGCTTGAAGCATGAAAGCTGGATCCTCTGCGATAACCTCGTAAGCCTCCGCAAGGTGCAACTGACACGCTTCGTTGGATCCCTGGCGCGCTCCAAGGTTGAGGAATTGGACCGGGCGCTCAAAATGGCTCTCGCCCTGGAATAGGCCTGGGCTGCCCGCCTGGCTACGCGACCGCGGCCTTTCTGGGACAAGCACACAAATCGACATCATTTGATGCTATAATCGGTGCCTGGAGGGTTTCTTATGAGAACCACCGTTGCGCTCGATGACGACCTGGTACGCATCGCCCAGGAGTTCACGGGGGTAGCGGAGAAAACGGCGTTGATTCGTGAGGCTCTGAAGGCCCTCATCGAGCGGGAGAGCGCCCGCAGATTGGCGTCCCTGGGAGGCACAATGCCCGAATTGAAGAATATCCCACGCCGCAGGCCGGGCAAGACTGAGGTTCGGGCGAATTGATTCTCGCAGATACGTCCGTTTGGATCGACCATCTCCGTTCCGGAAATAAAGAAATGCGCAAACATCTGAACCAAGGGCAGATTGTGATCCATCCGTTCATCACTGCAGAACTTGCCCTGGGTTTGTTAAAGGAGCGCACGCTGCAGGAGCGCACCAAGACGCTCGCGCTGCTGGACCTTTTACCACAGGTAAAAGTGGCGCAGCTGAGCGAAGTGCGACTCATGATTGAGGCTCGTCGTCTGTATAGCCTGGGCATCGGTCTGACCGACGCACACTTAGTAGCGTCAGTCTTTATCAATCCATCCACGCTTCTGTGGACAAGAGATAAGCGGCTCCGTAAAGCCGCTGAAGGTCTTGGCATTCACGCGGGGCTGCCTTAAAAATGCTCCGCTGACCCCTAGTTCGCTCCGCCGGTGCCCCAGCTTCGCGCCCCGGTTTTGGGCGCTAACCTGGGCGAAGGAGAATCCGAGGCCCTCCTCCGTGCGCCTTCTGTTCCCGCTCTCGCCTTGGAATAGGCTGGCCAGCCCGCCTGATTACAGTTCGCTAATTGCCGCAGCGCTCGCTCTCTCTTTCCACTTCGGGACATTCACACCCATCACAATCAACCATAGGCAAAGAATGAATTCCGGAATCCCGGCGGGCAGCAAAAGCCAATCCCAATGAAGGCGACTCAGGAACAGCACAAAGCTATTGGTCACGTAGCTGAGACCGGAAATGAGCACCAGGATGCCAAGAATCCTGGGGAAGAAACCCGACTTTAAAATCAAATATCCGCGACAAAGGGATTCGAAGCCGAAGAACACCAGGGCGATGCCATAGCCATAATTAAAGAGCTTGGTCGATAGCAGCGCTAAAGCCTGTAGTTGATGTGGTTCAAAAGCTTTCAGGTAGTCAGCGCCTCCCAAAATGAGCACCGCCGCAAAATGATGAAGATTATTGATGCCCTCGATGGCGATATCCATCAGGTTGAAAAACGCCATAAGCAAAGCAATATTTCTGTTCACCGGTCTGAGCAATACATAAAAGATCATAGTTAGCGCGACAGCACACACCAGCATGACCACCGTGGCGGCGAAACCGATGCGCCACAGCGACTCAGAGGCCATAATGTTGTTGGCTGTAGCCGCAGCGTCTCTTGCCACGATGAGTTTGTCCCGCACAAATAATTCCGCGAAGCCGCCGGCCACGATGATGATCAGATAGAGCACTCCGCCGATTCTCGCGTAAAGTTGCGGTGATGTTTCAACGGTACGATCTGTCATATCGGCTCCTTTGCAAATGCGACATCAACGTCGCCCACCGCCGGCGACTCAGATCGGTCCTTGATAGCGGCGCAGCCGGACGGCTGCGGCGAGGAATGCCGCACTGATTGCCAGCCCGATCCAAAGAGCCGGGCTGCTCAGGAAATGACCCGGAGTGATATGTGTCATGGGACTGGTGGGGAACATATCCGGCCCGGTGGAGGAGATCGTCGGCGCGTCGCCCATGAATCGACCTCCCACCAGCGCAGCGAAATGCCACGTGTGAAACGCAAGGTTCTCGACGCCGGCGATCACCACCAGCGGTAACACCGCCCACAGAAATGGCGCGCGGCGGGCCCAGCCGGATACCAGCAGCAGCCAGCAATAAATGGGAGCGGGCCAGAGCGCATGAGCCGTCAACAGATGATAGAGCAGCAACAGCGACATCTGGAAGAATGACAAATTTTTCCATAACATCGCGACGCTCTGTCCGCTGACCAGCACCACTGCGCTGCTCACCAGCAGCATCACCCACTGCACAGCGATCGTGATCGCAAAGGTAAGGAGTGGGAGAATAACAAGCGGAATGCTCGCCTTCGACAACACGGTGGTGATGTCCGATACCGGCAGGGATTTCCAGAACAGGATGCTGCGATCGCGACGCTCGCCGTGCAGTGCGTCTATGCAATAGAACGCACTCACCATGATCCCGGTAAGCATCAGGAGCCCCGCCGCCATGTCGAACGGCTGCTGGGGGGTCCCTGGATCAAATCTCAGCGGCCTTTCCCATATACCCGCAATGATGCTAATGGTGAAGCTGAACAGGGCAACCGCGGCGACGGCCAGCGGTGCGATATAAATCGAACGGTACTCCCACAATTCGCGTCGCACCGACCAGTACATTGGCCGAGTCGGCGACAGGACCGCAGGCGCGACTCTCTGCGCATCGAAGGACTCGGGCATGGCATCGGATTGAGTATTCATCGGGCCGCTCCTTCATAATTACCCAGTGCCTGGCCTACCTGGTTGCCCGGCTTATCCCCCGGCTTATCTGCCAACATGGCAACGAACAAATCGGCGACACTGGGCGTACGCACGTCGCCAAAGCCGTCAAGTTGCTGGCGATCGAGGCCATCGAAGAGCAGGACGGTGCGACCCAACGCCTGACGCTGGTGCATCGGCCTGAGCGCCCGCGCCGCAGCCACCTGCTCGGGGCGCACGGTCACTTCCAGATAGCGCGACTCCACTTCTTCCATGCTGCAATTGAGAACGATGCGGCCGCGATTGATGAACATGAGATCGGTCAGGACGTGCTGGATCTCGTCCACCTGGTGTGTCGCTACGACGATAGTGCGATTGCGATCGAAATAGTCGTTCAGCAGGGAATCGTAGAATTGCTTGCGGTACAGGATGTCAAGGCCAAGCGTCGGCTCATCGAGCACCAGCAAGCGCGCATCGATGGCCATCACCAGAGCAAGGTGCAGCTGGGTTACCATGCCCTTCGATAATTCGCGGACTCTGCTGGCGAGCCGGATATTGGTCCGGGCAAGAAAGCCTTCCGCTTTCCCCCGATCGAAACGCGGATGCACGCCGGCAACGTACTCGAGCGCCTGCGAAACCCGCAACCATCGCGGCAGGATGGCGACGTCGGCAATGAAGCACACATCGCGCATGAGTTGGTCGCGCTCGGTCCAGGGGTCGCGTCCGAGCACCTTTAGCTCTCCCTGATAAGAGGTGAGCCCGAGAATCGCGTTGAGCGCCGTGGTCTTGCCGGCGCCGTTGGGACCGACGAGGCCGAGGATGCGGCCCTCTTCAACGCGCAAATCAATGCCGTCGAGCGCGATGGTCGCGCCGAAGGCCTTGCGCAGGTTGCGGGCTTCTATGCATGCCATGCCTTGAAGTGTCATTCCGAGTAAGCGTCCTTTGCGCAGCGAGGAATCTGAGCGAGCTGCGCGCTGCGGCGCGCTCTTTGCGGCGCAACAATCGCGCGTTTGGCTCGCTTCCCTGCAAAGTCAGTCAGTATCGGCATCCGACTTCCTCCGGCGCTTCGCGCCATTTAAGAGTTCTTCCGCCTTTAGGCCGAGCCGCTGAATGGTGGCGGAAATCCTGGGCCACTCTTCGCCAAGAAACTTCTGCCGCTCGCCCTGAAGCAATAAATTGCGGGCGCCGACATTGATGAACATGCCGAGACCTCGTCGGGTTTCGACCAGCCCATCGTCCACCAGTTGCTGATAACCCTTAAGAACCGTGAGTGGATTGACCCGATATTCGGCCGCGACATTGCGCACGGAGGGCAGCGGATCGCCTTCCTTGAGCACGCCGTCGAGTATCATCGCGACCACGCGGTCGCGAAGCTGGCGATAAATCGGCTGACTGTCGTTCCACTCACGGTCCATCAGTTTTCCGGATACCCTAGTTACCAGCCACACCGCTCCCGTTCTTTGCCCGCTGCAGGTCCATGTGCGCGTGGACGGGCTTGTCCCCCGGCATCATATACGTCCAGTCCTCGGTGTGATGGTCGGCATCGATGATGGTGAACACGGCGTGGTACATGTGCCCGTACTGGTTGCCGCCGGAGAGGTCGAGAAATTCAAACTCCACCTTCTTCCCGTCCGGCGACACTTTGCCCGTCATCCGCGGCCGGTTTCCGGCATCGCAATAGTGCGTTAGCAGCAAGCGATCCCCGTCCAGGTAGAGCATGGTGACCGGATGATCGTAACGCGTCGGATCGTCGGCCTTTCCCGGTTCATGCATCTCATGCACGATCGCGTTTCCCCGAGAGGTCACGCGCAGCGAGACCTGCGTAAACGTCCCGTCCCCCATCTCGGGCTGCGGCGGGACGACGGTCACCGGGCCCTGCCAGGTGCCCGCGAGGGTTTTGAGTTGGGTGAAAGACTTTTGCGCGTCAGTCGGCGCGGCTGACTGCGCGAAGGCGACGGAGACCGACAGCAGAATCAGGAACAGCGCAAAACCAAGTGATTTCATGTTTCATTCTCCTCAAGAAGTGCACTTCTTTTTTTCGCGGGTCAGGGTCATTCGCTGGGCTGTACTCGCTTGCGATACTCCAGCTCTTGATGAAGCACCCCGCCAGCTGTTGTAGTTAACTACAACACTAATTCACATGTCAAGATGTTTCCTTAATTCTTTGCCGTCGGGAGCGCCTAGCCCGTGACGTGCCGCCAAAACTTCCGCCCTGTTTCAACCGATGACTTCTAAACTCAAAACGCACCTCTGCCAAAATTCCTCGACACCTTGACTTGGACCGCCGCCTCTGGGATTATTCGCAGCCGTAGTGAGTTTCGAAGGAGGCTATATGCCGCATTATCTGCACCAAGTTGCGTATTCACCTGAAGGCTGGCGAGCGCTGATCGCGCAGCCCCAGGACCGGATCGAAGCTGTCCGCCCCGCAGTCGAGAAGTTGGGGGGCAAGATCAAGAGTGCGTGGTTCGCATTTGGCGACTACGACGTCGTAATGATTACCGAAATGCCGGATAACGTTAGTGCTGCGGCGATTGCGATCGCATTTGCCGGCGGCGGCGCGTGCAAGTCGGTTCAGACCACACCGCTAATGTCCGCAGAGGAAGCAGTGCAGGCCGTACGAAGAGCCAACGAGTCTGGTTACCGGCCGGCGGCCGTTACCACCCGGGCGGCATAATTCGAGCACAATGACAAAGGTAAGGCGGCCAGCCAGGCCGCCCTTTTTCTTTTCGATCTAACCATTACCAGTGGGCAGGATTTGAATCAAGCCAGTCCAAAGAAAGAAGCTGCCAGATAAAGCGCTTCCAGAACCGCGACCGAAATCAATATCGCTTCACGGACGCGAGAGCGGGAAAGCTTCCCTCTTAGTTTGGCTCCGTGGACCGCATGCATATTTGCTGGCGCGGGATCATTTGGGACTGGGGACTGGGCTACGGCGATTCCCGCCAGTTGTGGCGCCAGCGGGGCCCGCTGAATCCTCGGTTTCAGTGGTTCGTTGGTGACGAATTGCCTGGCGCTTACCGGAACTCTGGGCAGGCTGACGGTGGAAGACCAGCGGACTACCTGTACGGATCCGTCCTGCAGGCTGGCGTCGAAGGGTCTCGAAGTCAACTGCAGCGGGGGCATGCGCTCGGGTGCGATGCGGTCGGCCAGGTTGCGCAGCAGCGAACTCCACCACTGATGACTCATCTGATCGCTGATCAGCTCGCCTACGTCGACGGGCCGTGACTCGAGCTCGAGTGGTGGCAGCGTCTCCGGTGCAATCACGTTGCCTACGTTGGTGAATATGGTTCGATACCAGGGCAAGCTGACAATGTCCCCCAGCAACATGCCAGTATCAACTGGTCGCGAAGTCAGCTGCAGCGGCGGGAATTTCTCCGGGAACCACGCGTCCCGGATATCAAACAAGAGTCGCTTCGCCAAAGACCGGGTGACACTCGCAGGGAGCAGCAGTTGGATGTCATGGTCAGGAGCGATTGGTGAATCTGGGGGCGATCCTGCAGGAGAGTCGGCGCCGTAATCTTGAGCAAAGAGACTCATTCGCGGTGACTACAGTCTAGCATTTATTGTTTCGAGCCTGCGAGATCGGTCCGGTGCCAAACCTAGTTCATGGCTTCCTGGCGATGTACAGGAACCGCAGCAACCGTCGTTCGCTGGTAAGGGTGTGGACGCATGCCAAGAAAGCTTGCAATCCCAGAAAATTCGTTTCGCCTTCAACCGCGACTAAATCACTCCTTCTGCGGGCCCGGCCGTCGTGCCATCGTTTTGCGATGCGGGCGGCATTGTCGGTGGTACCGCGCGACTCCAGCAGGCAAAAGCCGGTCTGTTCAATCAATTTCTCATTTTCTCCCTGGGGGACAAAAACGTAGTAACCGACCGAACTGCGCTTCGCAACTTCCTCGTTGGAGATAAGACCACCTACTACTAGGGCGTCACTGAAGACCATGCGGCCGCCTGGTTTCAACACACGATACAGCTCCCGGAGCAGGGAAAGCCGACCGGGAATGTGGCACAGCACATCGTTGGCATAAACGGCGTCGAAGGCTTGGTCGGCGAATGGGAGCGTTTGGGAAGCGTCTGCCGCCTCGAAACTGGCCTTGGCCGTCAGGTTGTTGGTTCGGGCTAGCTCGTTGGCGTTGCGGACACCTTCTTTATTGACGTCGACACCAACGACGCGGCATCCGATCTTTTCCGCCAGATACAAGGCATAGCGGCCAGAGCCGCAGCCGATTTCAAGAACAGCAGAAGCAGGAGTCAGTCCGAGCAGCCGGGGGATTTCATGGGACTCCTGGGTCGTTACCCAACTGGTCTGCCCGAAGTCCTCCCCATAAGTTTCAATTCGAACATCGCGATAAAGCGCGAGGTCGTAGTTGCCGTATGAGGCGTTGTAGAGGTCAACTCTAGCGGCCACAGTTTACTCCCCGAACAACTGTACTTGTCCGGTATCCGCGGTGACGCCGGGGCGGCGGCGACGGGTGGCGCCAATTACGGCCAGCACGGTGAGCGATTCCAGCGCCGTGCGAGGGACGAAGATGCGCTGCGTATTTGAGCGCAGATCAGGAGGATTGACCAGGAAACCCTCCGCCGTGGTCAAGGAGAGGTCGTTGGGCATCATGCCCTCGAGGACTTCGTTGTCCTTGAATTTAAGGCGTACCCAAAGGCCCTCGGTGCGCGGACGGCTGGTGAAAGTTTTTCGGCTAAGCGCGTCAGAGTCGCCGAACTCGCGCACGAAGTAAACGCCCTTGATGTCGCGCAGCTCAATGGCCACGACATTCCCCGAGGTATTGAGCAACTCCAGCTTGCCTTCGCGGACGAAGTTGGCGGGGGCAACGTATCCGTTGATCGAATCCCGGTCCATCTTGCGAACCACGACCTTCTTGTGAGTTGAGGGCATGCTACTTGGCGAAAGCGGCCTCGGAGTGTGGATTCCCGCAGCGCTGGCGTCCCGATTCTCGCACTTTTCGGCGTGAAACGGGCGGCATCTATGTTCGTAGTAGCCAAACTATCAACGTTGTGTTATTTTCTGTAGCTTGCCGCGTCCCATCGCAGGAAGTCTAAGTCTACTGGATAGAGTCACTTACAACTGGGTGGCGTTGGGCCTCTTGCTTCCCGCCGGAGCGCCCTGTGGAAATCTCCCACCCGCTGGCGGTCAGACGCTCCAGGAGCCGGCGTTCGCAAATAATGGCTGATTACATTTACACCATGGAAATCCGGCTGACGCCGGACCAACAGCGCGGCGTCACCCTGGTGCAGGACGTTGCCCGCGCCGCGGGCATGAACATTTATCTTACCGGGGGCGCGGTTCGCGACATCATCAGCGGCTTTTCCATCCGCGACCTTGATTTCACCGTGCAGGGCAATCCGCTAAAGCTGCAAAAAGAACTGGAGCGCGCGGGAGCAAGTATCGCCGCGGCAGACGATGACCTGAAAACACTCTATTTCACGCTGCCGGGAGGTGTCCGCGCCGAAATCAGCATGGCACGCACGGAACGCTACGAGAAAGCTGGCAAGCCGCCGATTGTAGCGCCCGCCACCATCATTGAAGACCTGCGCCGCCGCGATTTTACGGTGAACGCGATGGCTTTGTCGCTGAATCCGGGATCACGTGGCCTGCTGATGGATCCCTTCAATGGAGCGGCGGACATCGAAGCCAAGCTGATCCGCGTCCTGCACAATTATGGTTTCGTGGAGGATCCGTCGCGGCTGATCCGCGCCACTCGCTTTGCTGCGCGCTTCCATTGGCCCATCGAGGAACGCACCCAGGCGCGCTTCGATTCGGCCAAAGAGAACAATTACATCGACCACATCACCGACAAGGCAATCGGGCGCGAGATCGAGCAATTGGCCTATGAGGACGATCCCCTGCACATCCTTCGGGTCCTGGAGAAAGAAGGATGGCTCAAGGTGCTCAGTCCGCACTGGACCAGCGCCAAAGTGGATACGGCGGGGCTGGGGCAGTTGCTGAAAACGCGGCAACAAATGAATCAGCTCGGCTATGCCCCCGATCCGTCACCTGCAGTTCTGTATTTTCTTACCGCTCGGCTCAGCGACAAGGAAATCGCCGACATGCGCAAACTGATCCCGCGCAAGAATCTGGTCGAGGCCTGGCGAGACCTTGAGGACAACGCTAAGGATCTGGCCAAGAGACTCGCCAGCAAGGAAGCCGGAACGCCGTCGCGGACCTGGAAGCTGCTATCGGAGGCGCGGCCAGAGATGGTCTTGTTCCTGGCGGTGACGGCGCGTCAGCAGGCGGTAACACAGAAAATCAAAAATTTCTTTACCAAATGGCGGCAAGTCCAGCAGAAGATTCCGTTGCCGGAGATGACCGAGCTGCATATCACGCCTCAGATGCCGGAGTATCCGAAAATCGCGCAGGACGTATTTATGCTTCTGCTGGATGGCAGATTACGGTCGCGCACTGAGACTCTGAAATTTCTAAAACCTTTGGCTCCTCCACCACCGCCCCCACCTCCGCCTCCACCAGTCAAGCGCGGAAGAGCCGCTAAGGCCGCTACGGAAGCTGCGGCTGCTGCCGCTGCTGCAGCCGCGACCCAAGCTGCGAGCAAGAAGAAAGGGAAGAGCAGCGCGGCAGCGGCGTCAGCATCCAGCGCCAAAACTGAGCCGATAAGACCTTCCAATCCACACAAGCCGGAGTTGCACAACGCAGCCAAGAAGACCGCGAAAGCAGCCAAGAAGGCGAAAACGAAAAGGCGCTAGGCTTCGATGTGGCCGGGCGGAAAGTTTTCCGACGCCTTGGCGGAAAAGCGTTACAATAGTTATATGCATCGCAGTTGGGCGATTGCGGCCATGGTTGCGGTTTTGCTGACGGTATCAGCCGAAGCCCAACGTCACGGCGGAATGTCCGCTGGCAGCGGGAGCCATTTCGCAAGTTCTTCACGCGGTTCAATGGGAGGGTCCTCACACGGTTCGATGATGGTGAGCCGCGCGCCTACGTTTGGCGGCGTTCAGCATCTGGGTACCGAGCGCTTCGGCACTAGTTTTCGCGGCCCATTTATCTCCTCCAATCGGTTTCACCACCATCATCACTTCTTTGCCGGGTTCTCTCCGTGGTTTTACTACGGCTATCCGGCCTATTACGGTTATCCCTGGACGTATGGAGACTATTCCTACCTAAACGGTGGCGATTCTTATCAGTCTTACGATTCGTCCTATGCCCAGAGCAGCGCGCTAGCTCAACAGGCAGAAATTGATCGCCTGGAAGGTGAGGTTGACCGCTTGCGGGACCAACGTGAGGCTCGGGCGTCTGCCGATGCTCCGCAGGCGAAGAAGGAGACTACGGCTCAAGCCTCTGAGCCTACGGTGCTGGTTTTCCGTGATCAGCACAAGGAAGAGGTCAAGAACTACGCCATCGTCGGAGAAACCGTCTGGGTCTTTTCGGAACTGAGAGCCAGAAAGATCCCGTTGGCTAATCTCGATGTGGAGGCCACCACCAAGGTGAATGATGACCGCGGTGTGGAGTTCCGAGTCCCCGAACAGACCCCGGAGTGACATACTGCGTAACGAAACCCCGCTAAACCACGCTGTGAATAATTCTTTACTCCGGTTCGCAGCGATTTCCCGTTAAAATGACGACAACATAAGATTTGTTTCCCGAGCCCCCATGTCCCAATTCGTACACCTCCATCTTCACACAGATTATTCAATGCTCGACGGCGCTTGCGATGTGGAAAAGCTTGTCCAGCGCGTGAAAGAGCTAGGCATGCCGGCAGTTGCCATGACCGACCACGGCAACATGTTTGGCGCTGTCCATTTCGTAAACGCGGCCAAGCAAGCGGGAATCAAACCGATCATTGGCTGCGAGCTCTACGTCTGTAAGAAGGAAGATCACAACATCGAGCGTACCCCGCCTGAGGGCGACACCTACAATCACTTGTTGGTGTTGGCGGAAAACGAAGAAGGGTATCGTAACCTCACGAAAATCACCTCGGAAGCGTCCCTACGAGGCTTCTATTACAAACCGCGCGTCAGCAAGAAATTTCTCGCGGATCATTCCAAAGGATTGATAGCACTCTCCGGATGCTTGAAGGGGGAGGTTGCCGAGCTGTTAATGGATGACAAATATGAGGCCGCGCGGGGTGCGGCGGCGATTTATCGTGACATCTTTGGCAAGGAAAATTTCTTCCTTGAAATTCAAGACCAGGGCTTGGAGATGGAGCACCGCATCCGTCCACACTTATTCCGGCTGGAGAAGGATCTCGGCATACCACTCGTTGCGACCAATGACAGTCACTACCTTTGCGAAGATGACGCCCACGCGCAGGATGTAATGGTCTGCATTCAGACCGGTAAGTCGATTCAAGATACAAACCGCATGAAGTTTCAGGGCAGCGGCTTTTTCGTCAAGAGCCATGACGAGATGTACCGGGTTTTCAAGGACTCGCCTGAAGTGCTGTCCCGCACCTTGGCAATCGCTGAGCGTTGCAGCGTGCGGCTGGAGAAGGTGAGCAACCCCTTCCCGCATTTCGATGTGCCGGCGGGCTACACCTTAGACAGTTATTTCGAGCACGTCACCCGAGAAGGGTTTGCGCGGCGGCTGGAAGGATTGCGGACGCTGGAAATGCAGGGCCGCTTGAAGCACAGTCTGGCTGAGTACGAGCAGCGGCTGGCACGAGAACTGCTCATCATCCAACAGATGAAGTTTTCCGGATATTTCCTGATCGTTTGGGACTTTATCCGCTACGCCAGGGAGCACAATATACCGGTTGGACCGGGCCGCGGTTCGGCTGCCGGCTCACTGGTTTCTTATTCGCTGGGGATTACTGATCTCGACCCCTTGCAGCACGAACTGATTTTTGAACGCTTCCTTAACCCGGAGCGCGTTTCTTTGCCCGACATTGACATTGATTTTTGCATGAATCGTCGCGGCGAAGTGATCAACTACGTGACCCAGAAATATGGCCGGGACAACGTTGCCCAAATCATCACTTTCGGGACCATGGCAGCGAAGGCAGCCATCAAGGACGTGGGCCGCGCGATGGACGTCCCTTACAGTGACGTGGATCGCATCGCCAAGATGGTTCCGGCGACTCTAAACATCAAGCTGGAGCAGGCACTCAAAGATTCGCCCGCGCTGCAGCAAGCCTACGAAAGCGATAGCCAGGTGCGGCAACTCATCGATACCGCGATGAAGCTCGAAGGCCTGGTGCGCAACGCTGGCGTCCACGCTGCGGGCGTAGTGATCTCGCCGCGGCCATTAATTGAATTGGTTCCGCTGCACAAGACCAAGAACGACGAGATTGTCACCGCCTTCGATATGGTGGCTATCGAGAAGATGGGCCTGCTGAAGATGGATTTCCTCGGACTCACGACCCTCACCATTCTTGATGACACTTTGAAGCTGATCGCGCAGACCAGAGGGGAACAGATCACTTTGGAGGCTATTCCGCTCGAGGATCAGGAGACCTACGAAAAGGTATTTCACAAAGGACTGACGTCAGGGGTATTTCAGTTTGAATCTCACGGCATGCGCGACGTGTTGCGACGCTACCAGCCCAACTCCATCGAAGATCTCACCGCTCTGAATGCGCTCTATCGTCCCGGGCCAATTCAAGGCGGCATGATCGACGATTTTATTGATCGAAAGCACGGGCGCAAGAAAATTGAGTACGAATTACCGGAGTTGCAGGAGATTCTGCAAGAGACTTTAGGTGTCATCGTTTATCAGGAACAGGTGATGCAGATCGCCAACCGGCTGGCTGGCTATTCTCTCGGGGAGGCGGACTTACTGCGTCGCGCCATGGGTAAAAAGATCGCAGCCGAGATGGCGGCACAAAGAGAGCGTTTCGTCACCGGCGCTACCCAGCGGTCGTATCCGCCGAAAAAGATCGAAAAGATTTTCGACCTGATGGCGCAGTTTGCCGGGTACGGATTTAACAAATCACATTCCGCCGCGTATGCGCTGCTCGCCTATCACACCGCATACCTCAAGACTCATTCTCCGGTGGAGTTCATGGCGGCGCTGCTGACCTCGGTCACCGGCAGCACCGATGACGTGGTGAAGTACATCAACGAATGCCGCGAGATGGGAATGCCGGTCGAACCCCCGGACATTAACGTCTCCGATGCTAATTTCACCCCGCACGGCAGCGCGATACGCTTCGGGCTGGCGGCGGTGAAGAACGTTGGACACAACGCGATCGAATCGATCGTCGCCGGACGCAAGAAGCTCGGCCGTTACTCCTCGATTTATGAATTCTGCGAGAACGTGGATTTGCGGCAGCTCAACAAACGCGTGCTGGAGTCATTGATTAAAAGCGGTGCTATGGACGCTCTTGGCCGCCGCGCTCAACTGATGGCGGTTCTCGACAAAGCGATCGACCGCGCGCTTAAGACGCAGCGCGACACAGAATCCGGTCAGCACGGCTTGTTCGGAGTGTTCGACCAGCAGGAAGAGCCGACCCTGCAAAATGAGAGACTCCCGGAGATCCCCGACTGGGACGAGCATGTCCGTTTGGCCAATGAAAAAGAAATCCTCGGATTCTTCATCACCGGACATCCCTTGGAAAAATATCGCGACAAGCTGGAGGATTTGCGCGCCCTCAGCACCACCGAGCTGGCGGCCATGAAGTCTTCCACCGGAAAAGACGAGAACATCTCGACTGCCGGTATCATCACCAATCTGCGGGTGCTGAAATCGAAAAGAGGAGAATTCTACGCGCAGGGCACGCTAGAAGACATGGCCGGCTCAGTGGAGATGCTGGTCTTTCCCGAGGCGTATCGCAAATTGCAGGAGAAGGTCAAACTCGAAGTGCCGGTTCTCGTGCGCGGCGGTGTTCGCATCGAAGAAGGGGCAAACCCAAAACTGACCGTCAACGACATCACTCCTCTGGAAGATGCCAAGGTTCCATTGCCGCGCTCGCTGCGCATTCGCGTCCCATTGGAGACCGCCTCAGCCTCGACGGTCGATGCGTTGCACACGCTATGCTCCTGCCAAAAGGGGGAAGCCAGAGTATTGTTTGACGTGGAACGGCAAGGGGATTTCATGGTAGTGATGGAAGCGGAAGGCTATAATGTGCAACCGGACCGCCACTTCATCGCCCGCGTCGAGGAGCTGTGTGGCCGTGGCGCGGTTCGAATCATTGACTGAAATCTGCGGCGGATGAGAGTTTCCAATCACAGGAGTTCGAAGGCGCGTGCGGCGGTCGCGCCCGCAGCGGCGAATGCCATGCTGGTGGTGACGGGCGCCGATTTTCTCCTGTCGATGGTGGAAGCTCGATGGACCGCCAGGAACGGTAACGGAAGAAGGATGGATTCCACGCAGAAAGCGCAGCAGGAGCTGGAAAAAATCGAGCGGCAGGTCGCGCGATTGCAGTCGCTTGAGGGACAGGACGACGACACGCGACGGGAGATCCGGCAACTGCATGATCGAATCGAGGCCCTGCGCGAACAAGTAATGTCCCATTTCACCGCCTGGGAAAAGACGGAGTTGGCGCGGCATCCGCAGCGGCCTTACGCGCTCGATTATATTGAACGGATTTTCACCGACTGGACTGAGATTCACGGTGATCGTGGTTTCGGAGACGATCCCGCGTTGGTCTGCGGAATGGCGCGTTTCCACGGCGAAGAGGTAATGATCGTCGGCCACCAGAAGGCGCGCGACACCAAGCAGAAGGTTTACCGCAACTTTGGCATGCCCAATCCGGAGGGCTATCGCAAGGCGCTGCGGGCAATGAAAATGGCGGAAAAGTTCGGCCGGCCAGTGTTCACATTAGTGGATACTCCGGGCGCTTACCCTGGTCTTGGCGCTGAAGAACGCGGCCAGGCTGAAGCCATCGCATACAACTTGCGCGAGATGGCGCGTCTAAAGGTTCCGATCGTCACCACGATTACCGGAGAGGGTGGCAGTGGAGGAGCGCTTGCCATTGCCGTCGCGGACCGGGTGTTGATGATGGAGAATTCCATCTACGCGGTGATCTCGCCGGAGGGCTGTGCGTCCATCATGTGGCGCGATCCTACGAAGAAGGAACTGGCGGCGCAGGCAATGCGCATCACCGCCGATGATTTGAAAGAGCTGGGCTGCATTGACGGCATCGTTAAGGAGCCGGAAGGCGGAGCCCATATGGATCACGAAGCCGCGGCCTCGCTGCTCGACGGCGCTTTGCAAAAGGAACTGGCTGAACTCAAACGAAGTTCGATCTCAGATTTGGTCGCGTCACGATATAAAAAGTTCCGCAACATGGCGCAGTTTCTGCGGACGGAAGAGTAGGCACTTGTCTCACACTTGCGCTCGGCGGCATTTCGCGGCAGTCCTGCCGAACAGCTTAGGCTCCTCGCAAATGAATACGGGAGCACCGCGGAAGGGCACGGCTTCAGCCGTGCCGCAAAGGGCTTTGGAATGGCTGGGCTTTAGCCTCTGAGGGGGAATTCACACCGTCAAACCTGTTAGGGGCACGGACGAGGCACGGCGACGCTCAGGAAAGAGATGAATCCCGCTTTTCCAGGTCCGCCAAATCGCTCTTCCGCAACTCGCACCAGTAGCAACGACGAATCCATGGTTGCTGCCAGCCCCATCGAGTCGCGCCGCGGTCCGAAAAGCAACGCGGACACTTCCAACGCTGAAAGGCAAGGCTAGCCGGGCTGGTCACGACCAACGACAACAACGCCAATGCGAACCACCACCTGTTAGGGCGTCGGAAATCGAGGAAGCCGAAGACGCAGAACAAGATCATTCCGGCCACTGTCGTATTCCTGAGGAGTTTGAACTTTTTCCATGCTGCCAGGTAACGCTGGCGCTCTTCGGCGGGCAGTTTGTCGATTTCGGGATCCACGATGACGAGCACGCGAATTCTAACATTGCCTTCTAGGTTTATGCCGATGTTCTGGCGCTTGTACGGTCCCCGTTTCACCATCAAACGCTGCATCGCGCATTTGCGAGGGGATTTCTAGTTCCAAAGCAGGTACCTTGGTGTTCGGACTCTGCTTTCCTCGCCTGTTCGCTCCGACGCCCATGCCGTATAATTAAGGGTTCCGCCTCACTTCATCCATAGCAACAATTGCCGGGCGAGACCCGCAGCAGTCAAAGGAAGGATCCAGGGATGGCCACAACGGATGTAGCGCTCCATGAAGCCTCGGGGCGATTAGAACCTAAGCGCGTCGTCAACAACATGAGCATCCAGGTTGCGACGGTCAACGGTTCCGGTTCGCAGAGTTCCAACACTGTGCTCCTGCGCAGCATCTTCCAGATGGGAGTGCCGGTTTCAGGCAAAAACCTGTTCCCCTCAAATATTGCAGGGTTGCCCACGTGGTACACCATTCGCGCTAACAAAGATGGATACGTTGCGCGCAAGAAGGAAATCGATTTCGTGGTCGCCATGAACTCGGAGACCGCACAGGAAGATGTCATGTCGCTTGCACCGGGCGCCGCCGTTTTGTATGACGAGCCGCTCAACCTCAGCAGTCTTCGTTCCGATCTTATTTTTTATTCGGTTCCGTATGACAAGTTGGTGGCGCCGGTATGTCCCGAGGCTAAGCTGCGCAAGCTTGTGAAGAACATGATTTACGTGGGCGTGGTGGCCAAACTGCTCGAGATTGACATGGGCGAGGTGGAGAAGGCTATCCGCAAGCAGTTCGCCAAGAAAGCGAAGGCCGCGAATCTTAATCTATCTGCGGTGCAGGCCGGGTACGACTATGCCGCGTCCAATCTTCCCAAGCGCGATCCATACTTCATCCAGCGCATGGACAAAACCCAGGGCAAGATCATCATTGATGGAAACTCGGCCGCCGCTCTGGGATGCATGTTCGCCGGCGTAACTTTTGTCAGTTGGTATCCGATCACGCCTTCCTCTTCGTTGCCGGAAAGCATCATCGAGTACATGAAGCGTTTCCGAATCGGGCCGGACGGTAAAGCAACATTCGCCATCATCCAGGCGGAAGATGAACTGGCTGCGATCGGCATGGTGGTGGGCGCTGGTTGGGCTGGAGCGCGTGCAATGACGGCAACCGCGGGGCCAGGCATCTCGCTGATGGCAGAGTTTGCCGGACTGGCTTACTACGCGGAGATTCCGGGCGTGATCTGGGATATTCAGCGGGTTGGGCCTTCTACCGGTCTACCCACTCGCACTTCGCAAGGCGACATTCTCTCCACTGCGTTCCTGTCCCACGGCGATACCAAGCACATCCTGCTGATTCCATGCTCGGCGGAAGAGTGCTTCACTATGGCGCAAGACGCGTTCGAACTGGCTGAACAATTCCAGACCCTGGTCTTTGTTATGTCCGATCTTGATCTCGGCATGAACAATTGGATGGCTGACCCTTTCCACTATCCCGAAAAACCCATCAAGCGCGGCAAGGTGCTGGCTAAGGAAGATCTGGACCGCCTGGGAGGCTTCGCCCGTTATAAGGACGTGGACGGCGACGGCATTGGCTATCGCACACTGCCAGGCACCGACCACCCGGCCGCCGCTTATTTCACGCGCGGCAGTGGGCATAACGAGAAATCTCAGTACAGTGAGCGTCCGGACGACTTTGAGCACAACATGGAGCGGATCAATCGCAAGTTCGAAACTGCGCGGTCGTTCGTGCCTCGCCCGGAAGTTTCCACAGGCAAATCAAAGATTGGGATTATCGCTTATGGTACTTCGCATTGGGCCATCATCGAGAGCCGCGACCAATTGCGCAAAGAATACGGCATTGAGACCGACTATCTGCGGCTTCGCGCTTTTCCGTTCACGCGAGAGGTGCATGAGTTCGTGAAGCAGCACGACCGGGTTTACGTGGTCGAGCAAAACCGCGATGCCCAAATGCTAAGCCTGCTTAAGCTGGATCTCGAACCAGCACTCATAACCCGCCTGCGGAGCATCGCCCACATTCACGGATTACCGCTCGATGCGCGCTCTGTGACCGACGAACTCATGACCATGGAGGGCAAGTAAATGTCGACCACTCCGACCAGCACACCCAAACTAAACCGTGTCGGCCTCTCCGTCGTCGACTACCGCGGCGGTAAGACCACCCTCTGCGCTGGGTGCGGGCACAACGCCATCTCCGAACGCATCATTGACGCGATGTACGAAATGGGAGTGGCGCCGGAGCGGGTGGCGAAGTTGAGCGGCATCGGCTGCTCCTCCAAGAGCCCGGCTTACTTCATGGGACGCTCGCATAGTTTTAACGCAGTGCACGGTCGCATGCCTTCGGTCGCTACGGGCGCGATGCTGGCGAATCGGAACCTGCTGGCGCTCGGCGTCAGCGGCGACGGCGATTCCGCCTCAATTGGTATGGGGCAGTTTGTTCATCTCATGCGCCGCAATCTTCCCATGATCTACATCATCGAAGACAACGGCGTGTACGGCCTAACCAAAGGGCAATTTTCGGCCACGGCTGATCTGGGGTCAAAGCTGAAGACGGGCGTGATCAATGACCTGCCGCCGATCGACACTTGCGCGATGGCTATCACGCTGGGCGCTACTCTTGTGGGACGCTCGTTTTCCGGGGACAAGAAGCAGCTTCATTCCATGCTAAAGGCAGCCATCGCCCACCAGGGCACGGTCATGCTCGACGTGGTCTCACCCTGTGTCACGTTTAATGATCACGAGGGCTCGACGAAATCCTACAAGTACATGAAGGACCACGACGAACCCCTGCAGGAGATCAGCTTCGTCCCGGTTTTCGAGGACATCGCAGTCGAGTATGATCCCGGCTCAACAGTCGAAGTGACGATGCACGATGGCTCCCGCCTTCGCCTGCGCAAGCTGGAAGAAGATTACGACCCGACGGATCGGATCAAGTCCATCACTCGCTTGCATGAAGCCCACGATGCGGGCGAGGTGCTGACCGGCGTGTTTTACGTCAACACTCAAACGCCAAGTTTTATCGACCTGCTGAACCTGACCGAACAGCCGCTGGCCACTCTGCCTGAGTCCGTGGTCCGTCCGGGCAGGGAAGTGCTGGAGCAGGCGATGGAAGAATTGCGGTAAATCGCTCCAAACAGACAAAACAGGACTTCTCCCACCATCTGGTGCGATTCCTGCGCGCCCTACAACTCTTTGATTGCAAACGACGTCAGAGACAATGCTGATCAGGTGAGCAGCTGTGGTCTCTGGCACAATTAGCGAGCGAAGTGCGCCAACGAAGGGCAAGATCGTGCTCATAGCCGTAGCTGTGGTATTGGTCGTGGGCGGGATACTGGTTGTGGTCACAGCTCGCCGCGCCAACCCCTATCTGCGAGAGCGCGCCGTTGCGATGCTTCGAGAAAAATTTCATGCTGATGTCGAGTTGCGGGAATTCAACGTATTTCTGTGGCCGCGGGCGCGCATCGAAGGATCAGGGTTGACGCTCAGGCACCAAGGCCGGACGGACGTTCCTCCCTTGATTTCAGTTGCCGAATTCTCAGCCGACGCTGATTTGCGTGGACTGTGGGGAAAACCATGGAAGATCGAGCAGGTCAAACTCAAAGGGTTCGTGATTCAAATACCTCCACCCGGACAGCGAACCAAGCAAGACTGGTCAAAGGTGCGGGACATACCGATATTCGTGCATGAGCTTGTGTCCGAAGGCGCCGAGCTGCGTCTGCTGCCCAAGTCTGCCGATAAGGAGCCGCACGTGTTCGCAATTCATCATCTGGTGATGCACTCCGTGGGGCTTCATCGTCCTGCGAGTTTTACCGCCCAGCTCAGCAATGCTATCCCTCCGGGAGAGATCGACGCCCAGGGAAGCTTTGGTCCCTGGAGTCCTGATAACCCCGGCCTGACGCCTCTCGCGGCTGAGTACACCATGAGCCAGGCCGATCTGGGCGTGTTCAAGGGCATCGCTGGCATCTTGTCCTCGGAAGGGAAATTTGGAGGTGTGCTTAACAAGATCGAGATCGAAGGCACGACCTCGACTCCAGACTTCAGCCTTCGGACCGGCAGACATCCGGTGTCTTTGGACACAACTTTCAGCGCCACGGTTGACGGAACCAACGGAAATACCCTTCTGCACCCGGTGCACGCCCACTTTCTGAATTCATTTATAACCGCGAACGGCGAAGTGGTTAAAAAGCCGGGCAGCAAGGGTCACAATATTACGCTCGATGTCGTCGTGGACAAGGGGCGGGTCGAGGATATGCTGCGGCTGGCAGTGAAGACAGATAAGCCCGTGATGACAGGCGCACTAAAATTGCGAACGAAGTTCGCTCTTCCACCGATTGAAGGCGACATTGTCGATCGCCTGATGTTAAAGGGAAGGTTCGGAGTGGGAGGAGCGGAATTCACCAACCCGAACGTCAGCGCCAAAATCGAAACCCTAAGCCGCAAAGCACAAGGTCAGCCGGGGAATGAGGATGCTGGCAGCAGCGTTTCGGAACTGAAGGGCAACTTCCTGTTAGATCGCGGCG
>Ga0210384_10002582_pt1 | contig 21984 bp, 20 predicted proteins | sample IncBWH2MmetaG_FD_160574 | JGI IMG/M metagenome (GOLD analysis project Ga0210384, IMG submission 160574) | Forest soil microbial communities from Barre Woods Harvard Forest LTER site, Petersham, Massachusetts, United States - Inc-BW-H-2-M | ecosystem: Environmental > Terrestrial > Soil >...
TTTCGTCAACGAGTTCCTTCTTTAGGAACCCTTTGGGTTTGTAGTAGCGGACGTGGCCGGAGATGATATAGACGGTTTTCGCCTGCAACAATGCTCGCGTCACCTCAGGCTGCAGCGGCGCATCCTGTCCTAAGGTTGCACTGCGGACCACCGTTAGAATCATCCAAACCAGCCACAACAATCGCGACGTTTTCATGTTCCCTCGAGAGTGACAAACTGCGCGGAAGAGTCACGCTGAGGAATATCAGGCACAGCAGAAGCGCGAAAGATTACAAAGGTCATTCAGACCGACGAATCGCTGTGGGTGGCCCACCCTTGCTATGGGTTTATTTTTCCTTTGTCTTGGTTGTGTCTGCGAGATCAAAGGCCGGAGCCATCCGCCCAACTGTTCGTTAGGGTTTGGCCTGATCGTAGTTAGGAACATTCCGCGTAAACTTCCGGGCGAGGAATTCTTGAAAAAGATTGGCGGCGGAACCTGCGCCGAGCTCGAGTAGCGCGTTGCTAAACGTCAATCCCACTCCACTGCGATCCGTCGCTGGATAGTAGAGATTTGAAATACCACCTGCGGCAAGGCTTCCGAGCACATTCGAATAATTTGCCTGCCAGCGTCCATTGTCGCCTTTGCAGATAACTGAACTGGCCATCGCATACAGAATCCGCGATCGCTTGCTGCCGCTTCCCTTGTAGAAATAGCGGGGATCTTGTTTCAGAAGCGATGGCAGGATGGCGCTTCCGATGAACGTGTTTGTGGCCAAGTCGGCATAGGAAGCACCGAAGCGCTTTCCATAGCCTTGTGCGCCTTGCCCATATCCGCGGAAACTGTTTTGCGCCTGTTGAACTCCGGCAATGCCTCCAGTTATTACCAGGGTGACAGGATCCAGTGTCGTCTTCCAGGCAAGCTCGAATTTTTGCTTCGAGGTGAGGGGAACTGGATTGCGGGCATAGCTGACATAGAAATTTGGAAGGAAGCCGAGCACACGCTGCTTCTCTTGATCCTTGATCTGCTCTTCTGCCACTTCGGTCGGTGAGAGTCCGACCTGCACCTCCGTGACCGCGGTAGCGACCTCCAACGCGATCCGCGGGGCAACGTAGCTCTCCCCCGAATGCAGAATTCCAGAGGATGTCTGCGTCGAGAAGCCCTCCGAGGTAATTGTGAGTTGGAAGGGCCCGGGAGCGACGTTGGCAAAGGAAAATTGCCCGTCGTCGCCCGATTGCGCGTCTTGGCTTAGTGGTCGATCTTCGTTTAGAGACCGCTCTTCCCGCGTAAGTCTCACCGAGGCCCCGGCGACGACAGCTCCACTGCCATCCACAACCGTTCCACGGATGCTTCCCAGGCCAGGCGCTGGCGTTTGCTGAGCAGTCTGCCCGAAACAGGTCGTAGCCCAACCCAGAGTGACAAACGCAAAAACTCTGAGTCCAGCCTTGAATTGCAGGGCCATGAACTTACTCTACCCTTGTCCGTACTTCGTGTCGAAATCACTAAAGTTCTCGCACCCATCCCGCTTGGACCGCTCGGTTCAGCAGACAGTGAAGGCTTGCAGGTTAGATGGTCTAGAGGTGCTTCTGTAAACAGGCCATTTCGTTCAGAACGCGGATTGTGAGTGAAATGGCGATTTTGCGACAACCAGCTCTGGAAACTGCGTTAGCACGATGAAGTGCCAGAACCGCTTGGACAACGCGAGACCACCAGCCTATCGTGCGGCATCACGCGCACGGCGCTGTTCGAGCTGCTTGACCACGCTATCGAGATCGGGATAGCCGACGCCAAAGCTCCGTGTAAACCAGTTCCCGCCGCGCTCGGCAATCTTCTCGCCGTCTGCGATAATCTCGAACTGACCGGTCCTCCCAGGCGTAATGACAGCTTCAATGCCGAGACGATTCTTGATGAGGGTCACGAGACTCGTGACCTTGGCCTTGTTGTTCTGTCATGTCGGGCAGTGAACGATCTCAATCTTCATCTCTTCTCCAAGCGGTTCCGAAATTCTATGCTACGACACCTCATCTTCTCAATGATTGTCATAAGGCGGGTGGCCCACCCTTCTATGGGTTCGTTTTCAATATCCCCTAACGAGACAAAGGGTGCCCCATCCTTGCGTTTTTTGCTAGGGTGGGAGGCAGGGACGCTTGGGAAGCACTGTTTTAGTGACACGCGACGGTGATCATCGTGTTCCGTTGTCCGAGCATTTGGTCTCCCACCCTTTCGCGCAGAACGCGAAAGGATCGGCACCCCTTGTCTTGGTTGTGTCTGCGAGATCAAAAGCCTGAGCCACCCGCAGGGTCTATAATCCATTCATGAATTTGTCGCTTCGCTTGGCGATCATGTTGACTCCTGTGCTCGTTTGGGGTGCGCTTTACCTCGTGTCGCGGCTCGGTGGCATTTCGCCCAAACGATTTGCGCCATGGCTTAGAGTGGGCTTTCTCGTTCTAATGGGCATGTCCCTCATATTGTTCGTTCTTGACCGTACACACTTGTCGGACATTGTTGGGATTCATGCTTGGGGGCTGTTTGGTGCGGAGTTGTGGATTAAGCGCCGCTACAAGCTGGATATCGCGCAGGATGCCGGGCAACTCATGACCTCTCTCAAGCTCTGATCAAGATTGTTGGCGCAATCAGGCGATTACACTAACTATCCCGCGCGTACTCTAAGCTGGCGACCAATGCCGATCCTAATGCCCGTTACGCGTCAATTCCATCTCACTCTTAGCACGCCTCGTCATGAGCTCCTGGATCGCATCCCGGGGAGATCTTCCGTTTTGCAGAATCTCGTACATCTGTTGCGTGATTGGAATTTCCACGCCGTGACGTTGCGCCAGTCCCACAGCGGCTTGGGTCGTGAATACGCCTTCCGCCACAGTGCCGTGCATATCGGCGATGATCTCGGGCAGCTTGCGTCCCCGGCCAAGTTCCACGCCGACGCTGCGGTTGCGGGAAAGCGAGCCTGTGCAGGTGAGTACCAGGTCGCCTAGCCCTGCAAGCCCAGCCAGCGTCTCCGGACGTCCGCCGCAGGCTACGGCCAGGCGCGTGATTTCCGCCAGGCCACGCGTGATCAGCGCGGCGACCGAATTGTGTCCTAGCTCCAGGCCCGCGCAAATTCCAGCCGCGATGGCGATGACGTTCTTGAGCGCGCCGCCCAGCTCGACTCCGGTTACGTCGTCGTTGGTGTACACGCGAAACGACGGGTCGCTGAATTCCTGCTGGATTACTTGTGTCAGGTCTTTATCCAAGGAAGCAATGGTGATGGCCGTCGGGTCGCCGAGGGCCACCTCTCGCGCAAAAGAAGGACCGCTAAGCGCGCCCACGCGCGGCTCGAATTTGCGAGAGTTCTGGAGCACGCTGCGGATGACCTCCGTCATCCGCAGGTAGCTGTTGCTTTCGATGCCCTTAGTGGCACTGACCAACTGCATTTGTGGCGTCAAATGCGGGAGGATTTCCTGAAATACGCTCCGGCAATGGTTCGAGGGCATGACGCTGACCACGATTTGAGCGCCTTCGAGAGCTTCGGCGTAGTCGTTGGTAACGGCAACCCCTTCGGGAATTTTCAGTCCAGGCAGGTAAAGCGAGTTTTCCCGATGCGCCGCAATCGATTCGCGGACTTCGCGCTCGAACGCCCAGAGGCGCACCGAGTGCTGACTCTTTCGGGCGAGAACGATGGAAAGCGCCGTGCCCCAGGCGCCGGCTCCGAGGATAGCGATCCGGCTCATCTTGGGGTCCTTGTCATCGAAAACTTGTTCTCGCTGCCGCGAAGCAGGCGGCCAATATTTTCATGATGACGAATGATGATGAGCGCGCACGCTGCCGCGATCAGCAACGTGGAGTCTGTGCCTGTGTGTTCCATTCGGAGTACGAGAAAGGGAAAGCACACTGCCGCAACAATCGATCCCAGGGAAATGTACCGCGATGCCGCGACTACTACAACGAAGATCGCCACCATCACGAGCACGGACTTCGGAGCTACGCAGAGAAACGATCCCAGCGCCGTTGCCACGCCCTTTCCCCCCCGCCACCTCAGCCATACCGGAAACATATGCCCCACAACCGCAAAGAGCGCCGCCGTCGCCATAAACAGGGTGGCAGCTTCCGGGTGCAGATGCCGCGCCAACGCAGCGGCGGCAAAGCCCTTGAGTGCGTCTAGCACGAGCGTCGCCGCACCGAGCGCCGGAGACGTCCGCGCCACGTTGGTTGCGCCGATATTGCCGCTGCCGGTTTCCCGAACATCTTGTCCGCGAAAAATTCGCACGAGTACATAGCCAAAGGGAATTGACCCCAGCAGGTAGCTCGTAATAGCGGTCAGAAGAAAGGGCATGAAGGTCGGTCTACGAAAAGTTCATATAAGAGTTGTCATTCCGAGCGCTCGCTTTTGGCGCGAGGAATCTGCTAATTATTTCCAAACAACTTGCAGATTCCTCACTTCGTTCGGAATGACAATCAGGTTCTAATGGTCCCGCAACGCGAAGCTCGCGAGCTTTGTGTAACGCGAGCCTCCCGGTGAAAGTTTGCTCTGGGAAAGAAAAAACTCGTGCGCCGTCATTGTACCGAAGTCGACGGGCGGCATTGCGGAGAGCTTCTCCTGCAAGCGCTGAAATCGGGAGTTTGGCTTCTCCGCGCTCTTCTTGTGCGGAGCACCGGAGCCGCTACGAGCCAGCGTTAGATGCGGCGTAAAAGCGTGCTCTTCGCGGGGAATCCCAAGGGCGGCGAGCACGGTATCGACTTGTGCGGACAGACTTGCAGGCCAGCGCCCGACTCGATCCCAAGCCAGAAAACGCGTGGCGCTCGCGCCGTCGGAAAAAAGCCGTAGCCGCGACATGCCAGAGAAATAGGCGAAGCGTGAATGGTTCCGAGACTTTGCTTGATGCGCGAGACTTCTTCTTCGGGTTTCTCGCCGATGAATTTCAGTGTGACGTGCAGCGATTCCGGCTTGACCCAACGCGTCTCTGGAGCGAAGTTCTGAATTCCTTGCAGGAACACGGCGATCCGCTGGCGAATAGCTTCTTCGAGATCAAGCGCGACGAAGAGGCGCATGGCTACATCAGTTTCCGGCGAATCATGTCCAGTGCCTGCTGCGAAGCAAAACGCCGCACGCGCGAGCGGTCGCCTGAGTAATGACGCTCCACCACGTCGGTACCGTCTTCATCAGCGATGGCATGAAACACCAACCCGACAGGCTTTTCCGGGGAACCGCCAGTGGGGCCAGCGACTCCGGTGATGCCGATGCCGATGGTTGCATTGCAACGGTCGCGTGCTCCTTCCGCGAGGGCGGCTGCAACCTCGCGGCTCACAGCGCCATATTGTTCAATCAGTAGCGGAGGCACATCGGCAAGATTCGTTTTAAGGCCGTTGGAATACACCACCAGGCCACCGAGAAAGTAGCGGGAGCTGCCGGGGACCGACGTCAGCCGTTCCGCGATCAAGCCTCCTGTGCAGGATTCCGCCACGGCCACCGTTGCGCCGCGCATCTGCAAGTAGTAGCCGGCGATTTGTTCGAGCGACTCGCCGTTGGTGGAGAAAACGCTGTCGTCGAGTTCATCCTCCAACTCGCCCGCCAGTTCGTCGATGCGCTGCTGCGCTGCGTCGAGATCTGTGCCGCTAGCGCGCAAGTGTAATTCGATCTCTCCCGCACCGGCCAGGATTGTGGTCTGCACGTCCGTATACTGTTTGTAAATTGGCGCGACACGCGAATCGCAGAGAGACTCCCCCATCATGGCAACTTTCAGCACTCGTGTGGCGATGAACCGTGGAGGCACCTTGGCGCGCAGCCGTTCCATGCACTGCTGTACGAACATGTCCTTCAATTCATGCGGAGGGCCAGGCAGCAAGATCACGATCTTGTCATGACCTTCATACTTGCCAACGATCCATTGACCGGGCGCCGAACCTTTCGGATTGGGCAGCACGGTGGCGCTGGAGATCACGTCTCCCTGCTTGGCGTTGTTCGGCGTCATCACGGCTTTGCGTTCAGCGAAACGGATCTCCAGAGCGGCGATGATTTCAGGATCACGCCGCAGTTGCAGATTGAGCGCTGCAGCCACGGCTTCGCGCGTGAGATCGTCCTCGGTTGGCCCGAGGCCTCCCATAAATACGACAATATCCGAACGCGAAAGCGCGAGTTTCGCAGCTGAAACAAGACGCGGGAAATCATCTCCGACAATCGTCTTATAGACGACTTCAACGCCGAGATCATTCAGCTTTCCGGTCAAAAACAGCGAGTTGGTATCCGAGCGGAAGGGAGTAAGCATCTCGGACCCGATGGCGACAATTTCAGCGTTCACGATACGGACATGATAACCGCTCTGGCGGGTTGAGGATCGTCGAGAAGCTGCCGGAGCAGGGAACTACTCAGGAGGGAGCGGAATCCCCTGGATATCCCACGAAAGGTGATGTACGGCGTCGGAAGTGGCCAAAATGACGGATCGTCCGGGAGCGAAAGCAAGACCAACCAACCCCTGACCGGAAACTTCGAGCGATGCCTCCTGGCGGGGAGAAATTTTCACAATGCCGCGCTGACCGCGCAGCGACGCTGCCACGTAGAGATTGCCCTCACGATCAAAGGCCAGCCCCTGCGGCCTTCCCAAACCACGGTAGTAAGTGGAAACATCTCCATGGGCGTCAACGCGGTAGATACTTTCAAAGCTCGAAGTGGTGGGTCCGCTCACGAACAAGTCTCCACCAGGGCCGATGGCCAGGTGATAGGCGGCAACGCTCGGCTCCAATGTGGCGTGAACGAAAATCTGGCGGTCCGGCCCGATCTTGAAAATGGTACCGCTGCGGTCGCCAACGTAGAGGTTTTGTTGGCTGTCAAAGGCGATGCCAGTAGCGACGCCCATGCCTTCGGCGTACACCGATAACTGTCCAGTCGGCGAGGCACGGTATACATTCCCTTCGTGGCGCGACGAAACGTAGAGGTCTCCCCCACGATCGAGCGCAAGCCCCGTGGCGTTCATCAGGTCGGCAACAAAGGGCCGCACGGCGTAGTGGGTGTCAATCTTGAATACGGCAACTGGTACCTTGTCGCCGCGGGAACCGGAGAAAGTTGCGTAGATATTGCCTTCGGCGTCGAGCGCCGGGTTGGCAACCAAATGCAGTTCATCCGTAATTGGAACAGCAACTCGCACGTCCAGTGGATTACTGACATGCCCGTTGGTGGCCACGACTGCCGGACCCGAGGATGCACCGAGAGGCACACGCGCGACCACGAAATCGTCGGAGCCAATCAGAACGGCTCCGGGCATTTCGCCAAACCGCACGTTGGGACGTTGCAGTCCTTCTGGACGCAGACTCTTACCTCTGAAGCGTACTTCGCCTCCCGGCAACGCCGCCCGCGGAGAAACCGACTCCAGACGCGGAAACCCGTTCGTCTTAGATTTGCCTGGCGAAGTGCCGCCCGGCGAACCGCTCGAAGGTGCGGCTGGAATATCCATGGGCCCTCTTTCCCGCGCAATCTATCTCAACACGCCGAAATGCAATAACAACTGCATGACGACGAGGGCATACAGTCCAGCTCCAACATCATCCACCACAATCCCCGTGCCTTCCGGAAGGCGCTCAAGCAGGCGGATCGGCGGCGGCTTCACAATATCAAACGCTCTAAAAAGTATAAAGGCCGCGAGGAGGGATTGCCACGTGAGAGGAGCGCCAATGAGCGTAATAAGCTGTCCGGCCGTCTCATCGATAACCACGAACTGCGGATCTTTCTTGGCTGCTGCGCGCGCCACCAGCGTTGCTGCTGGGATTCCGACCGCAACCGTCGCAAGCGCCAGACCCGCGCAGACGTAGGGTTGAGCACTTGAAAGGTGGCCAGAAAGCAGATAGCGGGCGATCCACCACCACATCAAGACCGTGGCCGCAGAGCCCCAGGAGCCTGGTCCCGGGCGAAGATATCCAGTCCCGAAGAATGTCGCGGTCATCCGCGCCCACAAAGGCGCGGCGCTACTCTCCGGATTCGTCATCTTTTTTGGCCGAATCCCAGGCCGAATCCCGAATCGATTCCGCGTTGTCCTGGAGTGGCGAAGAGATCACGTACCCGCCGCTCGCCCATTTCCCTAGGTCGATCAGCCGGCAGCGCTCGCTGCAGAAGGGAAAGTCGGGGTCGGCGCTCGTCACTTCCTGCTTTTTGCACGTCGGGCATTTTAAGGCTGCACGGTCTTTCGGCATGGTAATTTCCGTATTAAGAATAATCCCGAGAGGCAATGCCGCGCCAACTCAGAGGATCGAAGCCTGTAAATCGTAATCGTGCGCTTTGGTGATACGGCACCGATGGAAGTCGCCCGCCCTCAACTCAATCCCGTCCGGGGCGTCGTTCACGAAAACCTTACCATCAATCTCCGGCGCATGCATGACCGTGCGACCCTCCCAGAGCAAGTCGGTCTCTTCCGATGGTCCCTCGAGCAGCAAATCGAACTCTTTCCCGACCAGTGCTCGCTTCTTCTTCTTGCTGATTTGGCGCTGGATCTGCATCAGATGCTTGCGCCGCTGTTCGATCTCCTGTGAGGGGAGCTTGCCGTCGAGACCGTGCGCCTTGGCCCCTTCCTGATCGGAGTATCCGAAAGCTCCGAGCCAGTCGAATTCGGCCTCGCGCACGAAATCACACAGCTCCTCGAAATCGCGCTCCGTCTCGCCGGAAAAGCCGACAATGAACGTGGTCCGTAACGTAATATCCGGAACGATGCGGCGCATCTTCTCAATTGAGCGAAGGAAAATGTCGGCGCTCGCTCCACGCTTCATACGCTTTAAGACATTCGGAGCCGCGTGTTGCAGCGGAACGTCCATGTACGAACAAATCTTCCTGTGCGAGGCGATGGCCTCCAGCAGGCGGGTGGTGACCTTATTGGGGTAGGCGTAGAGAAACCGTACCCAGCGAACATCTTGAATCTGCGCCAGACGCTCGAGCAGTAAGGCTAGGCCATCCTTCAGGTCGAGGTCTTCGCCGTAACAGGTTGTATCTTGTCCAATGAGCGTAATCTCGCGAGTTCCGGCAGCGACCAGTTGTTCCGCTTCAGCGACTACCGATTCAAAGCGGCGGGAACGGAATTGCCCACGCAGCTGGGGAATGATGCAAAACGTGCACGGATGATCGCAGCCTTCCGCGATCTTGATGTATGCGGAATGCTTCGGGCCCGCCAGCAGGCGCGGAGTTGTTTCGTCGTAAAGATAGTTCGGCAAATCGGCAATGGCGCCGTCCCACTCCGTGCGGGAGAAGCGCCCTTGCGCCGCGCGCGCATCGCCTTCCGCGCGGCTGTTCAGAATCACAAAGGGTCCAGCGGCTGGGCTGGGCGCAATCCCTGCAGCGGATAAAATCGCCTCCAACTCGCCCGTTCCAACAACGGCGTCCACCTCTGGGATGTCCTTCTGAATTTCGTTGCGATACCGTTCTACCAGGCATCCGGCCACCACCAACCTCTGGGCGCGCCCCTCTGTCTTATGCCGGGCCATATCGAGGATCGTGTTCACGGACTCCTGCTGGGCACTCTCGATGAACGAGCAGGTATTGACTACGATGACATCCGCATCTCCGGCATTGTGGGTGATTTCGGCTCCAGCACGGGCCAGCAGGCCCATCATGACCTCGCTGTCGACCAGGTTTTTTGGGCAGCCAAGGCTGACGAAACCGATCTTTTGCGGTTTTGTGGGGGTCGTGGAGGACTTCGGGTTCGCTTGGGTCAGACTCGAGGAGGTCAAGAGTTCCAGTTTATCATTTAAGGTTGGAGGCAGGCCCGGAGTTGTCCGGAGGCCAATAGGGACTTTTGATGGTGGGTCCCCCTGCACCTTCGGAGTACCCTCCTACCCCGTATAATGCGTTGTCGTGCTAACCTGATGCAAAGCAGTTGACCGTAATCCCAGGCCCGCAGGGTCAGGAGGGTAAATGTCCCGAAAAGGACAGATGTTGCTGGTCAGTTCGTTAGTGATTTTTTTGGCTGCGAGCGCTTGCGCGCAAGAATCCCTCTGGTGGGATAAAAAGAACGAAGTTGGGTTCCTCTTGGGGCGCGATTTTACCAGTGGTCATGCCATTAAGTCTCCATCACTCCCGCCACCTTTTACAGATAACCGGGTCAATATTGGCAAAGGTCTTGCGTTCCAGGGCAACTACGGGCGCATCCTCCGCTCCGGCGAACTCGTTGCCTACACGTTCGAGGTTCCGGTCGTCTACCTGCGCGATCAGGATCTTAACTCTAGCAATGACCTGATACCGGAAGAATACAAGGCTTTGTTCGTGACGCCAGGGGTACGGGCGAACTTGTTTCCTAACACGCTGGTTTCCCCCTGGGCATCGGTTGGCGGTGGTTTCGGGCGCTTCACGACCTCGAAAAACGGTGTTTACAACGTGCTGAAAGTGCCCGGGAAAAGTAGCACCACGAGTGTCTTCCAGTTTGGTCTTGGTCTGGACGTAAAAGTCTGGCGCCTGTTGAAGGTGCGCGCCGAAGTGCGTGATTTCTACTCTGGTGTTCCCAATCTCAACGTAGATCAGGGCCGGACCCGCATGCACAACTTTGTTATTGGCAGCGGAGTGGTGTGGACGTTCTAGGTTGCGGAATCACCGCGAATCCGTGGTGATTTCCTCATAGAGTTCCGGTAAGCGTTCCGCATCTTCCGTGGACGCCGCAAAACGGGCGCGCTCATAGTGGCGGGTAAAGTTGTCAACCGACTCCCGCACGGCGGCGTCTGGAATATCCTCCACAAACTCAGCAGCAGTCTGTTCGGGTGTTTTGTGCCAGCCGCGCCTGCCGAGCGCCTTCGTCATACGCTCGTACCACAGCGTGGCCGCTATTTGCGGAGCTTTTGTAGAGCGCCGCGCCCAAGATAGGCGCTGACTCCAACGCCGCAGCCTGGTTGCATTTGCCAACAATAAGAACAGACATGCCAGACCGGCGGCGGCCGGAACCCATGCTGTTGATAACCTGCTAGCCCTGCCGTGGGCGGCGCGTGCGGCATTGAGCAATCGTGCATAAGGTTGCACTATTCGCTGACGCAAATGTTCCAGCAGGAGGCGTCCTCTACGCGCTCCATCTTCGCCGAGCGACCGCTGGTGGGCGAAGTCGTAGTTCACAATCCACTCACGCCAAAACGAAGTCATAGCGTCCAGGTAGAGCACAATACGGTTCCATCCACCGTGGCTCGGGACTACAGACCCGGCTGGCGTGGGATCGAAGCTGATCCAGCCTTCTCCTGGAAAATACGCTTCCACCCAGGAGTGCGCGTCACGGGCGCGAATCAGATATTTCCCGCTAAAGTCGTTGAACTCCCCGCCACGAAAGCCGTTTACTACGCGGGAGGGAATGCCAATGCTGCGGAGCATGACCGCCATAGCGGACGCAAAGTACTCGCAGTGCCCTTGCTTGCGCTCAAAAAGAAAATTTGCCAGCGGATCTTTTGGAGTGGTAACTGGGAGCCTCAGGGTATATCCGTAGTGGCTTCGGAGATGATTTTCCAGGGCCACAGCCTTGTCGTAGTTGTTCCCCGCCTTGCGGGTGACCTCTTGCGCCATTTGCACAATGCGTGGATCCACATCAGGCAGTTGCAGATAGATTCGCGGGATTTCCGCTGGATAGGTTCCCGCGGAGGCCCGCAATTCCGCAGGCGTGGGTCTCGTAGCGTCCGACTCCCCTTCGTAAACTCCGATGGGATGTTCGCGATCCATATCGAAAACAGCTCCACCTTTGTCAAACGCCACCAGGCTGTAGTTGCCCGAAACCGTGGCTGGTTGTTCCGCCAGGAAGAATAGGTTGCTGCTGAGAGGCTCTAGTACGACGCGATAGCGCAGGAGATTATCGCGGGTGGCGGGCAGAGAGGGGGAGGTAAGGTAACGTCCGTCCGCGAGGCGACGCGCCACGATGCGCTCGTCCCGGCTAAACCAAGTTGCTCCATTGAAGGAACTCAGAGCGACGCCGCGCCATTTGAATTCCTGAGATGCAACGGAGCCGCTTTCCATCTGGACGTGCATCACGACCGCGTCCGACTGCTGAATTTCTCCGATGCTCCCCAGCCGCACTTCGTTGCTGAAGCCAGTCGAAATGTCGGTGCCCGTGCTATAGGCGCCCGCATAGCCTCCGGAAACGCGAGGCAGCACAAAGAAAATTCCCGCAGCTCCTCCCAGAATGAACAGGAGAATTACTGGTGCGGCTCCGCCGAGGGACAAGGCGAGTTGCCGCTCGAGTCCGTGGGATTCTTGCCCGGGAGCGCGTTGTGTAGCCTGTGCGGCCGCCCGGTGCATCTGCAGCAGAATAGATGTCCCCACTGCCATCAACAAGAACACGCAGAGCGCCAGAAAGAATGTGCTGTCCACGGTTAACACGGACGCAGCCAGTACCATCGCGAACGAAAGTGAAGCCAACAAAACATAGTCGCGATCCCGCAATGGCGAAAAAATTTTCACTACCAGGCCGCACATGACCAAGTGCACCGTGGCCGTTAGGAAGCTGCGCGATCCGAGAAAGACATCGACCAGGTAGAACAGCACAAAGCCAAGTGCCAGGCGCGTATTCCAGCGTTCTGGTAAAACCAGATTTTTATGGATCAGCAGCAAATATCCCCGCCAGAGCAGAGCGGCCGATACAAAAATGACGGAAGCGATGTCCAACTGGCCCGTGGCTGCCAACGTGCCGAAGCCCGTCATGACCATGAGGTATAGACACACGAGCAAGTACCGGTCCACGGGCGTAGACGAGGGAGCCTTCGCTACTTCTGCAGATGCGGATGTCGCAGGCATGCCTCCTTCAATTCTCGGAGGCGCGGCGGCGGAAGGGAAGACCAGTCCCTCAGCAAAACAATCGAAAGTCACTTGCGTTCTGAACGCGAGAGGCCGCGTACGGGATGGTAGAATTTAGTAGGTCAGGCATCGGTTCCACGCGACGTCTTCCCGCCAACCCCGCCAGGTCCGGAAGGAAGCAACGGTAACGGGCTCTTGCGTGTGCAGTGGGCCGCCGGTGTCTGACTTTTTTGTTTTCGGTTAGGCTGCTTCCATCTGTTTGGACCCATATGAATCGACTCACACTTTTCGGGTTGTTTGCCGTTACCGCCATGCTGGTCACCTACCACTATGAGGATCGCAGCCGCTGGTTCGTCTTCGCGTTTGCCGGCTCCTGCATGTTGGGGTCGATCTATGGCTTCCTGCAGGGCGCATGGCCGTTTGGGCTGGTGGAAGCCGTGTGGTCGCTGGTAGCGCTCCGACGCTGGTATTTGGCGGGACTTCCCGCTGGCCCGCATCAGTAAACTCGAATCGTTAGACATCCATCGCTGAATCCCGCAAAATACAATGTCCGACACCGTTAATGTTCGGCTGCATTAAGGAGAACTCATTGAAGCAATCGCCGCGCGCCCTGGTTCGGGCCAAGATCACCGCACTGGGCACCTACGTTCCGCCACGCATTCTCAGCAACGCCGACCTCGAAAAAATGGTCGAGACCTCGGACCAATGGATCGTCGAGCGCACCGGAATTCGGGAACGCCACATTGTTGAGAAAGGTGTTGCCACCAGCGACATCGCCGTAGAGGCCGCCAAGAAAGCGCTGGCGATGCGCGGCATCGAAGCCAGCGATCTCGACGCCATCTTCGTGGCCACCGTTACTCCGGATATGCTGTTTCCCTCTACTGCCTGCTTGGTACAGCACAAGCTCGGCGCGAAGAAGGTTTGGGGTGTCGATCTCTCCGCCGCCTGCTCCGCGTTTTTGTTTGCATTACAGAACGGAGCACAGTTCGTCGCCACCGGTGCGCACAAGCGCGTCATGGTGATTGGCGCTGACGTCATGTCCTCGATCATTGATTACACCGATCGCGCCACCTGTATCATCTTCGGCGACGGTGCGGGCGCGGTCATTCTGGAAGCTGCGGAAGAGGGTGACGGCGAAGCCGGCCTTTTCGATTTCATCCACGAGGTGGATGGTTCGGGTGGCAATGCGCTTTACATGCCGGGTGGTGGCAGTCTGAATCCCACGACGCACGCAACTGTCGATGAGAAGATGCACTTCGTTCATCAGGATGGCGGGGCCGTCTTCAAATTTGCCGTACGCAAAATGTCCGAGGTGTGTGCTCAGCTTCTGGAACGCAACGGCCTCAAAGGCAGCGATATCGACGTTTTCATACCGCACCAGGCCAATTTACGTATCATCAATGCAACCGCAGACAGGCTGTCGCTGCGCCCGGAAGCCGCCATCATCAACATCGACCGCTTCGGCAATACCACCGCTGCCACTATCCCGCTGGGGATGCAAACAGCTCTCGAAGAGGGCAAGCTCAAGAAGGGAAGTCTCGTGCTGCTGGCTTCCGTCGGGGCAGGGTTTACTGTGGGCGCGACGCTGCTGCGGTGGGCGTACTGAGAGGTTAACCATTTTTGGGAGAAGACCATCGCATTATCGAGATCCTGGGCGCAGCCAAGAAACTGGCGCAGGAGTATCACATTTTGACAGGCAAGCCTCTTGGTATTACTGGCGAGGTGGCCGAATATGAAGCGCACCGCATCCTTGGCATAGAGCTTACGGCTGCTCGTCAAGCCGGATACGACGCAATCGAACGACGGCACGGCTCAATTCGACATCTCCAGATAAAGGGTCGTCGCCTGCTTCCTAACTGCAAACCAGGGCAGCGCCTTGGAAGCATCGATATTTTGAAGGAGTGGGACGCTGTGCTAATGGTCCTCCTCGACGAGAATTTCGATGCTACGGAAATTTATGAGGCGCAACGCGAGGAGGTTCTCAAAGCGCTTCGCGAACCTGGCTCGATTGCACGGAACGAGCGCGGTGCACTTGCCATCAGTAAATTTAAGGTAATCGGAAAACTGCGCTGGCGCCGACCGATCTCGTAGGTTCGTAAGATGGCGATACACCCAGCCTATTTCTTCCCTGCTTTAATCTCTTCCCGCTTTGCCGCCGCTTCGAGCGGCCTTTGCGGTTCCGTCATGCGGGCAGGATCGAGAATCTCAGCAATTTCCTTTTCGCTCAATAGTTTCTTGTCGCGAGCGATGTCGATGATGGAGCGTCCCGTGGCCACGGATTCCTTCACGATCTCCGCCGCCTTTGCGTACCCGATATAGGGATTCAGCGCCGTTGCCAGGGACACAGTGGCCTGTGTGTAGAACGCGCAGCGAGTGTCGTTGGCGGTAAGTCCCGCTACGCACTTGTCCGTGAATTGCCGCAGCATGTTGGTGAGAATCGTGATCGATTGGAGTACGCTGTAAGACATGGTCGGCATCATGACGTTGAGCTCAAGCTGTCCGGCCTGCACCGCCATCGCCACCGCCAGGTCATTACCGACCACCTGAAACGCCACCATGGCCGCCAGTTCCGGGATCACTGGATTGATTTTGCCTGGCATGATCGACGATCCCGGTTGCAATGCCGGAAGATTCACTTCCGCCAGCCCGGTATTCGGTCCGGAAGAAATCAGGCGCAGGTCATTCGAAATGCGAATCACTTCCAGCGCCAGGTTTCGCAGCGACGACGACACCGCCGCCATAGCCAGATTCGACTGCATGGCATAGCGCATGTCGTCGACCGGCTTCACCTTCTGGCCTGAGATGCGAGCCAGGTGCGCAATCGCCTTCTCGCGGTAGTCGGGATGCGTGTTGATTCCCGTGCCCACAGCCGACCCGCCCAGCCCTAGTTCGCGCAGATACTCGGAGGATTGCTTCACCGCTTCCGTGGCACGGCGAATGGCTCCCGCATACGCCGCGAATTCCTGTCCCAGCCGCATGGGGACAGCATCCTGCATGTGCGTACGGCCCGATTTCAAAATGTTGTGAAACTCTTTTGCCTTCAGCTCCAGGCTTGCCACAAGGCCATCCAACGCGGGGTACAGCTTTTCCAATTCCAGTAATGTGGCCAGCCGCATCCCTGTCGGAAACACGTCATTCGTCGACTGCCCGTAGTTCACGTGATCGTTCGGATGTACCATCGAAGCATCCCCGAGCGTTCCGCCAAGAATCTCCACAGCACGGTTGGCGATAACCTCATTGCTGTTCATGTGGAAGCTAACGCCAGCGCCCGCCTGAAACACATCCACCACAAAGGAGTCGTTGAACTTGCCGCTCTGCACATCCTTCGCCGCTTGGATTATGGCGTTGGCTCGCTTCTCGTCGAGCAGCCCGAGTTCTTTGTTGGCTTCAGCCGCCGCCTGCTTTACCATGCCGAAGGCGCGAATGAGTGTAGGATGCGCGCGCATACCGGAAATCGGGTAGTTCTCGACGGCACGCAGCGTCTGAATGCCGTAATAGACATTCGACGGAATCTCTTTCGTGCCCAAGGAATCTTTTTCAGTACGGGTAGCGCTCGGTGCATTGGTGGACATGACTCACTCCTGACGGACACTACGAACAGAAAATTATAGCAACCCTCGGACAGTGGAATCCTGAGAGGCCGAATTGCAGGTAGTGGGTCAGTTTATTCGTATAGGAGATGTGCGCCACGCCGCCAGGACAAGCATCCGCTACGAAGCGAATTGACAAGAGGCTTATCTTGAAAGCACTCGGAGAACAGACAAGCTAGGAGAATCGAAATGCAGGACGCTATTGGAATAGGGCTTCTGTTTGGAATGGCCCTGCTATTCAGGCTGTGCTTCCACTCCACCATTGGGCTTGCGATCCACCGTCACGACGTAGTGCGGGCGTACCCTTTCAATCTGATCGCATTTTGGGTGTTGCTCATGGTCGCCGGACTGTGGCTACTCGCCGTGGGATTTACCTACATAGCTCGCCCTCACTAGCTGTGGAAATCAAACTGCCCACTACCGAATTGCCCGCCTCCTCCATGCTGAGCGACATGCTAGACTGATCGATCCACGAGTGACCGAGTTCTGCTCGGCGGTCGCTCGTCTGCGGCTATCTCTACTTCCAGGAATGCCCTGTGCTGACACCTGTGCTTACTGAGAACACGCCCATTACATCGTCCCAGCCAGAGGCCCTGTCTCGCTCCGAGATTGTTACAGATGTGCTCGTCATCGGTGCTGGTCCCACCGGGCTTGCGTGCGCCATCGAAGTCCAAAAAGCGGGCTACAAAGCACACATCATCGACAAAGGCTGCCTCGTCAATTCCATCTACAACTACCCGACGAATATGGTGTTCTTTACCACGCCGGAATTGCTCGAGATTGGCGGCATTCCCTTCAACTCCGCGCTGCAAAAGCCTACGCGGCAGGAAGCGCTCGAATACTACCGCCGAGTGGCGCAACATTTTGCTCTGGAAGTCTGCCAGTATCACGAGGTCAAGAGTGTCTCCGGGAAAGATGGCCGCTTCCATGCGACGGCGATCGACCGCTACGGGCGCGTTCGCACCTACAGGACGAAGAAGATCATCGTTGCTACCGGCTACTACGACCTGGCCAACTTACTGCAGGTGCCGGGTGAGGATCTGCCAAAAGTCTCCCACTACTATCGCGAGCCGTTTCCTTACTACGACGCCGACGTCCTGGTGATTGGCGGCAAGAATTCAGCAGCGGAGACTGCGCTCGATCTATGGCGTCACGGCGCCCGCGTCACGCTGGTACATCGCGGGCCGCAGATGCATCCGCACGTCAAGTACTGGGTGAGGCCCGACATTGAGAATCGGATCAAGAACGATGAGATCGTTGCGCATTTCAATAGCCACGTGCGCGAGATTACCGATGACTCTGTAGTTCTGGAAACTCCCGGCGGACCGTTGCGCTTGAACAACGATTTTGTTTTCGCGCTGGTCGGCTACCATCCGGACTACGATTTTCTGCGAGCTCTCGGCCTGGAGCTCTCTACCGAACAATATCGTCCGCTTTGCGATCCTGAAACACTCGAGACCAACATCGCGGGGATTTATGTAGCCGGCGTGATTGTCGCGGGTTCGCGTACCAATGAAATCTTCATCGAAAACGGCCGTTTTCACGGCCGCCTCATCGCCGCCAGTCTGCAAGAAAAACTTGGCTCTGGTGGAATCTAGCTCCTGCGGGAGCATAGTATCAGCCCCCTAAACTCGACCCCGCGGCGGTCTTGCCTGAGTTCCGATTCAAGAAATCCTGCGGCCTCACATAAATCATCTGCAACAACCGAGCCACGGTTCCCGTCCACCCTGTCTGATGGCTGGCTCCGAGCCCCGCGCCATTGTCCCCATGAAAATATTCAAAGAACAAGACGTAGTCGCGCCATAACGGGTCGCGTTGAAATTTCTCCGTCGCCCCATACACGGGCCGCCGCCCATTGGCGTCCCTCAAGAATGTGCTAATCAGCCGCCGGCTCAATTCCATGGCCACTTCATAGAGTGTCATCGTCCGTCCCGATCCTGTCGGACATTCGATTCGGAAATCATCGCCAAAGTAGCGGTAGAACTGCAGTAGCGCCCGGATGATAAGCACATTGATAGGAAACCACACCGGACCGCGCCAGTTCGAGTTCCCGCCAAACAAGCCTGTCTGTGATTCAGCGGGCTGGTATTTCACCGCGTACTCCTCGCCGTGCACGTCAAATTTGTAAGGATGTTCCAGGTGATAGCGAGCCAAAGAGCGAATCCCGTGGGGACTCAGAAACCACGACTCATCCACCATGCGCGCCAGAATTCGCCGCAGCTTTTCTTCATTCAACAAGGACAGCAGATACTGCCCGTTGCGCCCAGCGTGGTCTGGTGGAAATATATTCGCCACCAGTTCGGGATGCTTCTGCACAAACTGCGCCACTTTTTGCCGCAACCGCGGCAGCTTCTCGATCTGTTCGTGAGACGTGAGCGAGGTTGCGCACAGCGGCAGCAAGCCCACCATCGAGCGTACTTTTAGCCGTCCCGCCGTGCCATCCGGCAGATGCAGCAGGTCGTAAAAAAAACCGTCTTCTTCATCCCACAATTCATCCTGATTCTCGCCGATTCGGTCCATGCTGCCGGCGATCCACAGAAAGTGCTCCATGAATTTCAATGCCATGGGCTCGAATGTCGGATCATCCACGGCGAGTTCGAGCGCGATTTCCAGCATGTTCTGGCAATACAATGCCATCCACGCGCTGCCATCTGCCTGTTCCAGATATCCGCCAGTGGGCAAGGGACGGCTGCGATCGAAGACGCCAATGTTGTCGAGCCCCAGGAAGCCGCCCTCAAACAGATTCCGCCCCTGCGGATCTTTCCGGTTCGCCCACCAGGAGAAATTCAACAACAGCTTCTGGAACACCATCTTCAGGAATGCTTTATCGCCAGCGCCAAACCTCTGCCTGTCACTGGCGTACATCGCCAACGCGGCAAACGCCTGCACTGGCGGATTCACGTCGCCAAAGTTCCATTCATAGGCGGGGATCTGCCCGTTCGGATGCAGGTAGACTTCGCGCAGCAGCATCAGCAACTGGCTCTTGGCGAAGTCGGGATCGACTTCATTCAATGCAATGGTGTGAAACGCCAGATCCCACGCCGCATACCAGGGATACTCCCACTTGTCCGGCATGGAAATCACATCATCATTCAGCATATGGAACCAATTGGCGTTGCGTGTGCCAGGATTGCGCACGCCGTGCAACGGATCGTGACCGTGCTCGGCCAGCCAAGTCTCCAGGTCAAAACAGTAATACTGTTTGCTCCACAACATGCCCGCCAAGGCCTGCCGGTAGACATTGCGCTCATCATCTGTGGCCGCCCTCGGCGTGATGGATTGATAAAACTCATCGGCTTCGTTCAATCGCAAAGAAAAAATCGCGTCGTAGTTACTGGAGAATGGCGCTCCCATGTGGTTCGCCAAGCTCGCTCGCGTCAGCCGCAGCCGGATCACTTTCTTATCCCGCGCCGGTACGATGATTTTGTACTGCGCGGCCATCTTAGTTCCCGTCCCCGCCGGATTGGCGGCATCCATCTGGCCATCAATGATGTAGCGGTGGAAAGCGTCTTTTACGTAGCGGGAAGTGTTGGCGATCTGGAACAGGCGCTCACGATTCGTTTCGTTTCCCGTGAAGAGCAGCGGAACGTCCCCATCGCAGTAGAAGAACCAATCGCCCAACTCGCGGTGGCTGGCCTCGGCGAGCGTAACGTTGCCTCCCCCATGCATAGCGCTCAGGGTTGGCACAATAGGCCGCTGCGCCTGCGACCAGGTATTTCGGAACCACAAATGGGGCAACACTTGCAATTGCGCTGCTTCCGGACCACGGTTGCACACCGTAATCCGGATCAGAATATCTTCGGCATCCTGCTTGGCGTACTCGACGAAGACATCAAAATAGCGGTCCTCGTCGAATACTCCAGTATCCAGCAGCTCATACTCTGGCAGCATTCGCGTGCGTTCGTGGTTGGTGCGCACTAAATCGTCGTAGGGATACGCCGCCTGCGGGTACTTGTACAAGTACTTCATGTACGAATGCGTCGGAGTCGAATCAAGGTAGAAGTAACACTCCTTCACATCCTCACCGTGATTGCCTTCACTGTTGCTCAGGCCGAACAAGCGTTCCTTGAGGATGGGATCCTTCTCGTTCCAAAGCGCTAGCGCAAAGCAGAGCCGCTGCTTCTCATCGGAAAAACCCGCCAGCCCGTCTTCTCCCCAGCGGTAGGCGCGCGAGCGCGCGTGGTCGTGCGGGAAATAGTCCCACGCCGCGCCGTTGTCGCTGTAGTCCTCGCGCACGGTGCCCCACTGCCGCTCGCTAAGGTATGGACCCCACTTCTTCCAAGGGGCCTTGTGCTCGCGAGCTTCCTGCAGGCGGAGTTGCTCGGCATTGAGGGGCGTGCTGGGCATGCAGAGATCCTCTCGTGGGACATCCGGGCTATGGCTGAGGCCTAATGCCTAATGTGCTTTTGGAGCCAGCTCAAGGCTAGCTCGGAAGCGGCTTGATTGTCGACGGGTCACTTGGGTTCTGCCAAGTTGAGGAGAATCCAGATTGGGTCAGCGGCTGTGTGTCCCAAGTTCAACCTGATGTCAGGTCAGTGAATCGTCGCTGAGATCCAACGCCTGTTCGGTAACTGCGATTTTGTTATTTGCGGCCCAGCTCTTTGGAAGTCCTTTTATGCCAAAAGCATCAAGAGCGTGGTACATGATAGGGCGCAATTTTTCGTCGAAGACTCGATGACAGTTTGGACAAAGAGGGATTCCGTTGATCTGCCGATCACATGCATGAACGGCCTTCCATTCTTTCTCGTCGATGATGTGAACCGCGTCCGGCAGTGGATACGTGGCGCCACACATTACGCAGGGAAGATGCGTGCCTTCTTTGTCGCGGACGATTTTTCGTTTCACGTCAGGTTTGAATGCCATTGATTTTTTTACCCTTCAACGCCTCTACCGGAAGCCGCGAGGTTTCGGAGAAGGTGCCGAACGCGGTGCTGGCGATGACGTCCGCGGTGCCGGGGCCGGAGGCGCCATGCGCGGCGCTGGCGCACTACCGTGAGATGCCGCTCCCGATCCGCTGCCATTCGTTGTCTGTTGGCCGATGTTTCGGTTGCCCATGCCACCGCCGCCAAAGCCGAGCGTGCCCGGTTCAGGCGGTGTTGAGAGGGTACGCAGGTCCACGAAGCCGCGTGGGACGCCGAGTCCAGCTTCTCCCTGAGGCGCGAAGCTCAGGACAGTCTTGCCGTCTGCACCTTCTCGTACAACGCGGCGCGCCGGATCCCCAAATCGCGACGCTGGGCCTCCTCCCTCAATCGTGTTGCCGTGGATTCGCGGCACCCGACCGTGACCGTTAGGCGGGGGTGGCGGAAGCTTCCAGCCCACGGGTGTGGTCACCACTACGGGTATCAGGGCCCACTGGTTCCAGCCACCGGGTTGCCAGCACCAGCCGCTCGCCGAGGCGTAGTTCCAACTACCGTAGCGGTACGGAGCCCATCCCCAGGGGTAGGCCGAAACCCACGTATACCCAAAGCCGGGATACCACACCCAAGCGCCGTCCGCGAAGGGATCCCAGTTCAAGCTGGCAAAGTACGGACGCCAGCAGCTGCCCAAACCGGGTGCGCTGATGTAGCTGCCGTAGTAGTTCAGATCGCTGAAGCCATACGCGTAGGGAGAGTCGTAGCGAGCGTTGTTGTAGTTCCTCTGCTGGTACTCGTTGAGATCGCTGTTCCAATCATCGTATGGGCCGTCTTCGTAGCCGC
>Ga0210384_10002583_pt1 | contig 21955 bp, 22 predicted proteins | sample IncBWH2MmetaG_FD_160574 | JGI IMG/M metagenome (GOLD analysis project Ga0210384, IMG submission 160574) | Forest soil microbial communities from Barre Woods Harvard Forest LTER site, Petersham, Massachusetts, United States - Inc-BW-H-2-M | ecosystem: Environmental > Terrestrial > Soil >...
ATCAATTCTAGTTGGCCAACCATTCGCCTAGGATCGGCGGATTCGCTGCGGACGGCTTCGTTCAAACGGGGGGCGTGGGAGATAGCTCCTGCTTTGTCGCGTAGTGTAGAGCTATCGGCGCCTGAATAGGACCCGAACTAACTTACAAGAATCGATAAGCACTAGCTCGTTCGTCGTTACCCATCTGGTGGCCTGCTCCCTTAGCCGACTGCTGGACCGGGATATAGCTCCCTGGTCCCCAGTCACTCAGGAATGACCGTTCTACGGGCTGGAAGGAGTCGACTCAACTTGGTCGTAAATACTACGGTGCTCATGACAGATGTCTCCAACTTCGCCGAACTCAACCGCCTTTTCACCGAATTTTTTCCCGACAATCCTCCTGCCCGGATGACCATGACGGTCTCGCTCCCAAAGGGATTCCTGATTTCGATAGGCTGTGTAGCAGCCACCGAGGACTGAGCCAGCCCAGATGTCCACAGACACAGCTAGCCACCGATTGCCTGTCAGAGAAAATCTTGATGACGGGCCCCGGGAGTCGTTCCACTTCGACGATTTCGTTGGCTTACGGGAAACTTGGGCGCGTCGGGGAAATCATTCCGAGCGAAGCGCTTGTATGACGTCGACGCGGGCGGCGCGTGCCGCCGGGAGCATCGAAGCGACTACCGCCGCGCCTAACAGCACAAACGCAGAAACGATCACGGGCAATGCGCCCGGCATTCTTAAGTCGCCGAAATAACTGCCTGCCACGCGCGCAACGACGAGCCCGAACGCGGCGCCCGCCAGAACGCCAACGCCAGCCATCACGACGCCCTCCGCGACAACACCTCTGAGGAGATTTCCCGGCTGTGACCCAAGCGCCAAGCGGATGCCGAATTCGCGCGTCCGCGCGCTGACAGAAAACGCCAGTACGCCCGCGACGCCAACGACGGCAATCAGCAACGCGACCCCCGCGAACACGCCAAAGACCAGGGAGTTCAAGCGGTCTGGCGCAAGCACTTTTGCACGGAGGTCTTCGAGAGTGGCAGCGTGCTCAACGGGTTCATCGGCCGACATCTGTCGGATAATTTTCGTTACCGGCGTTACAAGCGAATAAGGATTTGCGGTGGTGTGGATGAGGAGGTGACCGCCGTAAATTGGAGAGTCTGCAAAGGTGTCATAAATGGTGGAGGTGGGCACAGGAACGATGTGTTCGTCGTCCACATCGGCAGCGACCCCAATAATGCGGTGCGGCGACTTGAATCTAGACTTTTCCGCTTCCGACCCGGGAATGAACTCCAGCACGGGATCGGTCCAATAGACATGCCGGCCGACAGCATCCTGACCAGGGAACAGGCGCTGTGCGAGAGTCGCGCTGACGATCGCGACCGGCTCTCGATTCTGGTCATCGAGCGCGTTGAAATCGCGCCCCGCAACAATGGGAACGCCAAGCGCAGTGAAAAAGCCGGGAGAGATGGCACGCCACAGCGCGCGAGGATCGTCTTTGTCATGAACGTGACCATCACCAGAGAATTGAAAACCTACACCGAAGCTGTCGGCATCACGCCAGGGAGCAATCATGCCGAAAGCCGTCTCGGTGACGTTGGGTAGCGCATCGATGCGACGCATCGATTCTTTGTAAAAATCAAGGACTTGCTGAGGCGTTTTTCCGTAGGAAAGCGGCGGAACGTCGATGGAGAGGACGTGACGCGTATCGACTCCGGTCTGGGTCGTTTGCAACGCGATCAGCGTTGTGATCAACATGCTTGCGCCCGCCAACAGCACGAAAGATGCGGCGATTTGCGTGACGGCGAAGATGCGCTGGCGCCGGCTGGTGCTGGTGGTGATGCGGACGCTGCCGCTCGCGAGGTTCATGCCATTCGACGCGTTAGCCGAGGGCAGGCGCGGCACAAATGCCAAAATCACTGCGGCGACTACTGCCAGCGCCACTCCCACCCAGAGCAGGCTGGAATCGACTGTTAAATCCAGCGCGCGGACAGAGAAGCGCGAGGCGTATCGAGCCAGGATTGTGACCAATGGCTGCGCGCTCACTACGGCGATTGCTGCGCCCGCACCACAGAGGAGTAGGCTTTCGGCTAGCAACATGCGGCGCAGCGCGCCAGTGCTTGCGCCGAGCGCGGCTCGGATCGAGAGTTCACCCTCGCGGCGAACCGTCCGCGCGAGAATCAGGTTGGCAACGTTCGAGCAGGCGATGATAAAGACGAGGCCCGAGGCAGCGAGGAGGACGAGGAGAACGGTGCGCGCGCCGGAAGTAATCTGGTCCCGGAGCATCCTGGCATCAATGCGGTAGCCGCCGTTATCGGGATACGCTTCGGGGTGGTCCTTCTGCATGGAGGCGTAGACGGTGTGCAACTCGGTGCGAGCCTGGTCGAGTGTGACGCCGGGAGCAAGCTTACCGAAGAGTTCGGTCATGCGATGGATGCGGCCCGTGACCATCGTGGCGGAAAGATGATGCGGGCTCGTAACCACGTTGCCGATAATCTCTGTATCCGCGGGATACGGCACACTAGGTTCAAGAACGCCGATGACCGTGGCGGAACGATCGCCAACGCTGCTGAGCCGAACTGTTTTGCCGATCACATCAGGATCTTTTTTGAAAACGGTGGACCAGAAGCGATACGTGAGCACGATGACGCCGGCTGCATTGGGACCGTCGTCCTGAGCTCCGATGAGACGGCCGAGAACAGGACGCAGACCCATTACTTCAAAGTAGTTGCCGCTGACGACGCCACCTTGCACTCCACGAGGTTCGCCGAGTCCGATCATGGTAAAACCCATCGTCGAGAAATCGCCGAACTCGCTCACGGAGTGGACGCTGGCTTCGATGTCCTTGATTTCGGGCACAGAGAACGTTGTGTTCTCGGCTCCGATGCTGGGGGCGCTCTGGCGGATGTACATGAGCCGGTTCTCGTCACGGTTGACGAGAGGCTTGAGCAGCACTCCCCGCACAAGCGTGAAGATGGCCGCGTTGGCCCCGATGCCAAGCGCCAGCGTGAGGGTCACAATGGTCGCAAGCCCTTTGCTGCGCATCAGCGAGTGGAACGCAACTCTTAGATCGCGGAAAAACGACATGTTTCTTGTCCCCTGCGCGTTTATCAGCACCACGCGTGCCAATAGGAAGACCCACATTGTAAATCACTTATCACGGACTGCGCCGGAGGGGATGGTCGTTTTCGGCAGCGCCAATGTCCAAATTCGGACACCGACTCGGGTGTGGAATCCCGAGACACGTGGCGTGGGGTCCGGAAGCGGCGGTTTGCACTGACCGTGTTCCCCAGACCACTGTATTCGATGCACATGCCGACCCACCGGGCCTAACCCGTTGGCCAGTGGACGTAAAGTGGGATAGCCAGACACTTTTTCCCTTTAGCAGGTTGTTGAAAAAGGATTCTGAACCCGCCATTGCGGGGGCTCTAAGGAATTCCTCCTCGCCAAAAACCAACAAAAAGAGAGATTTCATGCGGCATTACGGCTCAAAATGATGACGCAAGAGAGTTCTTCAACAAGCTGTTCGTCGACAAACGTGTGGATTGCGGGAGCCCCCTTCCCCGGAGTCCGTACGCGACGAATCATCATAATCCGGCTCGACCGCCAGACATTACCGCAGAGTGATCGCAGGTCTTTGTGTTTCTAGGCTCGGGATTGGAAGTGAAGGACAACATTTTTGGTTATCGCATGGCGAGAGTGTAGTGGCGCTTCGCGAGTCACGCTGATTTGAATCTGTTCACGCAAGCGCCAGCCAACGGATCCGCCCATTTCAGAGAGTGACTTGGCGCTAGGTATCTGAACTAGCTTGTCGCCTGCAACGGTTTTGTTGTCGCCGATGACGAAAAACAAGTGCGCACCAGGGCGCGCAGTTTTAGACAGATTCCGAAATGTGTTCCACATGTCCGAAAAGTACCTGACAAGGAGGGCCGCCATGTTGCGCCTTCGAAAACCGACGGAAGACCGACTATTAAGCGAATGGATCTTTCGAATGACCCGAGCAGCTGTTGGTGATCCAAGTTGATCCTCTAGGCTTTCGGTAACCGCCTTTTCAAGCTCTCGCCGTTGACGTTCTCTAATTTCTCGGGAACCCGTCAAATCTTCCTCAATTCGGGCCCTACTTCCTGAATCCAACCCGAATAGAACTAAGAGGCTCAAACGGTCAGTGTCGATATACGGTAGGGCCGTGGCATAGGGAGGGCTGGTTAAGACACAGTCAAAGCGATTAGTGCTCAATCCTTGGAACGTCGACGCCAAACGACTATCAGCAAGCACGACTCTTCCAGGATTCAAAACTATTGGGGCACATGACAGCCTCTCACCAAAGTGTCGCAGTCTCTCACGGAAAAAAGTGACGCGCGCTCGCATTAGGTCCAGGACGGGAGCGTCCTCGATCAGCTTCTTCCTTCGTCTGATTCGTAAGTCCTCAGGCGCTTGCTGGGATACCTGCCTCACGATGCTGCTCAATAAGACTTGGAGCACAAGATTGGCGGTAGGATGCGGCACCCGCTGAATCATCGGCAATAGCCAACCCAACCGACGCGCAACGGGCAAAGGGAACCACCTCTCGACCTCGGTCCGAAGCTCAGGCTTGAAATATTCGAGGTCGGCTCTAGAACTCCTGTCCTGGCCAATTCGGTCAAGGAAGTCCTTCATCAGCCGATCAAGGACGACGGCGCTTTCTGTTGCGACGCCAACCTTGGCCTTCGAAATCAATACGGCCAATGGATTCATATCAAGACCTGTGGCCGCGTACCCGCTCAACTGAGACTCCAGCAATACCGTACCACTGCCGCAGAAAGGATCGAGTACCGTCGCCCCCGGTTCGAGGTTCGCGAGATTTAGAAGGCTCTTCGCCAATTGTGGGTAGAACTTCCCTTTGTAGGCGTGGATTCCATGCGTGAGATATTTGGGGTCTTTTTGAGCGGCCTTGACGTCGCCATTTTCCAACAATTTCTGCCAAGTCAACCACCGGGGCGTACCCGATTCGGCTTGCACGCAGTGAGTGAATGTAAGCCTTCTCGCCTTATCGACATGGTAACAATCTAATTCGGCAACTAAAGTTCCCTTCTGGCCCGTCTTCGGCGTTACGCCGAGAAGAGCTGTGATTTCACGGCGCCGAAGGTTTTTCTCGTAAGGCCACATCTTGTAGGACGGTGGCCGGAAGGCTAAGTGCAACGGCCTGGGTGGTTTCCTCAGAATCAGTATTTCCTCGGATTTCGCTCGACGGGCAGCGGGCATGAATGAACGGCGGGTAGCGTGGACTTCCCTGCCGATCATGCCTACTGTTTCATAACCCAGTTTTTCCCCGATTCGTGCAATGGCTTTGGAAGTCGAGATTGTTTTGCCGTCAAAAACGGAGTCGCCCAACACAAGCGCAGCGTACCTACCGGGACGAAGTCGGCTCCACATTTGACCGAGAGCTTGCGACATTTCCTTCTCGTATAAATCGTATCCTTCTCCTTCTCTTTGGTGTCTTAGGTGCGATCCTATTTCGCACCGACCGAGTTCACGTGGATCGTATCCGAGCCAGAAAAGGCGAAATCGATGATAGAGGTGATAGTCGTTTGAATTGGCGTACGGCGGAGAAGTCACGATCAGATCGACTGACTCCGGCTCAATCAAATTTCCCTCGCCTATATTACGAATGTCAGCAGTTTCGACCAAGGCCTGGCGATAACCAAGAAGAGGTTCCAAGTGCTCATGGCTTTTTATGGAGTCTTCCAGTCCCTGAGCGAATAGCCCAAGGATGTAACCAGACGGTAACACCCTACGTCTGCGCGCGTATCGTGTCTCACCGTCCTGGTACGAGGCAGCGAGTATTATTGAGGAGAACGCGACCAATGCAAATGTGCGACAGAACGGGTCATCAAGAGTATCAATTTCCTCGCGGATGTACGAAAGTTCTTCAATCGAGCTGCGCGAAAACCATTCATGAAGGTTCGGGATGGGAGGAGCATCACGAGCGGTCTTTTCTCCGATAATTGACAAGAGTTTGCCGACTTCCGATGTGCGCCCTAGCGTTCTCACGCGGGAGATGAGGGAAGACAGCTCCGCCCTTTGCTCAGGAGATAGCGCAGTACTTTTCGCTTTGGTGATCAGCGTTGCTAGTGGATTCGCATCGGTTGAAATCGCGTTTCGGCCCAAGAGCAGTGCCTCAAGCGCTGAGGTGCCGCTTCCTCCAAAGGGGTCCCATACTCGTTCACCTCGCAGACTCAAAGCAACAATTAAATTGGAGGGAATCTGAGGAATAAACTTGGCTGGATACGGATGCAGGTCATGTCCGAGATATGAGGTATCCGCTCGGGTGAAATCCCAATTGATTTCTCGCAGCCGTCGAATGACGCGGGTGGGTGAGCTAAAATCAGCGAGAGTAGTGCATTCTTGAATGAGCGGAGCGGGTGGGAGAGAAACGCCTGCCGAATCGGTCCACATCTCAATTTGTTTGACCGAGGCAGCTGCCGTCATTGCCATTAATCTGGGAATCTAACCCAATGCCCAGACTCTTTCAAGTTCCTTTTTTGAGGGTAGATCGAGAAATTGATGGGAAGCAGAATATGCTACTTGCCAAAGGAGCTTTAACTTGCCGCGCATCAGTTATCGAAAGCCATTGGACCAACCACTCGGTAATAGCCGTATTTTCGATTGGATCATTGGATCTTTGGGCGGTGGGCGGTTTAGGTCATTTAGGTTTGTATCCGCGTTTGCGAAGGAAGGCCCAATGCTGCGACTGATTCCGTACCTCAAACGATTTCGGGTGGATGGAGGCTTCGCAGAAGCAGTCATCGGTGTCGATCACCAAGGCACGTCGCTGCAGGCTCTGACTCTTGCTCTCGCCGAACTAGATCGAGTTTTCATTTGGCATCATCCGAATCCCTTCACAACGTTTCACCCGAAGCTCTACATCTTTCATGGCGAAGATCTAGGCCAAATATATATCGGATCAAACAATATGACTGTCGGAGGATTAGAGACGAATTGCGAAGCGGGAGTGCAGCTGTCCTATGATCTGCCGGGGGAAGCTGTAGAATGGGCCGGTGCTATCGAGTTGTGGTCAGAGCTCGTTGCTCATTCTAATTCGGTTCGACTCGACCTGAGTGTGCTCGCGCGGCTAGTCGAAGAGGACCGGTTGTTGGATGAAAGCATCATCGTTAGCTGGCTTGGGCCTAGAGGAGCGAGAACTGTCACCGCAAGAACGGCTCGACCGCTTTTCCCGTACTGCTCGACCGTTCCTCCCACCGCTCGACCCAAACCTCAGGCTGCGGTCCCTCGACGTACGGCCAAGAGAACAGCAGCTCAGGCAACAGCGGCAGTGGCAGCGACGGCTGCGCCAGGAATACCGAGGGCACTAGTCATTCAAATCGTTCCCCACCATAATGGTGAAGTCTTCTTAAGCAAGCGTGCGATAAATCAGTATCCGTTGTTTTTTGGGTTTCCATTTCAGGGACAGACCGTTCCGAAGACAGTAGGAAATCAGGCTTATCCCCAGCGCACCCCTGACCCTGTAACAGATTGGAAGGTATATGATCGGCAGGGCCGTGTGCTGCGATCTCTGGAAGACTTTCGTCTAAATACTGTCTATTACGAATTGAAGGGCGAAATTCGTATCACCATCCCGCCAGATGTGGCGAGACAAATTCCGCATCGCTCAATACTGGTGGTGACCCGGGGCACTCCAGATTCGGGACTAGATTATCAATGCGAAGTCTTCCCTCCCAATTCTGTACAGTATCAGTCGCTCCGTCAGGTTTGCACCGAGACGATGCCTTCTGGAGGGTCGGGTACACCTCGCAAGTTTGGTTGGTTGTAGACAGTGCCTGTGCTATTCACTTGGAGACGCATCCATAGGCTGTGAGCGCAGCATGACTCAGGTTGATCGATCTGGAGACGCGGGTGCTCGAACCGCTCGAAAATCCGTTCGGTCCAAAAGTGTTACCCATGTCTTAGGTACGTTGTGTAACCCATGTGTCCGGGCTGGACCTCAATGAGATGGCGCGCCCGGAGGGATTCGAACCCCCGACCCTCTGCTTAGAAGGCAGACGCTCTTTCCAACTGAGCTACGGGCGCATCGTTACTGGATTGTAGCACTTACAGGAATTTGCTCGAAAGATTCTTGTCCGGCGGTGGAAATGTAGCGCCCAAAATCGCCACTGAGTTTCTCGACTGCCTGTTGCTGAATTTTGTCGCTCGAGTGTAGATACCGCTGAGTGGTTTTCAGGGAGGAGTGACCAGCGATGTCTCTGACGGTCCGAATGTCGGTCCCTTTTTGAATCAATCGCGTCAAAGCTGTGTGCCGGAGATCGTGGAATCTTACCTTCGCGATCCCAGAGTTTTTCACTGCGCGGTTCCATTCGCGACGAATTCTCGCAACGACGGTCTTTCTTGGTGTCGAAGGTTCGAACACAAATCCTTTCGGATCGATTTCTCTTGGCCGAAGCAGTACGAGAACCGCCTTCGCGTCTGGACTGAGCCGGAGGCTGCGCTTTTTACCGTCCTTCGTCTCACACAGTTCGACGTTATCCGGATGCAGCGATTCCCACGCTAGGTAAACAAGTTCTCCCCGGCGCGCCGCAGTCTGCAAACAGAAAATCGTCATCAGACGCAGCCACGCGGGCATTGCTTCGAGAAGTTTCTTTTGCTCTTCGCCCTCTTCGAGTACCCGTGTCGGTGCCTGTTCTTCGTCCAGCATTTTCTTGTTCAGCGCGGCGACCGGGTTTTTCTCAGCGTCGCCGTTCTGAATTGCCCAATAGAATGCATGTCGAAGTAGCGACACATATCGATTCGCGGATGCTCTCTTGAGGCGACGCCGACCGACTGAAACATTGAGCAAATGTAACCGGAAGTCTTCCACTCGGTTCGCAGTGATGTCCTTGAGCGGCGTTTCGTTGAAAAATTTCACCGCGTAGCCAAGCGGCGTTTCTTTCGAGGGCTTGCCACGATATCTCACCCAGCTTCGCTTCGTTTCGCTGGCCCAGGTAACAAACCCCTCCGCGAAGTCCGCGAACGACGTTGTTCCCTTCTCTGGCGACGGCTTCGGAAGCATCAGCTCGCGGATCTTTTCGTCGGCGATCTGGCGGGCCTGACGCTTCTCTAGAAGTTTGACTGGACCGATCTTTCTGCGGTGTCTACGTCCCTCGTGGGTCAGATCGAGCCACCAATTCGCACGGTGCTTGTAAACGTGACCTAGCCCGTGCCGCCCTTTGTTCCGACCTGCTCGGCGCGCGACCGGCTCTACTGCTTGAACTGCCTGATTCGTTTCCATCACTATCCTCCATTTTAAGAATCTCAAAATGCTTAGCGGCCCCTGAGGGTCTTGCGAGTGGTCCGCTGCTTCACAATCCCTCTCATTTGGTCGTATGTCGCGCAATTCTCCGAAAAGCGAGCAAGAACGGAGCTCCCACCGATAGAAGTAGCCACGTAGAAGGCTCTGGCACGCCTTGCGCGGGCGGATCCGTGGCGACCCACTTGCCCGGGTCAAACTTGATGGAAGATTTCCCGCCGGCGCCGAACAGAAAAGACAGATCTTCCGGAACACCGAATCCCGGGCCGACCGTGTCGAGATTGTAGCGGTATGCGCTTAGGTCGAACGCGATGCTCCAGTTCGTGATATCGCCGGATGAGTCGGTCGAGATTCTAAAGTTCGTGACGACTGAATTCTCCGGATTCCAAACCCCGCCTCCGTCCGAAAAGCTGGTGTGGATGAGGTCGATATTCGGGTCAGCCCCAACATCCTCAGTCGTCCCGGGCACACCTATCAAATCGAGATAGAGATTTGCAGGAAGCGGAGCGGTGAGAGTGAATGAGCCGGAGATCCCGCACACTGGTGGGCACGCTTCTCCGGATCCAGGAAACTCGTAGAAAGCGTTGAACGGATTTCCAGTGTAGGTGTAGGTTTCGTCGGCCCGTGCCGACAGTGCACATAGCCCGAAAGCGAGTAATGCCAGGACCCCCAAGGTTGCCAGTTTCATACTTTCCTCCTTTTGCTTCTCAAAATGCGCAGGTTTGGCCACTTGGGCCCGGAGAAAACCGAGCCGTGAACCATTTAGTTGAGTGGCGCGACAACGAACTTTCCACCACCCAGGAAAAGCGGAGTTTCTTCGCCGCTCTCGATCGCGCCCAGCCGGTCAGAAGTCCACAACCAGAACGGCCGCATTCCTATCTTGGCCACGAGCCGAACTTCGACTTCGCGCCGGCCGATGCACGCTTTCGGGTTCTTGGGAATTCCCGCAACCCGAGAAACCAAGGAGAAACCATCCAATCCGTTGTCGCGGACGAAATTCCAAAACAACACAGTGTGATTTTTCCTCTTCGCGATTTCCGGGGGCCCGAACGTCTCAGTAAAGAGCCCGAGTTCGTCTATTGTCGTGTATGTCGCGGTCCCGCGGCGCGGCATCTTCCCGAGCACTCGGGCGAATTCCTGCTGCTTCGTTTCTTGCTGTTTTGCACTTCTCATGGTGTTGCCTCCGTACCGCCGTCTTTGACAGCGGAAAGCCTTTTTGATTCGCGAAACTTAAGCACGTAAGTCCGGTACGCTTCTAAACAGGTGACGCATCGTGACTTTGTTGGATCCTCTCTTGATTCACCACAGGACACGCAAAGCCCGAGCAATTTCCGCTTGCTTGCGAGGTCCCGTAGCTTTTGAGAGCACAATGAGCAGAGTGTCTTGGTTCCATCACCGCCGCGCGGCATCCCACAGTCAACACATAACCCGGATTGAATTCTTGTTAGTCGGTAATTCGCACGATGGCTTCGCGCTTGAAGTCTCTTGAGACAGCTCGAACACGATGTCCCTAGTCTGACCGTAGCACGGCCACAATCCGCACAAAGCCCTCCCTCTCGCCGCCGCGCGGCACGCCGCTCGAAACGCGATCTTTTTTTCTTCAGTGCGCATGCACGGCAGATGTCGACATCTCGATGCTTTTTTTTGCGACCACACATTGCGCAGATGCCGGCGGCGCGCAGCCGTTTCCGAAGTTTCGCCAAGGCTTGATTATTCTTTACTCGACAATCTTTACAACAGAGCTTGCGTGGATCATCTCTAGTTTTCCCGCAATCCGCGCAAAGACCGGTCGAGACCCGCGCTTGTCGCCTGTTTTTAGCGGACATCGACTTCTCGAGCGGATTTGGCGTTTTCCTGGTGATCCTAGCGATTTCTAAGCATGATTGGCATCGAATGTGGCCAGCGGCCGGGGGTTTGTTACCGCAAGCGACACACAATCCTGAGTCCCTCAGCCTTTTCATCCGTTCTAGTGCGTGCCGTAGGCAATCTGGACAAGATTTGTATCCCTGCGCACGAATTTTGCCGCAGTTGCAGAACCCTGCCTCGCGACGGCGTTTGAAGAGCCTGCGGCACGAAAGCGTGTTGAACATTCTCTTGTCTGCTTGTCGTTCTTTTTTCTGGACCCATTTTTCATTCGAGGGGTTGTTGACAGATGCCCCTCCGTCGAACACGAAAGCCAATTTCGCATCCTGCTGGGAATTGTGACCCTTCGAACGTCCGAACCGACGGTGTAACGATTTAAGCTCCAGGTCGAATGCGGATTCAGATCCGGGAAAATCCTCTTCCTCGATTACGGAGAACATCGTACGGTGATAGCTGCAATGACCATCTGAACCATCCGCGGGGAACTGGCAGGCTCTTTCGCGACATTTTGTTTGGAGTTCCACGGGTAATTTCCTAGAGTAACGCTCGTGTCAAATGGCTCACGCCATGAGTCTCGCGGGCCATCGTCGCCAACGCTCGCGCATGCTTGCAATGACGCCGGCGCGCGAGCCGCCTGAATTTGAAATCACTGCAATCGCAGTACCAGCGACGCTGACGGGCGCGGCGAATGAATTGGACGACGTATTGCGTGCCTGGTTGAGATTCACTTGCGACGTAGAACGTGCGGACGCCCGGTCTGTGATTGTTGGCAGCGCGGACAGTCATCGGAGCACTCCCGCGTGGTACTGGAGGAAGTCCTGCCAATCGGTGTCGTCGCTCTCACCTTCGGAGCACTCGAGACGGTCGTCGGGGATGTCACGTTCCGGGAAACGATCTTGCGTGGGGGAAGCGAACTGGATAGATTGCGATGCAGATGCCATAGAGCTAACCCTCCGTGGTGTTTAGGGGCGCGTTCGGTGCTAGATACACCGGCGCGTCCCGCTTATTTCTCTACCGCCGAGACTTTGCCTTGCGGCCGCGGCCCTTGCGGTAATGCCCCTGCTTATACTTTCGAACCTTCTCCACGTCGGAATCAGTCCACCGCCAGATTTTGTGGCCGTTCATTCGGATGGACTGGGAAGGGCCGACTTTACCCGACGCGACCCATCGGTGGAGCGTGATGTAGTGAATTGCGGCCCGCGCCGCTGCTTCCTTGGTGGAGTAGGTCTTCATTACGCTTACGGACGTTAGCCTATTTAAAAAAGATTGTCAACACCAAAATTGGAATCATTGAGGTCCTGCGGACAACTGGTCAAATTCGGGTACTAGTCCGGGCTGCAGTGATCTCAAATCCCTGTCGTTGCATGTTGAACTTGAACTCTGTGCGATGCTCAAACGAACCGCCGAGCGGCGCATCGTATGTGATTACGGCGGAGCCCGTCATTACGCGGCTGTGTTCGCTTAAACTGTCGCGGCTCCGCCGGTTGACGGGAATCTCTCCTCTGAACTGAGAAGGACTCCTAGGGAAAATCTCAATGGGGGGCTCCTTGACGTCCAGCAATACCTCGTCACCCAAGGCCACACGCACGGTGAGCGTCACATCGTTCGCCGGCAGGGAGCCAAAGTTGTCCAGCTGCAGCATGAGAATCCAGCGCTCGGCATTGAAATCGTTCTCCAGCCGAGTTTTGGATATTCCGACGTAAGGCCTCTGCGTGGCAGCAAATGATTCACGCGCGATGTCGGCCGAGACCTTCGCAGCGTCCGCGGACTTGCTTGCTGCTCGAGAGGCGCCCTTCGTTACGGAAAGAAGAATTCCAGTGACAATGGTGTAAGCGATCGTTGCCACGGCGCTGATCCATACAGGGGCCGAAGCCGATGCCGTCCACGCCTTGAAGGCCGTCCACAAATCGAAAGGAGTCTGCACTCGGTACCCTCAGTGCGGCAGCGTCAAGATATTCGACCCACTCAGCATAATGTCCAGAAGCGCGATACCGGAAACCAGCAGCGTGATGCACGCCAGAATGCAGGCGACCACTCTCGACCCGAAGTTCTGATACCTGCTCGTGGAGAGCAGCAAAACCTCGATCATTCGAAACCCGATGTAGGCACCTACCATCAACGCCAGATTTGGGATCATGAGCGGCTCCTTCCTTCATGGAGGTATAGTCGAAAGGTAGATACCTGGTCAAGAAATAGGGCGCGATAAACACTGTGCCCCATTTTGCGAATCGCAAACTACGGTGTGCCAAGGAAACCGCACGAGATTCTCGATCTGCTTTCAGAAGCGGTGATGGTGGGCCATGCAGATGCATTTTATTGATTGGGAACGTTGAAGGGTAGTGATAGAATCCGCGAAATTTGAAAGGTGGTTCACATCACAAGGAGGTTTTAGCGAATGCCGGAGAGCGAACTGGAACCCCTAAAGGTAAAGTGTCCAAAAGGACATGAGTCTCTAGTATCAAGGGTGCAGGTACTTCGGAAGAGCGAGGTTATTGGTGATCTTGGAAAAGTCGAGTGTCCCCTCTGCAAAACGGCTTGGTGTTGTTGCCCGCGCCATGGAAATTACCCCTGTCCGCCTCCGTGTCCGTTTCCTCACGAATGACCATTTTTGAGAGAATCGACAAACCTGTGAGCAAACGCCAACATAAAGAATACGTGTACTAAGAGATAGATCAGAAACGCGGTCAAGAGCGTTAGAAACAGCGGAGTTATACTCCTAAGGCCGAGCGTCTCATTACAAAAAACCCAGACTCCCAACAAAATGCACCAAAAGCCGCTGTCAATCGCAGCATCGGATACTAAAAACCAGAGGTGCTTTGTCCTGTAGCGCAGAGCCAGGTAAGACGCCACGAAGAAGGCCAATGATAGGGCAAAGAAAAACAGAATCCCACGCGGTTGAGGCTGTGCAGATTTGATTTCCTCTTTGAAGAAACCTATCAACAGGCTAAGAGATGTGAAACTGAAGCCCGCCAACGTAAGGCTCATCGCTTGATGTTTGTCTCTGTACTCCTGCTCAACTTGCCGCGGTTCCAGCTTTTGATACGATGCGGTTGCTAAGCCCAAGACAAGATAGATCGTCACTGGAAGTGCTACCAACATTTTGGCACTCCCTTCCAGCACTCCTGCGACTCCCCATAGAAAAATGAGTATCAGGCTGAGGCCAACGGACAGCCGCTTTATTTCAGACACCTTGTTGAACTCCACTATCAGGATAGATCATCTGCGCCATCTCTATTCTCCCAAGACTACTGTTTTGAGCCGAAGTACGTGGCCGGCGTCGTGGCCTCTGGCTGGGCGCTGACTAAGTTATCACCGCATGCACAGCCCACGGTCACCTCAACGCGGTCGGCCTTGATGGAAGATCTTGGCGAACAACAGAGCGAATGATCGTACGAATGAGCCTTCAGGTGGTTGCACCCACAGCTGATGCCCCTCGCCCATGCAGTAGATTTTCGAGTTCTCGCCATGATTTCGCTATTGTGGGCATTATGAAGGATTCGATTCCACTCGAATCCTGCCGTCCGGCATCGATTGCTTCTGTGACCCGTTCGGGGGCATCCGGTCCCGCATCAAACGTCGACCAGGCGCCAATGGTTGCGTGGTTGTTCGTCCGGACAACGATGCGCCCGCGATAGACCCAACAATAGTGAAGATGTGAACTGATTCCTTGGGGCTGGGTCTCTTTCAAAATCATAGTCAACTGCCAACCTAGCATCGTACCCATCCCACCGGAAACACCTTGCTCGCCTTTCCAAATGTTGAATCTAGCTTCGTGGTCGCTTGAAATTCTATGGACGGCTTCCCGGCACATGGGCTCGAAATTACCGGACCCAATTGCAACCACTTCTCCTGCTCCTGATCGCAATGGTTCGAAGTCGGGTGACCTAAAAGTGTACACGTACGCCGTGGGCCAATCGCTGTCACCATTGTTTTGCGTGGGGTGTGTACCGATAAGAATGAGATGAGAATGCGAATCACGCTCAATTGACGGGAATTGTTGAAATACCTGTCGAGCGTCACTTCGCCACCAGTTAGCCACGACAGTCGGGTCCCAGGCCCGTGATTCATCAGCGCTGTAGAGTAGTTCAGTCAATTTGTCCACCATTGCGAACCCTATCGCAACAGAGCCAGCGAAACCAAGGGCAAGAAACCGTCCGACGGGGTAAATCTTCTGCAGGCAATCCAACTCCATGCGATTCGCGAGGGTTACCCGAATGTCAGAAATGCCGATGCCATATCCGAAAGGTGCAACTGCTCCCACGACCCAAGTCATGTCACATCCGCTCCCGGCCGACCAGACAGAGCTTTCTACGAGATCAGTGGGTAGATCATGGCAAAAATCGGTTTCCTGAATTTTGCCACAGGTTTTCGCAGCCTACGCAGCCCACAGAACACCTAACTTGATCCTGACGTGCTCGTGAAATGGCTTACCGAGGAAATATTCAAGCACATACTCGCCGTCGGGAACTTCGCTTCCAACCAAATCCACCCGATCAATTGCCCTATCAACGATTGCGGCCCCTTCGTCGAATAGTGATTTCGTGGTTAGGCGCAGAGAAACTGGGAAGACATCTCCAACAGTGCTGGAAAGCGTGCCTGCGATCCACTCCGCTCTCTGGACCACGGTCCGGCCCCCTTTTGGAAAAACCTAGCACAAATTCGACGACTCGATGAGTTCTAGAGACGAAGCTGCGTGCTAATTATGGGAATTAGTATCTCATGAGGGACTAGTACGTCTATGTATGATTTCAATTGACAACTATTTGGTCAATTGTGTACAACACGCGAAATTTCCAGTTCGGGAGTCAACATGAAGCGATTTCCTCTTCGTCCATTTTCTATCCTGGTTATGTGCTTTGGATTCATTCCACAAGTCGCCGCAGCGCAAACCCCGACGTCATCGACGACTGCATCTACTCCGTCCGTAGACCCGCAGGCCGTCGCGGTATTGCAGCAAAGCGTCGTGGCTATGGGTGCCACTGTGCCTTCAGACTCAACGGCCACAGGAACAATTACAACCGTAGCAGGCTCGCTGACCGAAAGTGGGACGATCACGATCCTGACTCGCGGCACGAATCAAAGTTCCGAGCAGATCCAGACTCTTAATGGTTCAACGGTTGTCTACTCGCAAGGTCAAGCCAGCAACGTAGTTGGGTCGGCTGTTACGCCACTTTCGAAGGAACTCGCTCAGACCAGCCAATGCCCTGACTTTCCGTTGCCGCCGCTCGCGAGCGCCCTCAACAATCCCGACACAGCGTACAAATACATCGGGGCAGAAACTCTAAATGGATCCCCCGTGCAGCATGTCCAAGTCTGGAACTCATACGCGTCCAGGCAAGAAATGCAGATGTTGTCGGCCTTTACGCTGGTCGACATCTGGGTCAGTTCGACATCCAACATGCCACAAAGGCTTTCCTACAGCTACCGTGCCGCCGGAGGGTCCGAGCCACGCATCCCTGTGGATATCTACTATTCGAATTATCAGAACGTAGGCGGAGCCTACTATCCATTCACGATCCAGAAATCATTCAATGGCACTCCATCAGCCACGATCAGCCTTCAGAACGTTGTCCTCAATACCGGTCTGACGGACCTTGACTTCCCTGTCCAGTAGGAGGTTCCATGAAGAAAGTTCTGGGATTTTTCGCAGTGTTGGCTTTGAGCGCGGTTGTACGGGCTCAAGGCCCAGGGACCGGATTTCCGATGTACGGTTCGTTCGACAGCGGAGCGTTCGATTCGACGAATCGTTACAATCTGAACACGAATTTCTCGATACCGATCGTGAGCAGCCAGGGTCGCGGCATGAATTTCGGCTTTTCCCTCGCTTACAACTCGCTGCTATGGAAAATCTCAAGCGGGGCGTGGGTTTCCGTTACCAATTCGGGTGGTACTCCGACCTGGGGATGGATGTTGTATCCGGCGGGGTTGCTTACTTCGACGAGCTCGGCTGACGGCCAATGCAAGATATCCGGTGACGGGTTGGCAACGAACGACATCGAATCCAATTATGTGTATTACGACGGCGCTGGAACTCCGCATCCTTTCCCAATTAGTTATACGTACAACGTATGCCTTGGCACCAGCAGCGGCACAACAGCGGGATCTGCTACGGACGGAAGCGGCTACTACTTCAATGCCTTGAATAGCTTGCTTCTCGATAAATCGGGTGTCCAGATCTCAGTCGGCAGTAAAATGACGGACACGAATGGCAATTACATCAGCGCAGCGGTGAACGGGAGTGAGACCGATTGGACAGACAGCGTCGGCCACCTCGCCCTTAAAATAATCACGGGCAGCGGAAGCATTCAATACGAGGTGCTCGACCCAAACGGGAACTACCAGACAACCACAGCCACGCTTTCCAGCTACAACATCAAGACTAATTTTGGCTGTTCGGGCGTCACCGAATACACAGGAACTGCGTCGCTGCCCTCGACGATTTCGCTGCCCACTGGCCTTTCGTACACGATTACGTATGAAGGGACGCCGGGAAACTCCGGCTATTACACGGGTCGAGTGTCAAAGGTAACGCTACCGAATGGGGGGTACGTCCAGTTTCAGTATGGCACAACAAACGATGGGATCAACTGCACGGATGCCACGATCCTGAGCCTGACGCGGACTCAGAACGACGGCACCGCGTCCTCAGCCTGGACATTTAGCCGAGCGCCGAACGGGTCCAACTGGGTGACCACTGTCACCGCGCCTCAGATGTCCTATGATTCAGCGGCAAATCAATCGGTTTTCACATTTAATTCCAGCGGGCAGGAGACGAGCCAGCAATTCTATCAGGGCAGTTTGTCGTCCGGTACGCTGCTGCGAACGATCAATACGACCTGGGCCACCAATGGGTCACCTGCAACCAAGACCACGATTCTGGAGAACAATCAGCAGTCGAAAGTCGCTACTAATTACGACTCGAATGGAAACCTGCTGTCGTCATCGGAGTACGACTATGGCAGTGGAGCGCCGGGTGGCGTTCTAAGGACGACGACCAACACATACCTCTCGACAAGCGCGTACACGAGTTTGAACATCCTCAACCGCGTCATAACGAAAACCGTCGCCGACTCGACCGGCACGGTTCAATATCGTGAAGACACTGGGTACGACGGAAACGCGCTGACGTCTTGCCCAACGGGCGCGTCACAGCACAATGACTCGGGATTCGGCTGCAGCTATGCAACCAGGGGCAATTCGAGTTCGATGACGAAGTACACGACGGCCTCCACGCAGAGTGGCGGGGTGACCCACAATTCGTACTACGACGGATTTGGGAACCTGACTCAGGCAGACGTTAATTGCTGCGATTCGAAGACATGGTCTTATTCTTCGACAACTCAATACGCTTATCCGGATTCCCAAACGTGCGGCGCTAGTGGCGGGCCACAAGTGACGACAAACCATACTTATAGTGCCTCGACAGGCCACGTCCTCTCCGAAAAGGACCCAAATTCTCAAACAACGACGCACACGTACGACTATATGAAGCGCGTCCTGACGGACACTCGGCCGGACAATGCCCAAACAACCTACGCGTACAACGACACACAAAAGAAATCGGCAGTGAGCAAACCCGTCCAGAGTTCGGCGGTGAACACGAAGACGCGGAATGTAGACGGACTGGGGCGAGCAACGACCAGTACTACGACCGACGCTTCAAACAACGTTTACACGAACACGCAGCAGGTCTACGACCCGTTGGGGCGGGTGTATCAGACCTCGCTGCCGTACCTTACCAGCCCGCAATACTTTGTCACAATGCAGTATGACGCCCTGGGGCGAGTGACGAAGCGTACTTTGCCTGACGGTCAGCAGGAAACAATTTCGTACTCGGGCAACACAATCACATCAACGGACCAGTCTGGCAAACAGATGAAGGCGCAGTTCGACGGGTCCGGTAGGATGGTGAGCGCCTTCGAGCCGGACGTGACGAACAGCAACGCCCTGACGGTTCAAACTTCCTATACCTACACAGTTCTCGGCGCAGTCGCGACAGTTACCCAAGGCTCGCAGACCCGTTCGTTCACGTATGACGGTATGGGTCGGTTGACCAGCGAGACGACACCCGAAGCAGGAACTTCGAGCTATCAGTACAATTCTTTCAACTTGATGACGCAGAAGACTGACGCTCGCGGCGTAATTACCACGTATACCTACGACACGCTGAATCGGCTGACCCAAGTCAGCTACAACGTGGGCACAACGGGCGTGGCAGCGACGCCGACGGTGACGTACACGTACGGGACGAACGCCAGCCAGAATAACAACGGGCGTGTTATTACGATGACCGACGGGCCCGGCTCCGAGTCCTATACTTACGACATCTTGGGGCGCGTTACTCAGTTGCAGAAAGTTATCAGTGGAACGACATACACAGTCAACTATACGTACACCCTTGCGGGTACCATTGCATCCGTGACGTATCCTTCGGGAAAGGTTATCAATCGAACCTATGACAATATTGGCCGGCTATCCTCCATTGCGAATGGCAGCTCGAATCTGTGGAGTAGCCTGACGTACGATCCGTTATATCACCTGACGGGCGCAACGTACGGCAACGGCGTAACGGAAGCGCTAGGATATTCGGGGAATCGGGGCCAACTAACTAGCATCTCCTACTCGAACTCAGGTGGAACAATTTTTGGCGAGACATACAGTTACGCTCAGTCCGCAGGCAACAACGGCCAAATCGCAAGCGTCACCGACAGCATGGATTCGGGCCGAAATGCTAGCTATGCGTATGATGCGATTGGCCGGCTGACCTCGGCTTCGACGACGGGATCCACGGCCTATCCCGCGTGGGGACTGTCATTCGGCTACGACCGTTATGGAAACCGGCTGACGCAGAGCACCGCATCGGGATGCACCGGGCTGACGTGCCCGACGAATTCGGTGACTGCAAGCGCGACAACGAACCACATTACGACTTCGGGATACAGCTACGATGCGAATGGCAATTTGACGAACGATGGCGTCAACACTTTGACGTACGATGCGGAGAATCGCCTGCTCACGAGCAGCGGCAGCCTCGGCTCCGGCACCTATACTTACGATGGCAAGGGCCGTCGGGTGAAGAAGGTATCTGGTGGAACAGCGACCGTGTACATATACTCGGGCGGCAACATTATCGCCGAGTATCTGAACGGTGCGGGGCCGTCATCGCCCACTAATGAGTACTTCTATGCGGGCAGTAATAAGGTCGCGTCGGTGCAGAGCGGTTCGACGTACTATTTTCACAACGACCGTCATTCCTTGCGCGTGCGGACGACGTCGACCGGCGCTGTAGCAGACCAACAGGGCGCGTTTCCATTCGGCGAAACATGGTACGTAACTACGAGCGGTTCCGAATGGATTTTTGGGAACTATCAACGTGACAACGAATCGGGCAACGACTTCGCCTACGCCCGTGAGTACGTCAATCGCCTCGGACGATTTGCAACAGGCGATCCCGTGCGAGTGAGACGAACCGAGGCGCCAAGGAAATTCAATCTCTACTCCTACGTTGCGAATGATCCGATCAACGCAACGGACCCGACGGGAAAGCTTGCTGCCTATTGTGAGCAGCAGACTTCCAACCGCGACATGTACGATGATATCTGGGACCCCGAGTTTTTCCCCGGGCCGACATTCGATGACTCCCAAGCTTTCCCTGGAATGGGCGATTTGCAAGTTAGGTTCTGCGCGCTGGGGCTCGGTGATATTTTGAAGAAGATCTTCCGAATAGAACTAACGGTGTGCTTGTGCAAGACAGAATCTCCAGAGTCCCTTTCCCTTTGCGGATACGAGTGCAATTGTTCAGACAGCAACACACGGACACTGAAGTTTCCACCTGTCGCAATAATCGAGGCTTGCGGAATGTTTAGTTACCCACCGTGCCCTAAAAGGATAGAGGCGGGTATCGAGGATACTTACATCTTCAATCATTTGGTGGAAGCCGTAATTTATGTGATAGAGTGCAACCCAGGGATCGATGGAGTTTTGCGCAGTTCGAGCAGGTGACGGGGCCCGAAAACCAAGGAACTGGAGCGCATGACTGCCGCACGGCAGAATTGACCACTTGCGGAGGTTCCTTCGACAAATGTTCATCCTAAAACTTGCGATGATCACCTGCGCGATCTACATGGGATTTGCCCTGCTATTCCTCGTCAGCGGATTAGTGTTCGGGCCGTGGAAATACGTGATCGGGTATAACACTCATTTCCGCGCCTGGGCAATTCTGTTCGGACTGATGTGGTTTGTCTCCTTCATCATTGCATGGCGTATTGCCATCTACCAGACGCTCAATGCTTTCAAGGCTTTCAAGGCTTTCAAGTCCTGATTAACGCGTCTCTTTTTCGCAAAGCCCGATCCGGACCCGATTGTGAACCGGAACGACCCTTAGCTCCTGACTTGCCCCCAAACTCCGCGCGCAGGTCGTTGGTAGTCCAACTCTCTCAAAGTGCGTAGCACCCGATGAATACTCAGCACGCCCTGTTCTGCGTGAGCGAAAGGGCGACCGCGTTGGTGAGGAAGTTCACGAGGCCGGGGCAGAAGCAGCCGCCCCGCTCCTCGGTAGAGAAAGTTGTGACAAACACCGACTCCTTTTCTACTGACCTCATCACCATCCTCCAATCCTCCGTGATACACTGAGCGCGCCGCTACCAATTCGCTCGACCCTCCTCCCGCAGGGCCGCAAGGACCTCCCCAAGCAATCAAGACCTTCGCCCGGGATGCCACAGCCGAATACCATCTGGAATGCCGTCGCCGCGTTCGATCACGACTACCGTGAGGAAGCTGGCAAGAAGGTCCACGGCTACTTCTGCCGGCGCTGTCACCTCGAGCTGCTAT
>Ga0210384_10002584_pt1 | contig 21929 bp, 10 predicted proteins | sample IncBWH2MmetaG_FD_160574 | JGI IMG/M metagenome (GOLD analysis project Ga0210384, IMG submission 160574) | Forest soil microbial communities from Barre Woods Harvard Forest LTER site, Petersham, Massachusetts, United States - Inc-BW-H-2-M | ecosystem: Environmental > Terrestrial > Soil >...
AAGTCGTCACAAAATGAGTGCATCCGTGCGCGATATCTACATCATCTCGCCAAAAATGTAGATAATTTTGTAGCTGCGAAAACCTCCAACTTCAACAAAGTTCAACAGACTTCAACAAGCAGGCTGCAAACAATTCAACAGGAATCACTTAGAATCAACAAGAATCCATAGATTTCAACAAGGTTTGGCATCTGGTTCGGGACCAGGAGGTCGGTGGTTCAAATCCACTCGCCCCGACCATTTGTTTTCAATCAGATAGACCTCTGAGTGTAGGCCCAAACTCGGTCACCTGGTTTCTGGCCAGGCGCTCTAGCAAGAATCTCCAGCAAAAATCGGGATCTATTCGCAGATTCGGTTGCGCTCGCTGTGTCAAAATCATCTACAGTCCGCCTCTTTATCACACGCGATTTATCGCGGGCTCGGGGACTAACCGAGCGGAAATTCTTCCGCAGAACCGCACAATTGCGACGCGGACTATATTGTGGCGAAGAACAGAAATTGACACAAGCTTTGTCTTATCTGATCGAATATTTACTTGACATGGAAAGGGTGACACCTATACTCCCACCTAGTTTGTGAGGGGAGTCCATGCAATCCTTTCGGATAATGGCTGTGGTGCTTGGTCTTTTCGTTTTCTCAATCATCTGGGCTCCCCCGGAAGCTAGCGCTCAGACTTCAAACGCGGCAAGCTTTCTCCGCTCGGACACGACGACGCAAGGCAACTGGCACGGGGCGTACGGGGCGGATGGCTACTCCGTGGCCGATGACTCACAAAATCTGCCATCGTATTCCACCTTCGCTCTTCAGAATCAGCAGGACTATACCTGGGTTCCAAATACCGCTGACCCAAGGGCGCTGCAAACCGGAAGCGGCTCGGGAAGAATTGCTGCCACCTGGTATAACTCATCAAGCTTCAGCCTCGATGTCAATTTCACGGATGGAAACACGCACCAACTCGCCCTCTATGCAGTGGACTGGGACAGCCAGGGAAGATCCGAGACGGTTCAGATCCTCGATGCAACTACCGCAGCCGTGCTGGACACAAGGAGCATTTCCAGCTTCACGGGCGGAGCCTATCTTGTTTGGAACATTTCCGGTCACGTGACAATCAGCGTCACGCAAAACAGCGGCCCCAATGCTGTTATCAGCGGCGTCTTTTTCGGAGGCAGCAGCACGATAACATCAAGCGCCAGCTTCCTGCGTTCCGACGCGACAACCCAAGGCAACTGGCACGGCGCCTACGGCGCTGACGGATATTCCGTCGCGAACGATTCGCAGAGCCTCCCATCCTATGGCTCGTTTGCCGTCGCCGGTGAAGAGAATTACACCTGGGATGCGGATCCTGCTGATCCGAGGGCGCTGCAAACGGGCAGCGGCTCGGGACGCATAGCAGCTACTTGGTACAACACGGCTACCTTCAGTTTCGACGTTAACTTCACCGATGGGAATACGCACCAAGTTGCCCTTTACGCCGTGGACTGGGACAGCCAGGGAAGGTCCGAAACCATTCAGGTTCAGGATGCGGCAACCGAAGCCTTGCTGGACACTCGGGTCGTTTCCGCCTTCACGAATGGAGCCTATCTCGTTTGGAATATCTCCGGGCACGTCACCATCAGCGTGATTGGGACCGCCGGCCCCAATGCCGTGATCAGCGGCGTATTCTTCGGTGGCAGCACCACGATCAGCTCCACAGCGGTGTTCGTAAACAGCGACGCGGCGACACAAGGCAATTGGCAGGGGACGTACGGAGCCGATGGATATTCCGTAGCCAGCAGCACACAGAGCCTCCCAGCCTATGCATCCTTTGCTCCCCAGAATCAGGCCAACTGGACATGGGACGCCAATCCAACGGACCCGAGAGCGCTCGAAACCGGAATCGGCTCAGCGCGCATCGCAGCCACCTGGTACAACAATCCCAGCTTCAATTTCGATGTCAACTTTACGGATGGGAACGCCCATCAACTCTCGCTCTACGCGGTTGACTACGATAGCCAGGGCAGGGCTGAATCAGTTCAGATTCTGGACGCCGCCACCGAAGCCCTGCTCGATACCGAGACCCTTCCTGCCTTCACGAGCGGCGTGTACCTCGCATGGAACATATCCGGCCACGTGAAGATCAACGTGATCGGTACCAGCGGTCCGAACGCCGTAATCAGCGGAGCGTTTTTCGACCCGGTCAAAAGCAGCTCTTCCACTCCTACCCTCGTCTCGATTGCGGTGACGCCGGCGAATTCTTCTGTGCCCTTTGGCAACACGCAACAGTTCGCCGCCACCGGAACATATAGCGACGGCAGCACCCAAGACCTGACGAGCACAGCAACGTGGACTTCTTCGATGGCCGCCGTGGCTACAATCAATTCGGCGGGTCTGGCGACCAGCGTCGCTCAAGGCACAACCACAATCACAGCCTCCTTTGGCGGATTCACTTCTTCGACGACATTGGGCGTTACTCCAGGTGTGCCCGTAGCCATCAACGTCAGCCCGCAGAATTCTTCTTTTGCCGTTGGCGCTGCCGAGCAGTTTATCGCCACAGGCATATATTCCGATGGTAGCACCCAGAACCTGACGGCGAGCGTCGCTTGGAGTTCGTCTGACACTTCCGTCGTTACAATCTCGAACACCGCGCCAACTCAGGGTCTTGCAGCCGGAGTTAGCTTAGGGACAGCTACCATCAGTGCGGCGCTCGCGGGCGTTACAGGCACCACCACGATTTCAGTTCTACTCCCGCCGACCATCGCGAGCCTTTCACCCACCTTGGGACCGGTAGGCACAGATGTGACGATCAATGGGATGAATCTCGGGACGGGCAATGGCAACTACTCCGTTACCTTTGGGGGCGTGAATGCAAGTATCTCCACCTGGAATTCGATATCCATCCTCGCTCAAGCTCCTGTGGTCCCATCGCCCGGCCCGACACCGGTTGTTGTCACAACGCCCGGGGGCGTGAGCAATTCCCTCTCATTTAATGTTCTCCCAGAAATCACACGCCTCTCCCCGCCTTCTGGTCCCCTTGGCGCATCCGTCACCATCAACGGGCTCAGCTTTGGCACCAGTGGCAGCGTCACTTTTAACGGGGTGCCCGCCACGATCTCTAGTTGGAATCCGCTGTACATCGTCGCGATAGTGCCGTCAACGGCTACGACCGGCAATATCGTCGTCACCAGCAATTCGATAGCAAGCAGCGGGGTCCTCTTTACAATTGAGCCGCCTGCAGGCGCCTCCAGTCTGTCCGTCAGTTCAGGAGTTTTCGGCACACCCGTTACAATCACCGGTTCCGGTTTTGGCGCGAGTCAATCCTCTGAGGGAGGTGAGGTGGAGATCGGCGGTGCGCTGTCACCTGTGACTGACTGGGAGGACACGAGCATAACCGCAACGGTGCCAGCCGATGCTTCACCCGGTCTCGGCTCGGTAACGGTCACTTTGGGCGGGGTCGCGAGTAATCCGCTTCCGTTCACAGTGATTCCGAGTCTGAGCGCGGGTTCGTCGAGCTGCCCAAATCCTGACGAGACCGATGCGCCGGGAAGCCCTTTTCAAATCAATGGATACGATTTAGGATCTGGGCAGGGCTCAAGCACCCTCAGCTTTGGCGGACAGTTGCTTTCCGTCTCGAGTTGGACGCCCGGAGGACTCCTCGTCAGGATTCCAGGATCGCAGCCAGCCGGACCTGTGGCGGTTTCGGCCACCGTAGCCGGCATGGCCACCAGTACGGTTGAGTACATGGTCTGCCCCGGAATCTCAACTGTGTCGCCCGCGGCTGGCCAGATAGGGTCTACAGTAACGATTTCAGGCGGCGGCTTCGGCGACTCGGGGTCCATCTCTTTCAATGGCCTTCCGGCCTCGATTCAGGACTGGACGGATACAGCCGTAACGACCCAGGTGCCGAGCGGAGCAACCAGCGGACCGCTCATGATCACGACCTCTTCCGGGCTGCAAACCAATACGGCCAATTTCACGGTTCTACCAGCATTGGGTGCCCCAATCTCGATTACAATCCAGCCCGCCTCCGCCACACTTGTCGTCGGCGATACGCGGAATTTGCTGGCCGTGGATAGCAACGGAAACACCGTTTCAAGCGCAAGCTGGACCGTCGATAACACGAGCTTGGCGTCTATTTCTACGGATGTTCCCCCCATGCTCACCACCCTGGCCCCAGGCTCAATAACTCTTACCGCGACTTACCAGGGCCTTACGGCGCAAGCCACGTGGACAATCTCCGGAAGTGCGCTCGCGGTCGGCACGCCGCTGTGGACCTTGCCCGCCGATGGGTTCGGTGTGACATCCATTGTGCCGGGCGGGTCGATCATCGGGGGGGCCGACATGTTCTCCATCGAGTCAACCTCTTCATATCCGAACTCTTACTTGGTCCGGGGAATCACCCTCGACGGCAGCCCGACTTGGACAACCCAAGTTCCGCCCCTCGCATTCGATAGCAGCACAAGCGGGGTTTATGGCGCTTCGGCCTACGGAAATCCTATGGTGGATCCACTCGGAAATCTGCTGCTGGAAACGCAGAACGGACCAATTATGGTCGATGGTGTGACAGCCCAGCAAGATTGGAGCTACACTGGCTATCCCGCTAATGGATGGGCTTCTCTCTTGGCAGTACACCCGAATGGAACTGCACTTTACCTGGTATCAGGCTCGCCACTAGTGGTGGAGCAGCTTGTGAACCCCATCACGTCTGTAACTGCGCTCAACACATTAACGGGCCAACAGGAATTTACCGTTGACGTTCCCCCGTCGTTTTTCGATATCGAGATCCTTCCCGAGGGTATAGATAGTCAACTTCGCGATTACACTGGTCCATCGGGTTCACCCACGGGGCCAATGAGCGTTATGCCGGATGGTACGGCCGTTTTTGAGGCTGCGCCGGAAACCTATAACTATGTGACAGACTGCGGGGGCCTCGACGGCTTTGGTCCCTATAGTGGGACAATCAATATCAATAGCCAGTTGATGTTAATAACGGTCCAGCCCGACGGTTCATTCGCAAATCAGTTGCTGGATAGCTTCGCATTTAATGGTTCTGGGCCGCTGTACACCTGCTCGCCTACGATCGGTTCAACTCCGGCATACTTGCCCGGACAAATTATCCCAGATGGCCAGGGTGGCCTGCTGGCATCCTGGACAAAGATTGGACTCTTCGGCGAAGCGAATTCCAATATTACTCACATCGGAAGTGGATCAACGACTACATTTCCGATACCGTGTAATTTATTGGTCTCTGCCGACAGCGAATCTGGGAACGCTTACATGCTCCTCGGAGATGATGGCACCATTTTCACCACGTGCAATAACCTAGGCAGTAGCGGCGCACCGGTGCTATACGCTCTCGATGAAAATAGCGGTTCGATTAAGTGGGCTTATACCGGAACGGTAGGCTCGGTCCTCACGCTGATCGCGGCCAGCGATGGCGGCGGAGTGGCGGCGAAATCCACCTACTTTCCACAAGGAAATGACATCGGCGTGGATGGCGTGGACACCATTCTTCGCTTCGATGCTTCCGGCAATCTAGCCACCGACACCTGGACCGCCTCGGGCATTATCAACTTCGGCGGAGGCTTTTGGTTGGGTACTTCGAGCTCCAGCAGCAGCCCGCCCTCCGCATATAATGCTCCCGAAATCCCGCTCAGCGCCTCCGGCTGGTATTCGCCAGAAGGCAACGGCGGAAAAGCAGCAACACCGGATATCACGATTTCGGACTATTCTCAATCGGCACCGAATCAAACGGTGATCACTGATGTGGTTCAAGAGGTATTGGACGCTGTTCAATCCAGCACATTTATTGAGAGCGCCGCGTGCCCCAAATGTTGTAGCAAATGGGTCGAAAGTGGAACCGTTGGCGCGAGCGACATTGGAACGATCGAGAGCATCCCGACCTGGTTTGGCCACGGAACAATTAAAACACAGGGATTTACTGATTATCAAACGTTTGCGATCACAAATTTATCATCAACGAATGAGGATAAATCTCCTACCAATTGGCCTACTAACCTTGTGACCCTCGTGAACGACGTGTCAGGATTCTACAACGGCTCGTACATAGCCTACAATCCCGCTTACTTGACGGGACAGAAAACGTATCCATTACTGGTTGGAACTCAAGGATATACTGGGGGGACGCTTCGCGCACAGGCCGCCATACTCTTGCACGAGTTCGGCCACTCACTCTTGATACCCAACTTCGAACAGAATGACTTTGGAAGTACTGAAAAAGAGGAATTCAACGACAGTTTGGTTAATACGAACTGCCGGCGGATGATTGAGGCTCTGCCCAGCATAACTAGCGTTTCACCGCCTTCCGGTCCTGTGGGAACACAAGTTACCATTACGGGAACGAACCTCGGCAGCAGCCAAGGAACAAGCACGGTTACTTTTAACGGACAATCAGCCACTCCGACGAGTTGGACTGCGAACAAACAGGGCATCACAACTATAATCGTGCCAGCTCCCTCGAATGGTATAGGTAACATCATAGTAACAATCTTGGGTGTCCGGGCTTTCGGCCCCCCATTCACAGTACAATAATGCCTATGAAGAATTATATGCTGGAGGGCTCTAATGAAAACATTGGCTATGGGAATCGCAGCGATGGCGGTTTTTCTGATAGTGACTGCTTCCAGATGCGCTTCATCAGACGTGGACACCACAGTATATGACAGGGATGTCCGCGTTGTCGACTTTGCGGACCTTCGCTACCCCCCTGTTGTGGAAATCGCGCACATACAAGGCGTAGTAGTAATCCGCGTGAAACTCGATGAGCAAGGTCAAGTGACTGCAACGGAAGCAATCTCGGGGGAATCACTGCTTATACCGGCGTGCCTAGAGAATGCGAAAAAATGGCATTTTAAACCAAATCCCCTGAAAACCGCGATCATTGTGTATAACTTCCGGATTGAGGGTGAATGCCACCGTGGGGAGAGATCCAGCCAGATGACCTTCTATCCACCGAACTTTGCCTCGATTATCGGCTGCGAATTAAATGAGTATGATCGCCCGACGGCAGAACCGAAATGATTGGACGGATTGGAGGCTGTGGTTCGCCAAAATTCACAACGAGTGAGAAAATGGGTTCGTGCTCGGCTGTAGATAATTTTGTAGCTGCGAAATCCTCCAACTTCAACAAAGTTCAACAGACTTCAACAAGCAGGCTGCAAACGATTCAACAGGAATCACTTAGAATCAACAAGAATCCATAGATTTCAACAAGTACTGGCATCTGGTTCGGGACCAGGAGGTCGGTGGTTCAAATCCACTCGCCCCGACCAATCCTTTCAATGAGTTATCTCGGACTCCTGTGTTTCGTCTACACCACTGTAGATAAAATTGTAGATAGGCAAAGCCTGCGTGGTTTTCCAGTCCTGGTCCTTTGCGATCTCACGAAACTGACTTGCGTAGCAGCGAAGCTTCACCGCACTCGTGGCGGGAGCAGACTGCGGAGGAAAAAGCATCTCGCAATGGCTTGCGCGCATCGAAATTAATGGTTGTTGAATGAGTAGATGATCATGAGGTTGAGGAGGCCAGGCCTCGGTTGCAGTAGTAGAAACAGAAATCGCGCGTACTATAGCTCCTCACCTCGCCCGCAGCTATCTTTGTCGTCAGCGAGCCCCCAGCCGGAGCCGGCTCTCTTTTCGTATATGAGGTAATGCTATTGTAGTAAATACATTGCCGTGGTACAGTCATTTACAGTAAGTTTTTTTTGACATTCACCGAAAGGGTGTATAATGCGACGACATTTTAGCTCTGCGACGAAGAGGGACTCAATGGCAACTCCGGCGAGACGGCCTGTGCGAGGGGTAACGAGAGAATCCGAGGTTCATTTTGCGGACGAACGCGCAAGGCTGGCCTGGGAAGTCGGCCATGCAGTGTCGAAGATCGTCGACTCTCTTCCTCCTGAAACGCAGAACCTCGAAGCCAAGACAATTACCTTCGCTCCCAAGCACATTTCGAGGGGCACGTATGCGATTTTGCTGTCCGGAACCGTCATCGGGACCAAGCGCGAGGGAGTATTCGTCGTCCCCAAGCGCTCGCTGCAAATTCTTGATCGGTTGCGCATTCCGTATAGCTGCGCCTAAGGTGCGCATGAGATCGTCTCCCGCCTGGACGTAACTCCGCGATGGCTCAATACACCCGCTTTGAGATCTACATCCCTGTAGTGTACACGTCAATCGAAACGACTGAATCCGGCGACAAGCAACCCGTTATCCATTCGCTGGACGACGGGTTGCTCCGCCTCTTCATCGAAGAAGCCACCGCAAAGTATCATGGGATCACTCAAGCTAACCCGCTCGCCCCACCCTTGTACAAGGGGTGGTGGCGACCAAACGAGAGGCGCGAAATCTCGGTGGATTTCCTGACTTTTCTCTTCGGCCTTGTGAGAATCGATCAGACCGACGCGGCACAACGATTTTTCGAGGGATGGATGGCACGGTTCGCGGTCGAGGAGCATCAAGATGTCATTTTGTTGATTCACTTCCCCGTTCAAACGATCGGGGATTTCTTTTAAGTGCCCGACCGCCGTACCTTTGCTAGACACCTTTATAGTAAGTTTCTAATTTGGATAGTCGAACGTAGATAATTGTGTCGTTGCCAAAGCACCAATCCCGCGGGACCAGGAGGTCGGTGGTTCAAATCCACTCGCCCCGACCATTTGTTTTCAATCAGATAGACCTCTGAGTGCAGGCCCAAACTCGGTCACCTGGTTTCTGCCCAGGTGCTCTAGCGAGAACCTTCAGCAAAAATCGGGATCTATTCGCAGACTCGCTTGCACTCGCTGTGTCAAAATTATCTACAGTCGGCCTCTTTATCAAACGCGATTTGTCACGGACTCGGCAACGAACCAAGGACATTCAAAGCATGCACTATGAAAGAGGGCCCCGCCTGTCCAAATTAGCGGGGAGCACTACACATGTGTTACGTGATACTCGCTAGCCTTCTTGACTCATCTTGCCCTTTCTGTAAGAATGGGCATAAGTTTGGGTTTCGTAGTCGAATGCAATGAAAACGGATATGGGCCCACGAACGCCTTCCGTCATGTCGGATGCGCCTACCTCGCCTTCGCTGATTGCAACCGATAAAGAGAATGCACCACAAAGCCTGTTGCCTCCGTCCGATGGGACGTGGGAAGAACAGAAGTCCGAATTTGACGCATTCTTGCGGTCAGGGGCATTGGATCGGGCTCCTAATCTGACGCATATTCTCAATTACATCGGAGAGAGGTATTTCTCCGGACAGAGCGATGAGGTCAAGGAGGTCACTATTGCCATCCATGCGTTGGGGCGGCGCGTGGATTTTAATCCTCAGGACGATGCGATTGTCCGTGTCAGCATGCGGATGTTGCGAAAGCGATTGAGTAAGTATTATGCGGATGTCGGTACGACACGCGCTCTTCGTTTGAGCTTTCCACCAGGGAATTATCTCCCCCGTTTCACGCGTGCGGGGGATGAATCACCCGAACTACGTGAGGCTTTATCGGGGCCCCTCGCTGAAGAGGAAGTCAAAGATACGACAACCGTCTCCAAGAACATGCCGCCGTTTACCAGAACTCTTCTCGGGCTGGCGGTTGCAGCTCTGATTTTGGGGATAGTGGGTTTCCTAATTTGGGGCCTCCATCGAAAGACACCGCCTGCAAAGGATTCTGCACCTCAGCCAACAAGCGCTGGTCCAATAGAATCCAGTTCGGTATCTCCAATTCGCATCCTGATAGGTGCGAATCAGCCATGGACGGACGGTGACGGAAACGTCTGGCAGCCCAGGGATGACCTAGTCGTCGGCGGAGCGCGCTTTTCAGATCCATCCGCGCCAGTTGCGGGAACCCCCACTCCGGTGTTATTTCAAAGCGGAAGAACAGGCCGGATGGAGATCGGCATTCCCGTGCCGCCCGGCGATTACGAGCTTCACCTATTCTTTGCGGAGATTATGGGGCGAGGCGAGGCAGTGCGCGAGATGCAGTTTCAGATTAATGATGAAACGCCACAATCATTGGACGTGACTGACGACGCCGGCGGCGAGAATCAAGCAACCATGAAGATCTTCTCCGGTCTCACGCCTGAGAAGGATGGAGAAGTTCATATACGCTTCATCTCGGACAATGCTTTTGTGAACGCGATAGAGCTGTTCCCCACTCCTTCCAAGCTACCCCTTCCCATGCGCATCTCAACTGCTCCCAATAGCATCCACGATCAGAACGGCGTGCTGTGGGAGGAGGATAAATGGTTCTTCGGCGGCAGGAGCAAGGAGACATCCATATCGCCACCTCTTCCTGACGACCTGTATCGTTGGATGCGCCTCGGAAACTTCCGTTACGTGCTTCCGGTCGCGGTGGGTCACTATTACACAGTTCGCCTGTATTTTTCAGAACCCTACTTCGGGACTCCGGTGGACCTAACCAACTACGTCCCGAACGAGAATAGCATTGGTAAACGTGTATTCGACGTCTACTGTAACGGCCAGACCTTGTTAAAGAACTTCGACATTCTTGCCGATGCTGAAATCAATCGGCAAGTCGTTGTCAAAACGTTTAGGCATCTTCAACCAACTGCTGCGGGCAAACTAATCCTCTCCTTTGTGCCTGTAAAGAACTACCCAACTCTTAACGGAATCGAGGTTTTCTCGGAAAACTGAAGTCTATAGATGTCCTCGAACGTCCTCTGACCCATCTTCGCCCAGATCGGAAATGTTCTTGTGATGTCCATATCTTAACATCAGTAAAAATGCTTAAACAAATGAACCGATGTAAACGATTCACATCTATTAGCCTCCATTAACATCAAATAACGTTCCGCTTCCGCCAGCTCTTGGCTATAAACCTCGACAAAGCTTTGACAAAGGGTGCCTGAATCCGAGCAACCATTCAGCTCAACGGGGAGATCTTCTGCTCCGCCCACTGGTTTGCTGTGCAAGGCGCTCGGAAGCTTAGAAGGTGATTCGCAGGATGCCGTCAAAAGCTGAAAGGATTTATATGCAAATCGATCGTCGCTTGAGACAGATTGTGTTGGCGGTTCTGTTCCTGGTTCCGCTTGCTTTCTTCGCAACAGCAAGACCAGCGGCAGCGCAAACGCAGATCATTGCCATCAATGCGGGCGGACCAGCGGTGAGTCCGTTCGTGGCGGACAAGGACTTCTCCGGCGGCAATACGATTGACCATGCCAACACCATCAACACGAGCAAGGTGACCAATCCCGCGCCCGCGGCTGTCTACCAATCCGGCCGCGATACGACCGCAGTCGGACCGGGAACGACATTCAGCTACACGATTGGGGGCTTTACGGCCGGGACGAACTACCTCGTGCGCCTGCACTTCTGCGAGACGTATTTCACAGCCGCCGGGAAGCGCACCTTCAACGTGAGCATCAATGGCACGCAGGTGCTGACGAATTTCGACATCTTCGCGACGGCTGGTGGGCAGAACATCGCCAACATCCAGCAGTTCACGGAGGCGGCGAATTCCAGCGGCCAGTACGTGATCCTGTTCACTTCAGAGGTGAACAACGCGCTCGTCAGCGGGATCGAAATTGACTCGTCGTCCGCCGTTTGCACCACGGTTCCTTCGGCGCCGACCGGGCTAATGGCCACGGCAGCCTCGTCGAGCCAGATTAACCTGAGCTGGAATGCGGTTACCCCTCCGGCGAACTGCACGATCAGCTCCTACAGTATCTACCGGAGCACCACGAGCGGGTTCACTCCGTCTTCGAGCAACCAGATCGCGAGCGGGGTGACGAGCACGAGTTACTCGAATATCGGGCTTGCCGCTTCGACGACTTACTACTATGTCGTAGAGGCGGTGGACGCGGACGGAAGTTCGGCGCCCTCCACGCAGGCGAGCGCCACCACGCTCAACCCGATCCTGACGGTTACGCTGGCGGGCACTCCCGGCACGGTGACGTCGTCGCCGAGCGGCATCGACTGCGGATCGGCCTGCAGCGCGCCGTTCACGAATAACAGCGCAGTGACGCTGACGGAGGTGCCTCCTTCCGGCGGCACGTTCCTCAACTGGAGCGGGGCCTGCACTGGCACTTCGACGACCTGCCAGGTGACCATGAACGGCAACGAGACGGTTACGGCCACCTTCAGCCAGTCCTATTCCTGGAGCAATGTGGCGATCGAAGGCGGCGGCTATGTACCGAACGTGATGTTCCATCCGACGGAGCAGAATCTGCTTTATGCCCGCACCGATATAGGCGGTGCCTATCGCAGAGGTCCGAATGACTCGCAGTGGGTACCACTGCTCGACTGGGTCAACCCCGACGTCTGGTGGTATGCCGGTTGTGACGCGATTGGCGTCGATCCCACCGATTCCAACCGTCTGTACATTGCCGTGGGCGAATATGCGATCCCTGGTGGTTCTGGCAATTCAGATGGCAACGGAGCCATGCTGGTCTCCGACGACCAGGGTGCGACCTTCACCACCGTTCCGCTCAGCTTCCAGAACGGATCGAACGACAATGGCCGCAACGCCGGAGAGCGTATCGGCGTCGATCCCACCACGCCATCCGACGTTTACTTCGGAAGCGCGGATGCCGGAATGTGGCTCTCCACCGACCACGGCTCGAGTTGGAACAACATGACCGGTTTCCCGAGTTCGGTTCTGTCTTCGAATCCGGGTAGAACGAGCAACGTCGGCATCGTCGCGGTTGTTCCCTATTCCAAAAACGGATCTACCCCGGCTGTCTATGCCGGCGTATCCGGCACCGGTACAGGCAGCGATCCGAAGGGCCTGTACGTCACGACCCAAGCCGGCAGTGTGTCCGCCAGTTGGACGGCGGTAAGCGGGCAGCCCACCGGCATGCTTGTAGCGCATGTGGTGCGTGGACCCAACGGCAACCTTTATATCGACTACATTAATGCGGAAGGTCCCAACGGCCTTACCGCAAGCGCCGTGTGGGAGTTCACTCCTGGATCGAACTGGACCTCCGGAACCTGGCGCCAGATCACCCTTCCTGGCACCCCGATCGGCGGCATTGCCGTTGATCCTAGTCAGTCCGGCGTACTGCTATTCTCGACGGTCGACCACTGGTCGCCGTCCGATACGCGGTATTACTCGACCAACGACGGCGCGAGTTGGCGGGAAGTTGGGCATAGCGGCGGCTCTTACAACAGCAGCTTGTCGCCGTACATCGGCACAGGCTCCCAAAATTGGGAAAGCGGCGTTGCCATCGATCCCTACAACTCGGCGCACGCGATCTACGGAAGCGGCGGCACCGTCTGGGAGACAACCAATCTAACCGCAGCCAATTCCGGTAACACAGTCGATTGGTCGATCGGTGCCGTGGGCATCGAGGAAAACGACCTCAACGCCCTCGTTGCGCCGCCCACGGGCAATACGATTCTTTTGTCTGGGATGGGCGACTGGACTGGTTTTGCGCACACGAACTTGTCCCAATCGCCGTCACAGGGCAACATCGGCAATGGAGTCAACGGAAGCGCCTATTTTGTGAGCTTCGACTTTGTCCAGAACGACCCAACCACGGTTGTAGGCGTACTTCAGACGGGCTGGAGTGCCTACACGGGCCCCGGACTGGGTCAAATTTCCACCAACGGCGGATTGAACTGGTCGGCTTTCGGTTCCATACCCAGTGGGGTAACTGGTAAAGGAACTGGCATGATTGCAATAGCTGAGGACGGATCCTCGGTCGTCTGGGCGCCTGCAGAGACCAGTTCCGTCTGGTCCTCGACGAACAAGGGCGCCACTTGGTCAGCGGCTTCGGGCATACCTGCCCAGGCTGACGTGGTCAGCGACCGCATCAAGGCTGGTGCGTACTACGGCTTCAAGAGCGGCACGCTGTACGGAAGCACAAATGGCGGCCAGAGCTGGACGACCATCCAGAGCGGATTACCATCCTCTGGAACGCTCCTCATTTTGCCGGACGCGCAGGGAGACCTTTGGCTGGGCACCCCCTCGGGTCTCTACCATAACACTGGCACACCGACCTCCGTGAAACTCAGCCAGATTTCCGGAGTATCCAGCGTTACGTTTCTGACCTTTGGAAAAGCAGCCAGCGGGCAAACCACTCCGGCGCTCTATATTTGGGGCACGCTGCCTTCCGGTTCACTTGGCCTCTATCAGTCCATCAATAGCGGTGCAGGCTGGACTCAAATTAACAATGACCAGCATCAGGGATGGGGCGGTGTCAAATTAATCGAAGGTGATATGCGCACCTTCGGCACCGTGTACATCGGAACCAACGGTCGCGGCATCGTCTGGGCCACGAGCGGGAATTAGAAGTAACGGAGCGTGGCCGCCGACCTCAATTCGGCGGCCAGCAGCTGTTGCTCTCCCCCCTCCGACTGCTGTGCAAGATGGTCGGAGGCGCAGGGGATGATTCGCAGCATGCCATGAAAACTTGAGAGGTGGGTGCGATGACCAAGAAATCTCCAGTGCCTCGGATTTCTTTTGCTCTCTTGCTGCTGATCTTTTCCGCCGCAATTCCAAGGATGGCTGTGGCGCAATCGAATGCGGTCACTGTCTCTCTCAGTCCGAGCAAGCCGGGAGCCCCCGTACCGTCGGATTTTTCCGGCCTCAGCTATGAGGAGGCGGATCTATTGCCCAATTCGAGCGGCGGTCATTACTTTATCAACACGAACCAGCCGCTTCTTAACATGTTCAGCACGCTGGGTATAAAGAGCCTGCGCATCGGCGGCAACACTGCGGATAGCGGCACTCTGCCCTCGAATGCGGATATTGACGACCTCTTTGGATTCGCGAAAGCCGCAAACGTAAAGGTTCTGTACACCCTGCGCCTGAAGACATTCAATGCGGCCGCGGCCAACGCCACGGCCACCTACATTATGGATCATTACAGTTCGGATTTGACCTGCCTGGCAATCGGCAACGAGCCGGATGTCTATCTCACTTCCTATGCGACGTATAAATCGGAGGCGCAAACCTACATCAATACGATTTCCGCATCGAACCCCACAGCCAAATTTTGTGGCCCTTCCGTCACGGGAGGAGGAGGAACGTGGGCCGCCAGCTTCGCCACGGATTTCGCGAGCACGGGGAAGATCGCGCTCGTAACGCATCACGATTACTTCGGCGGAAACGGCCATAACACAAGCGGCGCCACGGCACGCAATACGCTGCTTTCAGCCACAATGCTGAGTAACTACGCCAGCAATGCTGCTATCTATGTGCCCACCGTGCAGAGCGAGGGGCTCAGCTTCCGCTTGGAGGAAACCAACAGTTTCTATGGCGGCGGAGCTCCGGGCGCGAGCAACACGTTCGCGGAGGCGCTCTGGGACCTGGATTATTTGTACTGGTGGGTGAATGAAGGTGCGGAGGGCCTCAACTTTCACACCGGAGATTCCGTGTCGGGGGGGACCGCGTATTATTCCTTCTTCACCACCACCACGGGCGGCTACACCATTCATCCTGGGGGGTATGGCCCGCTGGCGTTCAATCTGGGCGGGCGTGGGCGCATCGTGCCTGTCACCCTGTCGAATCCGTCCGGTATGGACCTCACGGCTTACGGGGTTCTCGGATCCGACAGCAGCCTCTGGGTGACAGTTATCAACAAGACGCACGAAACCGGGGCCACGACTGCCAACCTGACCATCAATCTCGGCGGGAACTACTCCAAGGGCGATATGTGGCTTATGCAAGCGCCGAATAACGACGTTACCCAGACGTCGGGAATCACTCTGGGTGGCGGAGAGGTCGGTGTTAACGGGCTCTGGAGCGGCGCATCTACGCCGGTTTCCGTATCTGGCACCACCGCCACACTGACCTTGTCGCCCGCATCGGCTGCGGTGATCCAATTCGTGCCAAGCTCGGGGAATTGCACCGCCCCTTCGGCTCCCAGCGGTCTGACGGCCACGGCGGCCTCCAGCAGCCAGATCAACCTGAACTGGACGGCAAGCTCCTCGACCTGCGGCGTAACCTACAACGTGTTCCGCAGCACGACTTCCGGCTTCACGCCTTCGACCAGCAATGAAATCACCAGCGGCGTGACCGCGACGACATATTCGAATACGGGCTTGGCGGCCTCGACCACCTACTACTACTTGGCGGAAGGCACCAACTCCGGTGGCACGTCCGCGGCATCGAACCAGGCCAACGCGACCACCAGCGCCTCTTCGGGATCCTGCACCAGCCTCTGCATCAACGCAGGCGGACCGGCGGTAAGTCCGTTCGTGGCGGACGAGGACTTCGCGGGCGGCAACACAATTAACCACGCCAACACGATCAACACGAGCAAGGTGACCAACCCGGCTCCCGCAGCGGTATACCAGACCGGCCGCGACACGTCCGCAGTCGGCCCGGGTACGACGTTCACCTACACGATTGGCGGCTTCACGGCCAATTCGAGCCATACGGTACGTCTGCACTTCTGCGAGACCTTCTTCACGGCCTCGGGGAAGCGCACCTTCAACGTGAGCATCAACGGCACGCAGGTGCTGACGAACTTCGACATCTTCGCGACGGCGGGTGGGCAGAACATCGCCAACATCCAGCAGTTCTCGGAGAATGCGAATTCGAGCGGCCAGTACGTGATTGTGTTCACTTCAGAGGTGAACAACGCGCTGATCAGCGGAATCGAAATCGACTAACGGCTCAGGCAACCTCAGCGAATCTGGGGAGACCTTCCGGTTTCCCCCCATTTATTTGGTCGCGGAAGATCACCGGCGTTCTTCGGTGGAGAACAGCCTGACCGCATCGTTTACGCGGACCGTTTGAAATGCGGTTCTTGGGGATATATCTGACGCACAGAGGAGGATTCAGATGAATGATGCTGTGACAGGACGCCTTGCACCTTGTCAATTGGGCCGCATGGTCCTTCGCTTTGCGGTTTGCTGTCTCGCTATCGCCGCATATTCACACGCCACGCTCGCTCAGCTTAGCCCGTTGCACAGCAGTGGCCGCAATATCGTCAACGCGAGCGGCGAAATCGTGATTCTGAAGGGCATGAACCTGGGCGGATTCATGGTCATGGAGCCGTGGATGTCCCCTGACGACGCAGGCGGACTTCCCGACACGTATAGCATCATCAAGGAGCTCGACAGCCGCTTCGGCGTGGCCGAGGAGCAGACCCTTATCAAGGACTACCAGCAGGGCTGGACCTCGGCTCAGGATTTTGTCAACCTCAAGAATGCTGGAATCAACGTCATACGCGTTCCGGTATGGTGGGGAAATTTTTGGCCCATTGCCAATGTCTCCGAATCCAGTTGGAGATCGGATGCATTCACGGAGCTCGATTCGGTGGTCAGCCAGGCTGCCGCGCAGGGCATCTATACAATCATCGATATGCACGGATTGGTGGGCGGACAGACCGACTCGGACGATACCGGCGAGCAGAATGTGATGGCGTATTGGACCAACTCCAATGACCAGACCCTTTCCGCCTATATGTGGACGCAGATTGCGGCCCACTACAATGGCAACCCGAACGTCGCCGGCTACGACCTGATCAATGAACCCACCATAGGCGGTGCTAATGAGCCCAGCAATGCACAGGTGATCGCCGCGTACGTCAGCCTGTATAAGACGGTCCGCGCTGCGGACTCTTCGCACATTGTCATTATCGAGGCATGCTTTGGCAGTTCGACCTTGAGCGCGCTGCCGAGCCCGGCCTCAGAGGGATGGACCAACGTTGTCTATTCGTCGCATGAGTACCAATTTAATGCCAATTCGGCAAAAGTCGAGGCGGGATCGGTCGCTCGGGTCAACGATTTCATCAACCACGCAAGTTATAACGTACCGGACTTTATCGGCGAATGGAATGACCAGGGCAATGGCGCGGCCACAACGCAGTTTTCCTACGACGATTACACCAACAACGGAATGAGTTCGGCCATGTGGTCGTACAAGGCCGCGAAAGCGCTGAATCCAAACGGTTGGGGAATGTACGATCCCAGCTTCTTCCCTCCCACACCCAACGTCTCCACCGACTCGACTGCAACTATCGCCTCCGACTGGGCGCAGTGGGCCACCACCAATAGCTTCGTGTTAAACGCTGCGAACGGATTCACTGAAAACGTCGTCGAAGCTCCTTACGGCGGAACTCCCGTAGCAATTCCCGGAACGGTGCTGGCCGAAAACTACGATAAGGGCGGCCAGGGCGTTGGCTATACGGCCATTTCGGTCAATGGAACGAATACCATCGTAGTCAATGGAACGGATAACGGCTATCGTCCCGATGGCGTCGATCTGGAAACAACTTCGGCTCCTGGCGGCGGTAACGACATCGGCTGGACGGCTGCCGGACAGTGGTTCAGATATACGGTCAACGTGGCCACGGCCGGGACGTACACGATCACCTTCGAGGTCGCCTCTCCGAACGGTGTGACCGATGGCTTCCACCTGGTAGATTCCGTGGGAACAAACCTGACCGGGTCGGTCGATGTTCCGGCGACCGGCGGCGTTCAAACCTGGACAACCGTGACGGCCACCGTAACGCTGCCGGCGGGCCAGCAGGTCCTGACGTGGCTTCAAGACAACGGCGGCTTCAACTTTTACTCGGCCGCATTTTCTCCGAACTCTTGCGCCGTCCCTTCGGCTCCCAGTGGGTTGAGCGCAACCGCCATTTCGGACAGCCAGATCAATCTGAGCTGGACGGCCAGCACTGCCGGCACGGGCTGCACCATCACCTATAGCGTGTTCCGCAGCACGACCAACGGCTTCATACCCTCAAGCAGCAATCAGATCGCGAGCGGTGTGACTGCGACGACTTACTCGGATACAGCCTTGACGCCTTCGACCACATACTACTACGTGCTCGAAGCCGCGGATGCTGCCGGCACGTCGGTGGAGTCGAACCAGGCAAGCGCCGCCACGCAATCCGGTGGGGGTGGCGGAACTCAGCTTATCGCCATCAATGCGGGCGGCCCGGCGGTGAGTCCGTTCGTTGCGGACGAGGACTTCACGGGCGGCGGCACGATTGATCACGCCAACATCATTAACACGAGCAAGGTGACCAATCCCGCGCCGGCAGCGGTGTACCAGTCGGCGCGCGTGGCGGCCACAGCCGGGGCGGGCACCACGTTCAGCTACACGATTGGGGGCTTCACGACGGGCTCGAGCCAGTTGGTGCGTCTGCACTTTGCCGAAACGTTCCACACCACGGCAGGCTCGCGTGTGTTCAACGCAAGCATCAACGGGACGCAGGTGCTGACGAACTTCGACATCTTCGCGACGGCTGGCGGCGAGAACATCGCCAACATCCAGCAGTTCACGGAGCCGGCGAACTCGAGCGGACAGTATGTGCTCACGTTCACCTCGGTCACCGACAAGGCCCTGATCAGCGGGATTGAGATTGACTCGATCGGTTCATGCAGTGCGCCGACAGCGCCGAGCGGCCTCGGGGCCACGGCAACGTCGAGCAGCCAGATCAATCTGAGCTGGACGGCAAGCTCCTCGTCCTGCTCCGTCACGTATAACGTGTTCCGCAGCACGACGAACGGTTTCACGCCCTCGAGCAGCAACCAAATCGCCACTGGCGTGAGCACCACGACGTTCTCGGATACGGGCTTGGCGGCCTCGACCACCTACTACTACTTGGTGGAAGGCACCAACTCGGGGGGCACATCGGCGGCATCGAATCAGGCCAACGCGACCACAAGCGCCTCCTCGGGATCATGCACCAGCATTTGCATTGACTCCGGCTCGACGACGGCGGTGAGCCCATTCGTGGCGGACGAGGACTTCACGGGCGGCGGCACGATTAACCACGCCAACACCATCAACACGAGCAAGGTGACCAATCCGGCGCCGGCAGCGGTGTATCAGACGGCGCGCGTGACGACTACGGTCGGTGCGGGCACCACGTTCAGCTACACGATCGGCGGCTTCGCGGCCAATTCGAGCCACATAGTGCGGCTGCACTTTGCCGAAACATTCCACACCACGGCAGGCTCGCGTGTGTTCAACGTGAGCATCAACGGGACACAGGTGCTGACGAACTTCGACATCTTCGCGACGGCTGGAGGGGAGAACATCGCCAACATCCAGCAGTTCACGGAGAATGCGAATGCGAGCGGCCAGTATGTGCTCACGTTCACGTCGGACACCGATAAGGCCCTGATTAGCGGGATCGAAATAGACTAACGGTTCAGGCAACCTCAGCGAATGTGGGAAGATCTTCGGATCTCACGCATAAGCGCTTGGACGATGTCATCTCCTCGCGCACATGAGGAAATATCAGGTTGCTATTTCTAATTGGCGCCCATAGATGGAGCGGTGCAAATGGGCCTACTGATGCAAAGGAGAAACAAATGAGAAATCGATCTCTATTTCCGATGCTGGCGATTGCGTTCGCACTTTCCGTTGCCTTCCTCGGAACATCGGCTCCAGCCGCCGCCCAATCGACCTGCGCCCAAAAGGGGACTATTTCCATTAACGGCGGTGAGTACATCTACCAACAGAACGAGTGGAACTCAACCCTCGAGCAGTGTGCCACCGTCAGTGGCGTGGGATTCACGCTCACCACCGCGAACTTCGATGATACCGGCGGCGCCCCCGCGACCTATCCATCCCTCTTCCGGGGATGCCATTGGGGCAATTGCACCAGCTCCAACCCGTTCCCGATCAAGGAGAGCGATATCGGATCGGCAAGCACCAGCGTCACCATCATACAGCCCTCCGGTTACAACAACGACTCTGCTTACGATATCTGGTTCAATCAGACGTCAACCACATCGGGACAACCGAATGGCACTGAAATCATGATCTGGATCAATCACCAGGGGCCCGCGCGGCCATTCGGCTCGCAAACCGCCACCGAGACGATCGATGGTGCGACCTGGCAAGTCTGGACGGGCAATCAAAAGTCCTGGAAAATCGTTTCCTATGTCGCGGAAACCCCCGTAACCTCGGTAAGCAACCTGAACCTTCTGCCCTTCTTCAGCGATGCCGTATCCAGAGGAAGCCTGGAGTCCTCCTGGTGGCTGATCGATGTAGAGTATGGCTTTGAGGTCTGGATTGGCGGCAAGGGACTGGCCGCCAGCAACTTCTCGGTTAGCGCAAGCGCGGCGACATCGTGCGCTGGCATCTGCATAGACTCCGGCTCGACGGCGGCGGTGAACCCGTTTGCAGCTGACGAAGACTTCGTTAGCGGCGCGACAATCGATCACGCCAATACCATCAACACCAGCAAGGTGACCAATCCGGCGCCGGCAGTGGTATATCAAAGCGCGCGCGTGACCACCGCGCCCGGCGCGGGTACCACGTTCAGCTACACGATTCCAGGCTTCACCGCCGGATCGATGCACACGGTGCGTCTGCACTTCTGCGAGACGTACTGGACGGCAGCCGGGAAGCGGCAGTTCAACGTGAGCATCAACGGGACGCATGTGCTGACGAACTTCGACATCTTCGCGACGGCGGGCGGCGAGAACATCGCCAACATCCAGGAGTTCACGGAAGCGGCCGATTCCAGTGGCAGCTATGTGCTCACGTTCACATCGGACGTCGATAAGGCCATGATCAGCGGAATCGAAATCGATTAGCCGAGTTAGGAGAAGAAGGGGGCGGGCACTTCTCGCCCCGGGTGCTCGCTGCTTCGCTCGAAGAAGCGTACGACCAGTTCTGAAAATGGCGATGATGACTGAGTGCAATGGTTTGCTATCGCGATGATTTTCCGCGCCATCAGAGAGTTTTTTGCGCTATTGGGCTTCTGCTACCCGCGAAGTGTTGCAGGACAAATTGTCTCCATTGAAGAGCTCACTCTATCCGACTGTAGATAATTTTGTAGCTGCGAAAGCCCCCAACTTCAACAAAGTTCAACAGACTTCAACAAGCAGGCTGCAAACGTTTCAACAGGAATCACTTAGAATCAACAAGAATCCATAGACTTCAACAAGGCTTGAAATCTGGTTCGGGACCAGGAGGTCGGTGGTTCAAATCCACTCGCCCCGACCATTTGTTTTCAATCAGATAGACCTCTGAGTGTAGGCCCAAACTCGGTCACCTGGTTTCTGGCCAGGCGCTCTAGCAA